>WNFR01009716.1_pt1 | contig 15006 bp, 13 predicted proteins | sample 5400221 | NCBI WGS metagenome assembly WNFR01 (sample SAMN13153357, study PRJNA577476) | soil metagenome | isolation source: 40 cm soil under Madrone tree | place: USA:California | collected 2016-06-14 | reverse complement strand
AAGCAGTGATCGCAGAACATGGATATTCGACCGAATCGGTCCGTCGATTGTTCCAGTCGGGCTCGTTGCAAGGCGGGCTTGCTCCGGTTGGCGTTTTGGCGGACTTCCTGGAGGTTGAGCCGCGGTATGAGGCCGTGGTTGAAGACTTCTTGCGAGATGAGCTGAACTACATCGTGGTGAAGTCGTGGGACGCAGCTGACGAAGGGCTGCGCCTGCTGCGCTCGGACGTTGATGGCCGCGCTACGTTCCTGGTGCATCCTGAGGATTCGCAGGCCCGCTTTTCATTTGCTGTGCCGGACGGGGCACCGGCGCCTCCGAATGAATCTATCGTCCCGCTGAAAAATACCATTCGAGTACTCGATGGTTTTGGGAAATCGCTGGAGGTCATTCTGCCGAAGTTGCGGGATGGCTACATCGTGCCTGATCCGGCTTTTGCGCGCGACTTGGCGTTGGAAAATCCGGATGCGTTCTTTCTGTCGAAGAGCGGCGAATGTTTTCACAACGTGACGGTCACGGGCGGCAAACAGCGCGCAGAAGGACCGCTTTCGATGAAGCGCGAGCTGCGTGATGTGATGCGTCTCCTGGCAGAACTGGAGGAAGGGCTCCGTCACGAAGAAACTCGTGTCCTGCATCTGGGACACGAAATCAAAGATCTGACCTCACGGTTGGAGCGGCTGGAAGCGGAGAAGCGCGAATCCGAGAAAGAAGCGATGACTTCGGGGCATTCTCTCCGACAAATTGATTCCGAAATGGCTCGAGTACGCGAGCGCTGCGAGATATGCGAACGCGAGTTGTCGCGATTGGCGGCGGAACGTGTAGCTCAGGAGAGTCTCGTGACCGAGCGCCAATCAGAAATAACGGCCGTTGAGTGCAGGCGTGTGGAGCTGGAACAACTTGCCGCGGCTGCTCAAGAGCAGCTGGCGCTGTTGCGCGAAAACCGTGATCTTGCAGCGAATGCGGTATCTGAACGGAAGGCGCGGACAGCGACGCTTGAAGAGCGTCATCGATCCGCTGCATCAGTGCTGCAGCGGATCGAGCAACTGGTTGCGGAGATGCAAGCGCGAGTCAATTCCCTGCTATCGCAGATCGACTCTGGGTCGGCTGAGAAGTCCCAGCGTGAGATGGAGAGTCTGGAGATTGCCGGCAGGCTGGTGGATCTCGATGCCGAACGAAATGCCGGTGAAGCCCGCGCCGGTCTGCTGCAATTTGAGTCGGAGCAGGTGCGTACGCGGTTAGCGGAGATAGATGCATTATTGCGCGAAGCCCGCCGATCGCTTGATAGCTCTCGCGATCGCAAGGCCGAGCTTTCCAATACTGCTGTAAAGCTGCAGTCAGACGCGGAGCATTTGGCACAAACTTGCATCAACGAACTGGGCGTTCAGCGTATCGAGTTGATGGCAGACTCCACTCTGCCTCGAGTTTCCGGTGAAGAGCTTGCGGCCGAAGGGCAAGCTTGCCAGGAGATGCGTACTCGGCTCGACGCCATGGGTCCAGTGAACATGATGGCCCTGGAGGAATACAAAGAAACAGCCGAGCGGCAGGCGTTCCTCGAAACGCAAAGGAAGGACTTGCTGGATTCAATCGAGAACACTCAAGCAACCATCAAGGAGATCGACACCTTCTCGCGCCAGAAATTCGAAGAGGCGTTCAACAAGATCAACGAGAACTTCCAGCTGACGTTCCGCAAACTATTTGGCGGCGGAACCGGCATGATGCGCCTGACTGACGAGGAAAACAGCGCAGAGAGCGGGATCGACGTGGTCGCTTCGCCTCCGGGCAAGCGGTTGCAGAACGTGCTGCTGCTTTCCGGCGGCGAGAAAGCCATGACCGCACTGGCGCTGCTGGTCGGGATTTTCCAATATCAACCGAGCCCGTTCTGCATCTTGGACGAAGTCGATGCGCCACTCGATGAAGCGAACATCGGGCGCTTTACCGAACTCGTGAAGGAAATGAGCGTGCAGACGCAATTCGTGCTCATCACGCATAGCAAGAAGACGATGAGCATCGCCCCAGTTCTCTACGGCGTTACCATGCAGGAGCCGGGCGTGTCGAAGCTGGTTTCGGTCAGGTTCGGAGCTACGGCTTAACTCGAGTAGATTCCACTCTCGCTGAGTGCGATGACGTGGGCACATTACGATTACGGTAAGCGGTAGTGCAGAAATTTCCACAGCTACATTCCTTGAAGTGCCTTGGCAGTAGCCCGGTTCCGGGCAGAAGCCCTCGGTCAACTCCACTTCGGTGGAAAACAGGGAAGCTCAAAATCCGCTATCATCTCTGCCGTTGACAAAAATTTCTGAACAGCTAGAATACCCGACGATTTCTACATCTAAGATTTCCTCATGACTACTGAAACTCTCGATCCTGTTCTCTTACAGACTGACTTCCCGGAGCTGGAGCTGTTCGCCAGCGGGAAAGTGCGCGATGTGTATCAGGTTGGAAGCGACCATCTGCTCTTCGTAGCCACTGATCGAATCTCTGCTTTCGATTATGTCCTGGCCACGGGCATTCCCCACAAAGGCCGGGTCCTGACGCAGATCTCTCTTTTCTGGTTTGACTTTCTCAAGGACGTCGTTCCCAATCACGTCGTAACCGCGGATGTGGCGCGATACCCGGCAGAAGTGCAGAAATACGCCGATCATCTCCGTGGACGTTCCATGCTCGTCCGCCGGGCGGATATGTTTCCGGTTGAATTCGTAGTGCGCGGCTATTTATCAGGTTCAGGATGGAAGGAATACAAGGCGACAGGCAGCGTTTGCGGGATTCAGCTGCCTGGCGGGCTTCGCGAGTCTGATGAACTCCCGGAGCCGATTTTTACGCCCGCAACCAAGGCCACGACCGGTCATGACGAGAACATTTCATTTGAGCAGATGACCAAGTTGGTGGATCCGCAGGATGCACGGCAACTGAGAGACCTCAGCCTGGACATTTACCGCCGGGCAGCCGTTTATGCCCGACAAAAAGGGATCATCATCGCGGATACAAAGTTCGAGTTTGGCCGGACGGCAGCGGGGATAACCATTGCCGACGAAGTTCTTACTCCGGATTCGTCGCGCTTCTGGCCCGCTGACAAATATTCTCCGGGCATGTCGCAGCAGTCGTATGACAAACAATACGTACGCGATTACCTGGAAGAGATTCGCTGGAACAAACAGCCTCCGGCGCCTGCGCTTCCCGCAGAAGTGGCGCGCAAGACGAGCGACAAATACGTCGAGGCGTATCGGCGGCTAACGGGACGTGAGTTGGATGTGTAGAACCGGCGCAGTGGGAAAGGGCGCCGCGTGAACATTGCCGACTGGATTATTTTGTTGGTTGTCCTGGTTTCGGTGATCCAGGCAGCGAGCTCGGGGTTTTTTCAGGAGGCGTTTGGCATTGCCGGGCTGGTGTTTGGATACCTGATCGCCGCCTGGCAATATCAGCGTCTGGCCGGGCATTTTGCCGCGTACATCAGCTCGCGGTGGTTAGGAGAGATTGTTGCATTCCTGGCAATTCTCCTGGGAGTGATGATCCTTGCAGGAATTCTAGGCAAGATCGTGCGGTGGATTGTAAAAGAAGCTGGGCTGAACGTAGTGGACCGCTTCTTCGGGGCAGCGCTGGGCTTGGTGCGGGGATGCTTGTTAATCGCAATCGTTCTGGTGGGCATGACCGCATTTACTCCGACTTCGCGCTGGCTGCAAGGCTCGAGTTTGGCGCCGTATTTTTTGGTAGTGGGACGGGCCGCAATTTGGGTCGCGCCCAGCGAATTGCGGGCAGAGTTCTATAAAGGTTTGGCTTACGTTCGGCAGGCGCAAGCGGCGGGTCGTTCTCCGGCAAAATAGCCGATGCTTCCCAATCGATGAGGCCGTAACAGCGAAAGAGAGATCTCGTGAAAGACCAACTCGAAGCACTCGTTCAGCAGATGTACAAGAGCAACATTCTCTACTCGGAAGCTGTACGCGAATTCAAGCGGCGCTTCGTTACTACCGTGCTCGAAGAAAATAAGGGCAACCAGTGCCGCGCTGCGCGCGAGCTGGGGATGCACCGAAATACTTTGAGCCGAACTGTAACCGAATTGAAGATTGATGTGCGGCAGTTTCGCGAAGGCGGCAAACGTCCGCCGCGCAGCGCGCGGCCTGCGGCATACGAGCGGAAGCTGGCGCGATAAACCTGCACAAAAAAGAAACGGCAGCTTATCAGCTGCCGTTTTTACTCCCAATCACACAATTGCTATCACTGCTGCTTGGTTGTCGACCGGCGACGCGTCGGCGTTTTCTTAGGTGCCGGCGTGGTGCCCGCCTTCTTTAGCAGCTTCCCGTTCTCCATGTTCATCATGAAGGGGGTGGCAGTGTAGGTTGTCGGTGTTCCCTCAAAGTCCAGGGTGTCGCCTGCTTTGGGCATAAGCCGCGGAGGGATGGGGCCAGACATAGTCAGTGTGATGTCGGGCCGTTTCTGCTCGATGTCATCTTGACTAGCGGCTATATGCAATTCGGTAGGATTGGTTGCCTCAATCACCGTTCCTTCCATTTGCAGAGGTACGTTCTTAATTACGTTCCAAACCTTGTTCTGGTCATCCGGCGTCCCAGCCGCAAGCACCAGCTCCCACTCGCCGAAACTCAACTGCTTAATGTCAGCATCGGTTTTTCCCTTCACGATCTCAGCCGCTTGCTGGGCCGGCGTTGGAGGAACATATTTGGTGATATTGAATCCCTGAGGTGGAACTGGATTCGCCGCTGCAGCCGCCTGCACGTCGGTCCAGCCTTCCTCTGAGCCGTGATAGTTCTTGTAGGCCTTCCTGCCGTAGTCATCGATCTGCTTCGCTCCGGCCGAACCTGCCGCCAGATGAGCGGCGCGGGCGATGAAGAAAAGCCCATCCAAGCTGTCGGGAGGATTAGCAGTCAGATACGCCAAGGCCAGCGGATACACATTCTGAAGATCGTTCGGCTCCGCTTCTACCGCCGCCCTGAGGTACAGCTGGGCATGCTGATAATCTTTGTTTTGTAGAGCAGCAAATCCACATCCGCCGTTGAAGATAATCGCTACCTGCTTTTTCAACTTCTCAAAATCAGCGTCGGACATTCCTGCGGGTTTCTGGTTGGCCTTTAAGGCGTCCAAACCTTTGGTGCAGTAAGTTTGCAGATCAGCAAGGTTCTGCTGCGGATTCTGACCGGCAGCAACGCTTTGCCGCGCTAAGAAGGTGAGGAGGGCAAGAGCTCGCAGGTTATTCGGGTCTGCAGTCAACAGGCGTTTTGCAGCGTCGACCACCTTGGCCTGATTTCCCGTTTGCTGGTAGGTTCCCATCAGCTGTTCCAGCGCCGTCGTCTTCATTACACTGTTCGGATACTGGGTCAGGAAAGCCTCGAGGGCGCTGACCTTGGCATTGGGATCCTGCTGTTGCACGGCTCCCACGTACGCGTTGTACTCGGCGGGATCTTTGATCTCCGGCGCGGCCTGCTGCTGACCACCAGCGGGCGCTGCAGGTTGAGTCTGAGTCGCATCTTGTGCGCCAGCCGCCAGGGCGCATGCGAACACAATCGCCAGAATAGTTGTTTTCATTCCTATCGCTCCTCGGGTCCTAGGGAAATTGAATTTTGGGAAATCAGTGCAACGTACATTGAATCTATGGCCGGGACTACCTCACGGTAGCACGTAGGCCCGGAAAAGATGCCGGATTCGGTAGCGTCCCCTGGGGGCTGCCGGGACAGAAGACTACGTCCGGTGAGCGGGATTATATGTATGTACCCTGACTTACGCAAGTTCTTTGCTCCCCAACTTGCCTCCCTGCTAAGTAAGATGCAAAACTTAATATTCGTGGTGGTTCGGGCGCGGAAGCCGTCCGCATGGAGCAACTTGCATGAGCACACCGGACCAAAGTCGCCTCTCGGGGCAGGTAGCAGTCGTAACCGGCGCGGGACGCGGAATTGGCGCCGCCATTGCCCGCAAGCTGGCTTCGATGGGAGCATATGTCGTGCTGTGCGGCCGGTCACTGGAGCCTTTGCAAACTACAGCTGCGGGAATCTCTGCGGCATCAGGCCGTGCAGAAGCCGTGCAGTGCGACGTCAGCAATCTCGAGTCGGTGCAATCGCTGGTGGCCAAGGTTGACCAGACCTTCGGACGCACTGACATTCTGGTAAATAACGCCGGCGTAGGCTCGTTCGTTGGCCCTCTACATGAAATGACACCGGAGAGCTGGGAAAAGATTCTGAATACCAATCTTCGGGGAGTCTTTTACTGCGTTCGCAGCTTCGCTCCATTAATGATTCGGGGTGGAAATGGACATATCATCAACATCTCGTCGCTCGCGGGAAAAAATCCGCTGCCGAACGGAGCAGCGTATGCAGCGTCAAAATGGGGCCTGAATGGCCTTAGTTATTCCGTGGCCGAGGAACTGCGGCAATACGGGATTCGAGTTTCTGTCGTCTGTCCGGGTTCGGTTAATACGGAGTTGAGTCCGCATACCGGCAAAGACTCCAAAAAGATGCTCCAACCGGACGATGTCGCGCACGCGGTCAGCATGTTGGTCACGCAAGCGCCACAGTCATTTGCGAGCGAGGTTCTGCTCCGGCCAACGCAAAAGCCTTGAAATTTCGGCGGTTGCAGTCAGTTCCTTTTGCGTGCGCGGTTGTGCCTTGATATGAACTACTCACAATTCGGGGCTGGACAGCTTCCAACAGCAGCAGCCTTTCTGCCATCTAAATTATGAGATATGCTTGAAACTATGTATGTGCGCTGTACCCATTGTGGGTACGACAACAGTCCCGAGTACCGTTTTTGCGGGATGTGTGGAGCATCCCTAGCGCATCCGCCAGTTCAGACCCAAGCGCCTGAGAAAAAAGAAGTTCTTTCCGCCAAGAACGGTGGTAACGGCGGCAATGGCGGTGGCGAGAACGTTCACGGCCCGTCGTTTCTGGGATTGGCCGAGGACCCCAAGGTCGAGTTTCATTACCTCTACGAGGACGAGCAACCACGCAGCCACGTTGGAGTAGTTGTATTTCTGTTGCTGATCCTGGGGGCTGCGGGTTATTTGGGCTGGCAGTGGCAGCACCACGGTTTTCCTTTCAATCAGCAGGCCGGTTCGAGCGGCGGACAGCAATCGGCTTCTCCTTCGGAAGTAGCTCCCGCGATGAGTCAGAACCAGGAGACGCATATTGATAAGCCGATGACGGGAGGATCTGGAGGCGTTCTGCCTACGGAGCCCGACCAGAAGGCACAGGCAAACGCTTCTCCTCAGGCGAACTCGGGGCCCAAAGAAACCGATCTGCCGCCTGCGGGAGGCGCGAACGCAAACGCCGCTGCTCCGGGCGCAAATTCTTCTGGTCCGCTGCCCGAAAATAAGGCTGGCGATCAGAAGGCTGCTCCCGAACAAAAGACTGAAGAGGCAAAGGCCACTCCGCCGCCCAGCATCCCGGAAAAACCTGCTGTCGCGAAGCCATCTACGAAATCGCGGGCTTCAAAGGCTGCTCCGGCACCAGCGCAAAGCGCCGCGCCAGCTTCTCCTGATTCAGATCTCGAGCTTTCGGGCGAACGATATTTGTATGGCAACGGCGTGCCGCAGAACTGCACCCGTGCCGAAGCAAGCCTTCGCACGGCTGCGACGCACGGCAACACCAAGGCGCAAACTGTTCTTGGAACCATGTACGCAACAGGTCATTGCGTAGGCCGCGACTTGCCAACTGCTTATCGATGGTTTGCCCGGGCACTGCATCAAGAGCCGCAGAACTCCCGCATCTCAGCGGACCTGCAGGTGCTGTGGCGGCAGATGACGCCGCAAGAAAAGCAGCTGGCGACGACCAGCGGGCAGTAGCTCGTTCTCATCCCCGTGCAACACAGCTTTTATTGCGATGACGTGTAGCTCGCAAATCACGCTTGCCTAGTTACCAGTGTGCTGCTATCTTGCCGTGGCGCAGGAATCCATCCTGCGCGCCAGATTCGTACTTCCAATTGAGAGAGCAGGGCGTTTGTCCACGGCGTCACAAAATCAGGGGTTGAATGACGGAGCTCTGATCTCGGCGATCCGCTCCGGGAATCAGGACGCAATGGCGCAGCTGTATGACCGCTATTCGGCTGTGGTCTACTCCGTCGCTTTGCGCGTGCTTGGAGATACAGGAGCGGCGGAAGACATTTTGCAGGAAATCTTCATGCAGCTGTGGCGGAATCCGGGATCGTTTGACGCAGGGCGCGGAAATTTGGCGCCCTGGCTGGCTGTAATTGCGCGAAATCGAGCGGTGGATTTACTGCGTAAGAGACGTCCGCAAACTGAGATCAGCGAGACCATTGTCTCGGTCGAGTCAGACTTAGCAGCGGAGACGGATCGTGGGCGCATCACGGAGAAAGTTCGCGGTGTCCTAAAGGAAATGCCTGCGCCTCAACGGAAAGCACTTGAGATGGCTTATTTTGAGGGATACAGCCATTCTGAAATTTCGGAAAAAACCGGAGAACCGCTGGGAACAATTAAGACTCGGATTCGCAGCGGACTGATTTTGTTACGCAAGGCTGTAGAAGCACGATGAGCGTTCACGAACAATACGCGGAGGACTTGGCTCTGTACGCGCTCGGCTGCCTCGAAGGCGACGAGAAGGCGTCATTGGAGAAGCACCTCGAGGGATGTGCCTCCTGCCGCCGGGAGTTGGAGAAGCTCCGCGGAGACGCCGCCGTGTTGGCGCTCACGGCCTCCGGCCCGCGGCCACCTGCCCGCGCTAAAGCTCAATTGATCGATGCAATTGCAAAAGAGCCGAGAACTCAACGCGCGAGGCCCCTGACGCGATGGTGGGCTAGCTTGGGATGGCTTGCGGCGGCGGTGATGATCGTAGTTGTGGCAACGGTGTGGAGGCAAAACGTCCGGTTGAAATCGAGCGTAGTTCAATCGGCCAGGATGCTTGAGCGGCAAAGGCGGGAACTCGAGCAAGCCCGGCGCATTGCTGATCTTTTGAAAGCACCGGATGCTGTTTCTTACGAAGTGTTGCCAGTTTCGTTGAAGATCCCTCCACCCCCGGCGGGCAAAGCAATTTATTCGCGGCAGCGGAACGGATTAGTTTTTGTGGCCAGCAATCTGCGCGCTTTGCCATCCGACAAAGCATATGAGCTTTGGTTGATTCCGAATCAAGGCGCGCCCATTCCAGCAGGCGTATTTAAGCCGGATGCTCACGGCGGCGCGCTAGTAATTAATCCTCCGCTTCCCGCTGGAGTTGAAGCAAAGGCATTCGCAATCACGATCGAACCGGAGGGGGGATCGAAAACACCTACACCGCCGATCATCATGATGGGCGCGGGTGCTTAATACTCTTGAGTGGACGGGCTTGGACGTACGTCGCTACACTTAGTAGAGTGCGCCGGCATGGTTTGAGTTCAGTTTTTATTTTCATCATCTCGCTGGCGATACTTGCGCCCGCCACTACTCTCGGACAGGACTCAACTAGTTCATCCGTTACCGAACGCCCGCCGAAACGCAAGCTGATCGTAAAACAAGGAATTGGAAATTTCGGCGAAGTGACTCCCGAACTTTACCGTGGGGCGCAGCCGAATCTGGTGGGATATCGCGAACTAGCGAAGATGGGTGTGGATATCGTGGTGGATCTTCGGCTGACCGGAAAGGACGAAGAAAGCCGACAGCTGCGGAAGCTCGGAATGCAATTCGTTTCTATTCCCTGGCACTGCTATTTTCCACCGGGGCAAGAAGATATTCGTGCACTGCCGCTATGGGGATGACCGCACAGGGATGATGATCGCGGCCCATCGCATGGCCGTTGAAGGCTGGACTCCAAAAGAAGCACGAAAGGAAATGGAGCAATATGGATTTCATCACTTAGTTTGCCCGTCGCTTGGGCCTTATGAAAAGGACTTTCCGGAGCACTTGAAAAAGAATGCAGAATTTCGAACCTTGCGTTCTGAGACAAGCCTTGGGAATTCCAGATAAGCCTTGTTCCCAACAGCGTTCACATCACTGAGATCTGCGCCTCCCCTTATCGCGCGAGGCTCGCGGTGGACCAAACCCATCCCATACTGCCGAGCGCGATGGCGTTCCAGCCAAGCATGAAAACACGCATTTGACTGAGTGTGTAAGGGTCGAGTCGCCAAAGTACGAGCGCGTCCAGTATGAACCACACCGCACCGAATGTAAGCCCGCCTGAAATCCAGGCGTCGCCAAAATACTGGAAAATGACGAGCGCTTCCACGACCAGCATGCCTGAAATCAGAAATTTCGACGGAAGCATTCCGATGATTGTGGCGGTCGTTCGGCGGCCACTCAGGCGGTCAGGTTCGATATCCATAATTTCGCCGAAAACGTGCGAGTGCATCGCGAACAGCGCGCCGAAGAGCATCGCCGGCCGGCTGAGTTGCGGCACGTGATTCAACCAACTGCTCAGCACGAATACAAGCAGATATCCTGCCTGGTTGAGGATGTCGAACGGTGGATGGCTTTTCAGGCCATAGCGTGGAAGGTTGTAAACCATTGTGAATGCTACTAGAGCCGCGAACCAGATCAGAATCTTCGGGCCTGTCAAATAGAAGAAAACTGCAGCAAAGATTACCTGCACGAGGGCGATGATCAGTGGCAAACGCGCAAGTTGCTCTCGTGATCCACGCGCGCCGAATAAGAAGGTACCTTTGCGCGGATTGAGGCGGTCGATGTCTGCGTCAGCGATGTCATTCCACCCGTAAATGATGAGCCCGAGTGGCAGAGTCACGTAAATCAGCCCAAGCCAGAACCCTGCCGAATTAAAAACATGCCTTCGTCCGAGAGGAAGCATGTAGAACCACGCCGCGGTCGCCCATAGACCGGGGCGGGACGCTTTGATCGAGAACGTGAGAATGGAGAACCGGGTGCGGACTTCTTGCTGAGCGCCGGGAGTTGCGGTGGTCGTCATGCTCGCATAGTTTCCAGATGCATTCGGAGCAACTCGATTCCTTGGGGCAGACTGGCAGTAATGATCTACTGCTTCGGACTCGCCCGCCAGGTTTGTTTACGGCAGAAATCTATTTCGTCACAAAATCTATTTCGCGACCACAAGATTGTTCGTGACTGAGAAGAGTCCCGGGACTCCGTTTGCGCGCAAACCAGCCAGGTTCTTGTCGGCTTCACTATCCACTACACCCTCGAGGGTTGCGTGACCGTTCTTGACGATAATACGAATAGGCTTGATGGTCGGCATATCGTATTTCTGAAGCGCCGGGTAGCCGTAGATGGCCCGGTAGAGACGGCGCCGGAGCTGGTTGTCCATGGGCGAAAGCGGTAGGACCTCAATCTGGTTGTCGACTTTCTCGACGCCTTCGATATGTTTCACCACATTTTCTGCGTCAGATTTCAGAGTGGGACGCGTAACCTGGCCCATTAAGGTCACATTGTAGCCATCGACTTTATAAGCAAGGTTGTCGAAAACGGTCAGGAACGGCAACATCACCAGTTCGTGCCGCACCTCTTTTTTAATGCGTTCCTCTGCTTTTTGTGGGACTTGGTTGTTTTGCGCAAATACTGAAACGGACAGCAGGGCGAAAAGGACCATCGAATTCTTAACCTTCATCTTATTTCTCCTTTGTTATTCTTCTCCTCACCATGGTTCCTTCGCGAATAGGAGCGGATTCCAAAAATAGAAACTAGTTGTCCTCAGGCTTCTTCCTGTTCCTTTAATTTCGCAATCACACTAAAGTCTTCGAGCGTCGTCGTGTCACCCTTCACTTCCCCGTTGGTCGCGAGTTTGCGCAACAGACGGCGCATAATTTTGCCGCTACGCGTTTTGGGAAGCGAGTCACTGAAACGGATGTCGTCCGGCTTCGCCAGTGCTCCGATTTCTTTGGAGACCCATTTGCGAAGTTCTTCCTTCAGCTCTGTCGTGGGCTTCCGCCCGCCTTGTAGCGTCACGAAGGCGGCGATGGCTTGTCCCTTCACTTCGTCGGGACGAGCCACCACAGCGGCTTCGGCGACCGCATCATGTGCGACCAGAGCCGACTCCACTTCCATCGTACTCAGTCGATGTCCGGAGACGTTGATCACGTCGTCCACGCGGCCCATCACCCAGTAGTATCCGTCTTTGTCTTTGCGGGCGCCATCGCCTGTGAAGTACATGCCCGGAATTTGTGACCAGTACTGCTTCACGTAGCGGTCGGGATCGCCATAGATGGTGCGCAACATGCCGGGCCACGGCTGTTTAAGGACGAGGAATCCGCCGGAGCCGTCGGGAACCGGTTCGCCTTCCATCGTGACTATCTCGGGTACAACTCCCGGAAACGGTTTCGTGGCTGAACCAGGCTTGGTCGCAATTGCGCCGGGAATCGGTGTGATCATGATGTGCCCGGTTTCGGTTTGCCACCATGTGTCCACAATGGGGCAGAGGTTTTGGCCGATGATTTCGCGATACCACATCCAAGCTTCGGGATTGATCGGCTCGCCTACGGTTCCAAGCAAGCGCAGGCTAGTTAATTTGTGTTTCTTCGGCCACTCGTTTCCCCAGCGAACAAATGTGCGTATGGCCGTGGGGGCAGTGTAGAAAATATTTACTTTATGGCGGTCGATGATTCGCCAGAAACGGTCGGGTTCAGGAAAGTTCGGAGCGCCCTCGTACATCAGACTTGTGGCGCCATTTTGCAGCGGGCCATAAACAATGTAGCTGTGACCAGTGACCCAGCCGATATCGGCAGTACACCAGTACGTGTCTTCTTCGTGGAGGTCGAACACCCACTTGGTCGTGATGTATGTGCCGACTGAATATCCGCCGGTTGTGTGGACGACTCCTTTGGGTTTGCCGGTTGTGCCTGAGGTGTAAAGAATGTAGAGCGGATGTTCGGAGTTGAGCGACTCCGCCGGACAGTCATCGGAAGCATTGGCCATCAGCTCGTGCCACCAGTGGTCGCGGTCGGACTGCATGTTGATTGCAGTGCCTGTGCGTTGATACACGACAGCATGCTTGACTGATGGACAAGATTTGAGTGCTTCTTCCACCGCGGGAAACAACCTCACCTCTGCGCCGCGCCGGTATGCTCCATCTTGCGTCACCACCAGAGTGGCTTGCGAATCGTGGATACGATCAACTAATGCATGCGAGGAAAATCCGCCAAACACCACCGTGTGTGGAGCGCCGATTCGAGCGCAAGCCAACATCGCTATAGCCAGCTCGGGCGTCATGCCCATGTAGATGGCAACCCGGTCGCCCTTCTTCACACCCAGCGACTTCAGCACATTTGCGAACTTCTGCACCTCCCGATGAAGCTGTTGATACGTAAAAGTTCGCACCTCACCCGGTTCGCTCTCCCAAATCAATGCAGCTTTGTTTTTGCGACTGGTCTGCACATGGCGATCAAGACAGTTGTAGGAAAGATTGATCTCTCCGCCGACAAACCACTTTGCCCAGGGACTCTTCCAGTCGAGCACCTTGTCCCATTTTTTGAACCAGTGCAGTTCGCTGGCAATGCGGCCCCAGAATTTTTCCGGTTCGTCGACGGACTCGCGGTAGATCCGCTCGTAATCTTCTGCGCTCTTGATGTGCGCGCCGCGACGAAATTCTTCCGGGCACTCAAACTTGCGTTGCTCCTGGAGAACGGAATCAATATTCGTGTTGGAAACGGGCATGGTTGCCTTGTCAGCCATTGGAGTCCTTGGGTGTAAAAGTTGCCGCAACGATTTTACTGCGCTGCGTGATGATTTGTGTCGGGGGCGCCTCGTTTTGGCCAAGCTGGTGAAAATTTATTAGTTGTTCTTTTCCAGGAGATACGCGCCCGGGCCTTGCTGGCCTCGAACGGAGCGGCAGAAGTCTTTCACGATGAATCCCGCCTTGAGACTCTCGCTGAACGCTCGTCTCGTGGCCATCCGCCACTGTCGCGCCAGGTCCTGCTGGTCGCGTTCGATCCTATCCATATCTCCGGGAATTTCGATGGCAACACGCTGCCGCGAAAGCGCTGACGCTAGGTCTCCCTCTGCGGGCTTTCCATCTCCGTTAAAGCGGACAAGCGGCTCCACGTGGGCGAGAGCGTCGAGCACCTCTGGCCGAAAGTCCTTGCCTTTGAGACGCTCCTCTACTCTGGAATCGGCCAAGTGCCACGTTACCCAGAACCTGTCGGTGCCATTCGTGTGCAAGGGACTGGTGGTTTGCTCTCCATAAAAATTGACTCTGTAACTGTCGGAAACCACGCCTAACCGCGAGAAGTTCAGGTGGGCGTTCCGGCTGCGCAGTGGATCGAATGTCCATGTGACCTCTTTGATTCCCAGGGTAAGGGCCCGCTGACGTTGCGCCACTTTCAGCCGATAGCCGAGTCCAAGGCTTTGGTATGAAGGCCGCACTGCCAGAGTATGGGAGTGAAAGCCCACCCGGCCATGCTCCAGGCTAGGAAAGGCAAACGCAAAGCCGACCAGTTCGGTACCATCGAATGCCCCGACCAGTATGCTGCCTGCGGCCTTCATGGCGACTGCCAGCGTCAGGGGGGTCACATCGACATCTTCGAAATCCCAGACCTCTTTTTCTAGGCGAAGCACACCCTCGATGTCTTGAATCGTGTCCAAGTCGCGAATGCCGATCGACGGCTTGGGGGTTGAGTTGGGAATGGTCGAGTTCGCAATCATGGTTTCGAAATCATGGTCTGCTAATCATGACCTGGCAATCATGGTTTCGGGCGACCAATATACGCGAGCCGAGCCGGTTCTTGCTACCCCGCTTACGCGCCACGGATGTCACCCTGGCGGTCTACAGGTAAATTTTTGTAAATATCTGAGCAGAATCAGTTTGCTGTCACATCAAAGGAGGGGCGGTTCCCATCCGGGGCGGGACCTTCTCTGGTTGATTAAGATTGATGTGCATCTTCGCAGCGAGGACTAAATGAGTCACCTGAAATCACGGCAAAATTTGTGGCGCGGTCTGAACGTATTCACAATCGCCGTCTTTTTCGCAGTGCTTATTGTATCTTGCTCTGGATCCGGTGGCGGCTCATCGCCTGCGCGCGCCAATATGCCACAAACCGTCCAGGTGACCGTTGCTCCAGCGTACCAGCAGGACCTTCCAATTTACCTGACTGGACTTGGCTCAGTTACTGCTTACTTTACCGTCGGAG
>WNFR01006324.1_pt1 | contig 15006 bp, 23 predicted proteins | sample 5400221 | NCBI WGS metagenome assembly WNFR01 (sample SAMN13153357, study PRJNA577476) | soil metagenome | isolation source: 40 cm soil under Madrone tree | place: USA:California | collected 2016-06-14 | reverse complement strand
GGCTCACGCTTAGATCGTTGAGCAGAGCATCAGTAGGGTCGGCGGTGTTCTCAGAACAGTGCATTTGCCATCGTCTCCATTGCTTCATGACTCTAGCGCAGCGCTAGAATCGTCGGCGCCCTCAGTCTCCTTCGAACGGGACTCGTCTCCGTTCATCGCCAATCCTTCCGCTAACGTAGCGACAACCTCAAAACCGGGTGAGGGATTCAACGAAGCAAACACCGCTTTCCATGTGAGAGCTTTCATTTCGCTACACGCTCCACAAGAAGCGCTTGACGAAGATCACGCTGCAGAGTTTTGACGAGCCGCGGCCGTTTTCCGCGACGTCGCCTTGGCGCGGTGAATCAGTTCATTTAACCGTATACTCCGATCAAGCACTGATCGCGCGCCCTCTGCCCCTACGACCGGCAGACCTTCTGGCTGCAGGAGCCCGAGCTGCACCAGCACTGAGGCCTGATCCCAATACAAGTGCTCGTGCGCTATCTTGTCTCCGTCGAATTGCACCACCACCAGCAGCGCTATCTCGACCCGCTTTCCGGTCGGCGGGATGCCAGGCAACTCCAATCCATTGGGATCGTGTGGGAAACCGGGCGACCACCTCATCGACGAGCCTGCCTTGGCCGATGGCCCGTGACACCGGAATTATCTCATTATCTGGCGGGATCTGGGGCAGGAAATATTTGGCGTAAAACTCGTGCAGCTCTTCCTTGCCATCGCCGCCGATCATCACCGGCACCTGATTGACGAGCGGATTCGCTACCATTGTGGCAATGGCCTCATCGGCGCTGTGCGCGTGGAATTCTGCGCGCAGATGCTCTTCCCAAGCGTCGTTTAATTTCTGGTCGTTGGTTGTCAGTACTGTTTGCTCTGACATCGTCCTTCCTCTTGTGCGCGGATTACTCTCCATGAGGACTCTCCGCGTAATAAGTGGCTACAGAATGAAGCTGATCTTGCCGTGCGGGCGCAGGGCCTCGTTGTCGAGGATCGCCCTGCGCTCGCGGATCTTCAGTACTTTGCCGAAGCGGGCGAGCTTATAGTCATAGCGGCCGACGTAGGTATCCACCGTCTCGTAGCGCATCCGGTAAACTGCGAAGTTGGCGGTCACCAGAATGCTGTCGCCGTCGGCGCCGGGAACGCGAACGTTGCTTATGATCCGCCGAGTGCGCGAATGTGGATTTTCCGCCCATGCTGACTTGCCGAGGAGCTGCTTCACACGCGATCTGATGCGTAGGGCATCGTCGGCGATAATGTACAATGTATTGCGCACATCGCCTTCGGGAGCGTCGGTAGATGGAACCTGGTAGATGGCGTCATCGGTTAGCATCTCCAGCCACTCCTCCAGTCTCCATTCGTCGAGCAGCGCGGCTTCGCGATACAGAAAATCCTCGACCTCTTGTCGGCTTGGCAACGCTATCGCACTCATGCTGCTTTCCTCCCGCGCAGTGCGGCCGGCTCGGTCATGAGCTGATTCCATCGCCGCCAGAAAGTACGTAACTGAAGATCGTCAGTGGCCAATGGCTGCTCGCGTTTCATGCCGCGCGAGAGATCTGACCACTCGACTTCGCGGTTGACGAAGCCGCGCTGACACGATTCGAGCATCTCGACGTCGTCCGGTGTGGCAAATCCGCCCGGCCCGAGGAAGGTCAGAAAGTGGTCGAGCCGCAGCGCCGAATCCTCGGCGCTTTCGTCGATCGGCGCGAGGGCCCACGCGTTGACTTCCATGTAATCAGGCGAAACCGGATAGAAGGTCCGAATCGTGATCGCCATGATGTCGTTGATGACCAGGCTGGGGAAGATCAGCAGGTTGCGGCTGGTCTCGCAGATACGCCAGGCGCGCTCCTTGCCGAAGCGCTCGTCGAAGCGGCGCCGCAGCTCCTCGAAGTGCGCCTTGCGATGCTCGCCGAACGGGGGCGCCCACTGCGCGATCGGCCTTCCCCACGGGACCTGAAATTCCAGGACCGCGTGGCCATTGCCGAGATCAACCGCCCGCTGATGCTTGCCGAAGTTCCTCACGTCCACGCCAACGTCGTTGAGGAAGCCGAAATATCGTTGATGGAGGGGAAGAGCGTGGTATCCGTCGAAACTATTCTCCGCCAGCAACTTCCAGTTGGCCCGCGCACTGTAAGATTGCTGGCCCGCGACGACTTTCATTCCGACTTCCGACTGGTCCGCGACCAGATCGAGATATTCTCGAGCGCCAGCCAGATAGTCGTAGAGACTGTCAGCCGCGGGATCGAAGCAGACGAAGACGAAGCCGCGATAGCTGTCAACCTGCGCGGGCGAGACCAGCCTCAGCTCTTCGCGAGAGAACGCTTCGCTATACGATTCTTCACCAGGCACGCCGACGAGTTGCCCGCGCGAATTAAACGTCCACGCGTGATAGGGGCATTGGAACGTCCTCGCGTTGCCCGACTTTTGACGGCATACCAGAGCGCCGCGATGCGTGCAGGTGTTCAGGAGCACGCGAATGACCTGGTCGTCGCCGCGCACCAGTATCATCGGCCGGCCGGCAACGGTTCGCGCTATATAGTCGCCGGCGTGCGGAACTTCTGATTCGTGCCCGACATAAATCCAGCACCTGCCGAAAAGGCGCGTGCGCTCCTCCTCGAGGCATTGCGGATCGGTGAACGCACGCCGATTCACGCGGAACAGTCCCGCTGCTCGATCATCGACTATGTACGTGGTGTCCGTTTTCTCCACGACGAAATCTCCTCTTGACACGCGATCGCTTCGCCGGTCGCGTCCGCACTTTGGTCGATCGCGTTTACAGCCGTTTGCTAAATTCAACTACCGGGGTTCAATATTGCGGTTAGAGTTAAAGAAGTTGGTCGGGTCGTACTCGCTCTTGAGCGCGACCAGGCGCTAGTAGTTTGAGCCGTAAGCGGCTCTCACACCCGCGCCGCCCGCGCCTTCAGTGAGATAGTTCAAATACATCGCACCGCCGGCGAAAGGTTTCAGCGCCGCACTCAGCCGCTTTACCCATGCAATTGAGCCTTCGGCCTGATTCGGCTCTCGCCAAGCCGATAAGATTCGCGTGCTGTAGCCCGGTCGCCTGAGTCCAAATGCGGTATGGTCTGACGTTGGGCGGCACACGGCGCCGTGCAAGTAATGCTCAGCTGCGATCCAAAAGCCGGCCGGAGCATCCGCGATATACGCTGCAATTGTGTTTATAGTTTCCTTACCGAGTCGCGCGACGAACCCGCATTCGATGGCCATCGATCCGCCTGTCGCTCCAAACTCGGCCAAAGGCCGTATATCGCTCAGAGCCTGCATTTCAAGGTAAGGCATCACGCGGATCCGATCGGCGATAGGTTTGCGGAATCGGCGCAAGGGCTTGAGCGCCGCCTCGCCTTTTTCAAGATCGCCGCAGTAGCTCACCGCGAGATTAACGATAGGCTGCGTAATACCGGGTGCGTACGTCATCAGGCCGCAATTACCAATGTCGATAGCGACGTCCAATTCGTCTGGGACACTCATCATATAGTCGTCGAGAAAACTCAGGATTTCACGGGTATCCGAGATTGGGTACGTCAAGGTGCCACCCAGTATCTGCCCGACGCGATGGAGCCGATATTCAAGAGAGGTTACGATTCCGAAATTCCCGCCACCTCCCCGGATGGCCCAGAATAGATCCGCGTTTTCCTCCATGCTCACTCGGAACACCCTGCCGCCAGCCCCTATCAGCTCGGCGGACACAAGGTTGTCGCATCCAGCGCCAAGTTTACCCATCAGGCGGCCGAGTCCTCCGCCCACGGTATAACCAGCGATCCCAACCGAGGTGCATTCGCCTAACACCGTCGCCAAACCAAAGGCTTGGGTGGCTCGATCGAACTCACCGACGGTAAGCCCGGAATCCGCACGTGCCGTGCATGTTTCGATATCGACTTGGATGCTTTTCATGCCTGACACGTCAATGACCATGCCGCCGTCGCAGAAGGAGTCTCTAGCCATGCTGTGACCGCCGGCACGAACGGCGATCGCGAGCTCATTGGTACGCGCGAACTCGACCGAGCGTGCAACGTCGACTGCTGCAGCGCAGCGCACGATCATTCCGGGGCGTCGCGGATCGAGCATCCCATTCCAAAGTCGACGGGCGAGCTCGTAGCGCTCTTCGCTTGGGTGGATAACTTCGCCGAGCAAACTCGCCTCGAATGTTTTGAGTGCTTCCTCTTTGATTGCATTGCCGGTGGTCGAGACGATCTGCGGCTTCGGATTTGTTTCCATCAGGTCCTCTACTGGATGAGTTCGGAACCGAGCGGGAATCGGTTACAAGCGGCCTCACTTTCGGTTGTCCAGCGGGCTTTGTGTACGCGAGACCGAGTGGTCCAAAACTATAGACCGCCGGATCGAATCACGCCGGGTGTGGTGACCAGACTGAGGGGATTTGAACTCCGACTCGATCGGATACCAAAAAGAATGAACTCTATTTAATGAACGGCGAAAGAGGGAGAATTGGGCTACACGTCAGCGCGCAAAGAGATTTTATCGCATCCGAGTCGCAATCACCTGCGCGACATTACCACCGAAGGAGTGAGGGCCCGACCTGCGCACCGACGACTGCACAGATCGCTATCGCGGCGCCATACCAGATGGCAATGAAAGGAATTGTATCGCTCATGCAAGCCAGCGCGTAAGCGGCTGCACCAAGGCCTCCAGCCACGATTCCGGCGATGGCGCCACAAACTCTCAACCGGATTGGCGCACCCTTGCGAAGCGCCCAGATCAAGACTGCCAATGGGATCCCAGAAAAGAACGTGATACAAAGTAGGCAACGCGCTGGAGAGAAGGTGCTCGCTCCAACAAGCATCTCTCTCCACGTTTGGGGGCGACCAAGGACGAGCATCACAAAGGCCACCACAATCGTGGCAACTAAAGGAAACAAGATCACTGGCCAGTGGGTCCCGTTCTCCAAACCAGGACGCATCGATCTGATCAAAAAAGGTACTCCCGCGCCGATCACGCTCAGAGCATAAAGCAGCTTTATCGCCGACCATCCCAGATGAGCGGTCGACTGAAGGTCGGGACGTGGACCGACGGTGGCCAACATCAGGGCAAAAGCAGCCGCCTCACCTGTAACCATCGCCAGAGTCAGCGTCTTCTCCAACCGGCCATGGCTCACGGGTTCCAAGTTGGTGCTGAGTGCATCAATAAGCCGATCGGTATTCACGCTCCGCTCTCCTTGCGAACCTGTAACGCCAACGCCTTCAAGCCGCGATGCACGGCCACCTTTACGGCCGACTCCGATATTCCGCATCGCGTAGCCGCTTCGCTCACGCTCAGCCCTTCCAGCTTGACATACTGGATCGCCTTTCTTGCTTTTAACGAAATCTGCGACATGAGCCGGTGCAAATCCAGACCGCTCTCTATCGCTGCCATGTCGCTGTCAGCGGTGAGTTCTTCTGCGCGTTCGATTGGCATATCCTTGAATGAGTATTTGGTGCGCCGGAGATAGTCCAGAAACTTGTAGCGCGCGATCGCATGAATCCAGGGCGTGAAGGGTTGCGACAGATCGTACGTATGTCGATGGGTATGAACCGCGATCAATACCTCCTGCAGAAGATCCTCCGCTTGTGCAGCCCCATGCCCAATTCGTGCGAAGCGATTCCGATAATAGGCGCGCAGATGTCCCGTCAGCCGCTCGAGAAGCCTGTGATACGCTATCGCATCGCCATCGAGACCGGCGGTCATTAGAGCTCGAAGCTCGCGTTCCTGAGACTGAGCGCGTTCGTCCATCTATGAGCTGCGCGTGATCTCGAACTTTACGCGATTGTGCGAATGCTCTTGCGATTTTTAGGAGCGACAATTGCTCGCGGTGGCGAGATCTGCGTTCCTAGCCGAATTCTATAGCCGTTCATTGTCTCGGGTTCGTTCGCGCACCCTAATAATCTCTCTGCAGTACCTACCAACCCCCGCCGGCATGGCTGAGAATGTTATTATATAAGGAACGAGTTCTCACAAAATGCGAGTGCTGTTACCAGGGGCGACGGTCAGGCGCATCCCAGTATGGCGCCGACTCGAGTTGCGTTTGGACACGGCTCAAATCTGCCGCCAACTGATCGTATCGGCCATTCTGTAGCGCAGTTTGCGCGGCGCGGAAGTTCGTGTCGGCATCAGGATTGTAGAATGACCTGCGCTCGGCTTCGATGAGATGCCGGCCAACCTGGGCGAGCTGATCCTGCGCCTGGCCGAGTGGTGGGACGACCGCCGCTTGGATCGCTTTTGCCGGCATAGTGGACATCTCCCCTGCAAAGGCCGGTGCGGCAGCTGCGCCGAGCACGGCTGCCAGCGCCGCCCCTGTCACAATCTTTGATAGTTTCATAACTTCACCTCTGTCGATTTCTTTCGTGCATGCCCGTCCTTCCACCCTGGATCTCCTCCGCTTAGGATCGGGCATAACCATTAGGGATCCGCCACTATCAGGAATCCTGTGAAATGCTGATTCTGTCAGGCGCGACAATCGCGGAAATCTTTGAGTCCGATGACCGTACGATTGGACGGAAGACGCTGGAAGGGTGAGCAAGTCGCGTTCCAGCATCGCCGCCACGTAGCTGCGGATAAATTTGCTCCCGGAATCGGTGCACGGACTCGCGCAGTGCGAATAGCGTGGCGAAACGCGAGTCCCAAGTACCTTCAAGTAGCCATACTAAGGGTGGCATCGCTGGGATACTCGGCTACGGTTAGAACACCTGGATCGTTTCCCGTAGCGCGGAGGCGGGCGATCGTTGCATCGACAAATACCGTCGCCCCCTCGAGTGCGGAATCTCGCTTGAAACGGGCGGCGACGGAGTTCGTCTACTCTTGTAAGGAGGTACTAACCATTAAGGATTTCGCCAGGTAGCAGAATCATGGAAATGCGTGCGATTGCTAAAGATCGCATTGTCCAAAGCTGCTCAGTGCTCAGGTTTCAAGTAGGGACGCCGGCTGGCGTCCTGAATGCAGGCCCGGCGGTCGCTAAGCCCGCAGCAAAAGGGATGTCCTCCGCTCCGCTCGTCATTCTCCCGCCTGCCGACGCATCAGGTAATGAAAATAAAATTGGTTGTCTTTGGCGCTCTTTTGGTTGCGATTCTCAGCTTGGCGGGATGTTTCGACGGACGGCGGGACTACGGAGGCTACGGCTATCCCTCGTACTTCGGTTATGGCGGATTCGGCGGCGAACGCTTCCGCGGATTCCATGATGGGTTCCATGGTGACAGATTCCATGGCGGCGGATTCCACGGCGGCGGATTTCACGGCGGCGGTCATCGTTAATCCACTGTCTGAAGATCAATGCTCAATACTCCCACTGCCTCGGTGTCCCTCCTGATCAAAGGATCGGAGGCTATACTCTCGTAATAAGCAAGCGACATTCAGAATGCGGCCTGCGTGCTACTGTTTTCGCTCTTCCCATTTAGACTCGAAGCGGTACGAACTTAGCCGGAAGCGGGTTTTGTCACCGGTGCGAGCCTGACGATCGATGGCGGCTATCTGGCGTAAGCTGCTTAGCCGTTTCGATGCGGCATATCCGGCGGTAACGCATGGGTGGCTCGTAACGCTACGGTTGAACAACCTTCGGTGCGCCCCGGATAAATTACTCCGGAACCCGCGGAGTGGACGGATCATGGCCAGACCAAAGGAGTTCGACCGCGACGAAGCTCTGCAAAAAGCCATTGGAGTTTTTTGTGACAAAGGCTATGCGGCGGCTTCGACCGACGAGCTGATGCACGCGATGAAGATCAGCCGTCAAAGCATGTATGACACCTTTGGCGATAAGCGGCAGCTCTACCTGGAGGCGTTCCGGCGCTACCTTGCCGACAGCATTAACGGACAGATCGGCTATCTGGAAAAGTCATCCTCTCCGCTTGCCGGAATTGAGAAGATGCTTCTTGCATTGGCTACGAGGACCGAACTGGATGGGATTGTTGGTTGCATGGGCGTAAATGCAATTTGTGAGTTCGGTCGATCCGATCCAGAGGTAACTTCGCTAGGAGACACAGAGAGCATCCGGTTAACCGCCGCGTTGGAACAGGCACTTCGTCAGGCTAAAAGCGAAAAGGAGATCAGCAAGACGCTGAAGGAGAGCGCTGCTGCTCAGTTTCTGAGGGCAACGCTCTCGGGCATGAAGCTGGCTGCGAAGGCTGGGGCAGACACACAGGCACTCAAAAGCATCGCTCATTTCGCGCTGCGTAGTTTGACAAGCCCACAGGAGAGGAAGGTTCAGGGTGCTCTGGCCGAGTCGTCGGCGACTCGGAAACTGACCCACTTCCGACGGAAGTAAGAGGGTTCGTGCTTCCGCTCAATGGTCCATTTCACCAGATGTGCGGTAACGAAGGAGCGTCGTCGCATGACCTCGTACGCTATGCCACCCCAGCTAGTCCGGCCGCTTGCGCTTGATTCCGAGTGAGCGCATCCGCGAGGCGAGTGTATTTGGATTAATAGCTAGAAGCTCAGCTGCGCCGCCCGCACCCGAAATTCTCCAGTGCGCGCGCTCCAACGCCGTCACGATGCTCTCGCGCTCAATCCGCTTCAAGTCGTCGCCGCGCACGATCTTCGTGCCAGAGGAATTTACCAGAAGCTCAGTCTGCTTTTCGGATCTCGTCTGGGTCAAGGGGAGATCGAGCCGCAGCCGCGTGCCGGTCGACAAAATCATCGCCCGCTCGATTACGTTCTGGAGCTCGCGCACGTTGCCCGGCCAATCGTACCGTTTCAGAAGTTCCGCATCAGCTTTGGTCAAACGGATCTTGGGACGATACAGCCGGCTACGAAAGTGCAACACGAAATACTCTGCCAAAGCTGGGGAATATCTTCGCTACGTTGGCGAAGCGGGGGAATCTCGATGGGAAGACGCTGAGCCGGTAGTAAAGGTCCTGGCGGAAACGCCGAGCAGCGGCTTCGGTTCCTAGATCTCTGTTGGTCGCGGCGATGATGCGAACGTCGACTTAGCGGGTGGTGTCCTCGCCCACGCGCTCGAACTGCCCTTCCTGCAGAACTCGCAGCAGTTTGGCTTGGTGTGCCAGTGGAATATCACCGATTTCGTCGAGAAACAGCGTTCTGCCATCGGCGAGCTGAAACCGCCCGACACGATCGCGCAGGGCACCGGTGAATGCGCCCCGGGCGTGACCGAAGAACTCACTTTCAAAAAGCTCCGATGGGACAGATCCGCAGTTGACGCGCACGAACGGCCGGCCTCGTCGCGGACTCCGTTCATGGATGGCGGAAGCGACCAGTTCCTTGCCGGTTCCCGACTCTCCAAGAATCAGCGCGGTTGCATCCGTCTGCGCCACCATTTCGATCTGCTCCAGAACACCGCGCAATGCAGCGCTCTGACCAACGATTTTGCCGAACGCGAGTGCGTCCCTGACCTCGTCCCGCAGATAGTCTCGTTCCAACTCAAGTTCGCGGCGCAGTCGCGCGACTTCATCAAACGCTCGCGCGTTGGCAATCGCGATGGCTGAGTGGTCGGCGAAGATTCGCAACCAGTCGGATTCGCTTGGCGCTATTTCTGCACGGCTGAAGACGGCAAGGACACCGAGTGTTTCGCCGCGATAGATGAGAGGCTGACCGGCAAAGCTGACAATGCGTTCGGTTTCGTAGACTAGCGCTGCGAGCTGCTCAGGGGGGCCGTCAAGTTCACGTACTCGGATGACCGATTCGGGCGAGGCTGCCAAAATCGAGCGGTAAGGCTCATCGCAGAGTCCTCTCGGCCGCCCGCTGTGCAAAGACCCGATGACGCGGGAAGTGGCTGCGAGAGCGGCGATTGCTTCAGTAACCCGCCGACCGGCTGTTGCGCGCTCCGCGAGATTGTTGTGATCAGGATGGGTTCTCCGCTAGCGCCTATCTCGCCAACCTTCCAAACGTTGAGCGGGACTCGTTGCAGATATCCGACCAATCGCGACCAGTCGTCTTCGGCCACCGCGATCGGCTTCCCGGCGCTAGCGACAAGATGCAGGCAACGCGTCTGGTCGGGGCATTTGTCCCTCACTATGCAGGACTGGCAGATATCCCCGGGAAGAATCAGCCAGACGTGAGCCAGCGCGACGCCCTCCTGCGCCGCCAAACCATCGACGATGCACTTGAGAACGTCGTCTGCCGTGCGTGCTTCGCCGACTTTCAGTGCTAACGATTGAAGGGCTTGGAACTCCACCTTTCATTTCCGCCGGTAGAGAATTTCCTTCTCTCGACGATTGACCGAAGATGCTTGGAGACGCTGGAAAAGAGCCTCTACGACAAGTCTTTTCCTGGAGGAAACAGACTGACCCGCCTTGATTGCCGTTGTTCGCCTGACGAGTCGCGATCAGAAGCCGAGTAGACGATCTTGCCGATCGAGTCGTCGCTTTCAATCTGAGCGTGGGTGCGCCTTCGGGTTAGGGGCGTTGACGTACGCAACGGTCACGCTCTCAAGGTTGGCTTAACAAGGAGTCTTTTCGGTGCAGGTTGCTCATCTGGCTCAACGAGATTGCCAAAAGCGGCTACCTGTTACACGAGCACTGTCCCTCCGCGACGGTCGGTTTCGCGATCGGAACTGAAAACGCAGCGTCACGATTTTTCACGAGAATCGTGAGATCTCGGATGCGTAAGCGTCGTCCTATTCGCGAGACTTAGCAATCTTGTTCGATGGCACCTTCGTTGCTCTCTGAGAAACACGTAGGCCTCCGCGCCAGCCAGAGACGTTTCGAACCGCACGATTCGAGCTTGTGCTTTGGGCGGGGGTAATTTGCGAAATAGAGGTGCATTAGATGAGCAAGATGACCCAGATTCGAAGCGCTCGCCTGGTAGGAACAGAGCTACCGGCCTTGACTGTCAGTCCTGCCGACGCACTAAACGATCTGCTGGCGGGTAACCGAAGATTTGTTGACGGAGAGAGCCAGCATTCAGACGGGGATACGTCCAGGCGCAAAGAGCTTGTTGGCGGTCAGCATCCGCCCACGGCGATCCTTTCCTGCTCCGATTCGCGAGTTCCTCCGGAAATTGTTTTCGATCGCGGAATTGGCGATCTGTTCATCGTTCGCAACGCGGGCAACGTGGCAGGCCCGCTCGAGCTGGAGAGCCTGCACTATGCGGTTGTGGCCCTCAGAACCAGGCTCATCGTGGTACTAGGCCACACCAATTGCGGGGCTGTCACGGCCACTTTGGCCGGAGATACGAGCGATATTCCCGAGACTGCTCGAGACATTCACCCTGTTGTCGAGAAATCCAAAGCGATGCCAAGTGATCCGGTGGAGAACGCGATCGCTGAGAATGTGCGCCGGATGGTCGAGAAGCTTTCGACCTGGAAAGCACTAGCGCCGACGATCGAGCGAGGCGAGATTCGGGTCGTGGGCGCGATCTATCATCTCGACACCGGCCGCGTCCTGCTCATCGATGGCGAAGGCGGACAACCTTCTCCTCTAATCGGGGACGGCGCATCCAAGAGTCATTAGCCCAAGCAGCTCAATGTACGAATGACTATCTCTGTAGAGTTCATCACGACGCTGACTAAGCGCCTATAGCCCGACGGGTGGAGTAATCACTCCTAGTCGGCAACGAAGGAGGTTACGCATGACTCGCATCGAACTGTCGGATAAGATCGTAGGAATTAAACGCAAGAACAAGCTGACCTGGAAGGAGATCGCCGCCAAGATCGGTCCGGGTTCGCCCGTTTATTACACTGCGGCGTTGCATGGCCAGATGAAGCTTTCCAAGGCAGAAGCGGAAAACGCCGCGCGGGTGCTCGGTCTCAACGAAGACGAGACGCTGTTGTTGCAGGAGGCGCCTTATCGTGGCTCGCTGCCGACTGCGGTGCCGACCGATCCTATGATCTACCGCTTCTACGAGCTGCTTCAGGTCTACGGTACGACGTGGAAGGCGCTCATACACGAGGAGTTCGGCGACGGCATCATGAGCGGGATCGACTTCAATATGTCGCGCGAGCGCCAACCCGATGAGAAAGGTGACCGCGTGCGCCTGACGCTGAGCGGCAAGTTCCTGCCATACAAACAGTATTGATCTGCGCAGAGAGTCCACGATAGTGGAAAGGAAAAATGAAAGATCACGAACGCAATGTTGTTGTCGAGAACTCCATGCGGACTCTACGGGACGTTGCATTACGCCTCCTTTCACGCTCGAAACGGCTCGGGCCAAAGTCAAGGCGGCAGAGAACGCCTGGAATAGCCGCGATCCGGAGATAGTGGCGCGGGGGTATACAGAAGATTCTGATTGGCGGAACCGAACGGAGTTCTTCAAGGGCCGCGAAGCGATCAAGGCGTTCCTGAAACGGAAGTGGGAGAAGGAACTGGAGTACCGCCTTATGAAGGAGCTCTGGTGCTTTACTGAAAATCGAATCTCGGTGCGCTTCGAATACGAATGGCATGACACCGAGGGCCAGTGGTATCGCACTCACGGAAACGAGCATTGGGAGTTCGATGAGGACGGCCTGATGCGGCGCCGTGACATGAGCGGGAACGACTATCCAATTGAGGAATCCGAGCGCAGGTACTGCTGGTGACGGCCACGCACCTCATCGAGGTCAGCTGCGGCCTGCGCGCCCCTAATGCTTACGTCTTGATTCTCAATCTTGTTCGAGAAGGCTGCTTCCACTGCGACGAGGAGCATTCGGAGATGAAGGCGAATTTGACGAGCGTCGGGCATAAGCCCGAGTGGCTCACTTTCGATTGCTACGGAACCCTCATTCAATGGGACGAAGGGCTTCTGGCCGCAGTCACGACCATTCTGTCCAAACAACGGAAGGAAACCGTCGACGCCAAAGACCTCATCCATATCTATGACAAGTACGAGCACGAACGGGAGCAGTCGAAGCCTCACAAGTCATTCAGTACTGTCGCCGGCCAAGCCTTGCGGATGGCGATGGAGCAATTCGGCCTCGCATACGCGTCGTCCGATATCGAACTGTTAACGTCAGGCATTTCGAGGATGCCACCTTTTCCAGAAGTCGTGGAGGCGCTCGGCGAGCTCAGAACACAAGGCTTCAGGCTTTGTATCATCTCGAATACCGATGACGATGTCATCGCGGGAAACGTGGCGCAAATGGGTGGCCATATCGACCGGGTGATCACGGCGCAGCAAGCCCAGGCATACAAACCGTCGTCCCGCATTTTTGAGTATGCCCTCAATGCATTGGGAACCACAAAGAACGGCATCGTCCATATCTGCGCCAGCCCACATCTTGACCTCGTCGCGGCGCGGGACATGAAGTTCCGCTGCATCTAGATCGATCGCGGCACCGGCCGCAAGCCGCTACCAGATTATGTGCCGAACGCAGTCTTCCCGACACTCGATCTCGTGCCGGCGTATTTTCGCTCGATTGGCTGGGCTTGATGATATCCCTTGACCCTCGACCGCTAGCACAGGCCAAGCAGAAGCATAATCGCATACGGCGGTTCCGTTCGGGATGATCGGTCGGGACGACTACAGCCGGTTCATTCTTCGCATTTTCAAAAGCATTCGACGAATGCGCAAAAGTCCCGCGCGTGCGATCGATGCCATTGCTTTCCATCAAATCGTGCAAGACGCGCCAGTGCGATTAAACACCCGCGTTTCGGCATGATCTGCGAAGCCGCAGTTATTTCGATTATCAGCAATCCTAAATTCAAAGGATTGGCACGCGTTTCGCTCATCACCCTCCGGGTCGGTTGTGAACAGCAACCTATTACGCGGGTGACGATGAAGCTTTCCGGAATTGCGCGCCGAGCGGCAGTCCATCGTGTCGCTATAAGCGGAGCTGGGCTTGGCGCTGAGGAGATCGCGACTAACGGATACTCCGCTTCGTTCGGTCCAGGCAAGGACAATCTGCAGGCGTCACTGGCGAGGGCTTACGAATGAAGCCGTCGGGCGGTAGCGGTCTGGCAGTAGTCATCATAGTCGCGCTGCTGGTGTGGGTAAGCGGTTTCTGTGTCGGCCGGCGGATCGTGAAGATGCGCGAGGTGCCCAAGGGCGAGAGCGAGGTCCGCACTATTACTGTTCCCGAGGAGAGCATCAGCATCATTCACGAGATGCCGGACCCGGCAGCGGTCCGGGTGGTCTGCGCGGAGGCCAGCAATGCTCGGATCTTGCGCGCGGATCGACGACGGCTAAACCACGCCTGCACGACGTTGCTGCTACCGCAGGCGTTGCGGACGAATCGTTAGGCGAGAGGGCCAGAAAGGAGGTAGCGATCGCGATGCTTATCGTTGAAATCCTGATCGCCGTGGGCATTGCCTGCATCGCCACCGCGCTGCTGGGGACTCTTACGGACGAGGATGGCGACAGGCTCGGTGCGCCGCGGTCAACTGACGAACAAGGTGGAGGGCGCTGAGAAGCGCTTCCATCGGAGACAAAACTCTCGACACCAACGCAAGATTACCGGGTGCAGAGTGTTGCTTGATTTTTCACCTCTGGAGTTGCGAGGTCGAAAACAGCAGAAGGATTCTTTCAAAACAGTGTCGTCGCGCCGGCGTTCGACTGGTCGCGCTGTGCTCCCTCCCTCAGCCGACCGCGACGCCGGCGCGCTCCGATGATGGCTCAAATGTCGGAATTGCAAATGGACCTTCGCCCAATAGCGCGTGGAGTTTTATTCTCTAAGGTTTAGGACCGAAAACTGGCGCCAACAGATGTCGGAGTAGTCGATACCCTGAGGAAACAACCGTGTAGTTCGTTACCGCGGAAAGGAGAATACCGTTGAATTCTGCCAGATCGACGAGCTGCTGGTCGAGCTGATGATGGAGAAACGTGTGCTCAAAAAAAGTGTGCTCGGGGATGGGAGTCCGATATATGGGGTACGCGGCTGCAGAGAAGTTGCAGATCGTCCGGCTGGTCGAGCAGTCGTCGTTGGCTGCTACGGCGCGCTCTGACCCAGATCAGTCTCAACACCCTCGAGCATACGAATTGACATCTACTCGGCGGCCCCCAGCAATCAACTTACCACTTATGGTCGCTACTCGCTGCGGCACTATCATAGTTCGGTGCGCATGTTACTCCGTTCGGGTCAACAATTGAGGTTCAGTCTTGCCCTTGCCTTTGGCTAAGGGAAATCGTGATGGCACACTTCAAAAGACA
>WNFR01004111.1_pt1 | contig 15009 bp, 14 predicted proteins | sample 5400221 | NCBI WGS metagenome assembly WNFR01 (sample SAMN13153357, study PRJNA577476) | soil metagenome | isolation source: 40 cm soil under Madrone tree | place: USA:California | collected 2016-06-14 | reverse complement strand
CGACATCAAAGAAGGCGACGTCGTCGAGGTCTTCGAGATGGAGGAAGTCGCGCGGCATTTGGCGCCGGTGGCGCGTCACGGGGCCGGCGGAGGGCAGGCGCAGGTCGAGCGCCGCGTCTGACGGCGGGCAGGCGCTGCCGTGACCGTCGGGGTCCTACGCCTGACGCTCTTCATCCACGAGAACCACTCCCTGAAGGGCAAGCGCAGCGTGCTGCGCAAGATCAAGGCGCGCGTGCGCGATAAGTTCAACGTCTCGATCGCCGAGTGCGGCGACCACGACATGTGGCAGCGCGCGATGCTCGGCATCTGCCAGGTCGGCGTCGACGAGCCGTTCGTCGATTCGGCGCTGCGCGAGGTCGTGCGCTTCATCGACGAGATGCAGATCGCCGAGCTCGGCGAGGAGCAGCTCGAGTTCCTCCACTATTGATCCGATGCCGGCGAAACGGACCGATCGCGTCGGCGCGCTCCTCAAAACAGCGCTGGCCGAGCTGCTGCTGCGCGAGGTGAAAGACCCGCGCGTACACATGGTGACGGTGACCGGTGTCGACTTGTCGCCGGATCTGAAGCATGCGCGCGTCTTCGTCTCCGTCCTTGGGGACGAGGGTGCGCATACGCGGGCGCTCGCCGGTCTCGCGAGCGCGCGGACCTATCTCCAATCGCAGGCGGGGCGGCGCGTCGGTTTGCGGTACACGCCCGAGCTGCGGTTCGAGATCGACCCGTCGTTCGACGCCGCGGAGCGGGTGGAGCGCTTGCTGCGCGAGATTCATCATGCGGACGCCTCGACCCATGACGGATCGCCGGCGCCTGCGGACGCGGGCGACCCCGACCCCGACGACTCCACGTCTCGATGAGCGGGCAGACGCAGCCGTCGGCGGCGCTGGACGGGATCCTTCTCGTCGACAAGCCCGAAGGGCTCACCTCCGCAGCCGTAGTCGCGCGGGTGAAGCGCGCGGTGAAGCACAAGGTCGGCCATCTCGGCACGCTCGATCCGTTCGCGACCGGCCTCTTGCCGATCTGCGTCGGCGAAGGGACGAAGATCGCGCAGTTCCTTGCCGCCGATTCCAAGCGCTACGTCGGCGAGATCGTGCTCGGCACGACGACCGACACGCTCGACCGCACGGGTGCCGTGCTGGAGTCGCGTCCGGTGCCGCCGATCGCCCCCTCGATGCTGGCCACGGCAGTCGCCCCGCTGCGCGGCGCGATCATGCAGACGCCGCCGATGTACTCGGCACTGAAGCGCGCCGGCGTGCCGCTCTACCGCCTGGCCCGTGCCGGACACGACGTGGAGCGCGCTGCGCGACCGGTGCACGTGACGACATTCGACGTAGCACTGATTGCCGCCGATCGTCTCGCGTTCGCGGTCGACTGCTCGAAAGGCACGTACGTCCGCGTTCTCGCGCACGACCTCGGCACCGCGCTCGGCACCGGCGCGCACCTCGCGAGCCTGCGGCGCACGGTTTTCGGTCCATTCACGCTTACGGACGCCGTGCCGCTCGCCGACGTCGAGGAGCTCGCGGCGCGCGGCGCGTTGCCGCTCCTCTCGCCGTCGGCGGCGATGACCGGCTACCGCGCTGTCGTCGTCGACGCCCCGCTGATCGTGGCGATTCGCCACGGACGGCAGCACGCGCTCAGCGCGCTCGGCGCTCCGCGCGCGTCCGGCGAGGTCGTCCGCATCGAGAGCGCCGACGGCGTGCTGATCGCGATCGCCGCGGCGGCCGACGACGGGTGGCGACTCGCGCGCGTGATGGTGCGCTGACCGCACGCGCTCGAGTGCGGAGCGTCGCCGCCGGCGACGTCGCGCGATTGACGGCGCGTGCGTGCCGCACGTGAAGGGCGGCTCACCCGTAGGCGCGTCGAGCGCCGGCGACGCATGCGCGGCGGGAGCACGCGAACGACGCGCGCGGGGACGTAGAATTTGCGCGCTGACCACGACGTGTGCGCGTGCGCAAACGCCTGCATGCGCCCGCGACGGTCGCGCGGACGCGACCGGCCGCGCGCGCGTGCCGGCCCAGCGCACGTCGTTCGCGTGCTCCCGCCGCGCGCGCGCCCATGGTTCACTTTACAACCCGCCAGGTGCATGTTACTGCTCGCAATCAACGAGAAGGACATGGGAGAAGGAACGAGCAGCGCAGAGGCGCAGACGCAGCACATCGTCCAGGCGTATCGCCGCCACGACACCGATACGGGCTCGCCCGAGGTGCAAGTCGCGCTGCTCAGCGACCGCATCGTGTACCTGACCGAGCATTTCAAGTCGCACGCGAAAGATCATCATTCGCGGCGCGGGCTTCTCAAGCTCGTGGGGCAGAGGCGGCGGCTGCTGGATTACCTCAAGCGGAGTGATTTCGAGCGCTACAAGTCGTTGATCGAGCGCCTCGGCATCCGTAAGTAACACCTCCTTCCTTTCCGACCCCATCTCCAATTCTCGAACGCATTCCAATCTGAGTCCCCTGCGGGGGATGGGGGTACGCTTCATGAAACGTGTGGAAATGGATCTTCACGGCCGGCGCCTCTCGATCGAAAGCGGTCGCATGGCCAAGCAAGCGAATGGCTCCGTGGTTGTGCAGTATGGCGACACAGTCGTGCTCGTGACCGCTGTCGCCGCGCGCGACCCACGCGAAGCCATCGACTTCTTTCCGCTGACCGTCGACTACCAGGAGAAGACGTTCGCCGCCGGCAAGATTCCGGGCGGCTTCTTCAAGCGCGAGGGCCGGCCGAGCGAGAAAGAGGTCCTGACGTCGCGCCTCTGCGACCGACCGCTGCGGCCGCTCTTTCCCGCGGGCTTCCGCTGCGAGACGCAGGTCATCGCGACCGTGCTGTCGTACGATAAAGAGAACGACGCCGACGTGCTGGCGATGATCGGCGCCTCGGCAGCGCTCGAGATCTCCGACATCCCGTTCAACGGCCCGATCGCCGGCGTCCGCGTCGGCAGGATCGACGGCAAGCTGGTGCTCAATCCGACGGCCCCGCAGCTTGCGGAATGCGACCTGCAAATGATCATCGCCGGCTCTCGCGACGCGATCGTCATGGTCGAGGGTGGGGCGCGGATGCTCTCCGAGGACGTGCTGCTGGACGCGCTCTATTTCGGGCATCGCGAGCTGCAGCCGATCCTCGACATGCAGGCGGAGCTGCGGCGCGCCGTCGGCAAGCCGAAGCGCACGGTCGTCCCACCCGCCGTCGACCAAGCGCTCGCCGCGCGCGTGCGCGAGCTCGCATCGTCGAAGATCGTCGAGGCGCTCACCACGTCCGGGAAGCACGAGCGCGCCGAGGCCGTCCGCCAGGTGCGCAGCGAGGTGCTCGCCGCGCTCCAGGCGGATTTCCCGGAGCGCGAGCGCGAGGTGAAGCAGCTCTTCGAGCACGTCCACGAGGAGATCGTGCGCGGCATGATCGTCGGCGAGAAGCGCCGTCTCGACGGCCGCGGCCTCGCCGATATCCGGCCGATCTCGTGCGAGGTCCAGGTGCTGCCGCGGACGCACGGCTCGGCGCTCTTCACCCGCGGCGAGACGCAAGCACTCGTCGTCGCCACGCTCGGCACGTCGTCCGACGAGCAGCGCATCGATTCGCTGCTCGGCGACACCTACAAAAAGTTCATGCTGCACTACAATTTTCCGCCGTATAGCGTCGGCGAGGTGAAATTCCTGCGCAGCCCCGGACGGCGCGAGATCGGTCACGGCGCGCTTGCCGAGCGTGCGATCACCGCGGTGCTGCCGGACGAAACGCAGTTCCCGTACACGGTGCGGCTCGTCTCCGAGATCCTGGAGTCGAACGGCTCCTCGTCGATGGCGACGGTCTGCGGCAGCTCGCTTGCGCTCATGGACGCGGGCGTGCCGATCAAATCGCCGGTCGCCGGCATCGCGATGGGACTCATTCGCGAAGGCAACGAGATCCGCGTCCTGTCCGACATCCTCGGCGACGAGGACCACCTCGGCGACATGGACTTCAAGGTCGCCGGGACCTCCGAGGGCGTCACCGCCGTGCAGATGGACATCAAGATCGGCGGTGTCACGCGGGAGATCATGCGCGACGCGCTCTACCAGGCGCGCGACGGACGCCTCCACATCTTGCATGCGATGCAGACGGCGCTCGCGCAGCCGCGCCCCGACGTGTCGTCGTACGCCCCGCGCATCGTGACGCTGAAGATCCGCGTCGATCGCATCCGCGACGTGATCGGACCGGGCGGCAAGGTGATCCGCGGCATCATCGAGGAGACCGGCGTCAAGATCGACGTCGAGGACGATGGGACGATCTACATCGCGTCGGCCGACGAGCCGGCGATGCAGAAGGCCGTCGACTGGGTGCACCGCCTCACTGCCGAAGCCGAGGTCGGGAAGATCTATAAGGGTACGGTGAAGAAGATCATGGATTTTGGCGCCTTCGTCGAGATCCTTCCCGGCACCGACGGTCTCGTGCACATCTCGCAGCTCGCGGCCGAGCGGGTGGCGAAGGTGCGCGACGTCCTGAACGAAGGCGACGAGGTGATGGTGAAAGTCCTCGAGGTCGACAAGAGCGGCAAGATTCGGCTCTCTCGCAAGGAGGCCCTCACCGCTGAGGCGACCGCTGGTCGCTGAGCGGCGCCACCCACGGCGTCAGCGGCCGCGCACCGGACGCGCCGCCGCCGGCGCCGAGGCGCGTCCCGACGCGCGCATCGAGAAGACCGAGCTCCCGAACGGGATTCGCATCCTCTCGGAGGACATTCCCGGCATCGCGTCGGCGGCAATCGGCCTCTGGGTCGAGCACGGATCGCGCGACGAGACGCCGGCGCAGTGCGGCCTCTCGCATTTCGTCGAGCATCTCTTCTTCAAGGGCACCGCGCGACGGAGCGCGGCGCAGATCGCGGAGGAGATCGACGCCGTCGGCGGCGTGCTGAACGCCGACACCGACCGCGAGTTCACCTGCTACTATGCGAAGGTGCTGGGCGAGCAATCGCCACTCGCGATCGACCTCCTGGCCGACGTTTTTCGCGCCTCGCGCTTCGATCCCGACGACATCGCACGCGAGCGCGAGGTCGTCCTCGAGGAGATTGCGCAAATCGAAGATACCCCCGACGACCTCGTCCACGATCTCTTCCATCAAGAATACTGGCGGGAGCATCCGCTCGGGTGGCCGGTCTGCGGGACGCGCGAGAGCGTCGCGCGCTTCGACCGCGATGGGTGCCTGGCACTGCTCTCTGCGCGCTATCGGCCCGACCGATTGATCGTCGCGGCGGCCGGGAAGGTGCAGCACGCGGCACTGGTCGATGAGATCGCGGCACGATTCGGGGATTTCACCGGACGCGCGATCGCCGTCGATCACGGCATTCCGGCGCCACGGGCGTGCGTGGCCGTCCACGAGCGGAAGCTCGAACAGGTGCAGCTCTGCCTCGGCACGCGCGGCGTCGCCGTCACGGATCCGGCGCGCGACGCGGTCGCCGTGCTGAACGCCGCGCTCGGCGACAGCCCGAGCTCCCGCCTGTTCCAAGAGATCCGCGAGCGCCGCGGCCGCGCCTACTCGATCGACTCGTTCGTGTCGTCGTACCGTGACACCGGCTACCTCGGCATCGCCGCGGGAACACGTGCGCGTTGGGTGCGCGAGGTCGTCGACGTGATCCTCGCGGAGTTGCGGCGTCTGCGTCGGGAAGGCCTCCCTGCCGACGAGCTGGCGCGCGCCAAGGGGAAGCTCAAGGGAACCTTGCTGCTCGCGTTGGAGACCTCCGAGCAGCGCATGGAGCGTCTGGCGCTGGACGAGATGTACTTCGGACGCGCGATTTCGGCCGCGGAGATCGCGCGCCGCATCGACGGCGTCACCAACGACGACGTCGTCGCGGCGGCGACGCGGCTTTTCGTCGCCGACGGTTGTGCGCTGGTGCTCCTCGGCGACCTCGGCCGTCACGCGCCCGACGAGCGCCTCTTCGAAGCGTTGGGGTGAAGTGATGATTGCGCGCTACACGCGTCCGGCGATGGGACGGATCTGGACCGACGAGGCGCGCTACGCGTACTGGCTCGAGATCGAGGTGCTCGCGTGCGAGGCGCTCGCCGCTCGTGGCGGCGTTCCGAAAGCGGCCGTGCGCGCCATCCGTCGCCGCGCCTGCGTCGACGTCCCGCGCATCGCCGCGCTCGAGGCGGAGGTGAAGCACGACGTGATCGCGTTCGTCACGCAGATCGCAGAGTCCGTCGGCGCCGAGGGCCGCTTCTTGCACCTCGGTCTCACGTCGTCGGACGTCGTCGATACCGGATTCGCGTTGCAGCTCCGCGAGGCGGCGCGTTTGCTGCTCACCGGGCAGGATCTCTTGATCGCGACGCTGCGCCGTTTGGCCCGGCGTCACAAACGGACGTTGATGATCGGACGCACGCACGGGATGCACGCGGAGCCGATCACGTTCGGTCTCAAAGTCGCGGGCTGGCACGCCGAGGCGGTCCGCAATCGCGAACGGCTGGAACGCGCCGCGCATCAGATAGCGGTCGGCAAGATCTCTGGCGCGGTCGGCGTCTTCGGCAACGTCGCGCCCGAGGTCGAGGCGTACGTGCTCGGACGGCTCGGCCTCACGGCGGAGCCGTTGGCGACGCAGGTCGTCGCGCGCGATCGTCACGCCGAGTTCTTCGCCGCGCTCGCGTTGGTCGGCGCAGGCGTCGAGCGGATCGCCGTCGAGATCCGGCACCTGCAGCGCACCGAGGTCGGCGAGGCGGAGGAGCCGTTCAGCGAGAAGCAGAAGGGCTCGTCAGCCATGCCGCACAAGCGCAATCCGATCGTCGCGGAGAATGCCGTCGGCCTGGCGCGTCTGCTGCGCGCGTATGCAGGTGCGGCGCTGGAGAACGTCGCGCTGTGGCACGAGCGCGACATCAGTCACTCGTCCGTCGAACGGGTCATCGCGCCCGACGCGACGTGCGCCCTCGACTACATGCTGGCGCGCATCACCGCCGTGCTCGACGGCCTCGTCGTCCGTCCCGAGCGCATGCGCGAAAACCTCGAGCGCAGCCACGGTGTCGTGCTGTCGGAAGACGTGCTGCTCGCGCTCGTGCGAGCGGGGGCGCGCCGCGAGGATGCATATCGCTGGGTGCAGCGCGCCGCGCACGCGGCATGGGACGGCCGCGGCAGCTTCGCCGACGCGCTCGCCGCCGAGCCGGAGGTCAGATCGCGGCTCACGCCGCCACAAATCGCGGCGCTGCTCGATCCCGCGCGCCATCTCGCGAATTTGGACTTGCTCTTTCGCCGGGCGTTGGGTAGCAATCGCCCGACGCGGCGACGCGGCCAGGCGGATCGACCGCGACCCGTCCGCGCGACACCTGGGGGAATCCGATGAGCGACGCGGTGGAAGCGCGAGATCTCCTCTACGAGGGGAAGGCGAAGAAGCTTTTCGCGACAGCCGATCCGGACCTTCTCCTCCAATACTTCAAGGACGACGCCACCGCCTTCAACGCCAAGAAGCGCGGGACCATCGTCGAGAAGGGCGTCCGCAACAACGCCATCTCCGAGGTCTTCTTCAAGCTGCTCGAGCGCGAGGGCGTGCCGACGCACTTCGTCCGCCGTCTCGACGATCGCTACATGCTGGTGAAGCGTCTCGAGATCGTCCCGGTCGAGATGGTGGTGCGGAACGTCATTGCCGGCAGCCTCGCGAAGCGGCTCGGCCTCGACGAAGGCAAGGCGCTGCCGGAGCCGATCGTCGAGTTCTACTACAAGAGCGATGCCCTCGACGATCCGATGATCAACGAGTGGCACGTCCGCGTCCTCGGGATGGCGACGCAAGCGGAGATCGATCGCATCGTCGCGCTCACGTTGCGGGTGAACGCGGTGCTGCGGCCGTTTCTCGCCGAGCGCGGCGTCGTCCTCGTCGACATGAAGCTCGAATTCGGCCGTCACCACGGCGAGATCGTCCTCGGCGACGAGATCTGCCCCGACACGTGCCGTTTTTGGGACAGCAGCTCGGGAGAAAAGCTCGATAAAGACCGCTTCCGACGCGACCTCGGCCGCGTCGAGGAGGCCTACGAGGAGATCGCGCGCCGCGTCGGCGCGTGATCGCGAGCGGAGGCGCGATGGCGTGGCGAGCGCGTGTGTTCGTGACGCCGAAGCAAGGCATTCTCGATCCGCAAGGCAAGGCGGTCGAGCATTCGCTGCACACGCTCGGCTACCCGGAGGTGACGGACGTGCGGATCGGCAAGGTCGTCGACCTGCATCTCGCCGATGTCAGTCGGGACAGCGCCCAAACGCGCGTCCGCGAGATGTGCGAGCGCCTGCTCGCCAACGGCGTGATCGAAGACTTCACCTTCACGATCGACGAAACGCAGTGACCCTGGCCGCCCGCGCCCGGACCGATAGAATGATACTGTGTGCTGAGCGCAAGCTTCGGGACCCGGTCACGGTCGAGAGCAGGGCGCGCGAAGCGCGCCGGGAGCGGCGCGAATTCACTTCGCGCCGCGACGCCCATCGGAGCATCGGCCGCGCAGCGGCCGAGCGCACGGGGGCAAAATGAACTGGGGCGTGATCACGTTTCCCGGATCGAACGACGACGTGCAGGCGGCGTACGCCCTGGAGACCCTGCTCGGCGAGCGCGTCGTGCGCCTCTGGCACAAGGACACGGCGCTCGACGGCCTCGATTGCGTCGTGCTGCCGGGCGGCTTCTCCTACGGCGATTATCTCCGCTGCGGCGCGATGGCGCGGTTCTCGCCCATCATGCGTGCGGTCGCGGAGTTCGCGGCCGCAGGTCGGGTCGTGATCGGGATCTGCAACGGCTTCCAGATCCTCTGCGAGGCGGGGCTGCTGCCCGGCGCGCTCATCCGCAACCGCGGCCTCTCGTTCCTCTGCACGCGCGTCCATGTGCGCGTCGAGGAGGCGGACACGCTCTTCACCAACCGCTGCCGGCGCGGTGACGTCCTCGACATTCCCGTCAAGCACGGCGACGGCTGCTACGTCGCCGATGAGGCGACGCTGCGGACCCTCGAAGGGCAGCGGCAGATCGTGCTGCGCTACAGCGACGCCGACGGGCAGGTGATGCAGATGGCGAACCCGAACGGCTCGCTCGCCGCGATCGCCGGCATTCGCAACGCGCGCGGCAACGTGTTCGGGATGATGCCGCATCCCGAGCACGCGTGCGAGCGTCTCGTCGGCGGTGAGGACGGCCGCAAGATCTTTCAATCCGTCATCGCCGCGGCCGGCGCGGAGCCGTCGATCGCAAAGGTGGTCTCGGGACCGTGAGCGCGCCGGTCACGGTCGAGACCGGGCTGCAACACGGCCTCACGGCCGACGAGTACCGGCGTATCGAGGCGGCGCTCGGACGCGCGCCGACGCTCGAGGAGCTCGGGATCTTTTCGGTCATGTGGTCCGAGCACTGCAGCTACAAGAGCTCGCGCGTGTACCTGCGCGGTCTGCCGACGACGGGACCGCGCGTGCTGCAAGGGCCCGGCGAGAACGCGGGCGCGCTCGACGTCGGCGACGGACTCGCCGTCGTGTTCAAGATCGAGAGCCACAACCACCCGTCGTTCGTCGAGCCGTTCCAGGGCGCGGCGACCGGCGTCGGCGGCATCCTGCGCGACATCTTCACGATGGGGGCGCGGCCGATCGCCAATCTCAACTCGCTGCGCTTCGGCAGCGTCGCGCACCCCCGCACGCCGTACCTCGTGAACGGCGTCGTCGGCGGCATCGGCAGCTACGGCAACTGCATCGGCGTCGCGACCGTCGGCGGCGAGGTGTCGTTCGACCCCGGATACGACCACAACATCCTGGTGAACGCCTTCACGCTCGGCGTCGTCCAGTCCGACCGCATCTTTCGCGCGCGTGCCGAGGGCGTCGGCAACCCCGTCGTGTATGTCGGCTCGAAAACGGGCCGCGACGGCATCCACGGCGCGAGCCTCCTCGCCTCGGCGGAGTTCGACGCCGACTCGGAGCACAAGCGGCCGACGGTGCAGGTCGGCGATCCGTTCACCGAGAAGCTCCTCCTCGAGGCGTGTCTCGAGCTCATGTCGCCCGCCTACAGCGAGCACCTCGTCGGCATCCAGGACATGGGCGCGGCGGGTCTGACGAGCTCCTCGGTCGAGATGGCGGGCCGCGCCGGGAGCGGCATCGACCTCGATCTCTCGCGCGTGCCGCGGCGCGAGGAACGGATGACCCCGTACGACATTCTGCTCTCGGAGTCGCAAGAGCGCATGCTGCTCGTCGTTCGCGCCGGCTCCGAGGACGTCGTGCGCGCGCTCTTCGCGAAGTGGGACCTCGACGCTGCGGTGATCGGCACCGTGACCGATACGGGCCGGCTACGCTGCGCGTGGGAAGGCCGCACCGTCGTCGACGTGCCGATCGCGCCGCTCACCGAAGGCGCGCCGGTGTACCAGCGACCGGCGACGGAGCCGTCGCCCGACGACGGCGCGCGTCTCGTGCTGCGCGACCTCGCCGAGCCGCGCGATTACGGCCACGTCCTGATGCAGCTCCTCGAATCGCCGAACCTGTGCTCGCGCGAGTGGGTCTATCGCCAATACGACACGTACGTCGGCGGCAACAGCGTCGTGCGGCCGGGATCGGACGCGGCGGTCGTGCGCCTCGACGGCACGCAAAAGGGCGTCGCGATGACGCTCGACTGCAACAGCCGGCTCTGCGTACTCGATCCGTACGTCGGCACCGTGAGCGCGGTCGCGGAGGCGGCGCGCAACCTTGCGGTGTCGGGCGCGGAGCCGATCGGGGTCACGAACTGCCTCAACTTCGGCAGCCCCGAGAAGCCGGAGGTGATGTGGCAGTTCCAGCAAGCGATCGCCGGGTTGCGCGACGCGTGCCTAGCGTTCGGCACGCCGGTCGTGAGCGGCAACGTCAGCTTCTACAATGAGACCGAGGGGCGCAGCATCCCGCCGACGCCGGTGATCGGCATGGTCGGCCTGCTCGAGGACGTCAGTCAGCGGGTGACGCAATGGTTCAAAGGGGAGGGCGACGCGATCGTGCTCCTCGGCCGCAATCGCGAGGAGCTCGGCGGCTCCGAGTACCTCGCCGTCATCCACCACCAGGTGCGCGGCACGTTGCCGTGGATCGACCTCGACATCGAGCGCCGCTTGATCCGCACCGTGCTGACCGCGGCGCGCGAAGGTCTCCTGCGCTCGGCGCACGACGTTGCCGAAGGCGGTCTCGCCGTAGCGCTCGCGGAGTGCTGCATCTCCAGTGAAATGGGGCCGCCGATCGGCGCCCGCATCGAGCTCGAGAGCGGCCTCCGGCCCGACGCGCTCCTCTTCGGCGAGAGCCACGGCCGGATCGTCGTCTCGGTGCGCCGCCGGCACTTGACGCGCCTGCGCGAGATCGCACGCCGCGACGACGTCGTCATGACGTCGATCGGCGAGGTGCGCGGGCAGCGGCTCGAGATCGACGATCTCCTCGACATGCCGGTGATCGAGATGCGCGAGCGCTGGCGGAGCGCGCTCGAGCGAACGCTCGCTGGGCGGGCCGGAGAATGATAGGTCATCGAAGGTGAGCGAGATCGTCGCCGACCGGTTCACCGAAAAGTGCGGCGTGATCGGGGTATACGGGCACCCCGAGGCGGCGAACCTCGCCTACCTCGGCCTCTGTGCGCTCCAGCACCGCGGCCAAGAAGCGGCGGGAATCGTGTCGTCGGACGGCCAAGTGCTCGTATCGCACCGCGGGATGGGGCTCGTCGCCGACGTATTTCGCGAGGACATCGTGCGGCGTCTGCGCGGCGACGCCGCGATCGGCCACAACCGCTACTCGACGGCCGGCGCGTCGCATCTCAAGAACGCGCAGCCGCTCGTCGTCGAGTACGGGCGCGGCGGCCTCGCCGTCGCGCACAACGGCAACCTCGTGAACGCCGAGGAGCTGCGCAGCCGCCTCGAGGAGCGCGGCTCGATCTTCCAATCGACCGTGGACAGCGAGGTGATCATCCATTTGATCGCCGCCTCACGCGCCGAGAATCTCGAGGACCGCGTCGTGGAGGCGCTGCGCGAGGTGCGCGGCGCGTACTCGCTCGTCTTTCTCTCGACCGATAAGCTGATCGGCGTCCGCGACCCGCACGGCTTCCGGCCGCTCGTGCTCGGGCGCGTCAAGGGCGCGTGGGTGCTCGCGTCGGAGACCTGCGCGCTCGATCTGATGGACGCGTCCTATGAGCGCGAAGTCGAGCCCGGCGAGGTCGTCGTGCTCTCGAAAGACGGTCTCTCGTCGTACAAACCGTTTCCGCCGGAGCAAGTCTCGTCGTGCATCTTCGAATACATCTATTTCGCGCGCCCGGACTCGACGGTCTTCGGGCGCAGCGTGTACCGCGCCCGCAAGGAGCTCGGTCACCAGTTGGCGCGCGAGGCGTCCGTCGAGGCCGATATCGTCGTGCCGGTTCCGGATTCCGGCGTGCCCGCGGCGATCGGCTACGCCGAGGAGTCGGGTATCCCGTTCGACATGGGGCTCATCCGCAACCACTACGTCGGGCGCACGTTCATCGAGCCGCAGGACGCGATCCGCCACTTCGGGGTGAAGGTGAAGCTCAACGCGCAGCGCGAGGTGCTCGCCGGGAAGCGCGTGATCGTCGTCGACGACTCGATCGTCCGCGGCACGACGAGCCGCAAGATCGTGAAGATGATCCGCGACGCCGGTGCGCGCGAGGTCCACATGCGCATCAGCTCGCCGCCGACGACGAGCCCCTGCTACTACGGCATCGACACGCCGAACCGCAGCGAGCTGATCGCCTCGTCGCACGACGTCGAGGAGATTCGCCGCTACATCACCGCCGACTCGCTGGCCTATCTCAGTGAGGAAGGAATGTACGCGTTCCTCGGCGGTAAGCAGCGCGGATTCTGCGACGCGTGCTTCACCGGCCGCTATCCGATTCCGTTCGACGACCACGCCACGCACCGCCAGCTGGTGCTCTTCGACGCCGCCGACGAGCGCTGAGCGTCGCCACCCCCGCGACGAGTTGACGCGCACGCCCGCCGAGCTGATCGCCGAGATCGAGCGCGGCCCGTCGGGCGCGCAGATCGCCGCGTTCTTCGATCTCGACCGGACGCTCCTCGCCGGCTTCTCCGCGACGGCGTTCATCCGCGACGACATGATGACGGGACGGATGAGCATCCGCGAGCTGGCGGAGACGCTGGTCGCGGCGACGCGCTTTCAGCTCGGCACGCTCGGCTTCTCCGGCTTCATCGCGGCGACCGTCGCGCGCATGGCGGGACGCTCCGAGGCGGAGTTCGAGGCCAACGCCGAGCACGTCTTCCGCGAGCGCCTCGCCGGCGACGTCTATCCCGAGTCACGGGCGCTCGTCCGCGCGCATCTGCGCAAGCGACACACGGTCGCCGTGGTCTCGTCGGCGACGCGCTACCAGATCGAGCCGCTCGCGCGTGACCTCGGCATCCCACACGTCCTCTGCACCGGCCTCGAGGTGTCCGACGGCCGCTTCACGGGCGGCGTCGTCCACCCGCCCTGCTACGGCGAGGGGAAGGCCGAGGCGGCGCGGACGTTCGCCGCGCTGCACGAGATCGATCTCGACGAGAGCTTCTTTTACACCGACAGCGACGAGGATCTGCCGCTCCTCGAGATCGTCGGCCGGCCGCGGCCGACGAATCCGAGCGCGCGGCTCGCGGAGATCGCCGCCAAGCGCGGCTGGCCGGTGCGGCGCTTCCGGAGCCGTGGGAGACCGGGCGCGCTCGAGGTGCTGCGCACGGCGCTCGCCATCGGCAGCCTGGCGCCGGCGTTCGCGCTCGGCGTGCCGGCGGCGATCCTCGGCGGCAGCTGGCGGCGGGCAGTCAACGTCGTCATCTCGACGTGGGGCGAGCTCGGCACCGCGCTCGCCGGTGTCGACCTGCGCGTGATCGGCGAGGAGCACCTGTGGTCGCAGCGGCCGGCGGTATTCGTCTTCAACCACCAAAGCGGCATCGACATGTTGCTCCTCTGCCGCCTGCTCCGCCGCGACATCGTCGGCGTTGCGAAGCAGGAGATCCGCCGGAATCCGATCTTCGGACCGGCGTTCGCGCTCACCGGCACCGTCTTCATCGATCGCTTCGATCGCGAGCGTGCCGTCGCGGCGCTGGCGCCCGCCGTCGAGACATTGCGGCAGGGGATCTCGATCGTGCTCGCGCCCGAAGGCACGCGCAGCGCGACGCCGCGTCCGGGGCGCTTCAAGAAAGGCGCGTTCCATCTGGCCATGGCGGCGGGCGTCCCGATCGTGCCGATCGTATTTCGGAACGCGCTCGACGCGCTGCCGAAGCACGGCGTCGTCGTCCGCCCGACGACCGTCGACGTCGTCGTCCACCGACCGATTGCCACGAGCGACTGGACAGCCGCGGGTCTCGACGCCGAGATCGCGACGATCCATCGTCTCTACGAGGATACGCTCGACGCATGACGACGACGTCGAGCGGCGCGGCGCCGACGGTCCGCGACGCCCGGGCGCGCTACTTCGCCGCGAACGGCTTCGACGAGCGCGGCTATGGCCGCGAGCTGCGCCTCGACCGCGGCGTCGATCCCGCCCGATTCTCCGACGTCGCGGCGTTCGTCGGGTGGAGCGGCGTTGCGGTGCTCACGTTCGCGACGACCGTCGCCGTGACGGTGGTGCCCCTCGCGGCAATCGTCGCGCTGCTGCTGCGCTGACGGGGTGCCCATTCCGGCGATCGTCACGCGCTTCCTGGGCGGGCGTCCCGTTGCGCCGGTCCACGGGCCGACGTACGCTCCGCCCGCATGGTCCCCTCCGACGTGTCCTGGGACTATTTGGTCATCGGGAGCGGCATTGCGGGCCTGACGTTCGCGCTCCAAGTCGCGGATTCGGGGCGGGTGGCGATCGTCACCAAGGACCGCACCGACGAGAGCAACTCGTCGTACGCGCAAGGCGGTGTCGCAAGCGTCTGGAGCCGGGAGGACTCGTTCGAGTCGCACGCCGCCGATACCATCCGCGCCGGCGCCGGTCTCTGCCGCGAGGACGTCGTCGAGATGGTGGTGCAGGAAGGGCCGGCGCGTATCCGTGATCTCATCGCGCTCGGCACGCGCTTCGACTCGCATCTGACCGGCGACGCCGTCGAGTACGATCTCGGACGTGAGGGCGGCCACTCGCGGCGGCGCGTGCTGCACGCCGGCGATTTG
>WNFR01004110.1_pt1 | contig 15009 bp, 28 predicted proteins | sample 5400221 | NCBI WGS metagenome assembly WNFR01 (sample SAMN13153357, study PRJNA577476) | soil metagenome | isolation source: 40 cm soil under Madrone tree | place: USA:California | collected 2016-06-14 | reverse complement strand
AGACGGTACGGGTTTGGGTTTGTGCAAAAAACGGGCAGGCGGTGGTGGGGTGGGATCCTGGGCCTGGCTCAAGCCTTCACGGGTCCAGCCAGCCAGGGACGATGCGCTGCGGTCCTCATCAGGTCGCGGGACATTGGCTTCGTTGCTAAACGATGTTGCAGATTGACCAGTCATGGCTGTCGTCGTTCATGATAATCAGTAACTGAAAGCACAAATCGCACTGCACATTGTTGTGGTAACCCAATACATCCAAATATGGTATCGAGAGTAACCCACGTGGGTGTATTTCATATAAACAAAACAAACAATGATACATACATTAGACACCCACTCTGTTGGTGTTGGTGTATGAGAGCATACTCTGCGTTATGCGATGGTGGGGCTCACCTGTGGACAACCTTTTTCTGTTCGTGGTTCGATCAGCCGATAGAAAACTGAGAAAATCTAATCAGACACGGACCTGGCTAGAGAATCGAATAATCTCCCGTTTTTCAAGTACGAAGAGCGTCCTCTCAAGGGAGTGATTCGAATATCCTTGCTGCGTTACAAATTCTCTCACTAGACTTTGATAGCTTGTACTCCACCCGACGGGCAGCCTTCTCCGTATCTCCTTCTCAATCTTATTGACCTCTTGGTTGAGCTCTCCGCGAGAAAGGCCATCCACTGAGCCCGCTGAGACAGCATCCATTGTAGAGAACCTGAAAAGCCGAATTGCCTCTTCGACGTGGTACGTCTGCACTACGGGTGATAATGTCATTTTGGCAAGTGACTCAGAAATGCGGATAATGGCCTCCAGTTGACTATGAAGCCAGCATGAACAAACCATATAGAAAAGAAGTTAAGTGACCAAACCGAATAGTAATAGGGATTGAGCTACGCTCGTCATTATCTTGTTCGACCTGTTGAACTTGCTTACGAAGCCCGACAAAATGGCTACTGAGCATTTCTTGAGCATCTGGCGATAGTCGAGGTGCACATTTTCTGTCGGTTCGTGTGACCGTGATGAGATAGCGTGTAAGTGCAAATCAAACCACTTACGATTTGCAATACGAGATGTACCGCTTCATCTTGTCTATGTCAATTTCGCCTACTATCTCACCGTTCTCGTCTGCGGCTGCATTTGGTCGGTTCATATGAATGTTCATCACGTGTTTGGCGATCGTCTGACGAGCGTTGAGGAACTCTTTTCAAAAACAGGTCATATCTTACTCACCCTATCACGCTGTTCGTCATGTACGTCCTTTACTATAAAGATCATATCGAAGCGAGATAGTATTGTTGTCTGGAAGTCGATATTCTACAATGCAGGGTTAGGCACATATAGCCATAATTACGGAATAGTAACTCACTTCGCCAGGGCTACGACCTTCATCATACCTACCCCATACAGGATTGGCTGCAGCGAGAACACTTGTTCTCGAGTTGAGGACGGTGGTGATGCCAGCCTTCGCGATGGATATAGTTTGCTGCTCCATCGCCTCATGGATGGCAACACGATCTTCGTCTCGCATCTTATCGAACTCGTCGATACAAACCACACCTGTATCTGCTAAGACCATGGCACCACCCTCCAAGTAAAACTCCCGCTGCACTACGAGTAAGTAATACCCGAAACCATGGCTCGGAGACTCACCGAGATTGAGTCGCGCTGAACTGAAGCGGTCAGACCAGCAGCACTAGAACCCTTTCCTGACGTGTAAACAGCAATGGGGGCGACCTACTGGAACTGTGTTGTCATCTCGCGAGAATACACGACAAAAACGATCGTACCTTCTCAACGAACTTCAGAAGCTGACTCTTTGCGGTCCCAGGATCGCCCAAGAGCAAAAGGTTGATGTCTCCTCTCAGCCGCATCCCATCTGGTAAAACTTTCTTCGATCCTCCAAAGAGGAGACACGTAATGGCTTTTTTGATATCTGGTGAAAAGTGAGCGCAAGGTTGATAGAATCCAGACATAATATACCCAAACTTCCAAAAATACTTGGAGCAACGCTTTTTGCGAAACGAAGGTAAAATCCATCGCTCCTGGCCATCTCGTTGAACTCCTCCTCTTCTTCGGGGGTAAATTGGACACCGAAAGGGTTGAGACCACCGGTACCCGTCGTAGATGGTGAAGACAACTCGAGGTGAACAACTCGAAGGTACGGCGTCCGTAGTGCAGATATACCAGATGATTTCTGTGTCAGGTTGGTTATCACTAAGCAGCACTGAAGATGCACGACTACGTACACTCTTGGACGAGTTGAATGTGGAATAAATGCCTGTGGCGATGACCCTCGAACCAGGGACGACCTGACCGGTGTTATATCGATCTGTTGAGAGAATAATGTGCCGAGGGAGCTCTCCGACAGGCACCATATCTGGCGCCTCTTGAAGCTTGAGCGTTTGATGGTCGGAAAAGGTCGACTTGGAGTGAATGACAAGGTATGGGTCCATGGGACAGTCTTTCTTCTGCCCTTCAGGTTCCGGTGCATCGCATACTCGGGGGAGTCCCCGTTCTGCCCCTCCGCCTAACCCACCCAAACCGGCTGTCGGGTACATTGTTTTGATAGACCGACATGCACGACATTGTAAATGTAGTTTGGTTGCGCGGGACGAGAGAACAGACGCTGAGATGACGATGCCTGGTATCCGGATGAGTTTGTTCATGGTATCAGCCGTGAGTTCGCGGAATTGAAGCATGTTCAAGCCGGACTTGACAGATATTTGGAGTTTAGGAATGGGGTCCGCTACATCTTCAGGATTGTCCTTAAGACCTCCTTCGAGAGGAAACAAAATGGCCCGAGAGGCTTTGGTAGCGGCGTTTTCAAACTGACAGGAATGTCAACTGACGTGGGTTACCACCGGAGGACAGAAAGCTGACCAGTGGTAGAATATCAGCAGGCTTGTTTTGAATTAAGTGGGCAAGCTCATCGTTGTAAAGACTGATATGACGCAAATCGACTTGTAGCTGGTAGTGCTTCAGAAGAAGATTCGCTCTGAGATTATCTCTATCGGCAGCAGTTAAAGGAATATGCGGAATAAGGGTGTTATCACCAACCGGTAGATGAATTCGCCTCCGATACGATACTGAAGAAGAAAATCAAGCAAAAGCCTCTCAGTTTCAGACGGGGATTCTGTAGAGAAAGAAGGAGCGTCCGCGTTTTGGTGAACGGAGACAGAATAAACGCGATCCGCGTCGAACCCAGACATGTCTGTCGCGTCGTCCACTGTCGCGTCGCGCGTCGCGCATAGCCCACATCATGTCCCCTTTAGGGCAGACTTTCCCGCCCACCCGCCTTACCCACACAACACAACATGCAATCAGGCGAGCAGTCCGTCGTCCTACCTTCGAGCACTTTATCGAGTCTGTCGCTCTCCCTGTGGGTCTCATTCAATATAAAATTTTCGTAGCACGACTCTGATCATTGCACGTTCTCAGCCATCCCCTCCCCATCCTGAACATCTCTGAACATCTCACTCGCCGAAGACTCCAGACTACCACTAGCCTCCCTTTTGGTGCACATCCATTTTGATCGGCCAGCTTCCCGGTCTCATTCTCATATAGTCCTTGGTGCTCTCCTCGGCACTCAAAATGGTCGGGAGGTCGAGATTGTCAACACGTTCGAAGTAGCTGTCGAGCAAGGCGACAACAAGGTTGATCACGGATCCTTCAACGTAAGGAAGGAACAATGTATGCGTCCATGGCCTCAACTCCACGGCGCATCACTGAAACTGTTTCTAGACAAGCAGGTCTTCCCCTCTCTGGAATTCATCGGCTGGTACACAGTCGCCACACACCCCACTTTGAGGCACATCGCTCTCCACGAACAGGTTTGCTTAGTGCCACTCCCATGCGACAGTCGTGTAATATCTGTCTAGTTCTCTGCGTACTGTTCGACTCCTCTCCTATTGATCTTGCAGCCCACCGACGCGTCAGGGGTCAATGTGACACCGGGGCATCTACCCATCAAGGCATACGAGCCAACAATCGAGATCCGTGATCGTTCTTCACGGTCCGTGTACATTGAAGCTCCGTTCACCGTTGAGACTGGCGAGGCGGAGAGGATTGCCGTCGATACGACGGCTCGTGGAGGTGAAGGCGGTACTAGTCGTAAGTTTCCATTCCACTCATCGTTTATCGATCTATTTCAGAACTTGAACTTTGCTTCCCAGTTGAATCCCATCTTCAAACCCAACGGGCTGCCGTCAAAATGCTGCACGATCGCACTCTGGTCCTTGTGGATTACGTTAAGGCGGTTCTCTCAGGCATGGATTATTCTCCCGCGTGTGGCATTTGTCTTATCCCAGTTGCAGGCTCCGCCCCGAAAGATCACGCCACAATACGATCCCTGGCCGCTCTACTAGCTTCGCTCCCAGCTAGTGACAGTCAAGGGTTTAGAGAAGAGTTTGAAACTGTGTGTATATTCGTTCTTCCACTTCTTTCCTAACTAAACTCTTTTGACAGGAATACGTAGACGTTCAGCTCACAGCATATCTATCCACCTTGACCAAGTCCACATGCATCTTGAACGACGTATGCGCCTTTGACCACCATCACACGACGTCATCCTCAGTTTTTCACAGATTGTTGATAAACACAACATCTTTCACTCTAGTGGCAAGGAAGAACGCCCAGGCAACTTCCTTTCCAGCAGGAGGAGAGGTATGCATGGGCGCGGCTTTGGCGGTGATTGGGATAGGATGTATTAAGTGAGTAAAACCAGTGTATTGTTTATTGATGGTCACGCAATCGTCGATGCCCAACGTTGGTGCAAAGCATGACAAACTACGACGCTCGAGACATTTACTGTCTCCGGTATCTACACTAAGAATATTCCCTTTGTGATGTGTGTGCGTCGTCATATATGCGACTGTTGTAACCCCGAAGGAATGGTTTGGTGAATTATGCCTACCGTGACACCCTAGGAACGTGTACGTCGTTCGCTGCTCTCGAGTCTTGAAGTCACCCAAGTCCCTGGACCCTTATCTCCTCGGTCCTTGTCTGAATTCGCAATCGCAGCTTGGACATTAAATTTAACGGACCTCGGTATTGTTCAAGTCATTGCACAGGTGTTGAACACGGAACGCTCGACCTTTCTCATTTTACTCAACTTCGAAAAAGGAGACACCTACGTCGGTTTCTCTTTTGGTCGTCACTGTATCATTTGAGCCATCAACATGCTCTAATCCTCAAATACTGGTCGGTTCAGGCACAGATGCCGCGAGTTCGACCGAGCACGAGCACGACTGCCACAGCAGGGGATGCTGGGCCAACGAGTATACACTCGCCCTACAAGTACGCAGGTCGTATTTCGGCGCGTATGTGCTACTATGCTCCCACGCTTTCTATGCTGGGAAGATAACCCTCCTTCAAGCTTCTCTCCAAGCGGCGAATTTCCTCGACCGAAGTAGCCTTCGCAATAGCCTCCCTGACCTTGTTGGCTTCCTCTTTCGTCAAAAGCCGACCAGCCTTCCCTGGTGCAACAGGGCGAGGCTCTTCTGCCATTGTGACACTTTTTGCGGCACCTATTGATACCGTGGTCGATAACGTGGTAGCGAGGGAGTTCATGAGTCCATCTGGAGTTAAGAACAAACTTTTCGCCGCTTGTCGCTCCTACGACAATACCTGAACTTGCGAGCCTTGTCTGTACGGGGCAGACGACGCACCTTGTCTCGAATTCTCTGAAAATCTAGGACTCTCAGTCCTGGCATTCTCCAAGCAAGCCATTCGCGGTACCATTTTTTTTCCTGCACAGGGTTTCCTAAGAGACTTAAGTACTTGAGCCCTTTTGTTTCTTTCAACGGCTCTAGATCGCCTAATTCACTGATATTGTTACTGGTGAGGACGAGAGTGGTGAGATTGGGGACAGAAAGGTGCAGGGAAGGAGAGATAGTAGATATGCGATTGTTGGCCAGCAGGAGAGTGCGAAGCCGTCTGAGAAGAGGAAGGTTGCTTAGTGCAACGAGGGAGTTGTCCGTAAAATCGATAGCATCATGTTGGTCCTGTGGGATTCGAGTGAATGTGCAAAGAAAATCGGATCACACCCACCTTAGTCACACCGAGGTTTTCGATTGCGGGAATTTTGTATCCTGTGTACATTACGGTTGACGAGAATACAGACATGGAGCGAGACTTACCACGGAGGTCGAGCTGGCGCTCCTTGATTGGATTGAGAGCGGACGGTGCCTGTGTGAGTAGTTCTGGTGTGAGTTTCATGGTCGACGTGCGGCACGTCCAGGTGGCGCTTGCACATTGTTGTTGTACTGCTCTTTTGCACTCTCCATCTCCCTGACCTAGAGCACGTGTCCCACCTCTTCAACAATCCACCATGAAGCCTATTCATGAACGTTTGAACTTGTCAGTGTCTCTCTTTTCCTTCTTTTCATCTATCTCTGGAGCAGTGGTTTAGGTACACCAACGACGATGATTCCTACATCTTCGTACCCGCAGAACCTACTAGTGCAAGTCCTCTAGTGGTTCACCGGCACTCGGGAGATATCGTGCTTGACTGTCAGTCTCTTTATTCTCAAATAATGGTAGTGCATGAACCTCTGCTTCCGGACAGTGCCCAACTCTGCGATACCCTCCTCAGCAAAGCGCTACAAGAAAACCATTTATGGTATCTTTGGTTTGATCTCATTGTCACAGTGTAGGTCTCAGCCGATTCGGAACTTCGTTCTTACTAGACATCTACTTTCAGCTGAATATCTCATTGTGATCACGAGTCGAGAGCTCCGAGGACATCTCCTGGGACATCCCATCTACCGCGCGGTAGATTTTGATATCCTCCCAATCCGTCCTGGCCTTTCTGCCACCAAACCCTCTCACCCAGTGGAAACACACTTGCTTGCGCTCGTTCGCTCTCATTTGAGCACCAGTCTGTTCTTATACAGCTATGTATTCGACATCACACGACGATTGCAAGCCCAATACGTGGCTAGGGAAAGTGATGAGGGAAAGCCCATGTGGGAAATGGTACGTGTGGCATATCAGGGACATTGCCTTTTTTCTCAACCTCGCCGCTTAGGCAGACGACAGGTTCTTTTGGAACAAGTACGGTGGTGCCACGGAAGTGGTCTTCAATTTGTTGATTTTTCGTTCAGGTTTCTGCAGTCCAGGTTCATGGACATATCCATATCAGACCCCAAAAACGATGTGAGTCGTAGAGCCGCAGTGGCACGAGTGTCCTAATACCCCGTCTAGCTAAGCCCGTACATCCTTCCTGTAATAAACGGAAGTGTGTACCCCATCCTCATGTCCAACACGTTGTGAACAATCATGTTGACATGACTTTCAGCCTTTGACGCGCGTACGGTGATGGCCGATGGTCGGAGGCTACACCTGAGCCTCATTAGTCGGCGTTCTCGCTTCAGAGCTGGCACCAGGTACTTCAGGCGTGGTATCGACCATGATGGTCACGTTGCCAATTTCAATGAGACGGAGCAAATCGCCACGGTCCCATCCCAGTCAGATCCAAACACGGCCGCCACGACACTGAGCTTTGTCCAGATACGCGGCAGTATACCAGTTTTCTGGGCAGAAATCAACACATTGCGCTACAAGCCAGATCTTCAAGTCTTGGACTTGCAGGATTCTGTAATCATGTTTTTTTATGTTGTTTTTTGCCGTTTACTGAACCGATTGTTGAGGTGGATGCGACTCGTCGTCATCTCCAAGAGCAAGTCTCATTGTACGGAGATCAAAGCCTCGTCAATCTCGTTGACCAACAAGGATACGAAAAGCCAATTAAGGAGGCATATGAGCGTCAGCTTACAAAAGTACGCGTATTAAAGCGTATTGACACACGACTGACCACGTCTAGGCGAACATGGCTCAAGTCAGATACCAGTATTTCGACTTCCATAATGAATGCAAGCATATGCGCTGGGATCGTATCAGCCTCTTGATAGATGACCTTACCCAAGATTTACTACGGGACGGGTATGTCCTTTGAAAGTCATTATGGATGCAACTTCATATCCGCTTTCAGCTACTTCCACCTCGATTCAAACTCGCAAGATCCTATGAAATGGCAATTAGGGGTAGTTCGGACCAATTGCATGGACAATCTCGATCGCACTAATGTCGCGCAAGCCGCCATAGCAAGATGGACACTCAACTTGCAACTGAAAGCTGCAGGCATCCTAGGAAAGAAAGGCTCGGTGGATCAACATGAAGAGATTGATATGGCTTTACGGGAGAGTACGATTTTTTTTCCTCGCTTCATTTCCTGTGTTAATATTGGCACTTTAGTGTGGTCTGAACACGCCGATCTCATTTCTAAAGCATACGCCGGAACGGGAGCCTTGAAGACGGACTACACACGCACTGGCAAGCGCACACGCCAGGGAGCGTTTGATGACTTCAAGAAGTCGGCGATCAGATACTTTAGGAATAATCACTTCGATGGCGCCCGGCAGGTATGGGAGAACAATTTTGGGCCATAATTTCACACCTCACCCTCGGAAAGGATGCATATGATCTTATGACAGGTGCTTGGGTTCCGCGCAAGGGTACATCATCTACACTGTTTCTGACAGCGGATACACGACCACTTATTCTTCGTGCCGTATGTCGACAATGATAATGGTGTTCAAGGTGTTCGGATACATTGATTAACTTGTTTTTCTTTCCAGGTCCCTTATATTTTGACTTTCTCGATGTTCATGATACTCGCGGGCCTCACGTTGCCTCGCACATCTGGTATGTCCGATCACGACACAGTATTGTTCTTTAACTAATCCAGGCTTCTAGATTATTCGCTAAAATACTATTTCGCGCTTTGGCTTACCCTGGTTGTTCTTTCGACCATCTTCATCTTCGTACATGGGATCGACTACGTGGCTTGGCCGCGTCTTCTCCCTCTGACGGATACCATACACTACAATGGTCCGGGCTTCCGTTCTGGTCGCCACGGGACAGGCTTCGGTTTAGACTTTGGGAAATTGAGGTCAGGTGCAAACGCCCAATGGATGGCTCGAGGTTTCCTACGGTCAGACAAGCAAATAGAGGAGATTGAACTGGGTGCTAAGAGGCATGTCGATTGAGAAACGTACAATCTTTTTGTTTCTTGCATTTTTATTTACGTTGAGGACTTTTGCTACGTCTCTACGAGTAACTTAGTTTAGTTTAAAGTCTAGAGTCAGGGCTTCGGTTTAAATTCCGCTCAATCTTGCCGCCGCGAATTGCCGTTCATAACCAGCGACCGACACTTGTTTTCACTTTTCATATCACACAACTGCTCCTCTTGTCATGTCCACCAGCAAGAAACGCGGCTCGCCGGGTGCAGACACGGCCAAAAATGGCGACCCATTCGCCGAAGTTGACATTGGGCCTACAGAGGAAGGCATTCTAACTGAACACCAGAAAAAAATTCAGCGTGTTGAGCTTGTTCTTGGTGAGTCCATACTCTTGTATTTCTGTGATCGCTAGGCTGTATCTCCTTCGCGTTCCTAACCGGCTACTTTCAGAGCGTCGTGCGCAGGAACAGCTGACCCCTGTATACCAACAGCGTCGCGAGGCGCTCAAACGTATTCCCAAGTTCTGGCCTGTTGCTCTGTTGAAGCACTCCATGTTCGCTCTTCAGGCGCAGCATGATGCAGATCGACTTGCGCTGAGTCATCTAGATGATGTGTGGGTTGTTCGTGATTCACGCGAACCTAAGGTGTTCACTTTGGAGTTTGTGCGCCGAAAATGTCATGACTATATGCGATTGAATTCTGACTTGGGGACTGCCAGCATTTCAAAGAGAATCCTTACTTCACCGACTCGGTGTTGAAGAAGGAATACAAATTTGAACCATCAAATGCTGCTGGCGATGAGGAGCCAGACGAAGATGGGATCACGCCCTCAATGCTCGAGTTTTCATGGGAGCGTGATGTGACGCCCCAGGTTAGTTTTATCTACGTCGTGATTCTGGTTCATATTTCTTACTCGTATCGCAGGCTACCAAAATACATTGGAGGGATGACTCGAAGAACCTGACAAAACTGTACCCTCTTAAGGTTGATGAAGAAGACGACACATTGGCTGATCCAGGAAGCTTTTTCAACTTTTTCGAGGTTATAAGGGACTACAATGACGTGAGCCCAATCGTCGTATTCGTCGTGAGGTCCCTGGTGCTGACTAATGGACAGTTGGGGGTAGTGATTGCCAACGAGATATTCCCCGATGCGATCGAGTATTTCCGCGGAGATGCTGGAGATGAGCCTTACTCTGATGAGGAAGACGAGGAGAGCGACGATGAAGATGAGAATGAGGAGATTGACCTTGAAAAGCCACGTGCAAAAAAGCCCAAGCAGGGCTGACCAGGTAGTATATAAAGGAGCAATTTACGAGTTAGGAATAAGTTAGACATTGCATTCGGTGTCGTCGAGACGTGACGTGACTGTGACTGTGACTGTGATTGTTTGTTGCTTTACTTATTTTTGTCATGTCAATGAAATAATTTTTTTTTTCACATTTTATTCAACTGGCTCACTCTCATTCTCTCTGACCGACTTTTCCACTCGTTACACCATGAAGCTCATTGCAGCCAACGTTCTTTATGTCGTGTCCTTGCCGGCCATTGTTCTAGCTCATGCCAACCATCCTTACCACCATCGTCAAGTCCTTGCTGCCTCTTCGCCCACTTCCACTTCTTCGTCGTCGCCCACTTCTTCTACATCTTCTCACCCATCCTCTTCCACATCTTCTCCCTCATCTTCTGGTGCCTCCATTTCTGGCAGCACCACTGTTTTGAATTCCACTGTCACCACTCCCACGCTTTCCGCCTCGCTAGACTCGGTGAATCCAACCGCTGTTTCTCTCTCTTTTATCGTTTCCAATGCGACTTCCGCTCCCACACTTGCAATGCCCACTCACGCTCCTCCCGGCGCGACTCCGAGCAGTATTCCCGGTGCGCCCGGCCTTCCGGACAGTGCGCACTTCACTACGTCCTCGTAGAGAAAATGACTGACGTCCCACTTTTCGTTCCATATTTAGTTGTCAATTTGTCGCCTAGTAACTACCCTGCCCTTGATAAGCCACCACCCACGGATTCCCCCGAAGTGCAGCAGTGGATCACAGAAGTTCAACAGTCGGGTGTCGACATCCCCGGGTTTTCTCCCACTGTTGCTGGTGGATGCGCTGCAAACCCTGATGCAATAGCAGACCCAACCCGTTGCTGGTGGACGTGTGGTGGTTGCACGCGCCAATATGATATCACCACCTGCCCCCAAAAGTACACCTGGGGACTCACATACGACGATGGCCCTGCTCCCTACACTCCTAATCTCACTCAGTATCTGGACGAAGTCAATCTCAAGGCCACTTTTTTCGTCGTCGGCTCTCGCGTCATCTCGTATCCTGCCCTTCTTCAGCAAGAATACCTCAACGGTCACCAGATTGCTGTCCACACCTGGAGCCACACCGCGCTCACTACTCAGACAACTGAAGAAATCATCGCAGAATTTGGCTGGACCAAGAAAGTCATCAAAGATGTCCTCGGTGTAACACCAACGCATTTCCGACCCCCGTACGGTGATATTGAGTCAGTACTTTTTTTTTTTCCTTCACTCGTCCTCCGATGCGTTGACCTAACTGACGGGAAATTTGCACTCAGCGACCGTGTGCGTGCCATCGGCCTAGCCATGAACCTTCTACCAGTCATGTGGACCCGCATATCCCCAAGGGCCACGTTCGATACCCAGGGTGGGCATTCATCGCTCTCAATCAGCTATTGCTGACATCACGCCCAGACTTTGACATCCACGGGGGCTTCACAACCGTTCAACAGGTTCTGGTGAACTGGGAAAGCATCCTTTTGAATGCCTCAATTATCGATACAGGGTTCATCGTTCTTGAGCACGATCTTTTCCAACAGACTGTCGAAATTGCTACTGGTTATATCCTTCCGGATGCTCTTGCACATCAACCTCATTTAACTCTCGAGCCTGTCATTGAGTGTCTGAACCTCAATGCGGGCGATGCTTATATTGAAACCAATGATAATACCTCTAATCCTTTGCCAATTACTTGTACGTCCGGACCATTTACCCTTGCTACACTTGTCTTCTGTACTTAAATTCCTCCTTTAGTCGCCAACATTACCCGGAATTCAGGAAATACCAAGAACAGAGCTCTTACAGGCGCTGCGACGAACATAGGCGGTCTCGGATTCGCCGTCGTACTTGGCGTTTTGGCAATCACTCTGTAGACTACATACGGATGGGGTATGCTACGGGCCACCGCAAGATACCACGAACACTCTGCGTTTATCCGTTGGCGTGGCCTATGTATTTCACTTTTTTCTGTTATTTATTTCGTCTCCGTCGTGCTTCTGGGCGTTGGCTGGTTCCAGTGGACCATTTACTAGTCGCTACCACCGCGTTCTCGAGACTGGTATATAACAATCCGCGGTGTCCGTTGGTCGATATCACAGATCTTTACAGTATGTACACGCGATGTCAAATCCGTGCTGTACAAGACAGCTAATCATGTGGTATCACATTGAATTTGTACAAGAGTCAGTCAAGCATTCCAGATGGACTAAGACAAATTTCAGGCCATGGTCTTACCTCTTTTCCCACGCTGAAGCACGCTGTCAATAAAGGTGCTTGGTACCCATGCCCCGTCATCGCTGTGACCCCTAGACCTTCGAATACGACGCCACAGGCTCTGATTTGAAGGAGGGGACGAAGAAGTCCGACTCGAAGATGCCGAATCCGAAACGGAGGTCAACGGTGTTGAAGTCTTAGCAGACAGCGGACCAGAGCCAATGGTAGCCACAGGGGCATCGCTCAGGGTCGACGGTGGTAGCACCGAGGGCTGCGGCGTTTGAAGCTCTGTGACGTTCGGCGGAGAACCCGTCACGCTTGGCGTGGTTTCACTTTCTGTCTCATCGTTCGTATTGTTATTCTCGGGATTAGGTTCTATCGGCAGCCCTGCACCTGCCGTCCGCTCGTTCGGCTCGTCGTCTTCTTTCTCGTCTTTCTCGCCTATGCTTGTACGTCGCATTGGAGAAGGCCCGAGTAAAGTCGTTGGAAAGTCCCAAGAGTCGACGGTGCCATGTAATAAAAGTGAAGGCTGTGTTCGGCGCTGAAGACGCTGAGCTAACGGGGGGAGATCGCCTGCAGGAAGTCAACTATCAGGGAATGGAGCTTAGGAGAGAGGGGTGGGTCAAATGCGTACGGAGTATGGCCCCAACGAGGTAAGTAGGTTTCTTTGCGTTCCTGAAAAAGGGCGTTTGGAGAAGCTGCGCGGCCGTGGGCCTGAAAAGAGAGCGCGCTGTCAGTGTTCAACGAAGCCAACTACTGGAAGACACGGACCGGAGAGACGGTTCCTTTACCAGACAGCGCTCTACGATTTCCTTAAACGCACGGGAATACTTGTGTACACCACCTTCGCGATCAAGGGCCGGTGGTTCCCCTTGCACGCTGTGGACAGATCGTGATCAGATCGAAATCGGTAATGTAGAGGTATGCCCCCGATTTGATGGTCCGTGGTCGAAAGATTCGGGAAGCGGGACAATAGAGTTCCGTATAGCGGGGCACGATCACTCACATCTGCAAAAGCACAGTGCGAGAGGACTCTCGGGACCGCGGGGCACGCCCCTGCGCTAGCTCGAGCGCAGTAATACCGAAGGACCAAATATCGGCGCTGGAGTCATAATGAATGCCTGAAATGAGTTCTGGCGCCATCCAGCATGGCTGACAGGGGAAAGATTGAGCACGGCGAGACATGTGACACGACCGGGGAATCACCAACCGTGCCGACGAAAGAGCGTCGCTTGCCCACTCTAGAACGGCGCGGCTCGACTTGGACTTCCTTGTCAAAGACGACGATGCGAGACTGTTTGGGGTTGTCATTCACATTGGTGTGATCCTCGTCGACCAATGGTGCGGCAACTCCAAGGTCACCCAGGAGGACAGTGCCGTCATCATCAATGAGGAGATTAGCCGCTTTAACATCCCTGTGAATAAAACCATTGACATGCAAATAGCTATGGGGGTATGAGGTAATCGGATAACCCGGAAGGAACAGACAACAGACTTGAGACCTTCGAGGGCTTGTCTTAGGATGCAGCGCACGACTTCTTCTTCCATTCCCCCTGGCCAAGCATATTGCATAACGTCTGCGGCACTTCCAGCGTTCATGAGGCGAACTGCGATGTGTAATTTGTGGCCATCCAACCAACTTCCGCGGACACGGAGGACATTCGGATGCTTCGAAAGGGACATGAGTTGAGTTTCTCTTTGAAGAAGCCGCAAAGATCCTTGGGGAAGTGTGTCGAGATCGAGAACCTTGAGAGCGCATGGGACTGGACGTTCCTGGGAAGATTTTGGATGGTACGTGGCGTGGTACACGATTGAGGATGAACCAAATCCGATGGGTGGGCCTAGAGTGTAATCTTGGAGAAGATCACTGAATTATCGTAAATTCGAAATTATAAAATGAATTGAATCAAGAGGAAACCTATAAAGTTGCCACTCGTCTTTGACTGCCCCGATAAAAGAGATATCGGCCATAGAAGTCATTGGTTGCACAAAGCCCTCTCAACGACCGACCTCGACCTCGGTCCCCTGACCATTATCACGTGATTCCATATCTCCTTGGTTTGGATTCGCCTCGCCTTGTCTGCCTTCTTTCCTCCTCCCTCCATGTCTCCAAAAGACGAGGAGTCTCCTGCAGACTACAATTATGGCGGTTATCTCCAGGTTAAAGTCGGCGACCTTTTCAAAGACGTAAGATACACTGTCGTAAGGAAGCTTGGGTAAGTTCCTCTCTCTCCATTCCATAGCGCGCAAATTTGCCTCATACGTCTTGCCTTCAGATGGGGCCATTTTTCCACTGTCTGGCTTGTAAAAGACTCCCTGTGCGTACCCTCTCACTCCTACATCTCCACGTTGTCCGCCGACCTCGAGTCCACGTATCGTAGAGAGCGACGTCACTGCGCCTTGAAGATCGTCAAGTCTGCCGGAAGGTACTCGGAAACGGCTCGAGATGAAATCAAGTTGCTTCGTCTAATAGCCGATGCATCACCGTCT
>WNFR01004109.1_pt1 | contig 15012 bp, 16 predicted proteins | sample 5400221 | NCBI WGS metagenome assembly WNFR01 (sample SAMN13153357, study PRJNA577476) | soil metagenome | isolation source: 40 cm soil under Madrone tree | place: USA:California | collected 2016-06-14 | reverse complement strand
CGAATCATTGCGGGAGCGCGGGTTTGACGTGCAGCTCATTCACCGGGTCGATCGCACCGGATTCAAGGCCGGGGCATTGGCCGTTGGCCTCGAGCGGGCCGATGGTGACTTCGTTTGTATTCTCGACGCCGATTTCGTTCCGCAGCCGGAGTTGCTCAAGCGCACGATCCATTTCTTTACCGACCCCAAGGTCGGGATGATCCAGACGCGTTGGGGCCATTTGAATCGCGGTTACTCGTTGCTCACCCGCGTGCAAGCGATGTTCCTCGATGGTCACCTTCTTCTCGAGCAAACCGCGCGCAGCCGCAGCGGTCGTTTCTTTAATTTCAACGGTACCGCCGGACTCTGGCGCCGCTCCTGCATCGAAGAAGCCGGCGGCTGGCAGCACGATACGCTTTGCGAAGATCTCGATCTTAGTTACCGCGCGCAGCTCGCGGGCTGGAAATTTATTTTTCTCCCCGACGTGGTCACGCCGGCGGAATTGCCGGTGGACATGAATGGATTCAAGTCGCAGCAGCATCGCTGGACCAAAGGTTCCATTCAGACGTGCAAGAAACTCTTGCCTCGGATTTGGCGCAGCCAATTGCCACTCCCCATTAAGGTGGAAGCGACCGGTCATTTGGCTTCGAATTTTGCCTACCTGCTTCTCGCCTGCCTCTGCGTACTTTTGCATCCGTCCACAGGTGGACCGCAGAGCGGCTGGCTGCGCATACTCTTAATCGACGTTCCGATTTTCCTCACTGCGTCCGTTTCGGTAGCGGCGTTTTATATCTGCGCGCAACGCGAGCTGCATCCGCGTACCTGGCTCAAAGAAATACTTCTTCTCCCGTGCCTGCTCGCGCTCGGCATCGGCCTTTCTCTCAACAATGCGCGCGCCGTGCTCGAGGCCATTTTTAATCATCATTCCGATTTTACCCGAACGCCGAAGTACGGAATCGAACGCAAATCGCAACCGTGGCGAAGTTGCCGGTATCGGCCATTGAAATCACTTCTGCCGGTCGCGGAAATGGCCTTCGCAATTTACTTCAGCTACTTCGTCTGGTTTGCCATCGTCCATCGACAGTTCATCTCGGTACCGTTCCTGCTTATGTTCCAAGGCGGGTTCTTCTATGTTTCGCTCTCCTCCCTCGCGCCTTGGTGGCCGAAATTTAATTTCGGCGGTTCCCGTGCCCCCGCGGCAATTCCCGCGTGACAAGACGCGTTTCCTGAGTAAGAGGACGCGCATGCTTCGTTCCTCCGTCGCGCTAGTTGCGCTTTTTCTTGGCGCTTCTTCGCTTTGTGCCGCCATCGTCCCAGACTTTTCCAACCGCGTTGTCATTAGTGTCCGCGAACAAAAACTGATCCTTGTGCAAAACGGCGCCAAGATCGCAACCTATCCGGTTTCAACTTCCAAATACGGACTGGGCGATCGCTGGGGCAGCCTCGCTACGCCTTTGGGAGTTTTGCAGGTCGCCCAAAAAATCGGCGATCACGCTCCCGTCGGTGCAGTTTTTCATAATCGTCGTTGGACGGGCGAAGTTCTTCCTCCAAACGCACCGGGACGCGATCCCGTTCTCACGCGAATCATTTGGTTGCGGGGGCTCCAACCGGACAACGCGCATGCTTTTCGCCGCTGCATTTATATTCACGGCACCACGGAAGAAAGAATCATCGGCCGTCCAGCCAGCTACGGCTGCATCCGGATGAAATCGAGCGATGTCACCGCGCTTTATAATCAGCTGCCGATCGGCGCGCTTGTTCAAATTGTTCCGGATCGCTTGCCCAATGTTTCCAAAGTGGCAGCGAGCCCGGCCTCTGCATCGACGCAGCCCGCGCCAGAAAAAATGATTCTGTCGGGTGGCGCGGCAAAATCGTCGGTTACTCCGGAGCGCAAGAGTCGTGTAATACCGATGGTGGCTGCGGCTGGCCGCGGCGCCTAGTTTGGCACAAGCCCATCGCCGGGCGTTGATCAAGATCGACATCTTGACAATTTGATCGGCTGCGCGAGCCTCCAACCCCCAATCTTTTTATCCATGGCTAACACAAAATCCGCGGCCAAACGCGCACGGCAAAGCGTTGCGCGCTCACTTCATAATCGCGGCGTGCGAACCCGGCTTCGCACATTGCAAAAGTGCACCCGCGCCGCAACGAAGCCTGCCGCCGAAGATATTCGCACCCTCATCTCGGCCATCGATAGGGCGGCCAAGCGCGGCATCATTCATCGGAATGCCGCGAATCGTCGCAAAGCGCGGCTGAATAAGATGATCGCCGCGGCGCGGAAATAATTGCCGCGCTGAGCGAGCCGCGGGCCGACGCTAACATCGACATCTCGTAAGACCGACGTTGCGCTGCGGTTGCGTCTTATCGGGGGCTTCGCGCGCGCGAACGAACTTTCCGTTATTGCGAAGCAACGCTAGACTTCAAAAAGTTATATGAGGTCTGGTCTTTCTCGTCGTCAGTTCGTTCGTACTGCTGCACTCGGATCAGCTGGAGTGGCCCTCGCGTCGAGACTTCGCGCGCAGCCGGCAAAGCTCCGGCCCAAGCCGAACCTGCTCGTGTTTCTTCCCGACCAGTTGCGCGCGGACACGATTGTCGGTGAGCAGGCCAGCAGAGTCCATGCGCCGAACCTCCACAAGCTCGCGTCGCAGGCGGTCGTTTTTGAGCGGGCTTACGTGACGCAACCGATCTGCGCGCCGTCACGCTCGTCGCTGCTCAGCGGCACGTGGCCACATGCTAACGGCTGCACAAACAATAAGAGCGTGCTACCGCGAAAGTTTCTTTGCCTGCCGGAGCTGCTCGGCGATTCGGATTACCGTAACGGTTACTTCGGCAAGTGGCATTTGGGCGATGAGTTTTCTGCTCAACGCGGATTCCAGGAATGGATCTCAATCCTGGAGTCCTTCAAGACCGTCGAGCGTAAGCATCACGCTCAACGTAGATGGATATCGATCGTTGAACACTTAAAGCTCGTAGATGGCAAGTCTCACACCGATGCGGTCAGTGATTACACGAAATTTCTTCTCTCGAGGGGTTACCAACCTGACGCGCACAAAGGCAAATACTTTAGCGAGGAATTTGCGAGCAGGGTGCCATTTGAGTTGTCTAAGCCAAAGTTTCTCGAAACAAAAGCGTGCGATTTTCTCGAGCGCCATGCTGGCGAGCCATTCGTGCTGGTTGTTGCTTTTTTTGAGCCGCATCCGCCGTACAGCGGCCCCTTCAATAACGAACACTCACTCGATACAATCCAGTTGGATCGAAGCGTCGAGGATGTGCTGGGCGAGGAGATTCCACTGCGATTTCGACTGATGCAGGAATTTTATCGAAAGAGAGTCGGCGGTCCGGAGCGATATCGCGAGGCTAAACAGAAGTATTTCGGACTCATTACAGAGATCGATCATTGTATCGGCGCGATCTTAACCAAGCTTGAGGACCTCGGAGTAAACGATCGCACGATCACAGTACTCACGAGCGACCATGGTGACATGATGACTGCGCACGGCTTGTTCGGTAAGGAATTGATGTTGGAGCAATCGGCGAATGTTCCATATGTTGTGCGCGTTCCGGGCCAATCTCCAGGGCGCTGTTCACAACCAATCAGCCATATTGATTTCGCCCCGACGATGCTTGACCTTTTGGGAAAACCTCCCCATGCGCAGTGTGTCGGCCGAAGCAGGCGAGATTTGATTCGTGGCGAGAATTCCCCACCGGAGTCGGTCTTCCTTGAATGGTCGCCCGGCAAGCTTATCGCCGAGGCGCAGAGTTCCATCGCGAGCAGAGAAGAGATCAGACGTTGTTTTGGAGAATCGAGCCGCGCGGTTGTTTCGCCGGACGGATGGAAGCTCTGCCTCCGGGATAAGGATAAAAATGAATTGTACAATTTACGCGAAGATTCCGACGAACGGCATAACTTTTACTACGACAACGCGCATCGCGACGTCGTCAATCGCCTAACGGAGGAAATTCATCGCTGGCAACAGCGGGTCGGCGACACGCTTAAAATCTGAGCGGCGATCGATATTTTGCCTGCGAACGTGCTTAAATGAGCTTTGCAAGTAATGCATGTAGCAGCCTAAGTTTTTGACTGACCTCGTGAACTGTAGCTTTTCCCGTCGCCGATTTCTCCGCACGGCCGCGCTTGGCTCCGCCGGTCTGGCTCTTGGTTCCCAACTTCGGGCCCAACCGGCAAAACTTCCGCGCAAACCGAACCTGCTTGTCTTTCTCCCTGATCAGCTGCGCGCGGATGCGATCGTCGGTGAAAGTGCAAACAGCGTGCACGCTCCCAACCTTCACAAACTTGCTTCGGAGTCGGTCGTTTTTGAGCGCGCGTATGTAACGCATCCAATCTGCGCGCCGTCGCGTTCCTCGCTGCTCAGCGGAACATGGCCGCATCAAAATGGCTGCACCAACAATCAGTCAGCGTTGTCGCATAAGTTTCGTTGCCTGCCCGAGCTACTTGGCGATTCCGATTACCGCTCTGGTTATTTCGGAAAATGGCATCTGGGCGATGAGTTTTCTGCGCAGCGGGGGTTCCAGGAATGGGCCTCGATTGAAGAGCATTTCAAAAGCGCCGTTAGCGACAAAAAAATCGACGGCGTGAGCGATTACACGAAGTTTCTTCTTTCCAAAGGCTACAAACCCGACCTCGGCAATGGAAAATATTTCGGTCGCTCGTTTGTCAGCACTCTGCCGTTTGAACTTTCCAAGGCGAAGTTCGTAGAAACAAAGGCGTGTGAATTTCTCGAACACCACCGCGGTGAACCGTTCCTCATGTTTGTCGCCTTTATTGAGCCGCATCCGCCCTACAATGGCCCTTTCAACGATGAGCATTCTCTCGACACAATCTCGCTGGATGCCAGCGCGGGCGACACATTCGGAGACGACATCCCATTACGATCTCGTTTGCGGCAGGAGCTCTACCGCAAGCGGCTCGCCACCCCTGAAAAATATCGGGGCACCAAACAAAAATACCTCGGCCTTATCACACAGATAGACCACTGCATCGGCGCAATATTGACCAAGCTCGATGACCTTGGACTCGGCGAAAACACCATCACCGTGCTTACGAGCGACCACGGCGACATGATGGGCGGGCACGGCATTTTAGGTAAGAGACTGATGTTCGAGCAATCAGCCCGCGTGCCTTATCTGGTTCGAGTGCCGGGACAGCGGCCGCTGCATTGCTCAGCGCCGATTAGCCACATCGATTTCGCCCCCACCATGCTGGATCTTATGGGAAAGCCAGCCGACTCACAATGCGTTGGGCAAAGCAGAGCGAATCTGATTCGTGGTGCCACCGCTTCGCCGGATTTCGTTTTTCTCGAATGGTCGCCGGACAAGGAAAAAATATTTAAACAGACCAAACTTGCGACCAAGGAAGAAATTAAGCGTTGTCTCGCCGAATCAACTCGCGCCGCCGTATCGCCGGATGGATGGAAACTTTGTCTGCGTGATAAAGATAAGAACGAACTCTACAACCTTCATGATGATCCGGAGGAACGGACCAATCTGTATTACAAGAACACGCCACCCGACATAATCGCCCGCCTAACCAGCGAAATTCATCGGTGGCAGGAACGTGTTGGCGACACACTAAAGGTGTGATGCCTTTGCCAGCCGGCAAAGATCGACAACCTGGGTGGATGGGACCTGAGCGAATGCGCTTTGCATATCGCGCAACACAGATAAATTCTGGCCGATGATTCCCGCGCTTCTACTCGTCTTGTCGGCCGTGGTCTATCGCGTTGCGAGCGGACTCTTGATTCAATCTGGCGTCACCTGGTTGTCGAACTTCGTCCCGCTGGCTGCGATAGCGTTGTGCGGCGCCGTTTATTTCCCATCCAAGCTGAAGTTCTTCCTTCCGCTCGGCGCGCTGTTCGTTTCCGATCTGATTCTTAATTATCGCTACGGCGCCTCGCTCATTGATCCGCAGATTGTTGGACGCTACCTCGCGCTCGTCCTGGTCGGCTGCATCGGGCTTCTTCTCCAAAACCGCGCATCGCTCAAAACCATGCTGCCCGCTTCGATCCTTGGATCGACAATTTTCTATTTGATTACCAACATCTTTTCCTGGCTGAGCGATCCCGGCTACGTGAAGAATTTTGCGGGCTTGATTCAAGCGCTCACTGTCGGCTTGCCGGCGTACAGCGCGACACCTGCCTGGATGTTTTTCCGCAATTCGCTCCTTAGCGATCTCGTCTTCACGCTGCTCTTCGTCGTTTGCATGAGCTTTAGCCGAAACGCTGCGCCCGCGCGCAGCGCAACGGCATTGCCTCGCGTCGCGTAGACATCCGATGCAGCGGCCCGAGCAACGCGACGAGGTCGAGATGCTCGCGCTGATGCTGCTCATCCGCCGTTTCGAGGAACGGGCGAGCCAGCAGTATCAAGCGCAGAAGATCGGCGGGTTCTGCCATCTCTACATCGGCCAGGAAGCCGTGGTGACCGGAGCGGTCGCGGCGGTGCGTGATGACGACTACATCATCACCGCGTATCGCGATCATGCGCATGCTCTCGCCCGCGGGACGAGCCCGGACGCTTGCATGGCCGAACTTTTCGGCAAGGAAACCGGATGTTCCCGCGGTTTGGGCGGCTCGATGCATTTCTTCGATCGCAGCCGTCACATGTACGGCGGCCACGCAATCGTTGGCGCGCACGTTCCGCTCGCGGCGGGCTTGGCGTTCGCGTGCAAATATCGAAACGAAGATCGCGTCACGCTCTGCTTCTTCGGTGATGGCGCGATCAATCAGGGCTCATTTCACGAGGCGCTCAATCTTATTGCGCTCTACAAACTGCCGGTCGTTCTCATTTGCGAAAACAATCTTTTCGCCATGGGCACGTCGGTAAAAAGATCGACATCGTTGAAGCAAATCGTCGACCGGGCCGAGGGTTACGATATTCCGGGCGAGATTGTCGATGGAATGAACTTTCGCGAAGTGCGCGACAAGCTCGCCGAGATCGTCGATTCGATTCGCAAAGATTCGCATCCGGCCTTCGTCGAGATTCGCACATATCGTTACCGCGGACATTCCATGTCCGATCCGGCAAGTTACCGGACCAAAGAGGAGCTGGAAAAATATCGGCTCGACGACCCGATCACGCGCTTGCGCGCGCAGCTCACCCGGGAAGGCAAACTTACCAATGAGAAGTTCGACCAGATCGACAAGAAGGCGAAGGAAACGGCGCTCGCGGCGGTGAAGTTCGCGGAGAACAGTCCGGAGCTGCCGCTCGAGAGGCTTTACGATTACACCTACGTCAACCGACCTGTGGTGGCAGGCGAGACGCCTGCAAAACCTAAAGAATCTGCCCCGAAAGCATTCGGGGCCACTACAGAATGAGAGAAATTACTTATCGTCAGGCACTCAACGAAGCGCTCATGGAAGAATTGGAGCGTGATCCAAACGTTTTCCTCATGGGCGAGGAAGTTGCCGAATATCACGGCGCTTACAAAGTCAGTCAGGGATTGCTCGAACGCTTCGGCCCCAAACGAATCATTGATACGCCGATCAGCGAAAATGGTTTCGCCGGCTTGGGCGTCGGCGCGGCCATGGTCGGTTTGCGGCCGATCATCGAATTCATGACCTTCAGCTTTTCGCTCGTCGCGTTCGATCAGGTCGTGAACAACGCGCCTAACATGTTCACGATGTCGGGCGGGCAGTTCAATGTTCCGATCACGTTTCGCGGGCCGAACGGCCCGGCGCATCAACTCGGCGCGACCCACTCGCATGCCACCGAATGTTTGTATGCGAACGCCCCCGGCCTGAAAGTTTGCACGCCGGCCACGCCACGCGACGCCAAAGGTTTACTGAAAACGGCAGTGCGCGACGACAATCCGGTGCTCGTTCTGGAAGCGGAACTTCTTTACAGCTCAAAAGGAATGGTCGAGCCGCCCGATCAAGAATTGCTCATTCCGCTCGGCGAAGCGGAAGTAAAACGCGAAGGGAGAGACGTCTCTATTATTTGCTACGCTCAAACGGTGCCGCTCGCTCTCGCCGTCGCCGCGCAACTCGAAGAGGAAGATATTTCCGCCGAGATTGTCGATCTTCGTTCCATCAAACCGCTCGATGAGAAAGCGATCTTCGATTCGGTGGCAAAAACGCATCGCGTGGTGATCGTCGAGCAAGACCGGCCATTCTGCGGCGTCGGCGCCGAAGTTTGTTATCGGATCCAAAAAAATATTTTCGATGAGCTCGACGCACCGATCATCCGCGTTTCTCAAGAGGATGTGCCGATGCCGTACAACGAGCGGTTGGAAAAAGCTGTACTTCCCAACGCCGACAAATTAATGGCTGCGGTAAAAAAGGTCTGCTACGCCTAACGAACCATGCCCGAGATCCAAATGCCGAAGCTGAGCGACACGATGACAGAGGGCACGCTCGTCTCGTGGAAGAAAAAGAAGGGCGACAAAGTTTCCGCGGGGGACGTGATCGCTGAGATCGAAACGGACAAGGCGACCATGGAATGGGAATCGCCCGAAGACGGAACGCTCACTGAAATTTATGTCCAAGAGGGCGGCAAGGTAAACGTCGGCGACAAGATCGCCTTCATTGCCGGAGAGGGCGAAGAAGCACCGAAGAAGGAAGAAGCTCCGAAAAAAGAAGAGAAAAAGGAACCGGAAAAGAAAGAAGAGAAAGCCGAAGCCAAAAAAGAGACAAAGCCCCAGGCGGAAACGGAGAAACCCGCGCCGGCCGAGAAAAAAGAAAAAGAGACCGCGCCACCGCAGAAGAAAACTGTAGAGGCAAGCGCCAGTCCGGCTCGGACTGACGAAGCGCGCGTGAAAGCGTCACCGGTCGCTCGACGAGTTGCCGCCGAGCTCGGCGTCGATCTTGCCAGCGTCAAAGGAACAGGTCCAGACGGTCGCGTGACCGAAACCGACGTGCGGGCCGCGGCAAAATCCGAGGGAACTGTAGCCGCGGTCGCTGACCGCGGTCCTGCGAAAGCGCAACCAAAAGCTGCGCCGTCAGTGAAGCCTGGCGAAGGCGCGCGGATTCAGTTGAGTGGCATGCGCAAAATCATTGCGCAACGTCTGTCCGAAAGTCTCGGACCGGTCCCGCATTTTTACCTGACCATCGAGATTAATGCCGGACCGCTCATGGCCGCGCGGGAAGAATTGAAATCAGCGGGCGAAGGCGCGGATACTTCGAAAATCACGGTAAACGACTTCGTTTTGAAAGCGGCCGTGCAAGCCGCGGTCAAAGTTCCAAGAGTTAACGCCTCATTCGACGGAGACGCCTACGTGCAATACGCCGATGTCGATCTTGGAATTGCGGTCGCGATCGAAGATGGACTTTTGACACCGGTGATTCGCGCCGCGCAAAACAAATCGCTCCGCGAAATCAGCGAGTTGGTAAAAGATCTGGCAGGCCGCGCGCGCAACAAGCGAATGAAGCCGGAAGAATTTCAAGGCGGCACGTTCACCGTTTCGAACCTCGGCGGCATGGGCATCGACAGTTTCTCCGCCGTCATCAATCCGCCGCAAGGATTCATCCTTGCGATTGGCAAGATCACGAAAGTTCCAGTCATCGACGACTCCGACCAAATCGTCGCCGGCCATCGCATGTCGATCACGATGAGCTGCGACCACCGCGTAATCGACGGCGCGCTCGGCGCGGAATATTTGAAAGAACTCCGCCACCTTCTCGAAAATCCGGCGTTGCTGTTGGTCTAAGGCGAACGCCGTGGTTTGGATCACAGCTGGACGGCCGTGGTTTCCCACGTCATGAAGTCGTCCAAAGCTTGCCGCGTTCTTCGCACCGCTAACGCCAGGACGGTCGCGTCATCGAGAAAGCCAAGCGCTGGAATTGCGTCGGGAATCAAGTCGAGCGGATTCACGACGTAAATGATGGCGGCGATGATGACGACCAACGCACTCTCGTCGACGTCGCGGTAATTGCCTTGGTAATAGGCGCGGATCAAACGCAGCATGGTTTGAAAGTATGGCCAGGTATCTTTAAACGGATCCCTCGGCAGCGACACGGCCTCCTTCGCCGCCTCCTGGAAGAGTGCACGCATGCGCTGTGGATCTCCGACGTAGGACTTGGCGCTTTTCATCGCTTGCGCGAACTCGGCCTCGAGCCGCTCTTTTAGAACAGGACTGCGATCCTCCTTTGTCTTTGTGCCGGGCTTTCCTTTGCGGGATCCCGCCTTGGTCTTCGCTTTTCTCATTCGGCGCTATGAAAGCACCGCGATTCGTCGATGAGAAGCCGTTTTGCGCAGAATCGACAAGGTTACGGTTTTGTGGCCAGTTTGCTTTGAAATTTTGGGATTGTAAGATCGACAAGTAGCGAGCGCGCATGCGCTGGCAAATCGAATCAATCGTGACCGAGAATTCACCTAAGGAGAAACCTTTGCGGACGACGTCGTTCGTGATTCACGCGACGCGCGGTGTGATTCGCGATCACAATCTGCGGCGCAAAACGATGTTCGTCCTGGTCGTGATCGCGCTCGTGCTCTTGTTTGCCGGATCGACCATCTTGCAATCTTTTCTCAATCCGCACGAACATCCGGTCTGGTTCATTTTGTTCTGGCTCATTTGCGCGTGGGTGGCTGTGACGGCGATGTTGCTCGCGCTTTTCGATTTGCTGATGGTGAAATCGGAAGCGCGCAAGGCGGACCGAATCCTGCGCGAGAAGTTTGCGCGATCGCAAATTCCGGACTCGCCAAGATCGACAACCGACGAATAATCGCAGCGTGAGCAAGAACGGCTGGAAAACGCGCGAGCAGATGGAAGCGACTGAGCGCGCCACGCTCGCGCCATTCGCGCAAAAGTCGGGCGAGTCGCGCGGCCGCAAGTATCCGGAGCTCAGTCACGCTTACCGGACCGAATTTCAACGCGACCGCGCGCGCATTATTCATTCGCGCGCATTTAGACGGCTCGAATACAAGACGCAGGTTTTCCTGAACGGGACGGGCGATCATTTGCGCACTCGCCTGACGCATTCGATCGAAGTCGCGTCAATCAGTCGGACGATCGCGCGCGCTTTGGGGTTGAACGAAGATCTCGCGGAAGCGATCGCGCTCGCCCACGATCTTGGGCACACGCCGTTTGGTCATTCCGGCGAGGAGGTGCTGGCGGAATGCATGAGCGAGCACGGCGGGTTCGAGCATAACCGGCAAAGTTTGAGAGTGGTCGAGCTGCTCGAAGTTGCGTATCCGGATTTTCCGGGACTGAATTTGACGTTCGAAGTGCGCGAGGGTTTGCAGAAACATCAGGCGTTTTATGAAGCGCCCGCGGCCGGTGGCGAAAAATATAAATGCCCATCACTGGAAGCGCAGATCGCGAACCTGGCCGATGAGATCACCTATTACAGCCACGATCTGGACGACGCCGTTGATTTTGAAATTCTCGATTCCGCGCAGCTGGAGGAGAACGCCGTCTGGCAACGCAGCCAACAGGCAGTGCTGGCGCGTTATCCCGATGCGCGCGAGCCCGGGCTGCACAAGCTGATCATTCGCGACATCATCGATGTGCAAGTGCGGGACGTGGTCGGGACGAGCGCGGACTCGATTGTCGAGGCAAAGGTGCGAAGCGCGGATGAGGTGCGCAAACGACCAACCTCGCTCATCCGCTACAGTGAGGAACTGCTGGAAGCGAATCGCGCGCTCCGGAAATTTCTTTACGCGAATGTTTATTATCATCCGCGGGTGGCGGAAGTGAACCGGCGGGCGTGCGAGATGTTAGGGAAAGTTTTCGAAAGTTACGTTGTCGATCCGAGCCAACTGGGCGAGGCAGCGGCGAAACGGATCGAGAGAGAAGGATTGCATCGCACGGTTTGCGATTACATCGCGGGAATGACCGACCGCTATTTGATGGAAGAATACGCGCGGATCAGCGGCGATCAGGCACTCAAGAGCGAAAAGGGCTGATTTGGTTTAGATTTTAGCAGCGCCGAACTCGGTGTATGCCAGTCCGGCTCGGATTTCGGACGATAAATGGTCAGCGGATCAGCAAAGCGTACCGTTGATTCATCAGAAGCCGAGTCGGAGACAAAAATTGAGATGAGGCGACGCGTCGCCGTTGGTTGCCGCACGCATACGCCTAACGACCAAGCTCAGCCGCGGAGCGCGCCGAAGGCGCCCGTCGGCTGCAGCGATTGGTTAGGGCTGCGGAAGTGAGTACACATACGACAGCGAGTCGCCGCGCGGAGTGATGAAATCTTGAAGCTGCCAGCACTCGTGTTCTCGCTTGCGCAATATCAAGTGCACTGTGTGCCGTTCGGGCGGGTGCTTGGAGTCAAGCACGAACGGATATGACATGGAGACAATTGCCGTATCCGGCGACTCCGTTTCGACGGAGAAGCGAACCGGCTTGCCAATTTCTCCGTCCTGGCCTCCAAGCCAAGGGTCGTAATCCAGATGCCCGACCTCTCCGTTCGAATATGCCCATTCCCTCTTGAGCAGCGCTCCAAACTCTGGCGTGGTGAACTGCAAGACACGATCTGATGGGTCGGCATAAAAGGAATAGTGCTCGGAGTAGAAGGCGCGGGCCCAATCTGCAGCCTTCGGGCAATCAGCGGCAACTGGGCCAGCGCTGATCAGCGCTAATACGGCCAAGAATAGCTTCATACGTAGCCCTAACGAGAAAGAGCTGAGCCACCCAGCACTTTGAAAATCAACGGGCGCATTATCGAGAGCTTACACCAAAGTGCTGGGTTGGCTCCAGCGGTTGGTTAGATGGTTCGTGATGTAACTGGATCACAATTTAGAGCTGCCGTCGCAAACGCACTGCGCGGCCAACTGCGAAACTACCGATCAATATGAGTATCCACGTGGCCCAAAAATGAATGTCGGCGTAAAGATAAACCAGACGTGACACTTCCGTGAATCGTCCGTGGTTATTGAGGTAATAATGGCCGTTTCTGATCTCGCTCGCGACGCCGCCGCCGAGGAAAAACGCATTGATCGCGAGGAATACGAATGCGTTGATGAACGCGATCGCGGCGATACAGAAGTAGAGGATGCGCCGCTTCGTTGAGTGCATTATCTAGCGCTCACCATCTAACGAGAAAGAGTTAGACCTCGTTCGCCCTACTGCTTCTCGATCGCGAATTTTATTGTCGATTTCAAGACCTTGGCTGTGTCAGATCGGTCGAACCCCAGCGCCACCGTGCGGTTCGCAGTGACTGAGAGGCCTTCCTCATTACCATCTACGATGGTTTCAATCTCCACGACGAGCGAACCATCCTTTTGCCATCGCTTCGCGCTCTGCGAATTCAGCTCAGAGAAGTGCGGGAAACTTTTGCCTCTCTTGATCTTGTCCGGAACGTCCGCCACCAGGTCCGGCAGTTTGATCTCGCGAAAAGCAGAGCCGTCTCGAACAAAAACTGAAAGGGAGCTTCCCCGCTTCCACAGCAGCGCTGTGAGCGCGAACGCCTTTGAGTCCGGTCTCCACAGCACTCCCTCAATGTTGAAGCGAGCGCTGGGGCCGAGATCGGGATCAGACTCCGCGACGCTAGTCAGGACTTTTCCCGATCTCTTATCGATAAGATCATACGTTTGCTTCTCTGAGTCTGAGTCCGAGTCTGATTCTGAGTTCGACTTTGAGTCCTTTGTATAGCGAAACGCAAATTTTCCGTCAGGTGAAGGCGCTTCGATGGCCTGTTTGCTTCCTTCCTCAGGTTGTTCTCCGCAGACCGGATGGGACCAACTCAGAAGAATCGGAAACAGGATCAAACTTGTTTGTAAGCGCGTAACAGTCATTGGGTCTAACGAGAAAGAGATAAGCCACCCAGCACTTTGAAAACCAGTGTGTGCATTGATCGAGAGCTTACCACAAAGTGCTGGGTTGGCTCCAGCGATTGGTTAGATTGTTAGCATAATTCTTTCTTTGGCGTTAAAGTTGTGAGAAAGTTCCCGCCGGGGCGAGCGGTGAATTGCCATCTTACGATTGATCTTTTGTTTGGAGGATTAAAAAATGTCCATCAACGTCCGATTATTTGCTTTGTTGATTCCAACACTTCTTCTCTTCGCGTCCGGCACTTATCAGCGTGCCGAAGGGGCTACAGCAGTGGCTATCGGCACCGCGTCTGACGGCACCAAGCGTTATAGCTGGTGGGTTGCTTCTACAGAGGAGGTAGCCAAAGAAAAGGCGATTGGCAGTTGTGCTGGCGTAGGCGGTTTGAATCCTCAGATAATGATGTCCACAGCACAACGAGGCTACGGCGCTATTGTGAGCTTTGATAACGGAGACAAGAAATTTGATTTTGTAGCATCTGTCGCGGCCACGAGTGAGCCGGAAGCGGTCCACGAAGCATTAGAGAAAGCTAGAGCAGCGGGCGGCAAGCGCGCGTGGGTGGTGACGACGTGGCACGACGTGGTTCGAGGAATAATCGATCTTACGTCGCCGACATCGTACTAACGATCTAACGAGACGGAGCTCAGCCACCGCTCTGGGAGCGAGGCTGCGCTATAGTTGAGGATACACTAATCAAGATCGACATCGACGCGCAACGTCAAAGAGCGGTTGGCTGCAGCGATTGGTTAGATGAATTACTTGTGACGGCTGAATCGTACATTCCTGCCATCTTTCTGTGCGACCTTTGTTACAGGCACGCGATCAACGCGCTCCGCGGGAAGCGAACCGTCGACGATCCAGATGCCATTCTGGAGCGTCGCATGAAAGGGCTCATTTTGGGCGACATTGTTCCGCCCGTAGATCGGCTCCCAAAAGGCAATAGCAATCTTGATAGCCGTGGCAGCATCGGGCACGTAATATTTTCCGTCAGCTGCGATTGCTATGGTGATACCGCAGATTGCTAAAATGAGAGAGGCAAGAATGCGTTTCATCTAACGAGAAAGAGATAAGCCACGGGTAGCGTTGAACAACATTACGGCGGGAGTGCGTGAGCGCGGAGACGCGAATCGCACTAGGGAAGCCGGGCACCTGGATGAAATCCAGGGTGTCGTGGCAAACACACTGGACTCATTTCGCAATGGGGCCGTTGGCTTCATCGATTGGTTAGACCGGTGACTTCCTTTTGAACGCTGACTTACTTCTTGGCTTTCCAATCGCGTCTTCTACTTTGTCGAGCGCCTTGTCCA
>WNFR01010623.1_pt1 | contig 15013 bp, 17 predicted proteins | sample 5400221 | NCBI WGS metagenome assembly WNFR01 (sample SAMN13153357, study PRJNA577476) | soil metagenome | isolation source: 40 cm soil under Madrone tree | place: USA:California | collected 2016-06-14 | reverse complement strand
CGGGCGTGCTCGCGACCGGCGGTGGCGCGCGCCCTGGACCCGTCGGCGTCGCGCTGGCGCGCTTCACGCTCGCGCATCCCGAGATCGTCGCCACGCGGACCGACACGGGCATCGCGCTGCCGCCTGCGCTCGGCGTCGCGCCGCCGCCGATGGCGACGACATCGGACAGCGCACCCGCAACGCGGGCTGTCACGGCGTCTCACGCCAAATCGGCGCAGCCCGTCGCGCCGACTGCGCCGCACGCCGACGCGACGGCGCCGGTCCCCGTGCCGTCGCCCGCGGGGCAGACGGCGGGCGCGACACCGCCGCCGCTCGACGTCGAGGTACGCGTCGACACCGTCGCCATCCAGCGGATGCGCGTCGCGTTCAGCGACGAGGCGGTGCGCCCGTTCTATCGCTCCACCCTTGACCCGGTCGACCTCGCGGCGACCGATCTCCGCTGGCCCGGCCCGTTCGCGCGCAACGTGAAGCTCGTCGCGAAGGGGCTGAACGGCGCGACCTGCACGGTGACCGGCAACGTCGCGCCGGCAGGGTCGCGCCTCGTCATCGCCCTCGCCGACCTGCAGTTGGCGCCGTTCAACCCCTACGCCGCGGCGAGCGGCTACGGCGTCGCCGGCGGGACGGCGCGCCTCGAGTCGCAGATCAGCCTCGCACCCGGCGCGTACGACACGACGAACAAGCTCTTGCTGCACGGCTTGCAGGTCACCAGCGGCGAGGGCGAATCGCTCTTCGCATCGCAGTTCGGGATGCCGCTCTCGGTCGCGCTGTCGCTCCTCACCGACGTCGAGGGCAACATCGTCCTCGACCTGCCGATCGCCGGCGACGCCCAAGGCATGCACGCCGGCCTCCGCACGCTGATCACGAACGCGCTGGCGCGCGCCATTCTGAACGCGGTCACCTCGCCGCTGAAGCTGATCGGCGCGGTCGCCCACATCGGGGAGAAGCCGGCGTCGATCAGCCCGTCGCCGATCGCGTTCGACGCCGGGCGCGCAACCGTCGCGGCCGGTGAGGATGCGAAGCTCGACCAGCTCGGACATCTCCTCGCCGCCGCGCCGGGCGTGAAGCTGCACCTCCGCGGCGAGACCAGCGCCGAGGATCGTCGCTGGCTGCAAGAGCAGGCCCTGCGCGCGAAGCTCGAGAAGGAGGGCGGCGTCCTGGGCTCCGTTCGCCACATCACCGAGCGCGGACCGCGCGCTGCGGCGCTGGCGGTCCTCCAGGCGCGCGCGGCGGGCAAGGCAGCCGAGATTCCCGAGGAGCACAAAGCGTGGTTCGAGGCGCAGGTGACGGCGCAGACCGTCGCCGACGCCGCGCTCCACGAGCTCGCCGCGGCGCGCGTCCAGAGCGCGCGCACGAAGCTCACAGGCAGCGAAGGCATCGCCGAGGCGCGCGTCCTCGTCGACGACACGACGCCCCCCGATCTCGCGGCACGTCCGGTCGTCGCGGTCGGCCTCGGCACTCCGCCGCCGCGTGTCCCGAGCGGCGCAGCGGCGCCGCCGGACGAGTCGACGACCGCTCCGTCGAGCTCGAGCGAGCGGCCACACTGACCGCTCGAGCGCGCGTTCAGAGCACGACGAACCGGCCGCCGCCCGTCGTCATGATCACGAGGTTCGTCGCGACGAAGAGCAGGTCGTAGTGCCAGCCGTAGGTGCGGTCGCCCCAGAAGCCGGTGTGCCAGACGAGGACCTTCTTCTGGATCGCGCCGAGCATCACTGGATGAGGCCGAGGGCGGCGAGCTGTGTCAGCACCCCGAACGCGACGCCGGCAGCGCCGGCCATCTCGGCGATGCCGAGGGCGCGGGCGGCCGCCGGGCTCACGCCGATGTCGGCGCCGCGTTTCACCGGGTCGGCGGCGTGCCGCCGACCGCTCTCGAAGAAGACCGCGCCGACGACGAGCCGCAGCAGCGTCGGCGAACGCGAGGAGGCCCGGGAAGAGCACGTGCGGCTGCATGCGCCGCTACGGCGACATAGCGATGACGTGCACCGCGGAGGGCCCCCACGTTCGCCGCTCGAACGTCAGGTGCGCGTCTGTGCCCGCGCCAACGCGGGACGGGCATTGCACGTCTCCAGCCAACGCCGTGCGTGCGGCGCCGTCGTGAGATCGAGGCCGCACATCGGCGCAATGCCGAGGACGGACGCGACGTTCAGGTCGGCGACCGTGAACGCCGGGCCGGCAAGGTAGTCGCGTCCGGCAAGGGCGCCGTTCAAGACCGCGAGCGGGGTCTGGAAGCGGACCGCCGCATCGTCCGCCTTCTGCGCGTCGCGCTGCTCGGCGGGAAGGAACACGCGGTGGAGGAGCGCGGTGATCACCGGCTCCTCGAGCTCGGTCATCGCCCAGAGGCTCCACTGGAACGCGCGGCCCTCGTCGGCGGTGCTCTTCGGCCAGAGACCTTTGTCGTAGTTGCGGGCCAGATAGAGATTGATCGCCATCGACTCGAACAGCGTGACGTCGCCGTCTTGCAGCGCCGGAATGTGACCGTTCGGGTTGATCCGCAAGAACTCGGGTTTGCGCGTTCCGCCGTCGGCGAAGTTCACCGTCACGAGCTCGTAAGGCTCGCCCAGCTCCTCGAGCATCCACAGAGCGCGCATCGCCCGCGACATCGGCACACCGTAGACCTTGATCATGGGTTCCTCCTCGACGTTGGGCACCGTCGCCGGCGCCGCCGAGGAGCGGATACGCCGCGGCCACCGCTGACGCAACGGGGGAACGACGAGGACGGCACTCGGCGCCGGCGTCGAGTTTCCGCTGGCAAGCGCGCCCGCGTTCCACTATTGAAGGCGCACACCTCGGCGGCGGCGCGGAGGGAGGCGGCTGATGTACGAGCAATTCTTCGGGCTCCGCGAAGAGCCGTTTCGGCTGACGCCGGACCCGAGCTACCTCTTTCTCTCCTCCAAGCACGCGGAGACGCTCGCGCACCTGAAGCTCTGCTTGAACGAGTCGAGCGGCTTCGTCTGCATCACCGGCGAGGTCGGCGCGGGGAAGACGACGCTGCTCCGCAGCTTTCTCTCCGAGCTCGGGCCGAACGTGTCGTCGGCGTACACGTTCGTGCCGCCGCTCACCGCGCTCGAGCTGCTGCGGCGGATCTGCCGCGAGTTCAAGCTGCCGGTCGCGGATCAAACCCAGGGCGAGCTCGTCGATGAGCTGCACGCGTTCCTCATGTCGCAGCATCGCGCCAGCCGCATCTGCGTGCTGATTCTCGACGAGGCGCAAGCGCTCTCGATCGAGCTGCTCGAGCAGATCCGGTTGCTGCTGAACCTCGAGACCAATACCGAGAAACTGCTCCGAATCGTGCTCGTCGGCCAGCCGCAGCTGCGCAAGCTCCTCCTCGATCCCGATCTCGCGCAACTGAACCAGCGGATCACGCTGCGTTGGCACCTCGGGCCGCTCTCGGGGCGCGAGACCGCTGCCTACGTGCGCCACCGGCTGGCGGTCGCCGGCGGCGGCGCGGAGTCGCCGCTCTTCACGCGACCGGCGCTGCGCGCGATCCACACGATCTCGGGCGGGGTGCCGCGCCTCATCAACATGGTCGCGCATCGCGCGCTGCTCGCCGCCTACGTGATCCGCACCCCGAAGGTGACCCGTTGGGTCGTCATGCAAGCGTACCGTGAGATCCAGGCGGTGCCGCTTCCCGGCACGCTCTCGCCGGCACGCAAGGTGGCGATCGCCGCCGCCGGTCTCACCGTTGGCGTCGGTCTCGTGATCGCCGGCGCGCCGCAGCTCGACTGGCTCGGAACACGGTGGTCGGCGTTCACGCGGCCGCTGCCGGCGTCGCGTGCAGGGGCGCGCACCGCTGCCGCGCCGCCGGCTCCCGTCGCCAACGCGAAGACTGCGCCCGCCGCCGAACGCGCGTCGAGCGGCGTCGCGCTCGCCGCCGCCGAACGCCCGGGCGCGGGGGCCGCATCGTCGCGGGATGTGCCGGCGCGCGATGCACAGTCGGGCGACGGTGCGCCGCGCGACGGTGCGCCACGCGCCGTGTCGGGATCGCCGCCCGCCGCCGCCGACGCGCCGCCGGCGGCGCAGGTGGCGGCGCGCGGCGCGACGCAAGCGGAAGCACATCCGCCGCGGCTTTTGCCCGGTGACCTCGTCGCGCGATTGACGAGCGCCGATTCTGTCGCGACGGCGCAGTCGGCGACGGCCGCGTTGCTCGCGGCGTGGAGCGAGCGCCCCCTCGTCGCCGGCGAGGCACGCCTCCCCGACGAGATCGACTCCGTCGCCTGGCGTCGCGGCTTGCAGCACGTGACGCTGACCGGCAACCGCAGCATGCTCCGCCTCCTCGATCTTCCCGCGCTACTCGCGCTGCGTACCCCGGGCACCGATGCGCCACGGTACGCAGCGCTCGTCGCGATGACGGACCGAGACGTCACGCTCTTCGTCGCCGGCGCGGAGACGACGCTCGATGCCGAGGCGTTCGACCGCCTGTGGTCGGGACGCGCGGAGATTCTCTGGCGCGATTTCGAGAGCCTCGGACCGGTCCTCGCACGCGGGACCCGCGGCGTCGGCGTCACGCGGCTGCAGCGTTTGCTCCGGCGCGTCGGCGCGATGCGCGGCACGGAGACCGGCGTCTTCGACGCGCCGACCGAGGCCGCCGTGATCGCGTTTCAGCGTACACATCAGCTGACGCCGGACGGCCGCGTCGGGCCGCTGACGCGCGTCGTCCTCTACGGCAGGGCGGGCGGCTACGCGCCACCGGCGCTCGGCCGCATGCGCGAGGGCGCGGCATGACAACGATCCTCAAGGCGGTGCAAGAGATCGAGGCGCGGGCCGGTGCGACGACGCCGCCCGCCACGACGCCGCGCGACGAGCCTCCCGCCACCGCCTCGCACGTGCTCACCCGCGTGCTGATCGCCCTCAGCGTCGGCGTCGCGATCGGGGTCGCGGCGATGGTGATGCGCTCGGCGCCGTCGACTCCGGCGCCCGATGAGGTCGCGCGCGAGCCGAGAGCGGCCGCGCCGGCGGCCGCCGGCCCGCCGCGCGCGCCCGACGCGTCGTCGAAGACGGCGGCGGATGCCGTCGGTACTCATGCCGCGCAACCGCCGCGTGACGCGGTGGCGCGAGAGGAGGCGCCGTGGGGCCGAGTGGACAAGAAGACCGCCGCCGCGCGTGAGCCCTTGCGCGCCGCCGCGGCGGAGCCGCCACCGTATGGGGACGCGCCCGTCGCATCCGAACCGGCAGCAGCGTATCCAGAGCCGCCCACGGCCGCGCCGCCGTCGCGGCGCGTGGACGCACCGGTGGCGACGGAGCCGCCACGGCGCGGCGACACGCCGGCACGCCGCGACACGCGCGCGAGCGCGAACCCGGGACGCGCGGCGGGCACGCGGGGATCGTCCGGCTGGACGCCGGCGGGCGTGCGCGTCGAGGTGACCGCCATCGACTACGCCGAGAACGCCGGCGAGCGCACGGCGGCGCTGCGCATCGGCGGCCGGCCCGTCACCTTGCACCAAGGCGAGTCGGTGAGCGGCCTCGAGGTGCAGCTCATCCTCCCCAAGGCCGTGTACCTTCGCAGCGGCCGCGACATCTTCGCCGTCGACGCGCCGCAATGACGCGATGACGCTCGACGATTGGTACGCCGGGGGGCGCGCGCCGGTGACGCTCGCGAGCGGCACGTGGAACGTGTTCACGCGCATCGAAGGCGAAGGCCCGTGGTGCACCGTGTTTCACGGCTTCCCGACGTCGACGTGGGACTGGCACGCGGTGTGGCCGACGATCGTGTTGCGACGCCGCACACTGACGTTCGACTTCCTCGGCTTCGGGGACTCGGACAAGCCCGTCGACCACACCTACAGCATCCACGAGCAGGCCGACCTGGCAGTCGCGCTCTGGCGACGTCACGGCGTCACGCGCACCGATCTCGTCGTCCACGACTACGGTGTCTCGGTCGCACAGGAGCTGCTCGCGCGCGACGTCGCCGGCACGCTCGGCGTCGCGCTGACCAGCGTGACGTTCCTGAACGGTGGCATCTATCCCGATCTCCACCGCCCGACGCCGGTGCAGCTCATGTTGCTCGATCCGGTGCAGGGTCCGAAGCTCGGCGATCTGATGACCGAGGCGACGTTCGCGCAGGCGCTGCGCGCGACGTACGCTCCGGGCCGTCAACCGACCGACGCCGCGCTCCGGGAGCAGTGGCAGACGGTCGCGCGGCGTGACGGCCACCGCATCGGCCATCGTTTGATCCAATACATCCGCGACCGCGAGCGTCACGCGGAGCGCTGGGTCGCGGCGCTCGAGACGACGCGCGTCCCGCGTCACTTCATCTGGGGGATGCTCGACCCGGTCTCGGGCGCGCACATGGCGGCGCGGATCGCGAAGCGGATGTTCGAGGCCGACCGTGTGCAGCTCGACGACGTCGGGCATTGGCCGCAGCTCGAGGATCCGCGCACGGTCGCCGTGCATCTCGCCCGCATCCTGACGTCCTGACTCGCACGCCCACTGCAAGGCGACGACGTGGAAGCCGGCGGCGGTCAGCTCCTGGATCATCACGCCGCCGCCGGCGCCGGTGCCGATCACGCAGACGTCGCACTCGTCGCGTCGCGCCATGTGGCGGCGATACCATCCCCGGGCCGGAGCGCTCAACGGCAACGCATAGTGGACAACTGCCGCCGCAAGAGGGCACTCTTCATCGTCGATGCGTGACGACCTGCCCCCCACCGACGTCCTCCGCGCCTTCGCGCGCGCGGCGGAGAGGTTGAGCTTCAAGGAGGCCGCGGTCGAGCTCAATCTCTCGCCGTCGGCGGTCAGCCGCCAGATCCAATCATTGGAGGCGCATCTCGGGGTCACGCTCTTTCGCCGCCTGAATCCGGGGATGGAGCTCACGGCGGAGGGCCGCCGCTACCTCGAGTCGGTGCGCCGGGTACTCGGAGAGTTGCGGCGGGCGCAGGAAGGGCTCGCCGTCCCCGGCTCGGCGCCGTTGCGGGTGAGCGCGCTCGAGTCGTTCACGGAGAGCTGGCTGATTCCGCACCTCGGCGACTTCGAGCGCCGGCATCCCGGCATCGAGCTCCAGGTCGAGGCGACGCTCCGCTACGCGGACTTCGAGCGCGATCCAGTCGACGTCGCGATCCGGTTCGGGACCGGGCCGTGGGCCGATCTGCACAGCGAGCCGATCGTCGACCTGACGTTCTTTCCCGTGTGCAGCCCGGCGCTCGTCACCGGCGATCCGCCGCTCGTCGAACCCGCGGGACTGCGCTCGCAGACGCTCATCCACGTGAGTCAGACGCCAGACTCGTGGAGCCTCTGGCTGCGCGCCGCGGGACTCCCCGACCTCGAGCCGCGGCGGACGGTCACCTACGATCACCTCGCGCTCGCGCTCAGCGCCGCCGAAGCGGGACGCGGCATCGCGCTCGCGAGCGAATTCCTGTGCGCGCAACGTCTCAGCGCCGGGCGGCTCGTCGCACCGTTCGATCTGCGCGTGCGGTCCGCGTCGACGTATCACCTGGTCTGCCGGCCCGAGAGCCTCGACGATCCGCGTGTCGTCGCGCTGCGCGACTGGCTCGTCGACGCCCTTTGCGGCAGCCGATAAACGCCCATCTGCTTCGTTGCTCAGTCGTTCCGCTGCTCGGCGTAGCGCTGCTACGCCTGCGCTGCTCACTTCCCTCGCGCCTCGCATCTGGGCATTTCTCGGCCGCCGCCGCGCCATAGGTCGGTTGCATCAGGCGCAATCGCGCGTGCGAAGAAATCGTTTGCGACGGGGCGGAGCGCGTGGCGAAGTCTCACCGATGAAACAACTCACGTGCACCGGCCCAAACGCGATCGAATGGCGCGACGTTCCCGAGCCGCGGCTCCAGGGTGACGGCGAGGCGCTCATCCGTCCGCTCGCGGTCGCGCGCTGCGACATCGATCTCTTCCTCACGTCGGGTCTCTTCCCGGCGCGCGAGCCGTTCGCGCTCGGCCACGAGTGCGTCGCCGAGATCGTCGCGCTCGGCGACGGCGTGCGCGGGTTTCAGGTGGGACAGCGCGCGGTCGTCTCGTTTCAGGTGAGCTGCGGCACCTGCCGGTCGTGTGCCGCGGGGCACACGGCGAACTGCGACCAGTATCCCGTGCTCTCCGACTACGGGATGCAGCCGCTCTCCGGCGTCGAGTACGGCGGCATGCTCGCCGACGTCGTCCGCGTGCCGCACGCCGCCGCGATGCTCGCACCGGTCGCGCCCGCGCTCGATTCGGCGGCGCTCGCGAGCGTGTCGGACAACGTGCTCGACGGCTACCGCGCGGTGGCGCCGCATCTCGCGGCACTGCCGGGCGCGGACGTCCTCATCGTATGTCATGGATTGAACAGCGTCCCGCTCTATGCGGCGCAAGCCGCGGTCGCGCTCGGCGCCGCCCACGTCGACTACGCGAGCGACGACGGCGAAGCGCTGGCGCTCGCGGAGCGCCTCGGCGCCCGGCCGCTCCGGACCGACTTCGAGAAGCCGGAGCGCCGCTACCCGATCGTCGTCGACGCCGGCCTGACGCCGGCCGGCTTGCGTTATGCGATCCGCGCGACCGAGCCCGAGGGGACCTTGCAGAGCGTGAGCTTCTACGCCGGCGGCGACACCCCGATGCCGCTCGGGAGGCTGTACACGCTCGGGATCCGATTCTTCACGGGACGCGCGCATGCCGCGGCGCTCCTGCGCGCGGTGATGCCGCTGATCGAGGACGGCCGTCTCCGCCCGCAGGACGTGACCACGCGCGTCGTCGATTGGGACGACGCGCCGGCGGCGTACGGCGAGCCCGCGATCAAGCTCGTGGTGCAGCGGTCGTGACCATGCGGTCGCCGGCGATGTGGCTCGTCACGCTGGTCGCGGCCGTCATCGTCGTGCTCGGCGTGCGGGCGTTTGTCGATCCCGTCGCCGCGTCGGCGTCGTTCGGCTTGCCGATGCACACCGAGACGGAGACGGCGTTCGTCCGCATCTACGGAGCGCGCAACGCGCTGCTCGGTGCGCTCGCGCTGGCGTTCGCCTTCGGTGGAATGCTGCGGCCGCTGACGTTGCTGTTCACGTTCGCGACCGCGCTCCCGCTGCTCGACGCGATCGTCATCACGTCGCGGATCGGCGTCGGCCACGAGCTCATCCGTCACGCCGCCATCCTGCTCGTGCTCGTCGCCGCGAGTGCCGCGTTGTGGCGGTCGAGCGCGGCGCGGCGTCAGCCGGACTGAGCGTCGACAGCTCTCCGCGGATCAGCGGCCGTCCCTACCCTCGTAGGCCGCCTTCAGCGCGGCGATGTCGAGCTTCACCATTTTCATCATGGCATCGCTGGTGCGCTTGGAGCGAGACTTGTCGGCGTCCGACATCATCTTGCCGAGCACCGTCGGCACGATCTGCCAGGAGAGGCCGAAGCGGTCCTTCAACCAGCCGCATTGCTCGGGCGCGCCGCCGCCTTCGAGCAGCGCGTTCCAGTAGCGGTCGAGCTCGTCCTGGGTATCGCAGCTGACGACGAACGAGATCGCATGGTTGAAGGGATCGAGCGGGCCGGCGCTCATCGCGGTGAAGGTCTGCCCGAACAGCACGAACTCCACGACCTTCACCGAGCCCGGCGGGCCGCTCGGCGACTCGCTCTGCATCGTGGTCACACGGACGATGCGCGAGTCGGGAAAGATGCGCGTGTAGAATTCGGCGGCTTCTTCCGCCTCTGTCGCGTACCAGAGAAACGGGGTGATCTTCTGCTGCATCGCCATGGCAATCCCCTGTCCGCGGCTCCGTCGAGTTCGAGCCGTTCATCCATACGACGGTCGAGGGCGGCCCCGATCGACATGCCGAGCTCGCGGTCTCGCGGTGACGCCGCAAGGTCGCCGCGATCCGGCGGCGTCGCCCATTGGGCATCTCGGCCGACTCAAGCTAGAGTCTAGCGATGGCATCGGTGCTCGACCACTGTCGAGACCTCCCGATCAAAGCGTTCGCGGCCGGCGAAATGGTGGTGGTGGAAGGGCAGCGCAGCGGGGTGCTCTACGTGCTGGCGAGCGGCGCCGTGGAAGTGCTCAAGCACGACGTGCAGATCAACGTCGTCGCGGAGCCAGGAACCTTCTTCGGCGAAGTCTCGCTCCTCCTCGACGAAGCGCACACGGCGAGCGTGCGCGCCGTCGAGACGTCGACGTTTCACGTCGCCGAGGACCCGGTCGCGTTCATCGGCTCGCGTCCGGAGATCGCGCTCGCGATCGCGCGGCTGCTCGCGCGGCGGCTCCACTTCGTCACGACGTACCTGGTCGACGTCAAACGCCAGTTCGAGGGAAGCGGCGATCACCTCGCGATCGTCGACGAGGTCCTCGAGAGCCTCGTCCATCACCACGGGCCGGAGGCGTCGCCGGGCTCCGACCGCTGCCCCGACCCCGATCCTACGACGGAGTGACGGCGCCGCGGATGAGCGGGGCGGCGAGGTCGACGGTCTCGCTGCCGGCGCTCGACGTCCACGTGGCGGTCTGCGCCGTCGTATCGAAGATCACGTGCGGCGGGTACGGCGACATCTCGCGCCCGGCATTGAAGACCCACGTGTCACCGATCCGGTCGACCCAAGACCCGCCGGCGCGGAACGGCGACTGATGGACGTGCCCCGTGAGCACGAGGTCCGGCCGATGCTCGTGCGTCCATCGCACGAGCTCGGTGTCGCCGTAGTGCTTACTCCCGGTCCAGCTGACCGGTGAGGCGTCGGGCGGCGCATGGTAGACCCAGATCCATTTCCCTCGTCGCCGCGCCGCATCGCGCGCGAGCTGGCGGCCGACCTCCGCACAGCCGCGCGGACCATCCCACCACCGGCACACGGTCACCGAGACGTCGCCGATCTCGACGTAGTCGCCGTCGGTGAGCACCCCCGGCACTCTGCCCTTGGCGAGCCACCTCGCGGTCCGCTCGCCGTCGCCGTCGCGCGCGTCGAGGTCGTGGTTACCGGAGCTCACGGCGAGCCGTGTGCGCCCGGCGACGCGCCGCAAATATTTCGACACCACCACGATCTGCGCGCCGAGTGCGACGATCGACGACACGTCGAGCGAATCGCCGGCGATCACAACCAGGTCGAAGCGAGCGGCGACACCGTCGAGCCAATCGAGCTGCTTCAAGCCGTAGTGCAGGTCGGAGACGAGAAGACCGCGCATGGTGTCGGTCAGAGCACGGATTTCATCATCGCATCAACTAGCCTTGATGTGACAGAATCTTCGCGGCGAAAACCGCTGACGCTCGCACCAGAGCACGCCATCCGCGGCCGTGCTCGTCCGCGGCTGACGCACTCTGGCGCGTTTTCCCTCGCGAACGTTCTCTCACGTCAAGGCTAGCGGACCCACGAACCCTGCCGATCGGCCGGCTTGGTGCCGAAATGACGGCAGGCGCCGCGGGACGCGCACTCGAACGTGGCGCTACGTGCGACGATCTCGGCGTCATGGGTACCGGCACGGTGTTTGCGACCACCGACCGTCATGGCGAGCGCGACGATGCATCACGACGACCGCAGGACGCGACCGCGCCGATTGGTGAGTGTGCTGCTGTTCGCATCGCTCGTGTCTTCGGTGGGGGCATTCGCCGAGGAGTTGCCCGCGATCATCGACGATTCCAGTCAGACGGCGGATCTCGCGAACGATCGCAACAACTCGTCAGTCATCACCGACCAGAGTCAGGAGCCCGATCTCGGCAACGACCAGAAGGACTGGGCGACCATCACCGACCAGAGCCAAGAGGACGATCTCCACTGACCTGCGCCGCGCGGCCGCTGCGGACCGACTTCGAGAATCTGGACCGTCGCAGCTTGACCGCGCGCGCGGCGCGGCGGTACTGAGCGCGTCGATGGACGCGGAAGAGCTGCAAGCGAGCGCAGCCGAGCTGGCCGAAGCACAACGGGTGGCTCACATCGGGAACTGGACCTTCGATCTGCAGACGCAGAAGGTCACCTGGTCGGACGAGCTCTATCGGATCTTCGAAATCGGCCACCGCGACTTCGACGGGCGCTACGATGCGTTCGTGAGCCGCATCCATCCCGATGATCAACTCCACGTTCTCAGGACGAACACTCGAGCGCGGCTCGAAGGCGCATCGTTCGACATCGAATATCGCATCATCACCCTCGCGCAGCAGACCAAGATCATCCGCGAGGTCGGTTACGCCTCGCGCGATCAGGCAGGCGACGTTGTCCGGCTGTTCGGGACGGCTCAGGACATCACCGAACGCAAACGGGCCGAGGAGAGACTCAGGCGCAGCGAGAGTCACTTGGCCGAGGCGCAGCGCCTGGCGCACGTCGGCAGTTGGGAATGGGACTTGCGCAGCGGCGACGTCACCTGGTCAGCCGAGCTCTATCGCATCTTCGGTCTTCAGCCGGGTGAGATCGACGTCGCGCATGAGGCGATGTCGTTCATCCATACCGACGATCGCGACGAAATTCTGAATACCGTCAGGCGGTCGATCATCACCAAGGAACCATACAGCTTTTGTTACCGGGTCCTCAGACCTGACGGGGATGAGCGCATCGTTCAAACGCGCGGCCTGGTCGTATGCGACGACGAAGGAGCTCCCATCCGGGTCTTCGGCGCCACACAGGACGTGACCGAGCTCACGCGCACCGAGGAGAAGCTCCACGCGACGAGCGAACAGTTGCGCGCGCTCTCGACTCGACTGCGGTCGGCACGCGAGGAAGAGGGCGCGCGCATCGCACGCGAGCTCCATGACGAGCTGGGCTCGATGTTGACCAGCCTGAAGTTGGACCTCGCACTGTTCAGAAACGACGAGTGTCGGGCGACAGACGATGTTCGCGTGTCCGGCCTCCGCGACAGGCTCGACGCCATGATGCGAACCATCGATCAGACCGTCGATACGGTGCGCCGCATCTCGTCCGAGCTGCGGCCGAGCGTCCTCGATGACCTCGGCATCGTGGCCGCGATGCGATGGCAAGCGAAACAGTTCGCGGCGCAATCCGGAATCGTCTGCGACATCGATTTCCGGGTCGACACCGTCGATCTCGAGCCGCAGCAATCGACGGCGGTCTTCCGCGTATTTCAGGAAGCACTGACGAACGTGCGTCGTCACAGCCAGGCGAGCAAGGTCGAGATCATCCTCGCGAAACAGCGTGACACCTTGACGTTGCTCGTCCGCGACAACGGCCGAGGAATCACGGCCGGCGAGCGGTCGAATCCTCGATCACTGGGACTTCTCGGTATGCAAGAGCGGGTCAATCTCATAGGCGGGACGATCCACATCGCGGGGCTCGATCACTGGGACTTCTCGGTATGCAAGAGCGGGTCAATCTCATAGGCGGGACGATCCACATCGCGGGGGTCGATGGCGTCGGGACCGCGATCACGATTCGCGTCCCGATTGCCGGAAAATCGTAATCCGTAGGCGCCCGACGCGCTCAGAGCAGCGCAGTTCTCGTTGTAGTAGAGGTCGTTGTCGACGATAGGCCGAAGGGTCGATAGGGTCGATAAGAAACTTTAGCTACGTAGTTGACGTAAGCGCCTTTTATCGGACGCTGCCGTATTCGCCGCCCATTCGCTCAATACGGGCGGGTCGCCTCACCGCCACGAGCGACGGCCGCTCAGAGCGCGCTGACGAACACCCACCCGGTCGCGGTCGCGCGCCAGGTAGCCGTGACGGTCCACTCCTGACCGGCGACGAAGATGTGCGTCGTCATCGTGGTCGCGCCGGGGCCGATGTCGCCGTAACACAGCACCGTGAGCTTGAACGTGCCGTCGCTCGTCCGCTTCGCCTTGAGGATCGAGATGCCGCCGCTCAGCTTGGCGTTCGAGTTGTGGTACTTGAAGCCACCGTCGGTCTGCGCCCCGACGGCGCCGGGCGGCAGGCCGGTGCTGAAGATCTCGCCGGCGTCGGTGGTGATGCTGATCGAGAAGTCGCCGCTCGAGAAATCGATCGGCTGGCCGTGGATCGGCACCAGAACGCCGTGCGATTTGAAGAAATCGAGACCGGTAGAAGAGTACCGGATCTTCGAGGGATCGTCGCGGATGATACCCGCCGCGGCCGATGACGTGACGCCCGTCGCGTGAGTGACCGGCGCGCCGTAGCGCCCCAGGGCGGCCGCCGCCAGCACGACCGTGATCGCTACCCACCACAGCCGCCCGGAGACGGATCGCCGACTGCCTTGCCTCGTCGACATGAAGAACCTCCCCAGGGGGTTGCAGATATTACGTGTCGCAAATGCGCGCGGCGAGCTCAAGAAGGATTACCGCCATGTAACATGATTTCTTGCGCCGCAGCAGGGATCCCGGCCGTTGACCGCCGGAGACATGCGAAATCTCGAGCCTAACGGCGACCGAAGCGGCAGCACGCACCCGCCGAACGAAAAGGGCCACGAGCAGCGCTCGTGCCCCTTTCGTTTGCGGGTCTCCTATTGCGCCTGCACGAACACCCAGCCCGACGCCGTCGAGCGCCATAGCCCGCGCACCGTCCACTCTTTGCCGCCGACGACGATGTGCGTCGTCATCGTCGATGCGCCCTGCCCGACGTTCCCGTACGCGATGAGCGTCACCTTGAACGTGCCAAGCTCGAGCTGAAGATCTCGCCGGCGTCGGTGGTGAGCGTGACCGTCACGTCGCCGCTCGAGAAGCCGATCGGCTGGCCGTCGATCGGGACCACGATGCCGTGCGACTTGAACCGGTCGAGGCCGCTCGTCGCGAGCCGGATCTTCGACGGATCCTTGCAGATCAGCCCGGCGCACTGGTTGTTGCAGCTATCGCCGTTGAGCGGCTTCTGCGGATGCACCGGGTCGCACTCCGTGCTGTTGCCGTCGTCGCACTGCTCGCCGTCGTTGGCCTGCTTGACGCCATCGCCGCAGAACGTGCAGTCGGAGCGGCAGAGGTTGCCGTTCGGGCCTTGGATCGAACCCGGCGGGTCGCAGGTCTCACCCGGCTCGACGACGCCGTTGCCGCACCCAGGCGTGAACGTCGCCGTCGGTACCGGCACGGTGACCGTCGGCGTCGCGGTCGGCGTCGAGGTCGGTGTTGGTGTTGGTGTCGGCGTTGGCGTCGGAGTCGGAGTCGGAGTCGGCGTCGGGGTCGGCGTCGGTGTGGGCGTCGGCGTCGGGGTCGGGGTCGGCGTCGGTGTGGGCATCGGCGTCGGCGTCG
>WNFR01005215.1_pt1 | contig 15015 bp, 13 predicted proteins | sample 5400221 | NCBI WGS metagenome assembly WNFR01 (sample SAMN13153357, study PRJNA577476) | soil metagenome | isolation source: 40 cm soil under Madrone tree | place: USA:California | collected 2016-06-14 | reverse complement strand
ACTTTATCCGCATCGGCCGCGATGCGCCCGGCAAGCTCGCGGTCGCCGACGCCGGCATCGGCACCACCAACCATATCTGCATCGAGCTGCTGAGCGCGGCGACCGGCGCCCGGTATACCCTGGTCCACTACAAGGGCAGCGGTGCCGGCTTTGCCGACGTGATGGCGGATCAAGTGCAGGCGCAGGTCGACCAGGTCAACAGCGTCATCGGCTACCTCAAGGGCGGCAGCCTGCGCGCGCTCGCGGTCTCGTCCGACCGGCGCCTGGCGGAGCTGCCCGATGTACCGACCATGAAGGAGTCGGGCGTTCCGGAACTGGGCGACTTCACCTTCGCCGCCTACACTGGCCTGTTCGGCCCGGCCAAGCTGCCGCCCGCCGTGCTGGCCCGGCTGCACGAGGCGATGGTGACGGCGTTGACCGATCCGGTCGTCGCCAAGCGCTTCACCGACCTTACGGCCGAGGCGCAGCCCAGCACGCCGCAGGAGCTGGCGGCCCAGCTCGACCGGGAAGAACGCACGGTCGCTCCGTTGATCAAGCGGCTTGGCATCAAGGCGGAGTAGACCAGCCGACGCGTGGCGCTCTCCTGCGGTGTGTCAAGAACGGCGTGGTGATTTCCCGAGAATGGGACGCCGACATGACTTCGCTTTTCACCGGGACTGATTGTTCTTGCTGTGTCCTCATCCTGGCTCAGAGAGGAGAAGCTGCAGAGTCCTTTTGGGCACACAGACAGGCATCAGCCGGAGGCGCGCGACGCGCCGTTCAGCGGCGCGCAGGCAGTGAGTTTCCCACCGGCATCATTTCATACGGCGGTTTCCAGCCCGGCAGGGCCGCCACGCGCTCGCGCCATGCATCGATCGCGGGAAAAGCTGCGGCGAGATCGAACCCGGTCTCCTCGCGCGGGTAGTAGAGGTATCCCGCCAGCGAGAAATCCACGATCGTCGGCCGGTCGCCCAGCATGAAGCGGCGGTCGACGATATGTCTGTCGACGATCGAGAAGGCGCTTTCGACCCTCGATCTCATATAGGCAAGCACGGTTGGATGCGCCGGCTCCGGCGTCATTGAAAAGAGAATCCGGTGCGGTGCAAAGCTGCCGGTGAATTTGTGGTTGTCAAACAGCAGCCAGCGCATCGTCTCGAACGCCTCCTCAGCGCCGGCGGGACCGAACGCGCCATGGGTCTCGGCCAACCATGCCAGGATCGCGCCCGACTGGCTCATGCGCCGGCCGTCGACCTCGAGGACCGGGACCTCACCCATCCCGTTGGTCGCGGCGCGCCAGGCAGAGTCGCGGGTCTGGCCGCCGGCGAAGTTGACACCGACCGGCTCCCAGTCGAGCCCGGCGCAATTGAGGAATAGCGCGACCTTGAACGAATTGCCCGAGGCACCGACGCAGTGCAGCCGGTATCGCGCCATGGTCAGGCCTCGCGCGCGCGGTCGGCCATTATTGGTCCGTTCGTTTCTTGGTTAGCCATCATCGATCCTCCGCGATGGGTGATCATAGTCGCCGGCTGCTGACACCGGTGAGTCAGGAGCGTTCACTGTGTCCAAATGAGGATGATGGGTAATTGGGCGCCCATAAGGGTCGTCGCAAGTCCCCATAGTTCAGCTGGATGGAGCAGCGGCTTCCTAATTTTCGCGTCATTCGCCAAGTGGTTGTAATCGTTGAATCGGGCTAAGCGCCCACGGACCGATTTGGACGCTATTTTGCCAGCGAGTCCTCCACGGATCTAGGTTATGAAAGTGTGCGTATCGACGTCTGAAAGAGAGGCAACGACATGGTAGATTATGACGAAGTGCCGCTATTGGCTGACGCACTTGCGGTTGAAGCTGGCGCGGTAACGCACTGCTTCAACCATGAAGAAATTGTTCTAGCTGTAGACGATTCCGACAAGACCAGGGCGGCGCACAGTCTGGTCGAAGAGCGGTATCGAGATGAATCCGGGGAGTTCCGTCGGTGCCTTCATGAAAGCATTCACGATCTGATCAACTCTGCAGCTGACGAATGTCCCTACGACGGCTGCGATGGTGAATAACTCTTCCTAAGCGTCTGCGGCCGCTGGCCGCCTATCTGAATACACGCCGCAGATAGTCAAAGCCGCCAAGGCGCGTCTCCTCGATGCGTTACCCTACGAACGGCTATACGGCTGACCAGCTTGTTGAAATTCTCAAGTCGTGAACTACCCGTCTAAGTCCGGCGTGCATATCATTACTGGTCCGTTCAACCCGAACCTTGTGCAGCGGCCAAAAGACATCGAGTTCAAGAAGGACGCGATGATGCTGCTGAAGTTCTAACGTCGAACAATGTATAGTGCGCGGCACTCTTCAATCAGAGCTTGCAACCTATGGCCTGTTGCATTCAGGCTGTGGCATGCCCACGAGTAGCGACTGGACGATCATCATCCCTCTCATCTCCTCCCTTATGGGCGCAGGAGTTGGTGCTTGGACGGCGCAACACATCGCCGCCAGGAACAAGAACCGCGACGATCTTCTCAAGGAAGTTCGCGCAACCAACGCTGCTTGTACGATGGCTTACGCGTTACTGACACACGCAATCGAGCTCGCTCTAAAAGCATTCGCTCAACATTCCATACAGAACGGAAAGCCGCCGCCCGACAAAGAACCTAGGCAGCATGACTTGCGCGGATGGTATGAATTGGGGGTGCAATATGGGCTTCAAGAAGGGCCGAGCGTTGCGGCCCATATCGACGTTTTGAATGAGCTGCATAAGGGCCACTACACGCGGTATCCACAGGAACGAACCACTCCGATACCCAGCGCTGATGCCATTGCTGACGATACGGTCGACCATCTGATTTCTATCTTCACTCGATCAATCAACCCACGGTAAGTGAGAGAATATCAGCAGCTCCTCTTAGGTGAGACGGGAGTGAAGTCGGCATCGCTCAAAAAAATACCTCACCCTGAGATGTGACCCAGGGTGAGGTTTTTGTCGGAAGGCAATCACTATTCGCGACCGCTATCTCATCGCGCTCAAACGACCGTGTTGATCCAGGTCACCAGCTTCTGCTTGGGCTCGGCGCCGATCTTGGTGGCGGCGACCTGGCCGTTCTTGAACAGCAGCAAAGTGGGGATCGAGCGCACGCCGTAGCGGGTCGGTACCATCGGATTCTCGTCGATGTTGACCTTCACGACCTTGAGCTTGCCATCCATCTCCTTGGCAATGTCCTCGAGCGATGGGCCGATCATGCGGCACGGGCCGCACCACTCGGCCCAGAAGTCGACCAGCACCGGGGTGTCGGATTTCAGCACTTCCTGCTCGAAGTTGGTGTCGGTGGCCTTGACGGTGGAGGTGGCGGCGATGGTGGACATCGAAATTCTCCCAAAAGGCAATGAACCGATCTCTCGACCGGGCCTCCCATTGTGGCGGAAAGTAGGAACGCCGACCCCGCCCGTCAAGGCAGGGGTACTGCCTATGGCTTACCCCAGAAGCTAAACGCCCACCGACGCACGATTCTCTCGATTTCCTCCCCCTCCGGCCCTGTCGGGCCACCTCTGCGGGGGAGCGGAGGACAGGAAGTGGCGCTTATCCCGACTTCCTTCGAAGCGTTCGCCTTTCAGCCGTCAGTTCTCCCAGCCGCTTCACCGCATCCGTGAAGGGGTCTCGATGGCTCGCGCCTGCGGACCATATCGAGCGATGACTGCCAATCTTGAACTGGGGGTTGACCGCATCCTCGTAAGCGGCCTTGAAGGCGCGAATCGCTTTCTCGGTTTCCGCGACATCCTTCTCGACTTGGGTCAATCTTTTCCGGTCGTCGATCTCGTTCATGAATTCTCCACTCAGGTCAGTATCGCATTTTCTCGCGCCGGCGCTCGATTCCGTCAAATGATCTTGCGCTCCCGGAAATTGCCGATCTGGTCGGCACTGTAGCCGAGATCGGCGAGCACTTCATCGTTGTGGGCGCCGAGGCCTGAGGCGATGCCGATCCTTGCCGGGGTTTCGGAGAACTGCCACGGCGAGCCGTGCACCTTGAGCTTCTTGCCGTGCTTGGGGTATTCGACCTCGGTCACATAGCCGTTGGCCAGCACGTCGGGATCGTTGGAGGCTTCGAGCAGCGTGTTGATCGGCGCGGAGACGATGTCCGCGCCGCGCAACCGCGCCACCCAGTCGTCGCGCGAGCCCGTGGCGAACAGCTCGTCCAGCAAGCGCAGCAAGGTGATCCGCTTTTCGTCGGACGACATGACCACGCCGAGTTCAGCGAAGCCTGCCTTCTCCAAGGCCGCGTAGAAGCCGAGCGCCGTCATGCCATCGCGCCACTGCCGGGCGCCGTTCAGCTGGAATACCAGGGGGTTGCCGTCCCGGTCGTTGAAACTGGCGCTGATGCCCGGGCGCTCCGGTGTGCCGACGATGCGCGCCTGGCCGGTGACCGGATTGCGATCCCGCCACATCGCCGTGGTGAGCGTCCAGCCCATGAGACGGATCTGTCCGCCGAGCAGCGAGCAGTCCACCTTCTGGCCGATGCCCGTGGTGCGCGCGTAGGTCAGTGCCGCCAGCGCGCCGCCGAAGGCCAGGATGGCGCAGGTTTCGTCGGCGACGGAGACGATGCCGGTGCGCAGCGGCTGGCCGGGCGTGGAGTAGGCCTCGGCGATGCCGCCCAGCGCCTGGGCCATGGAATCGGTGCCGGGGAGATCGGCATGGGGTCCCTTGGGGCCGTAACCCGATATGGAGATATAGACCAGCTTAGGATTGATCTTCCGCAGTTCCTCGTAGCCGAAACCGTTCTTCTCCGCGGCGCCGGGACGGAAATTCTGGCCGAACATCTCCGCCTGCGCGACGAGCTTGTGGAGTATTTCCCGGCCTTCCTTGGTCTTCAGATTCAGCGTGACGCTCTTTACGCCCCTGTTGTTGGTCTCGAAATAGGTGCTGGGCATGCCGGGCAGGATGCTTGAGCCGCGGGAATTGTCGCCAACCTCCGGCACTTCGATCTTGATCACCTCGGCGCCGAGGTCGGCCATCAGCATGTAAGGCACCGTGCCAGCCTGCGCCGTGGAGCAGGTGACGACCTTCACACCGTGCAAGGGTCCGTGTGGCTGGCTCATGTCGAACGATCTCCTGTGTTGAATCTGCGGCCAGGCTCACGCCCGGGTGTAGAGGTGGCAGGCCACCTGATGGCCCGGCGCGACCTCGCGCAAGGCCGGCTCTTCCTGCGAGCAGCGGGGTATGACGAAGGGACAGCGGGTATGAAACCGGCAACCACTGGGCGGGTTGAGCGGCGAAGGAACCTCGCCCGCAAGCACGATTTCTTCCTCCCGCCCCTCCGGATTGGGCAGCAGGACGGCGGAGAACAGCGCTTTCGTGTAGGGATGCCGTACATCCGCGAACAGTGCCTTGGTCGGTGCATACTCGACGATCTTGCCAAGGTACATGACGACGGTCTGATCGGCCATGTGGCGCACGGTGGCGAGATCGTGCGCAACCAGCAGATAGGCCACGTTGTCGCGTGCCTGGATGTCCTTGAGCAGGTTCATCATCTGGGCGCGAATCGAGACATCGAGCGCCGAGACCGGCTCGTCCAGTACGATCAGCTTCGGCTGCGAGGCCAGCGCGCTGGCGAGCGCGATGCGCTGGCGCTGCCCGCCGCTGAACTCATGCGGATACTGCAGCGCCTGCTCGGGCCGCAGCCCGACCTGCACCAGGAGCTCGCGCACGCGCGCCGCGATTTTTTCGCGGCTGCCCCATCCGGTCACGATCAACGATTCGGCGATGGTCCGCCCGACCGTCATGCGCGGATTGAGCGACGACCAGGGGTCCTGGAACACCGCCTGCACGAGAGCCCGGTAGGTGCGCAGCGCCACGCCTTTCAGGCCGTGGATCGGTTTGCCCTGCAGCAGCACCTGGCCGTCGGTCGGCTCTTCCAGATTGAGGATGAGCTTGGAGGTGGTGGTCTTGCCGCAGCCGGACTCGCCCACCAGGCCGAGCGTCTCGCCGGCGGCAATGGTGAAGGAGATGTCGTCCACCGCCTTCACGTTGCCCAGGGTCTTGGTGAACAGCACGCCCTTGGTGACCGGGTAGTGCTTGCGCAGCCGGTCGACCTGTAACAAAGGTTGGTCGCTCATGCCGCCGCAAGCCTCCAGCAATCCGCGGTGTGCTTCGGACCGACGGTAAAGGAATCCGGATAGGCTTCCTGGCAGCGCCGCTCGGCATGAGGGCAACGCGGCGCGAAGCGGCATCCCACCGGCAGGTCCATCAGCGACGGCGGCTGGCCCTCGATCGTGTACAGGCGCTCCGTCGTCCCGCTCATCTTCGGCACGGAGGCGATCAGCGCCTGGGTGTACGGGTGGGACGGATTGTCGAACACTTGCCGCACCGGGCCGCATTCTACGATGCGCCCGGCATACATCACCGCCACGCGATCGCACATGCGCGCCACCACGCCGAAATCGTGGGTGATGAACAGGATCGCCATGCCGGTTTCCTGCTGCAGCCGCTTCAGCAGCTTCAGATACTGCAGCTGGATCGTGACATCGAGCGCCGTTGTCGGCTCGTCGGCGATCAGCACCTCGGGATGTCCGCTCATCACGACGGCGCCGACCACGCGCTGCTTCATGCCGCCGCTCATCTGGTGCGGAAACTGGCCGATCCGCTGTTCCGGCGCGGCGATGTCCACGCGGCGCAGCGCCTCCGTGGCCTCGCGCATCACCTCGGCCTTGCGCCCGCGCATGCGGCGGAAGATCGCCTCGCGTAGCTGCTCGCCGACGGTGAACACCGGATTGAGCGAGGTCTGCGGGTCCTGGAGGATCATCGAGATTTTCCGGCCCCGGATCTCGCGCATCTCGCGCGGCGTCCTGGCCAGGATGTCTTCGCCGTCGAGCAGCACCTGGCCCTGCACGGTGCGCGCGACACCCTTCGGCAGCAGGCGCATCAGCGACAGCGCGGTCAGGCTCTTGCCGCAGCCCGACTCGCCGACCAGGCCCAGCACCTCGCCGCGGCGCAACGAGAAGCTGACGCCGTCGACTGCCTTCACGACGCCGCGGCGCAGGAAGAAATACGTGTGGAGGTCGCGGACCTCCAGGATGGTATCGCCGCTCATCGCGTGCGCACCGCGGCGTTCGCGTTCATGGCCTGCCCGACCCTCACAGTTGCCGCAGCCTTGGGTCCAGCCGGTCGCGCAGCCAGTCGCCGAACAGATTGACGGAGAGCACCAGCAGCGTGATCGCGATGCCCGGAATGAGCGAGACCCACCAGGCGTCGGCGATGTGGCCGCGCCCGTCGGAGATCATGATCCCCCAGGTCGGCGTCGGCGGCGGGATGCCGGCGCCGAGGAAGCTGAGCGCGGCTTCGGCGATGACGACGACGCCTATGTTCAGCGTGACGAGCACCACGAAGGTGTTCATCACGTTGGGCAGGATGTGCGTCAGCATGATGCGCGACGAGGAACAGCCACGCACCTTGGCGAGCGCCACGAAATCGCGCTGCTTCAGCGCCAGCACCTCGCCGCGGATGATGCGCGCGAAGCTCGCCCACAGCAGCAGGCTGATGGCGATCACCAGGGTGCCGAGGCCCTGGCCCATCGTCACCGACAGCAGCAGCGCGAACAGGATGGCGGGAAAGGTGAAGGCGGCGTCGACCAGCCGCATCAGCACATTGTCGACCGTCCTGCCGACATAGCCGGCCACGATGCCGATGACGAGGCCGACGCCGCCGCCCGCCATCAGCGCCAGGAAGGCGATGATCAGGCTCACCCGCGCGCCATAGATGAGACGGCTCAGTATGTCGCGGCCGAAGGCGTCGGTGCCGAGCACGTATTTCATGCTGCCGCCTTCGACCCAGGCCGGGGGCAGGAGCTTGTCGCGGAGCGTCTGGTCGATCGGCGAGTAGGGGGCGAGCAGGGGCGCGAACACCGCCATGAAGATCATGGTGGCGATGATGCAGATCGGAATCCAGGGAACTCTCCTCACGCGATGCCCCTATGCCAGCCGGATACGTGGATCGACGTAGGCGTAGAGTATGTCGACCACCAGGTTGATGCCGAGGATCAGGGTCGCCTTCAGGATGATGGTCGCCTGCAACAGCGGGAAGTCGCGGAAGATCACCGCTTCGTAGGTCAGGCGCCCGACGCCGGGCCAGGCGAACACGGTCTCCGTGACGATGGCACCGGTGATCAGGTTGCCGATGAACACGCCCCACAGCGTGAGCACCGGGATCAGCGCGTTGCGCAGGCAGTGCTTCCAGATCACCACCGATTCGCTCAGGCCCTTGATGCGGGCGAGCTTGACGAACTCGCTTTCCATCACCTCCAGCATGCTGGAGCGCACCAGCCGCATGAAGCCGGCGACCAGGAACGCGGCGAGCGTGATGACCGGCAGCACGTAATGCTCCGGCCCGCCCATCCGGCCGGAGGGCAGCCAGCCGAGCTCGACGCTGAACACGAAGATCAGCAGGATGCCCAGCCAGAAACTCGGCGTGGCGACGCCCAGCACAGCCACCGTGCCGACCACGCGGTCGACGATGTTGCCGCGATTGAGTGCCGCCACGACCCCGAGCGGGATGCCCAGGCACATGGCGAGCAGGATCGCCCAGGGAATGATCGCCAGAGTATTGGGCAGGCGGGAGAAGAACGCCGTCACCGTCGGCTGGCGCATGCGGATGGAAGTGCCGAGATCGCCGTGCAGGGCGTTGCCGACGAAGATGAAGAACTGCTCGTACAGCGGCCCGTCGAGCCCGAGCGTCTTGATCAGCGCCGCGCGGTCCTCGGCGGTGGCGTCTTCGGGCAGGATCAGGTCGACCGGATTTCCGGTGAGGCGGCCGAGGAAGAAGACGATCGTCGCCACCAGGCAAAGCAGCACGATGCCCTGGACCAGCCGGTGCGCGATGTAGCGTTTCATCGCCTCTACTTCTTCCAGGGCGTCTCGTCGGGCCGCGGAATCCGCTCGAACACGTCGCCGAGCTCGTGTCGCCCGGGGATGGCCGCGAATTGCCCCACCTTGCGCGTGTTGATCGCGTAGTAGCCCATGCCCTCGATGAGCGGCACGGCCGTCCAGGTATTGGCCACCAGCTCGACCATGCGATCGGTCAAGGCGGTTCGCTTCGCCGGATTGCGTTCCGCCATCAGGTCCTTCTGGATCTTCTGGTACTCCTGGCAGGTCGCATCGCAGTTGGCCTTGTCGCCGAGCAGATGCTGGTCGCTGTCCACGCCGAATGCGCCGTCGTAGCGCCACGGCACATCGGGCCGTCCGGCGGTGCGGTACATCGAGGCCCCGCCCGCCAGATGCGCCTGGTCGCCGCGGGCCAGCGGCGCGAAGGAGCCCCATTCATAGTGCTTGAGCTTCACCCGCACGCCGACCTTGGTCCACATGTCGGCAATCGCGGTGCCGATATCGACCATGAACTGCGTGCCCGGCAGCGCGGTGTTGGCGAAGTTGAGATCGAACCCCTTGGCATAGCCTTCCTCGGCCAGGATCTTCCTGGCCAGCACGGGGTCGTAGCGGAACGCCTCGCGCGACCATTTCTCCCAGCGCTCGTGGCTGAGATATTCGGTGTAGCCGAAGGTGGCGAACGGGTAGGGCATCTTGGCCTTGCCGTTCATGACGTGGTCGATGATCTGCTGCCGGTCGATCGCCAGCGACAGCGCCTGGCGCACCCGCGGGTTGGCGATCGGGCTGTCCTTGAATTCGGGGCGGTAGGAGCCCCAGAACTGATAGAGCGCCTGCATCGTGCCCGGGACGGAAAGCACTTCCAGTCCGCCGCGCGACGCGCTCAGCATCGTCTCCGGCCCGATCGAGGCGATCGCCGCCTCGCCGGTGCGCACCATGGCCACGCGCGTGCTTTCCTCGGGCACCAGCAGGATCTGGAGATATTTGAAGTGCGGCGTGCCGCGCCAGTGCGGATAGGGCACCGCCTCGAACTCGATCCTGTCGCCCGACACGCTGCGCACGAAGCGCCACGGGCCGCTGCCGATCGGTTTGCGGCGGAACTCCTCCTCGCCGACCTTTTCGATGTAGTTCTTCGGCATCACCGCGCCTTCGGGCGCCACGGCGCGGCTGAGCGAGGCCGGCAGGCCGATCTGCGAGCTGGTCGTGTTCACGCGCAAGGTGAGGTCGTCGACGACATCGATGCTCTTGATCGTGCGGCGCATCGTGGCCGCCGCGGCCGCCAGCGAGTTGGGCGCCATCTGGCGCTCCAGGCTGAACTTGGCGTCATGCGCCGTCAGCGGATCGCCATTGTGGAATTTCTGTCCGGGCCGGAGATAGAAGGTCCAGCTCAACCCGTCGTCGGCGAGCTCCCAGCGTTCGGCCACGCCGGGACCGACACCGCCTTTGTCGAAATCGTATCCGACGAGCGAGTCGTACATCGGCGACTGATAGACCGCATTGCCGGGCCGTCCCTCGAGGATGGGATCCATGGTCTGGCCGCTCAGCGTCTCGACGGCGAAGACCAGCGTGCCCTTCTGGGTCTGGGCCACGAGGGGCGTCCAAGCCGAAACGACGAGCAGATTCGCAAGCGCCCACGCCGTCAGCAACAGCCGACTCTTCATGGCCTGCCTCCCCTTTGTGCTTGTTGAATTTTTGTCGCGTTGGATCGCGAGATCGTTACTGCACATCGTATGCTAGCATCCGATCCGCACACCTTGCAACGCTCGTGCGCCGTTCGGTTGCGATTCGAGGGAGGCTGCCGTGCCGAAGGCCATGATGCACCTGGCGCAGTTCCTGTGTCACAGCCCGACCTATCATAGCCTGGCGATGTGGCGGCATCCGCGCACCGCCGCCGCCGGCTACGACTGGGCGAGGCCGGAGCTCTACCAGCACATCGCCCGCGTCTGCGAGCGCGGGCTGTTCGACATGGTCTTCTTCGCCGACCTCAACTACATCTCCGACACTTATACGGGCTCGCTCGGCCCCGCCCTGCGCAATGCCACGCAAGCGCCCGAGCACGATCCGATCCCGCTCATCTCCTTCATGGCCGCCGTCACGCAGAAGATCGGTCTCGGCGCCACCTATTCGGTGAGCCACCAGCATCCCTTCCATGCGGCGCGGTTGTGGGCCACGCTCGATCACCTGACGCGCGGCCGCGCGGCGTGGAATGTCGTGACCACGCTCAACCACAACCAGTCGGCCAATTACGGCGAGGCGCTGAAGCCCACCGACGACCGCTACGACCGCGCGCACGAATTCATCCAGGTCTGCCGCAAATTGTGGAACAGCTGGGACGAAGACGCCGTCGTCATGGACCGCGAAGCCGGCATCTTCGCCGACCCCGCCAAGGTGCATCGCATCGACCATGCCGGCGCCTGGTTCAAGTCGCGTGGGCCGCTCAACGTGGTGCGCTCGCCGCAGCACGGGCCCGCCATCCTGCAGGCCGGCACCTCCGGCAAGGGCCGCGACTTCGCCGCGCGCTACGCCGACGCGGTCTTCGCCATCCAGCCCTACCTCGCCGGCGCCAAAGCGCTCTACGACGACATCAAGCGCGGCGTGGTCGAGGCGGGCCGCCCGCAGCAAGCCTGCAAGATCCTGTTCGGCGTCCAGCCGATTATCGGCGCCTCGCGTGCCGAAGCCGAGGACAAGCAGGCCGAGCACAACGCCCTCGTGCCGCTGGAGGGGGGCCTCGCCATCCTGTCCGGTCATCTCGATTTCGACCTGTCGAAGCTGCCGCTCGACACGATCATGGCCGACCGCACCGAGCCGCAGCTCCAGCGCATGCAGACACGCTACCGCACCAGGGACGGCGAGAAGCTCACCCTGCGGCAGGTGGCGCAAAACCACGGTCAGGCCGTCGGCCTGCCGCAATTCGTCGGCACGCCGTCCGATATCGCCGACCAGCTCGAGGCCTATTTCGACGGCGTCGGCGGCGACGGCTTCATGCTCTCGCCGATCTATTCGCCTGATGCGATCGAGGAATTCGTCGACCTAGTCGTGCCGGAATTGCAGCGCCGCGGTCGATTTCGCCGGGCCTATGCGGGAACCACCCAGCGCGATCACCTGACCCAGGACGATTGACCTGTGCTTTCAGGCCATGCTGCAGTGCACTATGATTTGCGCCGTCCCGCAGCTCAGCTGGGGGGCGGCGTCTTGTGGCGGTGACCTCGATGAAAATCAAAGCCCCTTTTTCGACGGCGATCGGATCCAGACTTCTGCCCTTCGTGATCGCCGCAACCGCATTGGCGATCTTTGTCGTCGACACGCGGGTCCATGTCGACATCGACATCCCGGTTCTGTACGTCGCGGTCGTGTTGGTTTCCGTCCAGCTCTATGGCGGGCGCGCCGGCCTTCTCGTGTCGCTCGGATGTGCCGTACTGACCGTGGCGGATTACCTGCTGTCGCCCGGGAACCTGTGGGGAACGACGGCCATTGCCAACCGTCTGCTCGCCTTGACGGCGATCGGCGTCACGACTTTCCTTGCCTTGCGGGACCGATCGGCACAGATGGCGCTGGACAAGGCACAGGCGGAGCTCGCGCATGTCACGCGCGTGACGACCCTGGGACAGTTGACCGCCTCGATCACCCACGAAGTGAACCAGCCGCTCGCCGCGATCATCGTCAACGCCGAGGCCTGCCTGCGCTGGCTCGACCGTGCAACGCCCGACGTGGACGAGGCACGCGGGGCCGCGCAGCAGATCGTGAAGGATGGCCGTCGCGCCGACGAGGTGATCCGCGGTGTCCGGGCGCTCGCGAAGAAGACCGACACCGCGAAGACGCCGCTCGACGTCAATGAGGTCATCAACGAGGTCATCGTCCTGGTGCGGCGTGAGCTGGTGAGCCGCCGGGTGTCGCTGCGGATGGACCTCGGGCCCGACCTGCCCATGGTCATCGCCGATCGGGTCCAGCTGCAGCAGGTGCTGCTCAATCTGGTGATCAACGGCATCGAGGCGATGCAATCGATCACGGATCGGCCGCGCGAACTGGTGATCCGGTCGCGCCGCGACAACGCGCATCAGGTGCTGGTGGCGGTGGCCGACAGCGGGGTCGGGATCTCCGCCGAGCACGCGGACCGGCTGTTCAGCGCTTTCTTCACGACCAAATCCAGCGGCATGGGCATGGGACTCTCGATCTGCCGTTCGATCGTGGAAGCCCATGGCGGCCGGCTATGGGCCACGGCAAACGTCCCGCACGGCGCCATGTTCCAGCTCACGTGAGCTTTGAAGTTCCAGGCTTCATGGCTGGGAGCGCGCGACTGCGGGCGGAGTAACCTCCGCACTGAAGTCGCGCTCATGATCATGACAAGAGCGCCACTGGAGTGGCGCGCTCCCACCCATGATCCTCGCCCCGCCACGCGGAAAATGCTCATGGCGCACCCCGTGGCCCGAACGTACGATACCCGCCGGTAGAGCATTGCCCTGGATCATCGACAACCCAAGGGACGCGTCATGCAACACAAGCTCATCTCCGGCGACAATCACATCGATCTCACCTATTGCCCCGCCGATCTCTGGTCGGCGCAGGCGCCCGCCCAGTGGGCGAAGCTCGCGCCGCGCGTCGAGGAGCGCGATGACGGCCAGCACTGGTTCGTCGACGACAAGGACCGCGGCATGTGGAACGGCGTCGGCCCGGGCTTCCTGCCCTACACGAAGGGCTCGTTCGGCCATGTCGACGAGATGAAGGAGGGCGGCTTCGAGTGGGACAGTTTCTCCGGCGCCCAGCCGCGGCCGACCACGCCGGAGCTGCGCCTGGCCGATCTCGACCGCGACGGGCTCGAGAAGGAGATCATCTACGGCTGCCTGATGGTCAACGACCTGATCGACGACGCCGAGCTGCGCGTCTGGACCAACGCCCGCTACAACGACTGGGCCGCCGACTTCGCCAAGCGCTCCGACCCGGGCCGCGTGTTTCCGCTCGCCATCATTCCCAACACCGATCCCGTGGCGGCCGCCGCCGAAGTGCGCCGCTGCGCTAAAATGGGGCTGAAGGGCGGCGACCTCGCCTTCAAGCGCATGAGCCTGCCGCTCTACCATCATGACTGGTACGCGCTGTGGGAGGCGGCGGCGGAGTGCAAATTCCCGATCTCGTTCCATTCGACCGGCTTCAAGGCGGTGCGCGCGCCCGACACGCCCGAGATGGAGAAGGAATACGCCACCGAGTGGCGGCTGGTGCGCTCGTCCCTGTTCCAGCTCGACACGATGGAAGTGCTGGTCTCGATCCTGGCCTCGGGCGCCTGCGAGAAATATCCCGAGTTCAACTTCGTGCTCGGCGAATCCGGCGTGACCTGGCTGCCTTACGTGTTCGACCGCCTCGACACCGAATATCACGACCGCGCCCGCAGCCTCGGCTTCAAGCTGAAGCCCTCCGATTATTTCCGGCGCCAGGGCTTCGTCACCTATCAGCAGGACAAGTACCTCGAGCCGATCGTGCCGCTGATCGGCGAGGACAACATCATCTGGGGCGCCGACTATCCGCACCCCGATTGCATCTGGCCGAACTCGCGCGAGACCCTGACCCGTAACCTCGCCGGTTTTTCGGACGGCGTGCAGAAGAAGATCGTCCACGACAACGTGGCACGGCTCTACGGCCTGAACTGATCCGGCTGTCGTCGCTATCTTCGTTCATGTTCAAGCCCCTCTCCGCCCGCTCTTGCGGGGGGAGAGGGCGTGCGGAGTAACCTCCGCACTGGGGTGAGGTGGGTCAGAATCTATCTACCCGCACACCGTGTCTATAACGCCGACCACCTCACCCTCCCAGTGCTAACGCACTGGGCCCCACCCTCTCCCCCGCAAGCGCGGCGGAGAGGGAGCTTGAGCGAGCTGAGCGAAGCACGAGGCAGATGTCCGATGTCAGCGCTCGCCCGCCGCGACCTTGGCCAGCGTCAGATCGACAGGCTTGCGCAGCGCGTCGGCGGCGAGGACGTGCGGTTCCTTGAGCTGGAACAGGACCTGGTGCAGCACCACCAGCCGCGCGGTGATCGCGAGCTTGCGCCCCTCGAGTGACGTGTCCTTGGGCAGGTGCAGCGCGAAGGGGATCGGCGCCTGCCAACCGCTGCGCACGACCTGTTCGGTGAGAATCTCGCCGGCCGGAGACTTCGCGATGTCGAGCAATTGCACGCGCAGCTCGGTTCCCCGCGGCAACGCCGTT
>WNFR01004105.1_pt1 | contig 15019 bp, 12 predicted proteins | sample 5400221 | NCBI WGS metagenome assembly WNFR01 (sample SAMN13153357, study PRJNA577476) | soil metagenome | isolation source: 40 cm soil under Madrone tree | place: USA:California | collected 2016-06-14 | reverse complement strand
GGCGATTTATATCGGTTCGTTCGAGACCGACCTGAAAGATTTTACCGCCGCCTATTCCGTTTTCCCGAATGCCGGAGTGCGCAAGCAGGCTTACATGATCGAGCGGATCGATGATCCGCAGCACAAGCCGATTTATCGCGCGGCACATATTTCTGCTCCCGCGCTCGATCCGAGCGCGGCCTGGATGACCTCGCAGTTGATGGAGGAAGTGCTGACACGCGGCACAGCGGCCAGCGCGCGTTCGTTAGGCTTCAAACTCCCGGCCGCCGGCAAAACCGGTACGACCAACGATTATAAGGACGCATGGTTCTTGGGTTACACGAATACGATCACGTGCGGCGTTTGGGTCGGCTTCGATCAACCGGTCACAATTATTCCACACGGCTACGGGGCGGCCCTCGCTCTGCCGGTTTGGGTGCAGGTAATGAACAAGGCCGCGCAACGCTATCCGCCACAAGATTTGCAGACCACTATCCCGATGCAACGCGCCGCGGTCTGTTCGCTCTCAAATCATCTCGCTACCACCGGCTGCGAGGCGGCTGGAACAGCTTACGAGGTCGATTTACCAGTCGATAAAATCCCGACCGGTGCTTGTGAAGTGCATGGCGGCGATCAAATGTTCGCGGACCGGGTGGAAGATTTTGGCCAGAAAGCCGTCGCTTTCCCAAACAAACTTTTCCAGTCGTTCAGAAAATTCTTCGGCGGCAGATAAGTTTAGCGGCCATCTTTGGCCGCAGAAACATTGTTATCGCGACGCTCTTTGCGCCCGTCTTGCGAGCTCCAGATCCGCCGCTGTATCGATGTCGATCCTGCCTGCGGGAAAGGGAAACTCCGCGACACGGTCGTGGTTCGAAAGAATGACCGGTTTCGCGCCGCTCGTGTCATCCAGCACGAGCAATTCTTCAAAACATGACCGATCGAAGAGCGCCGGCACCCCGAGTGTGTCAGCGTAACTTGAGGCGACGATTGCTTTCTTTGTTTCCTCGCGCAGCCCAATGAGCCGCTTGACCGTCTCTGATTCGACAGACGGCTGATCGCAAACCAGCAGCACGATTGCCTCCAAATTCGGCGCGATGCCGATCAAATGTCGAACACCGGCGCGGATCGAACTGCCAATTCCACACTGCCAATTTTCATTTTCAACAATGCTCGCGCTCGCATCTGCCAATTCGCGCGATATCTGTTCGCGATCGCTGCCGATCACGACGATAACCGGCGAGCAGCCAGCGTCGCCCGCTCCATTCACCATCCGGCGCACCAAACTTTTGCCGCGAAATTGAATCAATTGCTTCGGCTGGCCGAAGCGCGACGATCCGCCCGCCGCCAAGATCACTGCGCCGATGCTTCCCATTCGTAAGCTAAAACGATTGGACCGCTTCCGTGGTCCTATGAATCGACACTTTTCTTTCGCGCAGCGATTCTCCGGCGCCCCCGGCAAAGACGCGCTGAATTTCGGAAATAATGGCAAGCGCAATTTCTTCCGGCGTTTCCGCGCCGAGGTCGATTCCAGCCGGGGAAAAGAATCCGGCGTTGATGGTTACGCCAAGATCGAGAAGATCGTTTAGCAATTGATCGCGCCGTTTTCGTGGCCCGACCAAACCGACATAAGGCAAATTCAACGGCAGCAATTTTTCCAGCGCCGCAAAATCGCGGCCGTAATTGTGCGACTTTACGATCGCCGCCGTCCATTTGTCGGGTTTGCTTAGACAAGCGGTCGCATCGGCGAACTCAAGCGATTGCCAGCCGAGCAGCTCGGCCAAGTTGCGCAGCGGAACGCTGTCCGGCCCTTCACCGAAAATCAGAAGCCGAATCGGCGGATGAATGTCCTGCCTCAACTCATGCTCATGCTCGCAATCGTTCTCGATTTGGACGATACGACTGCCGAGGTGTTCGCTTCCTTCGAAAACTGTTGCCACGAAACAACTGCGCCGTCGCTCGAGATGTTGATCAAGATCGGTAAAAAACGTTTGCGGGATGCGCTCAATGAAGATGTCGATCTTGCCGTGACAGCCGAAGCGCCGGCGCGTATCGAAAGTCATGGTTATCGTTTTGCCGTTGCGCAAAACATCGCGCGCTCGTAACGCCACTTCTTCCTCGAGACATCCGCCGCTAAGCGAGCCGACCGTGCAGCGATCTTGGCAAATGAGCATGCGTGCGCCGGGTCTCCGGTAACTGGAGCCTTCCGCGCGCACGAGCGTGGCGAGCGCGAAATTTTCGCCGCAACGTTTTTTGAACTCGCGCAGAATGTCGTAGATTTCTTTCATTACGTTTTATCTCATTCAAAGAGCAGCGGTTTCCAAATCGCCGCTGCGACTTTGAAATAGCTTTCCTTTTTCAGATCAACTTGTCCAGCTCAACGGGCAAATCGGGAAACATTTGCCGGCCGCGAAAAACTGCAGGGGAAACGCGGGGGAGATTGACGCGGCGCTGAGCAGCGCATTCGGGGTTGGGATTTAGTTATTGAGATCTGGACATTTCTCCAAGCGAGCAAAGAGAGCGGGTGAGGGGAATCGAACCCCCGTGTGCAGCTTGGGAAGCTGCCGTTCTACCATTGAACTACACCCGCGGAGGAATCCGTTCGACTCCGCTTCGCATCGCTCAGGACAAGTTTATCGATTTTAGACTTTTGATTGCCGATTTGCAATCACTCGAACGCGAGCAATCACTGCCACGAAATCACGTCGTCAGAAGCTGTGAAGGTCTGAGTTCCGCCATTATCAGGAGCTTTTCCATCGTTTCCGGCGGACCATGCGATTACTCCAACGTTCAGCGTGGCTGCTCCGGCGCCAGTGCTGGCGGTATAAGGGTTTGCAATTTGATTATCGTAATTACCATCGATGGCAATTCTGTACGGCGATCCCCAGGAATCATAATATTGCCCATTGTTTGGGTTAATGCCAGCGTGGGGACTTGTCGGGTCCTTAACGTCTGGCGGAGAAATATAAACGATCTGCCGCGGATTAATGGCGTTGTTTGCGTTGGCGCCAAGCGCGACGGCGCGCAAAGTATACATAAGATCGGCATTGTTCGTGATGGTCGTATCGGCCGCGACGATAGGATACTTCCCATATTCTGTGTAGAACGCGTTCACCGCAGTTACGATTTGGGAGAGGTCGTTCTTTGCTTTCGTCCTTTGTGCCTGATCTTGGATGGTACGGGCTCCGATGAATAGAAGGCCCATCAAAATCGAGATGATGGCGATGACAACGAGCAGCTCAACGAGGGTGAAAGCATTTCTGCTCGTTGGGTCTTGATCCATCATGCGAATGTTACCTACGATTCCTTATCATCGCACGTTCAATATTAAAAAACTTACAATTGGTAAAAAGTTACAATGGCGTCACGCCACAAGCTTCTTTGAGCTTTTTAACGTTGTAACCTTTTAAGATGTTTAATTCTTATGCCCATTTGGCCATCTGCTCGGGGAACGGGCACTGCGCGCAGTCGGAATTGTCCTGCATGCAAAAATCTTCGTAGATCTGAAGCAAGCCCTGTTGCTGCGCGACTGTTTCTGTAAATAAGAGTCGCCGCGGATCGCTCCCGAAAAGTCGCGTGACGGCAGTTTCGAGCCGGCGGTTCGATAACCGCGCCGGCAGCTCCGCGTATTCCAGCCAAAGGCTTGTCCTGAGCGGAGTCGAAGGATCTACGTCTTCCGCGAGCCAGAATGGAAAAAGCACGTTGGCCAGAATTTCCGCGGAGCGTGATTCGCCAATGAGCGCCATCTCTTTCGGGGATGCTTCGGCGGTAAGTGTGTAATGAGAATTCCAAAATGAATGGTCGAGACCTTGAAAGAAATCGCTCGCGACCGAGCTGCTCCTTTTGCCGGATGAGCGTTGAAATGCCGGCCAATTGTGCGCCAGTGTCGCGAGCGCGGCGACGCGGCGCTGTGGATGATTGAGCGGTCGGGTGCCGCTTAAGCGCCAAAGTTTCGCCGGCAGAATCAAACGCTGGAGTCCGTCCCGATGCGGCCACCAATTGTCCCACAACTGCCGGACATATTTCCTGGTCGACCTTTCATAAATATCGAGATCGGGCGCCTGAAGAAAACCGGCAATGCCGAAGAGGAGTGCTTCATCGTTGGTCGATTGTTGGCGAAGCAATTTCAGTGGGAGTCGTTGTGCCAATAGCGTGAAGGGCAGCTTGTTCTCCTTATAGCCGAGCGCCGTCGCCAGTTCCTGAAACAGCGCTTCATCACGGCCGTGATTGTCGATCTTGTTTCGAATCCGTGTCGCCTTTTTCTGTAACCGAAATCTGGCCGCGGCCTCCAGTACGCTGCGCACGCGTTCCTCCGGCAAGTCTTTGAGCGGCGCCTGGCAACGCCCCGGCCGCGCCAGCGGAAGATTTGCGCTGAAAGTTTCGGGCAAGGCGTTCGGATCGACACGCACCTGCGGCACCTCGCGGTTCGACAGGGTGCGCGCGAAAAACGTCCGCTCGCTCGCGTGCAAGAAAACATGCAGCACAGTGTTTTCGAAGGCGGGATTGGTCGCGTGACCGTGCGCCTCCCAATTTCGATCGGTGAGATCGAACTCGATGTTGCCGCGGATTGGTTCGCTTCCGTTCAAGCGGATGGCGGCGTCGCTGAAATCCGGTCCCGCTTCGCGATTCCAAATGCCAAATTGGACGATGTCGATCTTGTCTCCGTTGGTGGTGGTAAATTGTTTTCCAAAATCTCCGGCAAACCAGCGCGCTTGCAGTTCCAGCTCGCTCGGAATTCGCTGCGGAGGAAACAATGCTCGCTCACGCACGCGCGCGGCCGCGCGCAATTGAATGTATCTTGCGACCAACGACATCACAAAGACTGTGTTGTAGCGCAGTGCGAGCGAGAACGGAAGGTGGATCGGCCGTTCGGCCGGGCGATGTTAAATTCACGCGCCGGAGGCGCATCAATTTCCAGCATCGAGCAACGGACTGCTCGATCCACCTACGTTGGCGCGAGAGATTCGGCTCTAAGCGACGGCTCATTCAACCGCTCGCGTAAATATTCCACGATCTGCTCGACAACAGCCGCGCGCGGACGCGGAAAGATGAACAAGTATTTCGGCCCTTTGCCGGCAGCCGGAAAAATAATGAGATTCTCCGAAAGAAATTTCGGTTCATGCGCGACCATGGAACCGCCGAGCTCGATCGTCTGAGCGAAAGGCCGGCCGTTTTTGCGCGCGACGAACAGAATCCTGCGAGGTTCTTCATTGGTCGCGACCAGCGCGCCGAAAAGATTCGGCGGAATGCGCCGGCCACGTCCGCTCAGACACGGCGCGGCCCAGGCGATTGTTTCGCCGAGGATATTTTGCCGGCTGAATATTGATGCGAGCCTCGCGGGCAACATGAGCGGCAATTTTACCTGCATATTCACATTGGCGGGACCGTTCAGTTTGTTCAGTGCCAGCCAGATTTTCGCTTTCATTGCGCGCAGAATCTTGGGCGCGAAATAAAGAAACGCTGCGATCGCGACGGCAAAGATCGACAATGCGAGCGCAGGATTGAAATGAACCAGCGCCAGCCCGCCAAGCACGGCGAGATCTTCACCAAGACTGAGGGCGATGTTCGAAAACGGTTCGGGCGAAGTGTTGCTGGCGAGACGAGTGGCTGCTTTCGCCGTGTGTGTGACGAGGCTGGTGCCGCCGGCGAGGAGGGCAACAATCACCGTGAGGGCCGGACTCGGATGGCCGAGCACCTGAATTGCGAGTAAGGCGCCGCCGATCGGTCGAATCACGGTGTGGACCGCATCCCACGCACTGTCGATCCACGGGATTTTATCGGCGAGAAACTCCAGGAAATAGAGAACGCCCGCAACGGTGACGATGACCGGATTGCCCAAGATTTCGAGCGACTGATACTGCGGCGAGAGCGTAATCCAGTGAAAATGGATGGCTAGGCCGGTGGCGAAAACCGTGAGGTAAAGATTAATTCCCGCGAGGCAAGCGAGGCCGAGCGCCACGCCGAGGAGGTTGAGGTTTTCCACGCGAAAATTATCGGCGCACGCCAATGATTGTCACGCGCGAGTTGTAGCGGCGCTGGATGAACGCCGAAATTAGAGATCGGCGGTCATAGACCGCCGCTACAGTAGATTTGCCGCCGGGGACGGCGGCCTCTACACTCGCGCCATGCTCGATATCCGTCTCGTTCGCGAAAAGCCTGATTTCGTAAAAAGCCGGCTGGCAACTCGCGGCGGATCCGAGGAAGCAAAGATTGATAATCTCCTGCGTGTCGATGCGGACCGGAGAAAAAATGAGACCGCGCTCCAGCAGCTCAACGCGGAGCGAAACCGGTTGAGCAGGGAAATCGGCGCGAAACGCGGGCGGGGTGAAGCGACCGGTGAGCTTGAAACGCGTGTGCGGAAAATCGGCGAAGAGATTGTCGACCTTAACCGGCACGCGACAACGTTTGACGAAGAGCAGAAATATTTGTTGCTCGAAATTCCAAATTTACCGCATGAAAGCGTGCCGGAGGGAAAAGATCCAAGCGCGAATCGGATCGTGCGCAGTTGGGGCGAAAAGCCGAAGCCGGACGGCGAGATTTACGATCATGTCGCAATCGGAGAAAAACTGAAGCTCTTCGATCTGGAGCGCGCTGCAAAATTGAGCGGCAGCGGATTTATCTGTTTCACCGGAGCGGGCGCGAAACTGGAACGCTCGCTGATCAATTTTATGCTCGATCTGCACACTCACGAGCATGGTTACGCAGAGGTCAGCCCGCCGTTTCTGGTGAGGCGCGATTGCATGATCGGAACGACGCAATTACCAAAATTTGAAGCCGACATGTATGGGCTGGAGGAGAACCAACTCTTCCTCGCGCCGACTGCGGAAGTGCCAGTGACGAATTTTCATCGGGAGGAAATTTTGGCGATTGTCGATCTTCCGAAAAAGTTTGTGGCTTACACGCCCTGTTTCCGGCGCGAAGCAGGCTCGGCCGGGCGGGAGACGCGTGGGATTATCCGAGTCCACCAATTCGACAAGGTCGAGCTGGTCAAGATCACTGCACCGGAGAAATCCTACGACGAACTCGAATCACTGGTTGTCGATGCCGAGCGCGTCCTGCAATTGCTCGAGTTGCATTATCGCATAATCGAACTCTGCACAGGCGATTTGACATTCGGTTCGGCCAAGACTTACGACATCGAGGTTTGGTCGCCGGGTCAGAATGCATATCTCGAAGTTTCGAGTTGCTCGAACTTCGAAGATTTCCAGGCGCGCCGGATGAATCTGCGATACAAAGATGTCGATGGAAAAAACCGGTTCTGCCATACGCTCAACGGATCCGGCCTGGCGTTGCCGCGATTGTTCGCGGCGCTGATCGAGAGTTTTCAGCAACCGGACGGGTCGATTCGGATTCCTGAGAAGTTGCAGCCGCACTTCGGAGCGAGCGAGATTCGGTAGGGGCGGTTCACCCGAACCAGCCGCGGGCGATTGAGGGTCAATCGCCCCTGCCAGCGTTGAACAAATCGAGCTGCGATCGATCCTGCTCTGACAACGTTTTCTCGGATTCCGAAGGCAGGAGCAATTGGAAGCCCAGGCGCTGGGCAAGACGCTGCACAGTTTCGGGCGCGAATCCTTCGAAGTGATTACTGACAAAGGTCCAAACGTTTCGGACCTCAGCCAGATGGCGCTCGATTTTGAGCGACCAGCTTTCCAGAGCGGCTTCGCGTTTCCAAAGAAGTTTATCGTATCGATGAACGAATAAACCGTCGCGATCGTACTTGGTCGTATAATCGCCGAGGAGCCGCAGATAGAGAAAATCGGTCGTGCGCGGCAGAAATTCGAAAGGGGGCAGATTTCTTTCGTTGAGCGCGCTGGTGTCGGCCCAGACCCAGCAAATACGATGCTTTTCCAAAAGGCGAATGATTTGCGGCCGATGCCATCCGGCGTGGCGAAACTCGATGGCGAAACGAAAATCGCGCGGTAATTGCATGAGGAAATTGCGCAGAGCGGTCCGGCTGTCTTTCGGCGCGAATGAAGGCGGCAGCTGAATGAGAATGACCTGCAACTTGGGTGCGAGTGGCTCGATGGCGCGAAGGAAGGAGTTTAGCTCGGCCCTGCAATTACGCAGGCGGCACGCGTGCGTAATTTCGCGGGGAAGCTTGCAGGCAAAACGAAATGCGGCCGGCGTCGTCTCGATCCAGCGGCGCACGGTATTCTCCGCCGGAGCGCTGTAAAACGTGGAATCGACCTCAACGGCGGAAAAATAACGCGCGTAAAATGCAAGCCAGTGGGACTGTGGCAGGTCCGGTGGATAAAAAGCCTCACGCCACTCGTCGAAATTCCACGCGCACGCACCGATGCGAATTTTCTGCTGATCGGTCAGATTCAAGAGACGAAACGATAGCCGAAATCGCACGGCACGAAAAGATTTGGACGCAAAGAAAGTGTCGATCTAACAGTAGTTATTGGCGAATTCACGCGGCCGGACAACTTGACGGAGCTGATAACTTAACTACCCTGCCAGTCCCCATGAATTTCCGAATTCTCGCCCTTTTCTTTGTCGTTATCACCGGTCTTACTTTTCCAGAGTTTAGCTCCGCTTCGGTGATCTTTAGGCCGGGTCAAAAGGCCAAGTACGTGCCGCCCGGAGAGGAAGAGATAAATGGCGATGCGGAAGAACTTTTTCACATTGGACAGGTTGCGGAAAAAGAGGGGAACCTGAAACGAGCGGTTCGGGCCTACAAGTCTCTGGTGCGGCACCATCCCAAGGATGCGCTTGCGGCGGGAGCGGTTTTTCGCGCAGCGGAGCTTCAGGAACAGCGCCAGGATCTTATTGCGGCGGCGGAGATGTTTCGCTGGCTGGTGGAACACTATCCGAGCAGCCCACATTTCGACGAGGCGATCGAAGGGCAATTTCGGATCGGCGAGATTTATCTCGCCGGCAAGAAATTGAAGGTGCTCGGCATTCCATTTGGATCGTCGATGGATCGAGCGGCGGAGATTTTCGCGGCCGTTGTCCGGACGGCGCCGTATGGAAAGTACACGGCCCGCGCGCAGTTTGATATTGGACTGGCACGAGAGAAGCAAGGTGCGGGTGAGGCGGCGATCGAGGCCTACCAGGCCGTGGTCACGAAATTTCCGAAGGAACCGGTCGCGGCCGACGCACAATATCAGATCGGTTACATCTGGTTTGCGGCGGCGCGCGCGGGGACGAAAGATGCAGCCGCCACCACCAACGCCAGAACGGCCTTCCAGGATTTTCTTTTCCGTTATCCAAATAGCGAGAAAGCCCCGCAGGCGCGGTTGAATCTGCAAATGCTGGAGCACAAGCAGACGGCGAGCTCATATGACGTCGCGAAGTTTTATGACAAACAGAAGAATTATCGCGCCGCCGTCATCTATTATAACGAAGTCATCCGTCAGTCGCCGGGTTCGACGGAAAGTGAGCAGGCAAAGAAGAGGATCGACCAATTGCGTGTGAAGCTCGGCGATGCCGCCTTGGAACCGGCGTTTGCAGCGGCTGAGGCTGAAAAGAAAAAGGCGGGCACACATGAAGGGCAAACGGCCAAAAGCGAGTCGACCATGGGCAAGCCGCCGAATAGTGGTATGCCATTACCGCCGCCTGAGACAGATTTATCATTGCCGCCGCCCGCGTCTCTCGCGCCCGACACGACAACTGCTCCCGAGCCCCCAGGCGGATCGACAGAGCGTGAAACGTCGGAGAGATCTTCGGGGCCAGGAGCATCTGCTTCTGCCGAAGCGACCGCCTCACCCGCGCCGTGAAAGCTGTATTCGCGGTAGCTATTGGCTCTTTGTGCTTAACTGGTTGCCTCGGCTATCGCATCGGGCCGGTCAAACCAAATTATCTTCTCGACGTCCACACACTCGCTGTTCCCACTTTCGGGAACAAGACTCTCCTCCCTCGGATTGAAGTCCTGGTGACGAACACAGTCATCAAGCAGCTTCAACAAGACGGGACATTCCGGATCGTTGGTGAGGAAGACGCGGACGCCACCCTAAAAGCTGACATCATTCGCATCGATCGTTCTCCCGCCCGTTCGGTTCGCGGGAACGTGCTGGCAACGACTGAATTTAATCTGGCCATGCATGTGAGATACAGTCTGATCGGACGGGACGGGAGGCCGCTCGCGGGGCCAGCTGAAACCGTCGGAACGACCAGTTTTTTTGTCGGTTCGGACGTGACGACCGACGAAAGGCAAGCGCTGCCGCTTGCCACGGAAGAACTTGCCACACGCCTGGTCAGCGAGTTGAGCGAAGGTTGGTGACCTGCAATGAAGGGTGAGGAAAGGCTTTGGTCGATTCTTAACGACAAGCTGGAGACCCTGCGTGCCGGCAATCGGCTGCCGGAAGCGATCCGCGTCGCCGAAACGGCTCTCGATCTTGCCAAGCGCACCTTTGTTGAGGACGAGAGTTCGCTCGCATTCAGTTATGAAAAACTCGGGCAGCTTCTCGACCAGTGCGGCGATCGCGCCGCTGCAAAGGCACATCTTCTCAAAGCGCATGCGATACTCGATAAAGCAAAACCACTCGACCAACGTGCTCTTTTTCGCTCCGCGCGCCGGCTAGCCTTTTTATGCGATAACCTGGGCCAGGCCGAAGAAGCCATTCGCTTTTATGAGAAAGCAATTGCCACCGGCACCCAGTTGGAAGATCTGCCTTACTCGGACCTCGGCACCATGTTGAACAATGTCGCCCTTATTTTCCGAAAATCAGGACGCCAAAAGGCGGCGGAACCGTATTATTTGCATGCCCTGCGGATTTATGAAAAGCAGCTCGGACCGGACCATGCGGATGTAGCCTCCGTGCTCAATAATCTGGCCGTCTTTTATACGAATGAGCGTCGCTACGCCGAGGCGGAGAAGATACATCGTCGCGCCCTGGCTATTCGGGAAAAAGTGCATCCCCCAACTCATCCCGATATTGCGCAATCGAAATGCAATCTTGCCGTCGTGTATCACTCGCGCGGTGACTATGCGAAGGCGGCGGAACTCTATCGCGCCTCATTGAAGAGCTGGGAAGAAGGAACCGAAAGGCCACCCAAGGACTATGAAATTGTCGCGGCGAACTACGCTGACTTGCTCCGTTCGCTTGGCAAGGCTCGCAAAGCTCGTCAATTGGAAGTTCACGCGCGCAAGAGGCGCCTGGGCTGATCGATCACAGGATCGACCTGCTATGCCTCGAAGGATAGCCGATTGAATCAACCAGCTAGGTCGCCCAGCTCCTTTTGTTTACATTCCGGGCAAATCACGTAATCGGGTGAAGGAACGGCCTGCCCTTTGACGGGTTCGGCGACATCGTGCGTTTAGCCTTGCGACTCTCCCACGTGTGCGCAATTTAGGAGCCGCTGCTTATTGCTCGCGTGGCGGAATCGGCAGACGCGTACGGCTCAGGACCGTATGGGGCAACCCGTGGAGGTTCGAGTCCTCTCGCGAGCACTTCGACTATTTTGACTTCCCAGCAGCTTTTCTTCTCGCCGCCCATCGAGCTTTCATTAATTGCGAAAGCCTCTTCCGCCCAGCAGCGGTGATTCCGCCTCTTTTCCTGCGAGTTGTAACGCGCCCGGCTTTTTTCCCGCCCTTCTGTCTGGCCCAGCGTGCTCGGGCGGCAGCAGCTAACTTGGCACGGGTCGCCGCAGACATTCGTCGTCTGCCAGTGCTAGGCGTGGAACTGGGTGAAGTACTGCCCAAAAGTGAAGCAAGGCGTCTTTCCAGACTGTCGATTTGTCGCCGTATCGACACGGCTTCTTCCAAAGATCTAAGAGATAAGTCCATACGCCGTCTCATAGCTGGTGTTGAATAGGATGGCAAACACCTTTTTGACTATTTGAAGTTCCACATTCAACAAGCGAGGAACCGGCCAGCATAAGTAGTGGGCATAGTCGGCAAGGCTTGGTCGGCGTCGATTGCTGTTCGTGCTGCGTCGGTTCGCGGTCCTTTGGGGGCGATCAGGATTCGTGCTTTCATTTATATTTCAGTAACTGGCCGGACTACCTCAGACATGTCGGTCTCTCTGTCACCCGGCCCTTGATCGGCATCGCGCTGGTATCCAGTTTCACCTTTGCAGGTGCCCTCGCTGCGCGCTCTGGCCACAACCGGCCTCATTGCCCATCTCGACCCAGCGACTTGCGCAGGAGTGGATCGTGGGCGAACACCGGACGTTGAGTTCGCTTGGACAAAACGCACATGATCCCACCGCTGTCCGTCAGATGTTCGGCTCGATCGCGGCGCGATACGACCTTGCCAATCACATCTTAAGTTGCGGCTTTGATTTTTATTGGCGAAAACGCGCCGCCGAGATCGTCGCGCACTGGCGCCCGAATAAGATTGTCGATCTTGCCACCGGCACGGGCGATCTCGCATTCGCCATTACGAAAAAATCGCCGGACGCGGAAATCGTCGGCGTCGATTTTTCCGAAGATATGCTGGCGATTGCGCGCCAAAAAGGGTTGCGCAAAACCATCGTGGCCGATGCGATGCGGCTGCCGTTTGCGGATGCTTCATTTGATTGCCTCACCGTCGCGTTCGGTTTACGGAACATGGAAGACTGGAATGTTGCGCTGTGTGAAATGTCGCGCGTTCTCCAGAGAAGCGGTCACTTGCTGATCCTCGAGTTTTCCCTGCCGCAATTGCCGATCTTGCGCGCGGTTTATCGTTTCTATTTGCATCGCTGCCTTCCTTTCCTCGGATCTTTTCTCACCCGAAAGAAAACCGCCTACCATTATCTTGGCGATTCAATTGAAGAATTTCCGAGCGATGATGCAATGCGTCGTTTGCTCGAAGCGAACCGCTTCGGTGCCGTGTCCATTGAACCCCTCACTGGCGGCATCGTCACAATTTTTACGGCGAGGAACCTGTAGCGGTACTCTATGAGCCGGGTCGCAATGATCGAGGGGCGTAGACCGCCGCTACAATTATTGTTTCGGCGTCGTGCTTGGCGTTGCGGCGGCCGACGCTGCCGCCGCTGGAGTGGGTATAGCCATTGCTTGAGTAAGTGGCAGCTTGAGCGCGTTCAAATCCGGGGTGCTGAGAACAAATGTGCCTTCATGCTCGTCCGCACGCGCAAACCACATCCCGTCACCCGCTGCTCCTCCGACTGTTAACTTGTGCAAAGCCTTATCATCGGGTGAAGTCGTAAAGGTGACAACGAGCTGCGACTTCTCGAAGCCATGTGCCGGCGTGGTCGCGCCCGCCCAGCGGACCGCGTGCAACCCCAACAATGTATTGACCAGCGATTGTGCGTTTACCTGATCGATCGCGCCGCTGCCTTTTTGCCAGGCCCACTGGTTATTCCCGCCCCGGACAAGCGACAACTCTTTATCCGTCACGACGCTAAAGCTGTGGATCTGTTCCGGCTTGAATTTGAAAATCGCGAGTTCCTGCCATTGTAATGGGTCGGTAAAGATTTGATCGAGTAATCCACGGCGGACCGCCACAATAAACGGCTCGTCGCCGAGGCGCGCGTAAACGTTTTCGCCGTCCACTTTTCCAAAGGCAATCGTCGCGAAAGGGTGCTCGCCCGCTTTGGTTTCGGCCGTGTTCTCGGATGCAAATGAACTGAAAGTCAGCTGGAGCTGCGGCTTATCCAGCCCGTACTTCGGCAAATCGGAGGCCACGTCTTCCATAAATTTGGTCACTTGCTCGCCTTGTAATGTGTCGATCAGGCGGTGCACCTCGCTGGAATTTGCCGGCGCGTTATTGCGACTGGCAATGGTCCAATTTTCTCCTTTGCGCGCAAGCACCGTCTTGCCTTTGCCCGGCGCATCGATGGTCATCCGGTCGAGAATATTCTTGTCGAGGCGAACAAGATGCCGGTCGCGCACATCATTCGGTCTGGTATTGAGAATCTCTTCGGTCTTTTTCGGGAGAGTGTAAACGAAAGCGCGCGACGAGAAGCGGACGTAGATCTGGTCCTTTTCTTTTTCCGGCACAGCCCCGATCTGGAGCATCTGGCCTTGCTTGTCGTCCTGAGTGAAGAGCGTGATCGATCCTCGCGGCTCGGCCAGGCCATAGGGACGCAGATCACCTCGATCGTCGGCCACGAATTGTTGAATATGCGCGGTCGTGACTTGCGCGATCAGGTCGCCGATCTTTTGATCATCACCGCGCGCGCGCAACGGCTTGATGATTTCCCAATGATCGCCTTTTTTCTGCAACTCCATCTCACCAGCGGCGGTCTTCAGCACGACCCGCGAAACTTGTGCGCTGATTAGGTCGGTCAATTTTTTGTCGCGAAATTCCTCCGGCTTTTTCGCGATGTCCTTCTTGATAGACTGTGCGGCGAGAAATGTTTCCTTCGAATTTTCGAAGCGCACATACATCTTGCCTTCGAGCGCCGCGTCTTTGCCGAACAAAATTTCTGGCGGCGCATCGCGTCCGAGCAATTTCAACCGCAGCTTTGGCTTGCTCAGGCCATATTCACTCAACTTGTTTTTCTCGGTCTCGATTTGCCTGGCCGGAATGGTCGCGTCTTTCTGCCAGCTTTCCAGGTCGAAGAGAAGGTTCTCGATCAAGGAATTATCGGCCTGGTCTTTGATCGGTGTTTCCAGGCGCCATTTATTGTCGCGGCGGCGCATGTCGATCTTATCGTCGCCATTTTGAATGACGATCCCGTCGATCTTTTCGTGACTAAAATTGACGACATTTTGGGCTTGTCGTTTCGCTTCTTCGGTATTCGGCCGCCTACTTTCGAAGAATTTGATATAGACAGCCAGACCGAGCGCAATCGCCAGCAAAACGAGCGTTGTCTTCCATTTCATAAAGCGATTAAAACAATCAGGCGCGGCGGCGCCACCACACCGCTGCGCCGATAAAGGCTGGAATGAGCGGCATCAGGACCAGGATCAGCCAGCGAACATGACTCAACGCGCTTTCGGTGAGAGTGAAGGTGAGTGTCTTTGGAATTTTAGGCGAAATGCCGATGAGCTGTTCGCGACTGAGCAGCCAATTCACGCTGCCGGAAATGAAATCGAGCCCCTGTTGGTCCTGCGTGAGCGCGTTGTCTTGAACGAATGTCGAATTGCTTACTACCACCATGCGCGATGAATTGACTTTCACGCGCTCGTCCGCGCTGCCGCCTTTTTCGAT
>WNFR01021509.1_pt1 | contig 15020 bp, 13 predicted proteins | sample 5400221 | NCBI WGS metagenome assembly WNFR01 (sample SAMN13153357, study PRJNA577476) | soil metagenome | isolation source: 40 cm soil under Madrone tree | place: USA:California | collected 2016-06-14 | reverse complement strand
TGAGTTTCGCGCAGCTGCCCGATGCGGCGACCCTCGATCGCACCGAGGCGGTGATACGCCGCATGGACGAGATTGCCCTTAAGCAACCGGGCGTCGATCACGCGGTAGCCTTCCCCGGCTTGAGCATCAACGGGTTCACCAACAGTCCCAACTCCGGCATCGTGTTCGTGACCTTGAAGCCCTTCGATGAGCGTAAATCCAAAGAGCTGTCCGCCGGCGCTATCGCTGCTGCGCTCAATCAGCAGTACGGCGCGATACAGGAGGCTTTTATCGCGGTGTTCCCGCCACCGCCGGTCATGGGTTTGGGCACCATCGGCGGGTTTCGCATGCAGATTGAGGATCGGGGGGGCCTAGGGTTCGAGGAACTCTACAAACAGACGCAGAACTTGCTGGCGAAAGGCAATCAAACCCCCGCGCTGCAGGGTCTTTTCTCCGGCTACCAGGTGAACGTTCCGCAGATCGACGCCGAAGTGGATCGTGAAAAAGCGAAATCGCAGGGCGTCTCGGTGCAGGACCTCTTTGACACCATGCAGGTGTACCTAGGCTCACTCTACGTCAATGACTTCAACGCGTTCGGCCGCACCTATCCCGTAACGGCCCAGGCTGAGCCGAGTTTTCGGCTACAGGCCGAAGATGTCGTCAGGCTCAAGACGCGCAATGCCGCAGGCGACATGATCCCGTTGGGATCCTTCGTAACCGTCAAGCACTCCTCGGGTCCCGACCGCGTCATGCACTACAACTCCTATCCCACCGCCGAGATCAATGGCGGCCCGGCGGTGGGCTTCAGCTCCGGCCAGGCGCAGACGGCGATCGAGCAACTTGCGCGGCAAGAGCTGCCCAATGGCATGAACTTCGAATGGACGGAGCTTACTTACCAGCAGATCATCGCCGGCAACACCGCAGTGCTCATATTCCCGCTCGTGGTGCTGCTCGCGTTCCTGGTGCTCGCCGCTCAGTACGAGAGCTTGAGCTTGCCGCTCGCGGTCATCCTGATCATGCCGATGGTACTGCTGTCGGCCATCACTGGCGTTGAGCTTACGCACGGCGACAGCAACATCTTCACGCAGATCGGCTTGATCGTGCTCGTAGGGCTCGCCAGCAAGAACGCGATCCTCATCGTGGAGTTTGCGAGGGACCAAGAACTCGAGGGCGTACCACCGCTGCAAGCGGCACTCAATGCCGCAAGGCTGCGGCTGCGCCCGATCTTGATGACCTCTCTCGCCTTCATCATGGGCGTGGTGCCCCTCGTCACTTCAACGGGTGCCGGCGCAGAGATGCGCCATGCCATGGGAATCGCCGTGTTCTCCGGGATGTTGGGAGTGACCGTATTCGGGCTCATGTTGACCCCGCTGTTCTACGTCCTGGTTCGTAAGATCTTCCAGCGCGCACGCACCCATGACGCGATGGTCGCTGCCACCCCCGGACTTCTCGATCATCCGTCCCTCAGCGATGAGACCGGTTGATCAACCGAAGCAATGAAGGCCTTCCTATGAAAACTGCGATTGCATTGGCGACACTTTTATTGGCGGCTTGCGCAGTCGGCCCCAATTATCGTGCACCGCAGGTTGCCCCCGCCGCCGTGCAAAACGCACAGTCGACCGTATTCCTCACGCAATCCCCAGAGGCGCTTTGGTGGCAGGAGTTTGGGGACCCCGAACTCGATGGCCTCGTGCACCGTGCGCTTACCGCCAATTTGGATCTGCGCTCCGCATATGACCGAGTCCGGGCGGCTCGCGCCGTTTTTGTGGAGAGAGAACTCAACTACGCACCGCACGTGCAGTTGGATGGCGCGTATACGCACGTTGATGAGCAGCAGCCTGGATTTGGTCCCAGCCGCATCAACGCTCAAAGCGATAGTTTGGGGTTTGATGCCGCGTGGGAGGTCGATCTCTTTGGTCATGTGCGCCGGTCGGTCGAGGCCGCGCGCGCCGACTTAGGCGCTGAGCGCGCCAATTATCAGGATGCACAGGTTACCGTCGCCGCCGAGGTGGCGCGCAATTACTTTGAGCTGAGAGGCGCTCAGAAACGTCTCTCGGTGGCGCGAGAAAACTTGAGCACCGAGCATCAAACGCTCGAGCTCACACAACTGCTTGACGAAACAGGCCGTGGCTCGGAACTCGACGTGCAGCGCAGTCGTGCGCGATTGAAGGCCACTGAGGCCACGATTCCACCGCTCGAGGCGGCAGAGAAGCAGGCGGCCTACCGATTGGCGGTTCTCTTAGGCGAACGACCGGGCGCGCTGGATCAGGAGCTTCAACCAGCCAGCGTCGCTACCTACGCCAAGGCACTGCCGATCGGCGACCCCACCGAGCTTCTGCGGCGCCGGCCCGATGTCCGTGCGGCCGAACGCCAGCTCGCCGCCGCGACGGCGCGCGTGGGCGAGGCAACCGCGGATTTGTTCCCGCGTGTTAATGTCACCGGCTTCGTCGGATTTCTTTCGGGGGACGTGGGCCGACTGTTCGGCACAACCTCTGGCAGCAACGCGCGGGCGTGGTCCGTCACGCCTACTGTAAGTTGGGCGGCATTCGATATTGGCTCGGTTCGTGCGCGGCTGCGCGCGAGCGAAGCGCAGTCCGACGCCGCCGCGGCAAACTATGAGAAGGTCGTGCTGACCGCGCTCGAAGACACCGAAAATAGTTTCGTCGCCTACGGCGCGCGGCAAACACAGCTGAAAAGTCTGACCGAACAGGCGCAAGCCTCGCGGCGCGCCGCGGATCTCGCCGATACGCAATACCGGGAGGGCGTCGCGGACTTTCTGGTCTTGTTGGATGCGCAGCGCACGCAACTCGACGCCGAGGACTCCGTGGCACAAGCGGAGACGTCCGTCAATGTCTCCGTCGTCGCGATCTACAAGGCCCTCGGTGGCGTTGGGCAGCCCTTAAGCGATGCAGCTCCGATAAAGGTGGCGCGAATTCCATGAGGGCGCGAATCGGCATCGCCTTGGGCACATATTGGGGCGGCGTCGTATACACCACTCTTTCTCGTCGTCCTTTGACCCCGGAACTCGCTTCTGAGTGGGCTGCCTCTGCGCAGTACCAGTTTCTGGATGCACTGATGGCTGACCCCCAGATTCAATACGAACAGATCGCCTTCCATGGCGGAACCTCATTGCATTTTTCCTGGCGGTCACCCCGACTGTCGGAGGACTTGGATTTCTTGATCGCGCGAAGTGCCGCTGACCTCGGGACCATCGTTGAGCGGGCCGGACAAAAGGTCGCGGAGGCATTTCGCTCGGAAGATCCGCAGTTCACGATTGAGATCCAGGACCGGACCCGGCACGAAGAGAGGATGATTTCCTACGACCTCCGCGTGGCTCACGAGGTGTATCTAGGGAAGGCGCTCATCAAGGCGGAGTTCTGGCGCGTGAGCCCGGAGTACCTGGCGCAATATCCGGTCGAGCTACGCTCCCCCATCCAGCCCGGAGAGATGGTTTCACGGATTTCCAACCCGGTACCGGCGGCCACTCTCGAGACCGCATACTGCGACAAACTTACCGCATTCGCCACTCGCCCCTACCTCAAATGGCGAGATGTCTACGACTTATGGTGGATCGGTACACAGACGGAGGCCAGGCTCGACCTGTCGCCGGTCACACGGCAGTTCCTTCATAACGTCTCCGCTTATCGAACGGTCGACGGCCTTTCGCCGGCGCAGGCACTGCGGAAATTTCTGGAAAACGATCCGACTGAAGTTCTTGAGAAGGCCGATCCAGATTTACGGCGATGGCTGCCGAAAGCGCTTTGGGACAAGATGCATCCTCGGGTAACGGCAGAGATGGTCGAGTACGTCAGAGGCTCGCTGGAAAGGGTGGCGGATGCCATCGAGAAGAACCTCACGGATGGCACTCTGAAACGGGTGCAGCGATGACGAGTGCGCTGGCGCGATTGCGCGATCTTCCGGAGGCTTTCACTTTCGCGGGGTTTTGCAAGCTCGCCGGTCTTTCCAACGAGGCGGCGGCGGTCTGTCTGACTCGCTGGAAGGGGAAAGGACTGGTCGAAGCTGCCGGGGAACGCGCGCGCCTCTATTTCAACAAACTCAAATGCAACGAGGTCGACGGATCGCTGCGGATCGCGGCGTTGCTGTTCGAATATCCGAGCGCCATGCTCTGCGGTGAATCGGTGTTGCATGCTGCGGGATGGATTACGCAGATCCCGGCCCGTCTTTCAGTCGCCGTCATCTCACGCCCGAGCTACGTCTCGCTGCATGGGTTCGACATTCACGGCCGCCCGCTTTCGTGGTTCAAAAAGGTCCACCCCGCCGTGGATCCCTCCCCCGATAAACGAATCTATGGTCTGCGGACCTTGCCGACACCGCTCGCGCTCGCGGATTTGTACGGCGACCCGAAGGGGTGGCACCCGGACGTGGACGACTTGGACATTCCGCAGGAAGATGTTGCGTCCGTCGGGGCAGCGGCGTCGCTACTCGGTGTCGAACTGCCGGCAGCGTTGGGACGTTAATTGACCGGGAGGACGGTTTCGTATACATTACTGACATACATCACCTGATTCGGATTCCCCAATGATTCGTACACAGATTTATCTCACCGAGCAGGAGCATCGCGAGCTTCAGGTTCTTTCGCGACGCAAAGGTGCCTCTCTAAGCGAGCTGATTCGTGGAGCTATCGATCACATGTTGTTGCGCTCCAAAAGCGTGGATCGCCTCGAGATCATGCGACAGGCTCGTGGCATCTGGAAGGAGCGCAACGATCTTCCCGATTTCCGCCGCGTGCGCGGAGAATTTGATCGTATCGGTCGTTAGCTCGTCGGTTCATGCCGAAAACAATTCTGGTGGATACGGACGTCCTGGTGGACTATCTGCGGGAGTATCCGCCCGCGGTTGAGTATCTGGAGTCACGGCGCGAAGATCTCTCGACGTCCGCGGTCGTGGTCGCCGAATTATTTGCAGGCGTACGCGAGGGCAAGGAAAGAGCCGCTCTAAGCACGCTGCTCTCTCTTTTTGCGGTCATTCCCATTGATGCTGAGCTGGCGGAGCGCGGCGGCTTGTTACGCAGGGATTTCGGCCCTAAACATGGCACTGGAATCGCAGACGCATTGATCGCCGCTTCGGCGCAAAAGTCCGGCGCAGAACTGGTCACGTTGAATGCCAAGCATTTCCCAATGTTGACGAACGTTACGGTACCGTACAAAAAATAGAATTGAATGCGAATTTGGTCCATGTCACCAAGTAAAGCCGGGTCACAGCGACGGACCGCTCACCGGCTCGTACTCCACGGCCGCCGGCAGGCTCGTGTACAGCGACGGGGACCAGCGATCGCGCGCTACCGACGCTTCTCATCACCGGTGCTATTCCGCCAGTATTCTGTCTACCCCGTCCATGGATTGATGACATCAACGCCGCAGCCCTCGAAGTCCTTCACGTTGCGCGTGGCGAGGCTTGCTCCTCGCGAACGAGCCATCGCGACAATCATTGCATCGAACTGGCTGATAGGTTTACCTGCCGTTCGTCGCGAGGCGGCGATTTCCGCATACATGTCTGCAGCATCGCTGTCGAAACTCAGCACTTGACCGGCGAAATCTTCATCAAAAATCTTCTTTGCGGCATCCCACAGTCCTCGCCGACGCTTTCCATCGGAGAGCAATCGAATGCCGTAGAGAATCTCGCCCCGGGTTACGGTAGTAGTAAATAAAGACGCGCGCGGCTGTTTCGCCAGCCAATCCAGGACGGAGGGTTCAGGCACCGGCCGCAGCGTCTCAGAAAGCACGTTGGTGTCAAGAACGATCATGTATCCAACTTCACCGGCTCGCGTATGGCCTCGCGAGGCGCAATGTCCAACTCCACGCCTCCCAAAGGCTCAATACGAGCGCGAATGCAGGCCACGAGAGATCCCTTCCGTGAACGTCCGGTGGACAGCGCCGTCCGCAGAATGTCGCGTGCTTCCTCCTCCATTGAGCGGCCATGGTGGGCAGCCTGCACGCGAAGTCGCGCCTTGAAGCGCTCATCTATGTCTCGGATTGTTATACTCGCCATACTTCCTCCATTAATCAATGATTGCATATTATGCATTGATTGCATGGAATACAACCCGGGATGCCCGGCCGCCAGAAAGTGGAAGTTCGCCTCGTCGGACCATGATGAGCACCGGAAATGGCTGCTTCGATCCGAGTTCTCCCGCGGAGGTGCCACCGGATACGCTGCCCGGTCCTCCTAGAAAGGTGTCGACCCCATCGGCGGCGTTCCGCTCACGCCGCCCGCGAAACGGCGGTCCCGCGGCGATCGATGACGCGGCGATCGGGGAACGCGATGGGCTGCTGCGCCTGCCGCCGGTCGGTCGCGCGCCTGTCATGGCTCATCGAAATCTCATGGGCGGCACCCGTCGAGTAAGCGCGGCTCGAGGTCAGCAGGGCCAGATTGAGCAATTGCAGGCTGCGCCGCGCGGCATTCATCACCTTCATCCTCTCGCGCTCGGTCCGGGCATAACGCGCCACGATCTCTAGTGCGATGCGCGGATGATCATCGTCATACTTGGCATGGTTGCGGAGCCACTTGGTGGTACGCGGGTTCATGGTCACGCCTTCGCGCGAACCGTACGCCTCGAAGCCCTTCAGCAGCGTCCGGGTAAGGTCGCCGGTAGCGCCCTCGATCGCAAAGCTGGTCGCAGCAACCGCCTCGGCAAGCGAACCCTTGGCGCTGATGCACCAAATCCAGTCAGTCAGCGATTGCACGTCGCGCAACAAGGGACGTTCGCCCTCGGCGAGCGCCATCATTTCGCTGCGCGGAATACCGAAGCCCTCGCCCATCCAAAGCCAGTGTTCGGCATGAGCCTTCTCGACCCTGATATTGTCGATCAGAAAAGACCGCGAATACTCGTCTTCCACCTTGATGAGCGCTTCGGCCAGGAACTTGGGAAACGCGTGAATGAAAGGATAGAGCTGCAGGAACCAGCCGCGCATGGCGTTGGTGGACCAGGTTCCATTATTGAGGTTGGACGCCCACTCGCCGGCCACAAGATCGTGCCAATCGGGCTGAACAAAGCTCTTGAGCGTTTCAATCCATTTAATGTCGGCGGTCGTCTCGTGCTGAATTCCCATTTGAACTCCATTTGTGAAGGATACGAAGGCAAGTTTGGTTGCTGACAAAACTGTCTAGGTGCCGCTTCCAAATGGAATCGTTCTTCATTGGACCAGACGGGATCTGCGGGTCTAGCAATCTTCCATAATCCAGGAGAACGCCATCAAAACTCCATTCCCGGACCGGCGTTCCGGCGCACGTGCTCGACACTAACGTCATGAATCGCTTGAGCATCGCGGCCGGCCTCGATGAAATCAAACATATTGTTGGCGCGTTATGTCCAGTCTACGAGGCCATTCGAATTTGAGCAACTCGGGGATGATCTGGCAAAGTAATTATTTTCGAATCAAGGGCTTTTAACGAAGACTGGCTCCCCCAACCGTTGCTTTCTTGCAACAACGGGTCTCAGTCAGGATTTGACTGGGATCCGTTGGTTCCTGGGTTGAACTTCTTCGGCATTCCGGAAGCCGCGTCTGCGGGAGCCGCGAAATCGCTCTCATTTTGACGCGTCGTCGGGCGATAAGCTGTGCGGAACGTTCACGGCGGGTCCCTCAAGGTGCACACCAGAGTTCCAAGTTGTCCGCGGCACTGTCGGTCCCTCGAGGCTAGCCCAATGCACACCCGCTAAAGAACATCAAGCTCATGCCTTCAAGACCATGCGTATGATGAAATGCGGGCGCAGCAACCGCGTCGGGTCGACTGGGATGTCACGATCTGCGATTCGTTTCGTGGCGCCCGTGCTCGTGTCCCTGAGCGTGATGTTGGTTGCGGCTGTGATCAGCATTGAGTTGCTCTCTACCATTCGTGCCTATGTCGGTGGCGAAGGTCTGTATTCGAAAGGGCAAAAGAACGCCACGTACTACTTGGCGCAGTACTCCGTCTCGCATTCGGAACAAGACTTTCAGCAATATTTGACCGCCATCGCTTTCCCTCTCGGCGATCAGAAGGCGCGTCTCGCCCTGCAACGAAATCCGGTTGACCTACAGGCCGCTCGCGAGGGCTTCCTCGCGGGCGGCAATGATCCGGCCGACATTGACAGCGCCATCGTGCTGTTTCGATTGTTTGGAAATGTCGGCCCGGTGCACCGGGCTATCGAAATCTGGACCGAGGGTGATACCTACACGCAGCGCATCTGCGCAGTAGCCGCCCGCATGCACCAAGCATCCCAGAGCCGGGCACCACCGGAAGAGCAAGCCGCAATTCGGTCGGAATTGAACATCATCAACCACGAGCTCACTCCCTTGGAGGCCCGCTTCTCGTCGACTTTGGCCGACGTTGCGCGGATGACCCGCAGCTTATTGATCCTGGCTCTGACGATCGGCACCATCGTGACCGGGATTTTGTGCGTCCGCGTGACGCACGCTCGCGTGAGCGAGCGCGATGCAAAGGAGCGCGGGCTGGCGCGATTGACTGAATTGTATGCGGCGTTGAGCCGGACCAGCCAGCTGATCTCGCGGGTGAGCGATCGGGGTCATCTTTTCGATGAGCTGTGCCGCATTTGCGTCGGCACCAGCGGACTGAGCCTTGCCACGGTCGGTCTGCTGGAGCGCGACAGCTCGAGGATAGCGTTCATCGCATCGCACGGCGAACACCAGCAGCACTTGCAGACGCTCGCCGCCGCGGTTTCTGCCCGGCGGCATGTTTCGCGCGTCGGCATCGTTTCCGCTGCGATGCCGGGACGAGGTGGTCGGAGTGTTGTGCGTTTTCTCGAAGGAGGAACAGTTTTTCGAGAAAGACATCATCGATCTCATGAAGCAACTGGCGATGGAAGCGTCGTTCGCACTGGAAAGCCTCCAGCGCGAGGCAGATCGCCGCTACCAAGCCGCAATTCTCGCCGACCAGAACCGCATTCTAAATCTGGTCGCCTCAGGCGCGGATCTCAAGGTGATCTTCACGACCCTGGCGCAGTTCGTGGAGACTCAGTCGGACGGCGGCTTATGTTCCTTGGTGGCGCTGGATCAAACCGAATCGTGCTATGCCCTCAGCGTTGCTCCGTCCTTGCCCGCCGGGTTCGACCAGGCGGTCGTTGATACCTCTCACAAGGATCATCGCTCCGCACCCTGCGCCGAAGCCATTTGCAGCCGCTCTCCCGTGGTGGTTGAAGACCTCGACGGCTACCCTCTCGATGCGGCGCTGCGCGGCTTCGTGCGCCAGGCCGGTCTGCATTCGGTCAGCGCATGGCCCATCACCGGAAGCACGGGGCAGGTTCTGGGTGCATTGTCGATTTATAGCCGGCGGCGCAACAACACCCAGTGGCTCAACGCCCATTTGGTCGGCATTTGCACCGACCTCGCCGGCATCGCCATCGAGAGCCGCTGGGCCGCCGATAGAATCCGGCACCTGGCGCACCATGATGACCTGACGGGGCTGCCGAATCGTTTGCTCTTCAATTATCACCTGCCCCGGGCACTTGCTCGTGCACAGCGAGCCGGAGGCGCGGTGGGCGTGTTGTTTCTCGACCTCGACCGTTTCAAGGTGATCAATGACGCGCTGGGGCACGGTGCGGGTGACGATGTCCTTCGCCAGGTTTCGAAACATCTGCTCGAATGCGTGCGTGCGACGGACACCTTGGCCCGTGTTGGGGGAGATGAATTTACGTTGCTGGTCGAGCAGTTCCACGATCCCCAGCAGCTGGGCGACATCGCTCAAAAGCTGCTTGCCGCCGCCGCCAGGACCCTGACCGTCAACGGCCAGGAATACCACCTGTCGGGCAGCATCGGCATTGCGATCTATCCGAAGGACGGCGGCGACGGTGCCTCATTGCTCAAGAATGCCGACGTCGCGATGTATCGGGCAAAGACTTCCGGCAGGAACAATTATCAGTTCTACTCGAGCGACATCAATGAGCACAGTGTCGAGAGACTCTCCCTCGAAAATCAGCTGCGCCACGCGGTGGCGCGGCGCGAATTCGAGGTTCACTACCAGCCGAAGATCGATATCCAGACCGGCCGCATCGCGGGTGCGGAAGCCCTGGTCAGATGGCGGCATCCGCAGCGGGGAATGTTGTTGCCGGGCGAATTCATCCATGTCGCCGAGGAGGTGGGTCTCATCGGCTCGATAGGCCGCTTGGTTCTGGAGACGGTTTGTGCCGACGCCAAGCACTGGTGTGATCAGGGACAGGCCCCGATTCGGATCGCCATCAATCTTTCTGCCCAACAATTCGCGGATTCCCGCCTGCTCGAGGATCTGGAGTGCGTTCTCGTCGAGAGCGGATGCGATCCGCGCTCGCTGGAGTTCGAGATCACCGAAAGCGTCGTCATGATGAGTCCGGACAAAGCCCTGCTGCTGCTCAGGCGGATCAAGGAGCATGGAATCACCATTGCGATCGACGATTTTGGCACCGGACACTCCTCGCTCGCCTACCTCAAGCGATTCCCGGTCGACAGCGTCAAGATCGACCACACGTTCATCCGCGAAATCGCCGCGAATTCGAACGATCTTGCCATTACCAAAGCCATCATCGCCCTGGGGCACTCGATGGGGTTGAAGGTGGTTGCGGAGGGCGTCGAATCCGCGGCTCAGCTGGAGATCCTACGGCGCTCCCGCTGCGATGAATTCCAGGGATTTCTATTCAGCGGAGCGGTTCCCCCTGCGGAATTCGAGCTGATGGTCGATGCCGAGGCGAAACCCAGGGTGCGTCAGGACGGCGCCGTTCTCGTCAGGTATTGACGGGCTTATCCGCATATCGCGCCAACGCATCGCGCAGCTCGCGCAGCTTGGGCGGCTTGCTCAAGACACGATCCACATGCGGCGGAATGTCCCCGTCGGCGACCAGGCGCTGCCCCCAACCCGTCAACATCAAGACCATCGTCGCCGGAGCTGCAGCCTTTACCGCGGTGGAGACCTTGCGTCCATCGACGTAAGGCATGCCGAGATCCGTGATCACGACGGGGAACGGATTGCTCTGCGCTTGTGCCGCAAGGAACACGTCGATACCGGCCTGTCCGCCGTCCGCGGTGGTCACGCCGTGGCCATCCCCTTCCAAGGCGTCGCGCAACGATTTGAGCACCAGCGGATCATCGTCCACGATCAGGATACGAAGCGGAGGCGCCGCGCCGCGAGTGGCCGGCGCCACGGCCGCAGCAATCGCGGGCGTGGCCGGAATCGCGAAACTCAAGCGCATGGTGGTGCCACTGCCCGCAGCAGTCTCGATTTCAATGTCGGCGCTGTGACGTTGCATCGTCCCATAGACCATCGCAAGTCCGAGCCCGGTGCCGCGCTCACCCTTGGTGGTGAAGAACGGCTCCAGGCATCGGCGCCGCGTGTCCTCATCCATTCCGACGCCGGCGTCGATCACCTCAACCTGAACGAATTTGCGGGCCGGAGATTCTTCCGAATGGAGTCCTTTCTCCTGCACGACCCGGGTCCGCAATGTCAGCGGCCCGCCGTCGGGCATGGCATCGACGGCATTGAAGATCAGATTGATGAGCGCTTCGCGGATTTCATTGTCGGCGCCCATGATCGCCGGCATGACCGGGGCCAGATCGGTCCGCACCTGGATCGCAATGCCGCGCTGCTGTGCCATATCGCTCCAGCGGGCGCGCGTCAGGTCCACGACCTGGCGCACCAGGAGATTCATGTCCACGGGAACCAGCATCAGCTGCGGCTCCCGTTCTCGATAGAACTCGCGCATGCGCGCAACGGTCCGCCCTACGTCGTCGACCGAGCGCTGAATTATTTCGAGGCTGCTGCGGGTGCGTGGACTGAGGCCGGGCTCCTTCTCCAACAGCGATTCGGTGTAGAGCGCCACCGGAGAAATTGCATTGTTGATGTCGTGCGCGATACCGCTCGCCATTTGACCCAGGGCAAGCAGACGCTCCTGCTGCATCACCGCCTTCTGCGTCTGACGCAGGTCGTCGTACGCCTGCTGCAGAGCGCCGTAAAGTTGCGCCTGATGGGCTGCCAATGCGACGTGCTCGCTCGATTGGCGCAGAAACTCGCATTCGCCGCTGCTGAAGCTGCCCGCTTGCCGGCGTGCCGCGATGAGGACGCCGAACACCTTGCTTTCGACCAGGAGCGGAGCCGCCACCATCGCGTTCAACCCCCCTCTCACCAGCCGTTGGGGAAACGGAAACCGGACTTGACCGATATCCGGCTCGTAAACCAGCCGGCCGCGCACACAATGCGACAATCCGTTCTCATCGATGTCGACGCGGGCGCGCTCCGTCATCGCAAGCTCCATCGCCAGCACTTCGCTGTGCGCACCCACACTGGTGACGATCAGGCAATTCTCCACCGGGTCATACAGACAGATACAGCAGAAATCCACCGGCAGATGCTCTTCGAGCGTTCGGATGACGACCTGAAAGATGCTCTGGATGTCCTGGCGCTCGCCGATGGCCCGGGTAATTTGCTGGAGCAGGCTCAAGCGCGCCAGCTGCGCCTGCACCTTGAGTTCCGCGAGCTTGCGGTCCGTGGTGTCACGAGCGATCTTGGATGCGCCGATGATCCGGCCCTGACTGTCCCGGATGGGCGAAATGGTGACGGAAACATCGATTTTCCGCCCGTCCTTTCCAATCCGAACCGTCTCGAAATGGTCGGTGGTTTCACCGCGCGCGATTCGAGCCAGGATAGTGGGCTCCTCAGTCGAACGATCCGGCGGGACCCAAATGGCCATCTGCTTGCCTACGGCCTCTTGTGCCGAATAGCCGAACAGCCGTTCCGCGCCGGGGTTCCAAGTGGTGATGATGCCGTCCAGATCCTTGCTGACGATCGCATCGTCGGAGGATTCGACGATGGAGGCCAGTCGCGCAAGATCGGCGGTCCGTTGCTGAACGCGCGCTTCGAGCTGATCCTTCGCATCACGCAGTGCTCGTTCGGCCAGCATTCGGCCTGCAAAATCCCTGCGGATCGCCAGCAGCGCCAGACCGACCACTCCGCATGCGAGCAACCCACCCCCGACAATGACGGCCTGAGTAGTCGTGGCGCTTCGATCGGCCAGTCGACCCCGCTCCTGAAGCAAGGAGGTCTCGGTCCCCTTCATCTCATCGATGAGACCGCGAATCCGGTCGTGAAACTGCTTGCCCTTCCCCGTCAGAATCTCGCTTTGCGCGGCTGCATAACCCGAAGTTCGCCGCAGTTCGATGACTTTCTGCAATTCCGCCATTCGATCGGACACGAGCGGCATCACCGAGTCGAGCCGCCGCTGCTGGACGTGGTTGTCCGCCGTCAGCGCGCGTAACCGGCTCGCCTGGAAGTCGGCGAGGTCGGCAGACTTCCGGTAGGGTTGGAGATAGCTCTCATCGCCCGTGATGACGTATCCCCGCTCGGCGGTCTCGGAGTCGGTCACCGCTGCCAGCAGCAATTCGAGGCGGCCCAGAACCTCGTGACTGTGTTCGACCCCCTTCGCGTCCTCGTTCAGGCGGACCACACTCAAATAGGAGACCACCGCGATGACGCCCAAACAGGCGAGCGCAAACGCAAAGCCGAGCCCGACCTTTCGCTGAGTGGATGCAAGATCGCCGCTGGCATCGTTCATGAGCCCTCCGTGGAACTTCCTGTCCGCGCCGCTGATTTGCCCGTCGCAGCATCGAGCGCGACGTCCGGTGTCACCAGTCACGGAAATCCAATCTGCTTCCCGGGAGATCACGTCCCAGGCGCCCCGTCGTCCCGCGTAGACGCATAGTAACAATTAGGGGGGCCGCTTGCACCGCAACAAGGGAAGTCAAGCGGCATCGTGGCCACTCTTACGGTGCATGCGCGCAAAACCTCGGTACCAGACCGAGGAGGCCACGCGGGGCGAGTGCATACGAGACGATCGGATGCAATGGCCCAAAGAGATCACTCCTTCTGGGCCCTCCCGGGGCTGATACCGACCGGCACCATCGAGTCATGTACCCAGGACACGAACGCCTCTAGCCTTTCCCCCGGGTCGAAACAGTCGGCCGCGAGATTCGCAATGGGTGCGATACGTTGTGCCGCGCACCGGCACGTTACAGGCAGTCAAGACGGACGGAGGTTTAAAAATGTTTTATCCACAAGGTACCTTTTATCCCCAGGGCGCGTTCGGCCCGCAGGCCTTCCAGGGCAATCCTGGCAATCCTCAAGGCTTTTATCCCCAGGGAAGCTTCTATCCCCAGGGAACCTTTGGCGCGCAGACCTTCCAGATCAACCCCGGCAACATTCCTTTCGCGAACACGCTGTACGGCTATCCGCAGCAGCACGGCTATCCGCAGCAGCAGATACCCACCTTCGCTCAAGGTCTGCCGCAATGGCCGAACTGGCAACATTCCGCCCAACAACAGGCAGCGCAACAGCAATCGGCTCTGCAGCAGCAGGCGATCCAGCAGCTTCTGGCGCAACAACTCGCGGCTCAGCAGCTCGCGGCTCAGCAGCTCGCGGCTCAGCAGGTCGCGGCTCAGCAGGTCGCGGCTCAGCAGCCCTCGGCCGTGAATCCCTTCACCGGGTTTTCGAATGGAGCGGCTCAACCCATCGGCGCGTGGACGCAGCCGCAGCCAAACCCAGAGCAAATCAATCCGGCGATAACACCGCGTCATCACTTGCTGCAGCAACTCGCTCAGTACCATTACCTGGTGGCTCAGCAGCTCGCCCAGCTGGCTGCACAACAGGCGGTTCAAAGCTCGGTCAATCCTTACACCGGCCAATTCCAGGGCACCGGCCAATTCATACCGGTCCAGGGCACCGGCCAATTCATACCGGGCCAGCTGGGAGCGAACTTCGTGTCCGGTATCACGATGCATTGACGGACGCGCCGGCTGACGCGAGAGAACGACGATGCGAGGGATCGCGAGCGCAAAGTGAACACAACCGAGGCAGGAGACGTGTCATGGCTGAGCAGAAAGATGATCCGGGCCAAGCGGCCAAACTAACCCAACCCAGAAAAGCGACTCAGGCCGGCGCAGCGGCCGAACCGTTCATCGCTCAAAATGGGACCGCGCAAGATCGGCAAGATCATCGGGTTGGCGAGGACGACAGATCCGGATCGCGAACCGGCACTGCTGACAAGAATCCTGCCGCGGTTGTACGCCGCA
>WNFR01012621.1_pt1 | contig 15021 bp, 14 predicted proteins | sample 5400221 | NCBI WGS metagenome assembly WNFR01 (sample SAMN13153357, study PRJNA577476) | soil metagenome | isolation source: 40 cm soil under Madrone tree | place: USA:California | collected 2016-06-14 | reverse complement strand
CTCTACAAGGCGATCGGCGGCGGTTGGGTCTGGGATGCCGAAGGCCTGGTACCGAACGGCGTCGCAACGAACACCGTTGGCCAATGAAACTGCTCCCTCTTCATAAGCGGCGGTGCGATGACATCAAGCTTTGACAATCTGCGCACCGCTGCCACGCGCCGCGACAAGCGCATGGAAGCCTTATTCACGGCTCTCTTACGCCTTCCCGGGTACCTCTCCGAATGGGGCATGAGCAAGGACGCACGCGAAACGGCACGGAGCTTGTGCGAATTTTTCGATGGCGAGATCGATCGCCATCGAAACGAACAAGAGGTTCGCCTATTTCCGGCCCTTCTCGCGAGCGTCCAGGACCGCGACAGCGGCGCCATGCGCGATCGCGTTGCCACCTTCACAGCCGACCATCGCGCGCTCGAGCACGCCTGGAAGAAGCTGCGCCGTCGCCTCGCCGCGATCGGCTTTGGCCGCCCGGCCAGACTTTCGATCGACGAGGCGGCGCGATTCGCAACGCTCTATCGGAATCATGTGGCCGACGAACACCGACAGTTCTTCGCAGCCGCCTTCGGCGCCGAGCACCCCAGCACGGACAGGCCGTCAAAATGAACAGGATCGATCGACACCCCACGCCCGTGCCACGAGTCGGACTCGTTCTGACCGGTGGCGGCGCGCGCGCCGCCTATCAGGTCGGGGTGCTGAAGGCGATAAGGGACATTCGGCGGCAGTTCGGTGCCCCGACCACCAATCCATTCCCGATCATCGTGGGCACCTCTGCGGGCGCGATCAACGCGGCCGGGATCGCGTGCCATGCCGATTGCTTCGATCTCGCCGTGGCGCATCTGGTCGACGTCTGGCGCGAATTCAGCGCCGAGCAGATCTACCGCGCCGATGCACTGGGCGTCATTCGCAGCGGTGCACGCTGGCTCACGCTGCTCACGGCCGGCTGGGCGATCGCGCGCTGGCGGCGGCTGAATCCGCGCTCGCTGCTCGACAACCGTCCGCTGGCCAGGTTGCTCGAGGCCATGCTGCCGCTTGCGCGCGTGCCCGAGGTCATGCGTGCAGGCCACCTACAGGCGCTCGCGGTCAGTGCCTCGAGCTATACGTCAGGGCACCACGTGACGTTCTACGACACGGTTGGAAGGCTCCTCCCGTGGACACGCCGGCAGCGCGTCGCCGTCCCGGGCCCGATCACGGTCGCCCACCTGCTCGCCTCCTCGGCAATCCCCTTCGTCTTCCCGGCGGCACCGCTCACCATCGCCGGCCGCACCGAGTGGTTCGGCGACGGCTCAATGCGCCAGGTGGCGCCGATCTCGCCGGCGATCCACCTGGGCGCCGAGCGGGTGCTCGTGATCGAGGCCCGGCGCATGAAGGAGCCGCCGGGAGACCTCGTAGCGCAGTACGGTTACCCGTCCCTGGCGCAGATCGCCGGACACGCGCTATCGAGCATGTTCCTCGATGCGCTACCAGCCGACATTGAACGGCTGCGCCGGATCAACCGCACGCTCGCGCTGCTGCCGGCCGGAATGCGTTGGCGGTCGGGGTTGAAGCCGATTGAAACTCTTGTCATCGCGCCGAGCCAGAGCTTGGATGTCATCGCCGCCCGCCATGTACAAAACCTGCCCCGGCCGGTGCGAATGCTGCTGCGAAGCATCGGCGTGCGCGGCAGCAACGGTCACGAGGCCAGCGGTGCGGCACTCGCCAGCTATCTACTCTTCGAGGCCCCGTACACGCGCGAACTGATCGAGCTCGGCGAGAGCGACACGCTGGCGCGGCGCGACGAAGTGGCCCGCTTCTTCCGGACGGGACGCGGGCGCGTAGCGAAAGCCAGGGCGGTGCGCGTCGGCGCGAAACTTGACGTGGCCGCCAACGACGCCCCGAGCGTGGTTAACACCCACATCGCTTGACGGCACACCGGAAGAGAGCAATGGGCTCCGCGATCGAAATACCGTTGTCAGTGGATGAATGGCCTGGCCCAGGCAGGCATCCAACCGAACTGGGTTGCCGGGATCTCGATTGGCGCGCTCAACGCGGCCGTCATTGCCGGCAATCCGCCCGAGCGGCGCGTCGAGCGCCTGCGCGGATTCTGGGAATTCGTCTGCCGGCAACCCTGGTGGCCGCCTTTGCCGCTGACGCTGCTCCCTGAGGCGCCCGACGCGCTATCCCAGGCTTGGCGTGTCCTGATCGACTCGCTGGAGTCGACCCGGGCGCTGCTCGAGGGGCAGAACGGCTTTTTCGTTCCCCGCCCCTGGCATATGCTCGCCCTCGCGGCCCAAGGCCCGCAGGCGGCGAGCTTCTACGACACCCGCCCGCTGCGGGAGACGCTGGAGCGTTTCGCCGATTTCGACCGCATCAATCGCCCGGATCTGATGCGGGTGTCGGTCGGGGCAGTGAACGTGCGCACCGGGAATTTCGTCTACTTCGACAACACCGAGCGCCGCCTGCGCCCGGAGCACTTCATGGCCTCGGGCGCTTTGCCGCCGGGCTTTCCGGCGGTCGAAATCGACGGCGAGTTCTATTGGGACGGCGGGCTGATTTCGAACACGCCGCTTTATTGGGTACTCATCGCGAAACCGCAGTCCGATGCGCTGATATTCCAGGTCGATCTGTGGAGCGCGGCCGGAAACCTGCCCAAGGATCTGCTCCAGGTGGCAGTGCGCCAGAAGGACCTGCAGTACTCGAGTCGGACCCGCCTGGTCACGACGTACATGAGCGAGCAGCAGAGGTTGCGCCGGATGGTGCAGGAACTGCTGGCGCTCGTTCCGGAGTCGGAGCGGCAAAGCGCGCCCTATCAGAGCGGCGTGCGGTTCGCCTCCGGCGCCCGTCGCAACGTCATCCACTTGATCTATCGCGACAAGCCCTACGAAAGCTACGCCAAGGACTACCAGTTCGGCATGCTGACCATGAACGAGCACTGGTCGAGCGGCCTGTCCGACATGACCGCAACGCTGAAGCACCCGCATTGGCTGGACAAACCGGGCGCCGACGAGCCTTTCGTCACGCACGACCTGCGCCGCCTCGAACCGGGTGCCGACGCCCTTGCGGCTTCGCGCTCGTCCTGGCCTCGGACGGGCACGGCTTCCGACCGGTAAAGCGAACTGACCTCACGCGAGATAGTCGAACACGACCTTGCCGAGTCCCAGCGTCAGGTCGGCCACGAAATGCCTGGCGCTCAGCACTTCCAGCACCGGCAGGTCGGCCACCGGTGCCAGCGCGTGCGGCGCGAGCGACAGGGACGCGGGCCCCTCCCAGACCCCCTTCACGTGCACGTCCTCCAGGTAATAGCTCACCAGCTCGCAGATGCGCGCGCTGCCGTCGACGTGCGGGATGATCTTCAGCAGGTAGTTCGGGGTGGAGGCGAGCGAACGCTGCATGCCCTGCGCCTCGAGCGTGCGGTGCTTGTATCCCATGGTGCCGGTGGCGACCCGTACCGGGCCATAGTCGAGCGTGCCAACCAATGTATCGATATCGGTATGCAGCTTCGGCCGCGCGAGCTTCTTCGGGAAGCCCCACAGCTCCCGGCCCCCGGCCAGCGGCGGATGGTCGTCCAGGTACATCGCGTGCGTGTAGTTGCCGACCTGCCCTTTGTACGTCACCAGGATCACCTGCCCGGATTCGGTGTAGTCGCCGAACCCGGTCGAATCCGGCATGCGAATGAATTCGTAATTCACGACCGGCGCGGCCACCTGCAGCGGCTCGGGCACCACGGCGCGCAATCGGGCCGGATCGGTGCGGTACGAAATGATGAGGAACTCCCGATCAACGAAGCGGTACGGTCCCATCGGGAAGGCGGGGCTGGTGAGCGGCATTGCAAAGGCTTCGTCTCGAATGCTCTTGATGTCCATCGGAGTCCATTTCGTTTCGTTCGTATCACTTCCACTCGTCGACGAGTCCGCCCGCCGGTTCTCGCCCCGGCAGCGCTCCTCGTGGCACAGCGCTCGCGGCATCTCCTTTGGAAGAATGGGCGGGACTTGCCCGCATCGCTCAAAGAGCAAGGGCCGTTCCAGGCAGCCAAGTTCTCGTTATTCCCCCTGGCGAGCCCCGCAGCAACAAGGATTTGCGGATCGGATGAGCCGGGAGGCGCGGCCTGGGAAGACAAAGTGCCGGCGAACGCGCGCCAATCGGCGGGCACCGCGCCAGTGGGTGGGCATCACCCAGTGTTCACTGGGATTCGACGCGGGCCGCGATCTCGCGCAAGGGAATCCGTAAGTCCTTGTTGCTGCACTGCTTACGCAGCAAGGCAGGCAAGAGCTGCCTCGCTGGAACGGCCATTGCTCAACAGGAAGGCAAGCAAGGGCAACTGTTCAACGAGGATGCTGCGCAACTGATGAACGAATGGGCCATGGAAACGATTGAGATTGGCACATCAGGAATCGCTGCTTCGCGCATGGGACTGGACACCGAGGCAATCGGCAGCTGGGCCTGGGGCGGCAGTACGGGCGATCTCGAGCGCGCGATGTCCACGATCCCCTCCGCGATCGAACGTGGGATGACCTTCATCCATACGGCGCCGGTATACGGCTTCGGCTTATCCGAAAGAATCGTCGGCGTGATGCTCTCGGGCGGGTTGCGCGAGCGCGCAATCATCGCAACCCAAACGGGATTGGAGTGGCGAGACGGCAAGGTGCGCAGAAACTGTGCCCCTGCGCACGTCCGAAAAGAGGTGGAGGAGTCGCTGCGACGCTTGCGCACAGATCGCATCGATCTTTATATCGTCCAGTGGCCCGATCCGCTCACTCCCATTGCGGAGACGGCGAAAACTCTCGCGTGCCTGCTGAAGGAGGGAAAGATTCGCGCAATAGGGGTCGCGAATTACTCCGCGGAACAAATGGACGAGTTCCGGCAGGCTGCTCCGATCCACGCCGTACAAGTACCGTACAACCTGTTCGAACGCGAGGCCGAAAGCAGCGTCGTGCCATACGCCCGGCGTCACAACATCGCAGTCCTGTGCTACGACTCCCTTTGCCGGGGACTCTTGACGGGGACTATCACTGCGACGACGCAGTTCCAGGAAAATGACCTGCGACAGACCGATCCCAAGTTCCACGAACCCAGGCTCTCTCAATACGTTTCCGCGACAGCGGCGCTCGATCGATACGCGCGAGCGTGCTACGGCTTGCCGCTCGCAGCCCTCGCGGTTCGATGGGTGCTCGACCAGGGAAACACGATCGCGCTATGGGGCGCGCGCCACCTGGAACACCTAGACCCGCTAAAGATGGTGGAGGGACGGCGCCTGGACGACATGGCGACGCGACAGATCGAAAAAATCATCCGACACACGGTGAAGGATCCAATCGGCCCTCGATTCATGCCACCGCCATCTCGAAGCACGTTTCCGTTGGTGGCGTAGGTCTCCAAAGCGCTATTTGCCCTTGGTTGAAACACCAAACACGAGGAGCAACTCGAGCAACTCAGTATCGAGCCAAAGAGTTCACCGAAGCTGACGCCATGGGATGCCGTCGAGCTACACCCGGATAGAAGTTACCGGGACTACTGACGGTCCCGTGACGCACATCCCTCCGCAAGGCTCGTTTCGTCCGCGTCCCAGAGCTGCTTTATGCCGTTCCCCGATCATCGGGCAGGAGAGCGGGGCTCGTGCTATACGTGCTTCGCTAAGAGTTCGAAATTCTTGCGTAGGTAGTGAGTCAACGGGTGTTTTGCGTTCTCCTCCCGCCATTTCTCCGAAGCAACGCGTAGAACGCCTATTGCCGCCGTGGCAACCAGACGAAGCGCGTCGCGCTGACTTGCCGAGGGCCATCGCTCGCACAAGGCCGCGAAGAGCGCGCCTTCCATCTCTACGTAAAACGCTTGCTTGCGGGCACGAAGTGCTTCCGTGGACCTAAGCAAGCTTCACCGCGCTCAGGCGCAGCATAAGCGTCAACGGATGCGTCGGCGAGGGTTGAAACCCGTAGTGCTCGTAGAACTGTCTGGCCCGCTCGTGGAGTGCATGTACGAGCAGGGCCCTCACCCCGGCGTTCTGAGATACGGCCACGGCGCGATTGACGGCGTCCTGCAGCAAGGACGCCCCAAGATGGAGTCCCTGCACTCTGCGGTCGACCGCCAGCCGCGCGAGGACCATGACAGGAACAGGATCCGGCATATTGCGTCGTACGCGGCTTGTTGCCAGCTGATGCGAAACGGCGCCAGCCGCCATGGCGTAGTAGCCACACACGCGACCGCCCTCATCGGTCACGACGAAGGTGCGACTCGCACCCGTAGCCTGGTTGGCCAACGCCCTGCGCTTGAGCCAGTCATCGAGCACGGCCTCGCCGCACTCGAACTCATCCAGCCGGTGTGACGCCGACAAGGGCTCCGGCGGCCCGACTTGCATCAGGTCTTCGCGGACTTATTGCCCCAGGGCGCCTTGACCGCCATGAGGCGCTCGAGGCCAGGATTCTGGGCGGGTGGGGCGTCGAGCAGCTTAGTGAACTGCCGAAATTTATCGGCCTTGAGGCTGAAAAATACCTGATCCAGGATTACCGACTGCGCTCTGTCACAGGCAGCTTCAAGCATGAAATCGGAGCGGTTCTTGCCGAGCAGACGTGCCGCTTGGTCGATGAGCTCCCGTTGCTCCGGCCGGCTCCCGTTGCTCCGGCCGCGCCCGCAGGTTGATGGCGGCGTCTCGCACGAGTTTCTCCTTTGGTGCATACACAATGAATATACACATGGTATGGCCGCGTATAGCTGTTGTCAATACGCCGGATCTCAAGCCAAACGTAAGTAGCACCGGCTCGACTGGCGCCCAGATAATTACTATTCAAAATCAGATAGTTACATAACTGGAGGCGGGGTCGTGTCAATACGTCGCGCCAGTCCTGCATCTTGCCTGCGCTGCCGCGTGAACCCCCGGCTTTCCCCCGCCGCCTCGAGGGACACCCCTCACTTATCGGCGACGACCGCCTCCGCACGACCCAGTCTGGGCTCGCGCCCCAGCCAACCGCTGAGACGGTCCATATAGATGTAAACAACCGGCGTGGTGAATAGCGTCAAAAGCTGCGAAACGAGTAAACCGCCGACCATGGCATAGCCGAGCGGCTGGCGGATTTCCGACCCCGTTCCCGTGCCGAGCATGAGCGGCACGCCCCCGAGCATCGCACAGAGCGTCGTCATGAGAATCGGACGAAAGCGCAGGCGGCAGGCCTCGTGAATGGCTTCCTCGCTGTTCAATCCGCGCTCGCGTTGGCTTTCCAGCGCGAAGTCGACCAGCATGATGCCGTTCTTTTTCACGATGCCGATCAGCAGGATGATTCCGATGATGCCAATTACATCGAGCGGGAGGCCAAACAGCATCAGGGTCAACAGGGCGCCCAGACCGGCCGAAGGCAAGGTCGAGATGATGGTGATCGGGTGGATCGTGCTTTCATACAGCATGCCCAGGATGAGGTAGACCGCGACCAGCGCGGCCAGGATCAGGATTGGTGTGCTGCCAAGCGAGCTCTGGAACGCCTGGGCGCTGCCCTGGAAGCTGGTCGCGACCGAGCGGGGCATGTGCAAATCCGCGGTGGTCTTGCGGATCGCGGTCACCGCGTCGCCAATCGTGCTGTTCGCGGCCAGATTGAAGCTCAGCGTCACGGAAGGGAACTGACCCTGGTGGTTCACCGCGAGGGGCGCGACTGAAGGTCTGACGCTGGCGATCTGGCTCAACGGCACCATGGCTCCGCTGGCGGACTTCGCATAGATGCGACTCAGCGCGTTCGGGCCGAGTTGGTAGTCCGGCTCCACTTCGAGGATGACGTAGTACTGATTCAGAGTCGTATAGATCCGCGCCACGTGACGCTGGCCGAAGGCGTCATAGAGAATGGAGTCGACGACGCTGGGGTCCACGCCGAGCCGCGAGGCGACCTCGCGGTTGACCTCGACACTCAGCGTGCGACCGGCACTTTGCTGGTCGCTGGCGACGTCGCTTAGCTGCGCCAGACCCTGCAGTTTCTGCAGCAGAATCGGCGCCCAGTGATTGAGCTCATCGCTGTCGACGTCAACCAGCGTGTACTGGTATTGGGTCTTGGAGAGGCGCGAGCCGACGTTGATGTCCTGCGCCGCCTGCATGTACAGCTTGATACCCTGAACCGGCCGCAGTGCCTGGTTCAGCCGCGCAATCACCTGATCGGCGGTCGCATCCCTCTGGCCATGAGGCTTGAGCGTGATGAACATGCGCCCGTTGTTCTCGGTGACGGTCGCGCCGCCAGGTCCGATATAGGCGATCGCCGAGGCAACTGCGGGATCCCTGGTAACGACCTCGAGGATAGCCTGCTGGCGTTCCCTCATGGCTTGCGGCGAAATGTCCTGAGCTCCCTCGGTGATGCCGACGATCATCCCGGTGTCCTGCTGTGGGAAAAAGCCCTTCGGAATCAGGATGAAAAGCCCGATCGTCGCGCACACTGTGAGGATCATGACCGTCAGCGTTATCGGTTGGTGACGCAGCACCACGGTCAAGGCCCGATCGTAGATCGAGACCAGTCCGTCGAGAAGGCGCTCCAAGGCCCGCGACATCTGCCCCGGGCTCGAGCCGCGATCGGACTTCAGCAGGCGGGCACACATCATCGGCGTCAGCGACAGCGACACGACGACCGACAGGACAATCGACACCGCGACGGTTACGGCGAACTCACGAAACAGCAGACCGACTATGCCGCTCATCAGGAACAGCGGAATGAACACTGCAATGAGTGATATGGAGATCGAGACGATGGTGAAGCCGATCTCGCCTGCCCCCGTCAAGGCCGCTTCCATCGGCGCCACCCCGGCCTCGATGTGCCGCACGATGTTCTCGATCATCACGATGGCGTCATCGACGACAAATCCGACGGCGATGGTCAGCGCCATTAGAGAAAGATTGTCGAGGCTGAAGCCGAGCGCGTAAATCACCGCGAACGTACCGATCAGCGAGAGGGGAACCGCGAATGCAGGAATGACCGTGGCCCAAAGCTTGCGCAGAAACAGGAAGATAACGCCGACGACGAGTGCGATCGTCAGCAAGAGCGTGAACTTGACGTCGGCCACGCTGGCGCGAATCGTTTGCGTGCGATCGGATACGATGTCGACCTTGATCGAGGGTGGCAGTGACGCCTGCAACTGCGGCAATGCCTTTCTTATTTGGTCCACCGTCTCGATCACGTTCGCGCCGGGTTGGCGCTGCACGGATAGCAGCACGGCTGGGCGCGTCCCGAGCCAGCCAGCGAGCGTTGTGTCCTCCGCGGCGACGATCGCGCGGCCGACGTCGCGGACGCGGATGGGCGCGCCGTTCCGATAGGCGAGGATGTAGTCGTCAAAGCCGCTCGCCGTCATCAGCTGGTCATTCAACCTCAGCGACGAGGCATGCTGTCCACCGTACAGGGTACCCTTCGGCTGGTCGACGGTGCTGCTGCCAAGCGCTGCGCGGACGGTCTCCAGATCGAGCCCCTCGGCCGCGAGCTGCGCCGGGTTGATCTGGACGCGTATCGCAGGATTCTGCGCGCCGCCGACGCCGACGATCCCGACGCCGGGGACCTGCGACAGCTTCTGCGCCAGGATGCTGTTCGCGTAATCGCTGACCTTGGTGAGCGGCAGCGTCTCCGACGTCAGGGCAAGGAGCAGGATCGGCGTGTCGGCCGGGTTGGTCTTTCGGTAGATCGGCGGATTGAGCAGGTTCGCAGGCAGCTGGCCGGCCGTCGCATTGATCGCCGCCTGCACATCTCCAGCAGCCGAATCCACCGTGCGGCCGCGGCCGAACTGAAGGGTAATCTGGGTGTAGCCCAGAGCACTGCTCGAGGTCATTTGCGTCAATCCGGGGATCTGCCCGAACTGCCGTTCAAGGGGGGTCGCGACAGAGGAGGCCATCGTCTGCGGATCGGCGCCGGGCAGTTGTGCAGTGACCTGGATGGTCGGCGAATCGACGTTCGGCAGAGCAGCTACCGGCAACAACTCGTAGCCGATCACGCCCAGCAAGACGATCGCGACCATCAATAGCGCGGTCGCGATGGGCTTTCGGATGAACGGGGCCGAAAGGTTCACGGCAGCATTCCAGCACTGGCCGTCGAGGGATTTGGAACGGCGTTCGGGTCGTTCGGGTCGGCCAATGAAACCAGGGAGCCGGGCAACAGGCGATACTGCCCCCGCACCACGACCGCCTCGCCCACGCTCAGGCCTTTGTCGACCAGAGCCTCGCCTCTAAACGACTGGCGTACCGAGACCGGACGCACAGCAGCCTTGCGTTCCGCGCCGACCACGAACACGTATTGGCCCTGCGGCCCCTGCTGGACAGCGTCCAGCGGGATGGTCAGCCCGTCGTGCTGGATCGCGGTCACCAGCTGCACGTTGACGAACGTGCCAGGCCACAGCCGGCGCTGCTCATTGGGAAACGTCGCTTTGAGACGGACCGTACCCGAGCCGGGATCGGCCTGGTTGTCCACCAGAAGAAGCGTCCCGGTGTCGAGTTGGGTCTTGTCATCCTGGCTGAAGGCATTCGCTCTCAAAGGCCCCTGCCGAAGGGCATCTTGGACCTCCTGGATATGGGTTGTGGCCAGCGTGAAGAAGACACTGATCGGCTGCAACTGGGTGACGACGACCACGGTGTTGGTCGCACGCACGACGTTGCCTGCATCGATCAAGCGAATGCCGGTGCGACCGTTGATCGGTGAGGTGATCGTCGTGTACTCGAGCTGGGTCCTCGCGTAGTCGATAGATGCCTGATCACCGGCGACCTGCGCCACGAACTGGGCCACCTGCGCGCTCGTCGCGTCGAGGGTAATTTTGCTCGTGTAGTCCAGCGGTGCCAGTTTGGCGTACCGGTCGAGGTCGCGCCTGGCATGGTCCAGCTGGGCTTCGTCCGCCGCTTTCCTGGCGATCGCCTGCTCGAGTTGAGCCTTGTAGGGACGCGGATCGATCTGAACCAGCAACTGCCTTTTCTTTACATCTTGACCTTCAACGAAGGCCACGGTCTGGAGTACGCCCTCGACCTGAGCTGTAACGGCAACTGTATTGGAGGCCTGCACCGTACCAAGGCCCGTGAGATAGATCGGCACGTCCTTGCGCGCGACGCTCGCCGCAACCACCGGAATCGGCTCGGACGCGACGTCAGCCTTCGCAGGAGCTCGATGATCTCTTGCGAAATGCCATAGGGCAAGGGCGATACCCACCAGCGCAACCAACGCGATCCCGATGCGTAGCCGTTTCATCTGACCACCTCGCCCATTCACGCTGCCGGCTGGCCCGGCACAGCGTCATTTCTGCTGCCATCCACCCCCGAGGGCCTTGAAGAGGCCGACCGTCGATTGCAGCCGCGCGAATCTCGCCTGAGCCAGCAAATCCTCGGCGGGGAACAGTGCATTCTCGGTATTGAGGACTGTCTGGAGATTCACCGTGCCGGCTTGAAGCTGTGCGGACGAGATCGCGTAAGCCCTGCGTGCGCTGTCCACCGCATCCTGTTGACGCTGTACCAGCAGCGCGGTCTGTCGGGTGGCGATGAGCGCATCCTCGACATCGCCAAAGGCCGAAATCACCGCCTTACGGTAGTTCTGAAGCAGTTCATCATAGCGAGCCTTTGAGTACTCCAACTGCCCCCGCAGAGCGCCGCCTTCAAAAATCGGCTGCGTGACGCCGGCCGTAACGGCATAGAGCGCGCCCGCCGGACCGGTGAGTCCCTGAAGCGCCACGCTCGCGAAGCCCCCTTCCGCGGTCAGGCTGATGTCGGGGAAATACGCCGCTCGCGCCGCCCGGATATTTGCGTTGGCGCTCATCAACTGAGCCTCCGCCTCGGCGATGTCGGGACGGCGAGCCAGCAGTTCTGAAGGAAGACCTGGAGCGACCGCCGGCAGCGACAGATCGCCGAGCGTGCCAGGGCCCAATTCCAAGGTTTCGGGCGACCGGCCGACCAGGATCGCCAGCGCATCGGCACACTGCTGGAGCTGTTGGGTCAGGGGCGGAACCTGGCCCTTCAGCGCCGCGACGGCGGTCTGCTGCTGGGCCACGTCCAGCGCCGTCGCCGTGCCAACCTCCTGCTCCGTCTGCAGGGCTGAGAGCAGCTTCTGCGCGGCAGCAATATTCGATTGTGCGACCGTCAGCCGATCGCGCAACTCCAGTATCTGGAAATAAGTGGTCGCGACGGCCGTGACCACGGTGAGCTCCACGACCTGTTCGTCGTAGCGGCTCGCAAGAGCCGAGGCTTTCGCCGCTTCAAGCGCCGCCCGGTTCTTGCCCCAAAAATCAAATTCGTAGCTCGCGGTAATCGCCGGATTGACCACCGTGGTATCCGGCGGGAACACAACGCGCCCAGTAGCCGCTGACGGCGTTGCGCGTTGCCGCGTCAGTCCGGCCGTCGCTCCAACTGACGGCAGCAGCGGCGCCCCGGCAATCCGCGCCCGCGCGTCGGCTTCGCGCACGCGCGCGATCGCTGCGGCTAGATCGTAATTCGCCGCTTCAGCCTGCGCGATTAACTCGTTCAGCTGGCCTGAGCCAAAACCGCGCCACCAATCTGCCTGCGGCCACGCCGCCTTCTGATGACTGTCTGCAGTGCGCCACGCAGTCGGAGAAGTCGTCTCGGGATGCTGAAAAGTGGGACCAAGGCTGCACCCCATCACGATAATCGCCAACGCCGTAGGACAAAGGCTCCGCAGGTCACACAAGATGGGATCATGGGACTTGCCACCTTCAGCGAAGCGGTCGCGATTCGAGGCGGTTTTCATCAGGCGGATTGGCGGATTTCACCGCCGCCCTCCTACTTCGTCGACATGGCGCAGCAGACCAGCCGGATCCTCGTAAACCCGGAATGCGCCCGCTTCGCGCAGTTCGTCAGGTCCATAGCCGCCGCTCAGAAGGCCGACGCCCAGTGCCCGGCATCGTGTTGCAGCGAGCATGTCCCAGATGCTGTCGCCGACGACAATGGCCGTCTCGATAGGGGCATCCAGACGTTCCGCCGCGGCGATGAACAGGTCCGGATCGGGCTTAGCGTACTTGACCTGATCCCGCGTGACGACGACCACCCGGTGGGGGTCGACGCCGAGCGCCGCGAGATTGACGGCCGCGGTCTCCATCCGGCCGCTTGTCGCGATCGCCCAGGGGACATCGGTCTCTGTCAGCCATGACAGCAGCTCGCACGCGCCCGGCAGCGGTCGGACCTGATCCGCATATCGCAGGTAGGCGGATGCATGGCCATGGCGCAGGCGCTCGACACGTTCCTCACTGATCTCAAGCCCGACCTCGCGAAGAAGCTGATTGGTGAAGAGCCCGCCGCTCATGCCAACCTTGCGATGGATGCGCCAAACCGACAACTCGATGCCTTCGGCGTCGAGCGCCTCCTTCCAGGCAAGGACATGCTGGTAGACGCTGTCGACGAGCGTGCCATCGAGATCGAACAGGAAGATCGGCTCAATGCGCATCGTATTGTCCTCGTCGTTATGCGCGCTCTCCAGGGATCTTACGCGAGCAGTTCATGAGTCAGCGGGGCGCCCCGCTCGAACTCGGTAAGGTTGTTCAGCGTCGTAGTCATGATCTCGTCCAGCGCTTCCCAGGTCATGAAGCCCATATGCGGAGTGACGATCACCTTTGGGGAAGTCAGCAGGCGGGCCAGCACGTCGTCCTCGAGCACGTCGCTCGAATGGTCGACGTAGACCGCTTGGTGAAAGACCGGGTCAGGCGAGTCACCAACAGGCCGACGTGCGGAGCGACGCCGCCAATCGTCGGACCGCGGTGGCGAAGTCGCACGATCGACCGTCGGCTTCCAATGCGTATCGAGCGACGCCGACGACGCGATCGGTCTTGCTGTCGCGCACACGGGCGATCAATACGGCATCGCGTCGATGATCGATCTTGGTAAGCCGCTCGACCGTATGCGAATCGAGTTCATTCACGGCCGAATTGAAGGGCAGATACCGCGACTTGAACGAAAGCGAGCGCGCGAACTCGCGCAGCGCCTCGCCATCCGAAGCTGCGATCGGCCGAATGTCCGAATGTCCACGCTCGTCCCATCGACATCCCGCCATCCGCCAATGGCGTGCGCGGGATAGAGATCATTGCGGTTGGCCTGCGCTGACGCGCGCGCCGCCGAGGCGACAGTTCTTGGCGTGAAACCATCCGAGGCTTTGACGGGGACCTGGTGCGTCTGCATCGCGCGGTCGGCCGTGGAACCTAAGCTGTTGGAAACGGGGCTTCGGGTTCGTGCGTAGTGCCGGCCGCTGGCTCCGCGGCTGCCGGATCGGTCGGCTCGACGAGGCCGACTGGGTCCTGATCTGGCGTCGCATCCTGCTGCGGCATCACGTCCGGATCCGGATACGGGTAAACCGGATCGCGATAGAAAAACCAGCCGTCCCCCGCGACCCACCACCAGCCAAAGCGGCCGTCGTGGCGCTCGTGCGCCCAATGACCGCCTCTCCACAACGTCCGATCGTGATCGTCGAATGACCTGCGCTCTCCCAAGTGCGGCCGGCGCCAGCCGCCGCGCGAATCCCCGTGCCAACCGCCGGGCGCTTCGGCGCGCTCTTCACCATGCATAGCGGCCAACGATGGCTGCGCAAGTGCGAGGGCTGCCGCCACTCCGATCGGCGTAGCCAATAAAAGGTGTCTTGCGATCTTCATGTCCGACTCCAGCTGATTCGTTCCTCGGGATCGAGATCCCGTCGTTGATGCCATGCATCCTAGGGCGCGAGATCAACTAGGCGATTTCAAGGACTTGGGGGTAAATTTCGGGTGCAACCGTTACAGCCATAACCTGGTTCAGTGCGCGCGAAGGGCCCTGAAAGGTAATCCCGATTCCACCTTCGATCTGGGCTACATCGACCTGGAACAGAAGACCTTGCAACCCCCGGACAACCCGTTCGGCCCGAGGTTGTGACCTATGTTGTAGGTACGGACCGTTTCACTGGAGGCGGGGGTCGCCTGTCAACCCACGTCCAGGCCCGAGTTGCGGGAGGTCGACCCAGCAATCACCGCCCTATCACCACCCGTGGATGCCGGGCGGCGTGCTCGAAGTACGCGTTGGCGCTGGGCCTTGGGAATCCCGGCAGCGGTGCATCCGCCAACAGCGACCGCTTCGGGCCCGGTACTCTGCTGCGTGGTCAC
>WNFR01018243.1_pt1 | contig 15025 bp, 13 predicted proteins | sample 5400221 | NCBI WGS metagenome assembly WNFR01 (sample SAMN13153357, study PRJNA577476) | soil metagenome | isolation source: 40 cm soil under Madrone tree | place: USA:California | collected 2016-06-14 | reverse complement strand
ACACCAGGCCGCCCACGGCAGGGCGCAAGGCCATGCTCGAGCGCGCTCGCAATATCGGCGACTTGCCGCAGGCGCGACTCGCGCTCGAACAGGTCGAGCGAGGCATTGGCTGCAGCGCAAGCGAGCGCGTTGGCCATGAATGTCGGCCCATGCGGCAGCGCATCATTGGGATCGTCCGACCAGAACGCATCGAAGATCCTGGGGCGTGCAATCGTGACAGCGAGCGGCAATGTACCGCCGGTCAATGCTTTTGAAAGGGTCATGATGTCGGGGACGACGCCGGCTGTCTCACAGGCGAACAGGTTGCCGGTGCGACCGAAGCCGGTAAAGATTTCATCGAAGATCAGGATGAGCTGGTAGCGGTCCGCCGCATCGCGCAGGCGCTGCAATACCGAGGTACTGTGGAAACGCATACCGCCGGCGCCTTGCACCAACGGCTCGACAATGATGCCCGCGAGTTCCTCGGCATGGCGCTCGAGACAGCGCGCAAAGCGCGCGGCGCTTTCCTCGTTCTCCGGCAGCTCGACAATATGATGTTCGGGCAGCACACCCTGGAACCGCGGGTGCATACCGCTGGCGGGATCGCAGACCGCCATCGCGCCGGTCGTATCGCCGTGATAGCCCCCTTTGAAGGCGATGAATTTCTTTCGCCTGCTCACGCCCTGGTTCAACCAAAACTGTATCGCCATCTTCATGGCGATCTCGACGGCGAGCGACCCGGATTCCGAAAAGAACACACGGACCAGATCGCCCGGCGCGAGCGACGCAAGCCGGCGCGCGAGCGTGAGCGCCTGTTCGTGGGCAAGCCCGCCGAACATCACATGCGGCATCAGCGCGAGCTGGCGCTCGACCGCTTCCCGGATATAGGGGTGGTTGTAGCCGTGACAGGCGGTCCACCACGACGCGATCCCGTCGACGAGCTCGCGTCCATCAGCGAGCACGATGCGACAGCCATCCGTGTGAGCCACCGGCAGCGGCGCTCGCGCCGTCTTCATCTGCGCGTATGGCAGCCAGACATGAGGAAGCCCCGCTTCGTACCATGCGGGCCGCGCGGTCCCCTGATCTCCCTTTTTCCGCGACATTGGGCACTTTCAGTGCAAAGCTTACGCAGAGGATGCCTTGAGCGACGCAAGAATGCATTCACTCGATGAATTCGCGACGGCCAAGCTCGCCGAGCTCGAGCGCAGCAGTCTACGCCGCACGCTCGTCGACACTACCCGGATGACGGGAATTTGGGTGCTGCGGGAGGGCCGCCGGCTGCTGTCGTTTTGCTGCAACGATTACCTCAACCTGACGCATCACCCCGCCGTCAAGGAGGCAGCCATCGAGGCGCTGCGCCGCTACGGCGTCGGTGCCGGCGCGTCGCGCTTCGTCAGCGGGAATCATCCCCTCCTCAGCGAATTGGAGGCGCGCTTGGCGCGGCTCAAGGAAACGGAGGCCGCCTGCGTGTTTGGCTCGGGCTATCTCGCCAATCTCGGTATCATTTCCGCGCTGATCGGCCCCGGCGATCTCATTCTGATCGACGAACTGGCGCACGCCTGCCTGTGGGCCGGCGCGCGTCTCGCGCGTGCGGCGGTGGTGCCGTTTCGGCATGCCGACGTTCGCCACACGGACGCGCTCCTCACCGAGCTGCGACGGCGACATGCACGCGCCATGATTGCGACCGACGGCGTCTTCTCGATGGACGGAGATATCGCGCCTTTGCGCACCCTCGCCGCGCTGGCGCAGGATCATGACGCCTGGCTCTTGTCAGACGACGCACACGGCCTCGGGGTCGTTGGCGGCGGACGCGGCTCGAACTTCGCCCAGCGAGGCGCGGTTCCGCTGCAGATGGGCACGCTCTCCAAGGCGCTCGGCGCCTATGGCGGCTATGTCTGCGCCTCCGCCGCGGTCGTGGAGCTCATCCGAAACCGCGCGCGCACCGTGATCTATTCGACCGGACTCCCGCCGGCGATGGCCGCAGCCGCTATCGCTGCCCTCGACGTGATCGAAAGCGAGCCCGACTATGCCGCTCTTCCTCTGGCAAAGGCCAAGGCATTTTCCAGCATTGCCGGGTTGCCGGAGCCGGTGAGCCCGATCGTGCCCGTGGTGCTGGGCGCGCCCGAGGCGGCGCTGAAAGCTTCGAGGCTCCTGCAAGAGGAGGGATTCCTGGTTGTCGCCATCAGGCCTCCCACGGTGCCGATGGGGACGGCGCGCCTGCGGCTGACATTCACCGCGCAGCATCCGGATCGCGAGGTGGAGCGGTTGGCTGAGCTCGTACGTAAGCGAATTTTTGCGCTCGCTCCGGCGAACACAACCGAGGCGCAATGAGCGCCGTCTTCATTACCGCGACCGGAACCGATATCGGCAAGACGTTCGTTACCGCGGGTCTGATCCGACATGTTGGCGCTAGCGGCGGCGCCATCGGCGCGATCAAACCGATCGTGAGTGGTTTCGACCCCCAGGCATGGCAATCGAGCGATTCCGCTGTTCTGCTGGCGGCGCTCGGGCGCCCAGTCGCACTCGTTGAAGTCGAGGCGATCTCACCGTGGCGCTTCAAGGCGCCCCTCTCCCCGGACCTGGCAAGCAGGCGCGAGGGCCGCGACATCGTGTTCCAGGATGTAGTGGAGTTTTGCCGAAAGTCGATCGCGGCCAATCGCGGCATGCTTCTGATCGAGGGCGTCGGCGGGGTCATGGTGCCGCTAGACGACCGCCGCACGGTGCTCGACCTGATGTCGGTGTTGCGTATACCGGTCGTTCTGGTGGCGGGGAGCTATGTCGGCACCATCAGCCATACGCTCACGGCGCTCGAAATCATGGCGCGCCGCAACCTCGATCTCGCGGCGGTTGTGGTCAGCGAAAGCAGGGAGAGCGCGGCCTCGCTCGAGGACACCGTCGCCACCATTGCGCGTTTCGCAGATGCAATCGATCTGATCGCACTTCCCCGGCTGGCGCCGGGGAATAGCGAGCACCCCGCCTTCGCCCGGCTCGCAGGCTTGATCGGCTGACCGCCTGCCGCAACCGTGCTGCCGACTATAGCAGCAGAATGCTCGATCCCGTGGTGTTGCGGCTTTCCAAATCGCGGTGAGCTTTCTGCGCATCTTTGAGCGGGTATTTCTGATTCACCGGGATCTTGACCGCGCCGCTCGACACCACCTCGAAGAGGTCCTTCGCGATCGCAAGCAACTCCTCGCGTTTGGCCGCATAAGTGTTCAGCGTCGGACGGGTCGCGAACAGCGAACCTTTGGTCTGCAGAAGATTGATGTTGAAGGCATCGATCGGTCCCGACGCCGAGCCGAAGCTCACGAACATACCGAGCGGCTTGATGCAATCGAGAGAAGCCGGGAAGGTCGCCTTGCCGACCCCGTCATAGACCACCGCGCACAGATTGCCTGCGGTGATCTCCTTCACTTTGGCGACGAAATCCTCGTCGCGGTAGAGGATCACGTGATGGGCGCCGTGTTTCTTGGCGAGCTCGGCCTTGTCCTTCGAGCCGACGGTGCCGATCACGTTGGCTCCCAGATAGTTGGCCCATTGGCAGGCAATGAGGCCGATGCCGCCGGCGGCAGCATGAATGAGCACGTTGTCGCCCTTCTGCACTTTGTACGTCCGCCGCAGCAGATATTCCACCGTCATGCCCTTGAGCATCATGCCGGCGGCTTGCTCATAGCTGATCTTTTCCGAAAGCTTCACCGCCCGGTCGGCCGGCAGCACGCGCTCAGCCGCATAGGCTCCAAGCGCCGAGACATAGCCGACGCGATCGCCGACTTTAATATCGCTGACTCCAGGCCCAACCGCGATGACCTCGCCCGCCCCCTCGTTGCCGGACACGAACGGCAGCCCAACCGGCGAGGGATACATGCCGCTGCGGAAATACGTGTCGATGAAATTGACGCCAGAGGCGTGGTTCTTGACCTTGATCTGCCCGGGACCCGGCGCCGGCACCGAAATGTCCTCATAGGTCAGCACCTCCGGACCACCCGTCTTGTGCACTCGCACTGCTGCAACCATTGCTATCACTCCCTATTTCGACCTGCACGCGCCGAACGGCCGGCGCTGGCAATGTCTCCCAGCAGCGTCTCGCGATCAAGCGTCAGCTGCGTGGCCGCCGCTGTCGGTTGCGCCGTGCCATGACTTTGAAGGCTTCCACCGCGGCGGCAAAGGCGATGGCAAAATAGATGTAGCCGCGCGGAATATGGAACTCGAAGCCGTCGGCAACCAGCGCAATCCCGATCAGCACCAGGAAAGCGAGCGCCAGCACCTTGGTTGTGGGGTGCGCTGCAATGAAGGCGCCGACGGGATTGGCCGACGCGAGAGATGAAAACGAGATTGTCGATGCCGAGGACGATCTCGAGTGCGGTCAACGTGACGCGCGCGGCCCACGCATTCGGGTCGGTCAGAAGCGATAAAGCCTGCATTCAGCGTCTCTCGATCACCCCTACGCTCAGGAAATACAAGGCGATCACCACCAGTCCGACCGAGACCCACGCTGCGGGAGCGAGGTCGTTCAACACGGCGATCAGCGCGAGCGCGGACCACACGATCAGCCCCGCGATATTCAGTGCGCGCAGCCGCGCGACGCGCACGGGATGGAGGAACTTGAATGGGACAAAGGTCAGCACGGCGAGGCAAGCAACGATCGTTGCCGCGATTGCCGCCACGGGCTTGAGCAGGAACAGGTAGAATGCGACCAGGTTCCATAGCGCCGGAAAGCCGCGAAAGTAGTTGTCGGCGGTTTTCATCTGGCGGTCGGCGAAATAAAGCGCACCGGTGATCACGACGATGACGCCTGCTGGAACCGCAAGCGGCTGCGGCAAGATCCCGCCGGCGGCAATCGCATATGCAGGCACGAACACGTAAGTTACGAAATCGACCACTAGATCGAGGACGTCGCCGGACCAGCGCGGGAACACTTCCGCCACCTTGAGCCAGCGTGCGATCGTGCCATCGACCGCGTCGACGATCAGCGCAATGCCAAGGCACAAAAACATCGCCGCCCATTGCTCACCCACTGCATAGATCAGCGCCGCGAGCGCGAGCGCCGCGCCTGCGGCGGTGAAGACGTGCACCGCGAAGATGTAGGCGCGGATCAACATGCCGTCCTCGATCCTCATGCGCGGAAGGAGAGCCCCGCAAAAGAGACCCATTGACCCGCGCGGGCATCATACGGTCTTGCTATTCATTGTCATGCCTGCCTCCGAGCCAACCCCCAAAGACCGGTTGGCGGGCCATTTTATGATGATTGCGGCATGAATCGTTTGATGGCGGAGGTGGTGATTGTGGGCGGCGGTCCGGCCGGCTTGACCGCAGCCATCGCGCTCGCGTCTGCCGGCGTTGAAACGGCGCTGGTTGCCCAACCCCCGGCCCTACCGGATCACCGCACCAGCGCCCTGCTCCAAGGCTCAGTCAAGGCGCTCGACACGCTCGGCGTCTGGCAGCATTGCCGAAAGCATGCCGCGCCTCTGCGCCTGATGCGCATCATCGACGACACGGCGCGGCTCATACGCGCCCCCGAGGTCTGCTTTGCCGCCAGCGAGATAGGGCTCGATGCTTTTGGTTACAACGTCGAGAACCGGTTCCTTATCGCAGCTCTCGAGGCGCGCGCGCGTGAGCTACCCGCGCTCACTCGCATCCACGATCAAGCCGTCGCCGTGGGGATCGCGGATGCGCAGGTGACGGTGCGCTGCCGCCGCAGCCCCGCGACCTCGGCGCGTTTGGCCATCGGCGCCGACGGCCGTCACTCATTGTGTCGGACCGCTGCCGGCATCGACATCCGCAGCCGCACCTACGCGCAGACTGCTCTGACTTTCAACCTCGGGCATAGTCGCGAGCACCATGATACATCGACGGAATTCCACGCCGAGGGCGGCCCCTTCACGCTGGTGCCGTTGCCGCAGCGACGTTCAAGCCTCGTCTTCGTAGTCGATCCTGCGCAAGTCTCCTCCCTCTCGGAACTTTCCGACGCAGAGATGGCGGCCGAGATCGAACGCCGCTCGCATTCGATCCTCGGTACGGTCGAAGTCGAACGGGGCCGCGGCGTGTTTCCGCTGATCACCGCGACGGCTACCTGCTTCGGCACACGGCGGGTGGCGCTCGTCGGCGAAGCCGCCCACGTCGCGGCGCCGATCGGCGCACAAGGTCTCAACCTCGGCTTGCGCGACGCTGCGACCATCAGCGAGCTTGTTGTCGCCGCCCGATCACTATGATCGCATGCGCCGCGCCGACACCACGAGCCGCATGTTGGCAGTCGATCTCCTCAATCGCAGCCTGCTTTCGGATTTCCTGCCGCTGCAAGGGGCGCGCGCCGCCGGTCTTTTTCTCATCGAGCGGATCGCGCCGCTGCGTCGGGCCGTCATGCGCGAGGGGGTGTCGCCATGGGCCTCTCAGCCCAGCCTCATGCGCGGACAGGAATTGTAGGGCTACAATCTTTGCCTGGGTTCGAGTCCGAACAGCGCCTGGCCCGCGGATTCGAAATTCGACAGATGCGCCTGCCCCTGCGCCAGCAGAGTATGCAAATCGCGGAACCGCCGTTCAAACGCGCTGCCTTCGAAAATTGCCGTTGTGCCGGCGGCACGATAGGCAAAATTCACCACCTTTCGGGCGGCTTCCATCGCTCCAGTGATACCCACGCGCAGATGCGCACGCTCTTCGAGCGAAAGGGCACCCGATGTCGCCGAACTCACCCAAACCTCCCGCAGCATCTGCAGGAGAAAGGCTCGCGCTGAGCGCAGCTGACCGGTCGCCCGCGCGACGCCCGCTTGGATCACCGCATTATCGCGCAGCAAGGTAGCCGAGCCCAGCCCTCCGCCGGGCTTCTTGGTTTGCGCCAACTGCATGAACGCCGCGAGGCTCGAGCGAGCGATGCCGAGCGCCACGCCGGAAAAGCCGACGCCGTAGAGAGTGAGCATCGGAATATTGTAGAGCGGCCCGGTCTCGCGACGGTCAGCGGCCGAGTCGCGCCACGTGGTGTATTCCTCTGGAACGAACAGATCGGCGACCTCGTAATCATTGCTGGCCGTGCCCCGCAGTCCCAGTACGTGCCAGGTGTCTTGGATCTGCGCTTGCTCGCGCCGGAACAGCATGGTGCGGTTGATCGGATTGCCCCCTGCATCGCGGCGCGGCTTATCGGGGGCTTCGAAAACCGTCGAATGCCCGCCCATCCAGGTGGCGTTGGCGCTTCCGCTGGCAAATCGCCATCTGCCCGTCACGCGATAACCACCCTCGACCACGACTGCCTTCGCAAGGCTTGCAGGCGGCCCCCAAGCAAGCAGCGCGTCGGAAGCGCCAAAGACCTCGCGTGCAATTTTCGGGTCCAGAAATCCGGCGGCATGCGAGCTCGCAGCCGCCTGTGCAAGACACCAGGCCGGGCTCGCATCAGCCGCCGCGAGCGTCTCGACGACCTGGTTGAAAGTGACGAGATCGACGCTGCTGCCATCCAGCGAGACCGGTAGCAACACGTGGAACAGCCGAGCAGCATGCATGGCCGACAGGACATCGGCCGGAATCTTCCGCTCCATCTCGGTGCGGCTGGCGGCGGCCTCGAGCAATGGCGCAAGGGCCGTCGCCCGTGTGAGCCAATCGTGCGTGTCCTTGGTCAACAAATCACCCGAGCTCTGCTCACGTCTCTAGCACAGGAAAGCGGCAGAGAGTTGCACTGGCGTTGAGACTTTCCCTCGATTAGCCTTCCGCAGTGCCGTTCGCGTAGGATGCACGGATGCGTGCAGCATCGGTCATACGGCTGATCAGAGTCGCTCTTTTGGCGCTGGCTGCGCTGTTGCCGTCAGATGCCGCCCGCGCGCAGGAGACTTACCCGGACCGACCGGTGCGCATCGTCGTTCCTTACCCTGCGGGCGGAGGAACGGATACGCTCGCGCGGTTGCTGGCCGACCAGCTCAGCCGCCAATGGGGCCAGCCGATAATCGTGGAGAATGTCGGCGGCGCAGCGGGGAATATCGGCGCGGCCGAAGTCGCGCGGGCAAAACCCGACGGCTATACGCTGCTCCTGACCTCGCCTGGCCCGATCGCGACCAACGGCTTTCTCTACAAAGAAATGGGATACGACCCTGCGCGCTGGATTCCCATCGCGCTCCTCGCGACCGGTCCATACGTGCTGGTGTTGCGCAAGAGCTTGGAGGTGTCCACCGTTGCGGACCTGATCGCGCGCGCCAAGGCCGACCCGGGCAAAATCACGTCCGCAACTCCGGGTATCGGCTCGGTAGGACACCTGTCGACGGTCCAGCTTGAAATGGTCGCCGGTATCAAAACGATGCAGATCCCATATCGGGGCTTAAGTCAGGCCATCAATGACATCATCGCCGGCCACGTGGACATGATGTTCGATACGCCCACGACTTCGCTTGCGCTACATCGCGACGGCAAAGTCAAAATTGTGGCGGTCGGAACGACGGAGCGCGTGCGCGAGTTGCCGGACATTCCAACCATTGCGGAATCCGGTTTGCCGGGCTATCGCGCGGTCACCTGGTACGCCATGGTCGCCCCGCCGCACACGCCCGCAGCGTTGGCGGACAGGATCAATCGTGACGTCGTCGATATTCTCGCGCGGCCCGATACTGCCGAAAAAGTGCGCGGCATTCAGATGGAGCCCGTCACTAAGAGCCGCGTGGAAGCAGCGCAGTTCTTTCTCGAAGAAACGCAGCTCTGGGGCAAGGTGATCAGGCAAGCCAATATCCCTCCGCAGTAACGCGGATTGATGCCCGATAAGTCCGGACGCGAGCTGTCCGCCTCGCACCAGATGGCCTGCCGTTGTCTGTCAAAAGGAGCTTGGCGAAGCCGGCCCTAGCTCATTCCTAGCTCATACGGTAGCAGGACGCGTGATTGAAACGGGAATTTGACCGCATGAAGCTCCCGCGCAATTTCTTCAAGCCGCTGGCACTCGGCGCGCCAACGCCGCTGCGTGAGCTGCCGATCAGGCTCGAGCGGATGATTCATTTCGTGCCTCCGCACATCGAGAAGTTGCGCGCCAAGGTGCCGGAGCTGATCGCAGAGGTCGACGTGATACTCGGCAACCTCGAAGACGCTATTCCTGCCGACGCCAAGCAGGAGGCGCGCGCAGGTTTCATCGCGCTGGCCAAAGCGAACGAGTTCGGCGCAACTGGGCTATGGACGCGCATCAATGCACTCAACTCGCCTTGGATGCTCGACGATATGACCGAGATCGTGGGCGCCGTGGGAGAGAAGCTCGACGTCATCATGCTGCCCAAAGTCGAAGGGCCGTGGGACATCCATTACCTCGACCAACTCCTGGCCCAACTTGAAGCTAAGCACTCGGTCAAGAGACCGATCCTGATTCACGCCATTCTGGAGACGGCCGAGGGCGTCGACAATGTTGCCGACATCGCGGTCGCCTCGCCCCGCATGCACGGCATTAGCCTCGGCCCAGCGGATCTTGCCGCCTCGCGCGCGATGAAGACGACGCGCGTTGGCGGCGGTCACCCGCAATACAGAGTGCTTGCCGACGCTACCACTGGCGGCGAACCGCGCGCTGCGTTTCAGCAGGATCTATGGCACTACACCTTGGCCAAGATGGTCGATGCCTGCGCTGCGGCGGGCATCAAGCCATTTTACGGTCCATTCGGCGACTTCAACGATCAAGAAGCGTGCGAGGCCCAATTCCGCAACGCCTTCATCATGGGCTGCGTCGGGGCTTGGACGTTGCACCCAACCCAGGTGCCGATCGCGAAACGCGTGTTCTCGCCGGATCCGGCGGAGGTTAGTTTCGCCAAGAAAATCATCGATGCCATGCCTGACGGGACCGGCGCGGTGATGATCGACGGCAAGATGCAGGACGATGCGACCTGGAAGCAGGCCAAAGTGCTGATCGATCTTGCCCGGCTCGTCGCTGCCAAGGATCCGCAGATAGGGGCGCGGTACGGTCTGTGAGCCTCTGGCGCGGCTCGCAATCCTGGACTATTTCAGTCCCGCCATGAGCAAGACACGCAACGCCAAGTTCAAAATCGGTCAGGTGGTGCGGCACCGTCTATTTCCCTTTCGCGGTGTCGTCTTCGACATCGATCCGGAATTCAACAACACCGAAGAATGGTATCAGTCGATCCCCGCCGAGGTGCGCCCGCACAAGGATCAGCCGTTCTATCACTTGTTCGCGGAAAACGCGGAGACTGAATACATCGCCTATGTCTCCGAGCAGAACCTGTTGCCCGACACATCGGGCAAGCCGGTACGGCATCCTCAGGTCGCCAAAATCTTCGAACAGGACGAGACGGGCAGCTACCGACCGCGCAATTCACTGCTGAACTAAGGGCGATCCGACGACGTGACTGGCCGGTTGCGACGAAAGAGGCGCGCCCAAGGCGCGCCTCTTGAACTCTTCTGATCTGATCGCAGGCGTTAGCGTGTGGGAGCCGCTGGGGCTGCGGACGACGACGGCTGCTGCGCCTCGAGCTTCTTGCGTGCCTCGTCAGCCCGCTTCTGCAACTCGTCCTGCAACTGCTTCTGTTGCTCCTCGAACTTTTTGGGATCGGTCGGCGGACCGTCATAGGCCTTGGCGAAATCCTGCAGCGGAACCACGAGACTGATCGGCTGGCCGGCCCCGTTGATCCCCTGAATGACGAGCCCTTGCCCCTTCTTCAGCTTGCCGATGAGTTCGCCACTCGCCTCGTAATCGGCCATGCAGCCGTTGTTGAAGCAGATGACGTAGGGACCGGTCATGGGCTGGCCGTTGTCGACGATCACGCGCGTTCCTGGCTGGATCGACATGCCGAGCGGCAAAGTCACCCGGAGCACTTTCTTCGGGTCGTTTTCCGGCTCGATCAGGACTGCCGCGACGACTGGCATGCCCGATTCGACCCGGCCATCCTTGCCGGTGAAGCAGACCTGCTTGGCATTCGCCTCTTGGCCTTTCAGGCAGAACTTCGTCCAGGGCGAGAAGGTGAGCTGCGGCTGCTCGGCCTGCGCCTGCGGCTGCTGCGGCGCCTGCGGGGCCGGAATTTCGGCCGGCTTGGGGGCGGGTGCCGCCTTCGGCGCGGCCTTCGGGGCAGCTTTGGGCGCGGCCGGTGCTGCGGGCGCCGGGCTTGCCGGCGGAGCTTGGGCGAAGGCCGCGGAACTGATCAACGCGGTGAGCATGGTCGTCGCCGCCGCCATGGCGAGCGCGCATGCGGCCGGCCGGGCCGGCGCAAAAACCAACCGATGATCCATCGACAGATCCTCTTCCTGACCGTTCTCCCAGCGCCCCGCCGGAACGGTTGCCCCGCATTTGGCTGTGTCGGCACCAAATGCGGCAGGAGCGTGACGTTGCCTTCCGATCCAGGCCATTCCGCTCGGCGCCACAGCCATAACCACGCCGCCTTGTGGTACGAAATGTCGGCATAGGCCGCTAACTCGCTTGGAACCCAGCCAAGCTTCCCGGCTCGGCGCGGCTCAACTGGAACACTTCCGAAGAACGCATTGCCGCCGTGAGCGTTTTCATCCGTGCCATCCAGCCACGCCGGGCGCATCGCCCCACCGCATGTCATGCGGTGCTACTCGGCCTTGCACTGTGTGGGGCCAACCCGAGCACGGCGCTCGCTGGCGAGGCGCGGCCCGCCATTGCGATGCACGGCGCGCCGGCGTGGCCCGAGGGTTTTGCCCGCTTACCCTATGCGGACCTGTCCGCGCCCAAGGGCGGCCGCCTGGTCCAGGGCGTGCTCGGCACCTTCGACAGCCTCAATCCTTTCATCGTCAAAGGGATCGCTCCACCTTCCATTCGCGGCTACGTGGTCGAAAGTCTCATGGCGCGCGGCTATGACGAGCCGTTCACGCTTTACGGGTTGATTGCGCGCCGAGTCGAAACCGACGCCCAGCGCAGCTACGTGACCTTCTACCTCGACCCAGCCGCGAAGTTCTCCGACGGAACGCCGGTCACCGCCGAGGACGTGATCTTCTCGTGGCAGCTTCTGCGCGACAAGGGACGGCCGAACCATCGCACTTACTACGCCAAGGTCGCCAAAGCGGAAGCAATCGGCGAACAGGCCGTGCGTTTCGATCTCTCCGGCAGCGACGACCGCGAGCTTGCGCTCATCCTCGGACTGATGCCCGTGCTGGCAAAGCACGCCGTAGAGGCCGAGCGATTCGAGGAGACGTCGTTCCAGGCGCCGCTCGGAACCGGACCCTACCTGGTCGGCCATGTCGACCCCGGCAAAAGCCTCGTCCTCAAGCGTAATCCCCATTACTGGGGCCGCGAGCTTCCCATCAACCGCGGTCTATGGAACTTCGACGAGATTCGCTTCGACTATTACCGCGAGACCAATTCGCATCTGGAGGCGTTCAAGCGCGGCCTTTACGACACGCGCAATGAGCACGATCCGGGTCGCTGGCAAACGGCGTACGATTTTCCCGCCGTGCGTGACGGCCGTGTGGTCAAGGAGGCGCTGCCCACCGGCGTGCCGAAGCCGAGCAGCTACTACGTCTTCAACACCCGCCGTGCGGTGTTCGCCGATACTCGCCTGCGCGAGGCGATCTCGCTCTTGTTCGACTTCGAATGGATCAACCACAGTTACTTCTTTGACCTCTACCGGCGAAGCGCGAGCTTTTTCGACGGCTCGGAACTGTCGTCGCATGGGCGACCGGCCGATCCCGGGGAGAGAGCGCTGCTTGCGCCATTTGCCGACGCGGTGCGTGCCGACGTGCTTGATGGCTCCTGGTCGCCGCCGGTCAGCGACGGGTCCGGTCGCGATCGGGCGACGCTCAAGCGCGCGCTCGACCTGCTCGCAACCGCCGGCTATGAACTGCGCGGCACGGAGCTCATCGAGCGCAAGAGCGGTCGACCACTGACTTTCGAGATTCTGGTGACCGCGCGTGACGAGGAGCGGCTCGCGCTGTTGTTCTCGCAAAGCCTCAAGCGGGCCGGCATTGCGGCGCGCGTGCGCGTGGTTGACGCGGTTCAATACGAGGGGCGACGCCTCACCTACGATTTCGACATGATCGAGAACCGCTGGGACCAGTCGTTGTCACCCGGCAACGAGCAAGCTTTCCGGCACCCGCAACTACATGGGCGTCAAGAGCGCCGCGGTCGATGCGATGATCGCCGCGCTGCTCAAGGCGGAGGACCGTAGCGATTTCGTCGCCGCGGTACGGGCGCTCGACCGGGTGCTGATCTCCGGGTTTTACGTGATTCCGCTATTTTATCTTCCGGCACAGTGGATCGCACGTTGGACCACGATCGGCCGACCGGCGGTGACTTCGCTCTATGGTTACCTTCCCGAAACGTGGTGGCGCGAGCCGAAGTCGCCATGAGGCGAAGCCTCTCTCGATTCCCGACGCAGTTCCATTTCGTTGACGAGGCGTTAACAGCCCTCGCTTAGGATGTGCGATCCATCCGGCGCAGCGGCTCCTCGTCATGACGTTACTTGGTCCGATGCTGGTGGTTGCCGAGAGTTCGGCGGCCGATCTAGCCGATGTGCTCGGCAAGGCAGGTGCCTACCCGATTGCACAAACGCGCTGGGCCGATGTGCCCGCCGCCATCGCGGAAACCCAGCCCGTCGCCCTCGCCATCGCCGATCCCCAAGTGCCCCCCTCCCCGCGACACGTGAGCGCGGCGATCGAATCCATCGAAATGCGCGGCGGTCCGGTCACGCCGGTGATCTCGCTGGTGGACGCGACCAGCACTCCCGCCATCCCGCGCGCACTGCCGATCGCAATGGACGAGTCCAACGACCGCCTGATTGCGCGGCTGCGCTGGGCGCTGCGCATCCGCACGCTCCACGCAACCGTGTTGCGGCGCTTGCGCGCATCGGCCGCAAAGAAAATACCCACAATCATCCCGCCTGAGCTGCTCGAAGATACGGCCGTGCTCTGCGTCGCACGCGGCGGCTCTTACCCTGCGCTTTCGGCTCCGATCGGCGAACGCGCCGGACTCATCGGGGCGCTTAGCATCGAGACCGTCGCACGATATCTCAATTCTCGTGACGTCGACGGGGTCGTCATCGGCGAGGGGCTGGGTCCCGGCGTTGTCGAAGCGCTCCTGACCATGGTCGCCGACAACGCGCGCTTTCACGATCTACCGGTTGGGGTGCTGAACAGCGCCGCAGCGGACGACAAGCGTCTCGTCAATCTGGTACGCGTCGAAGGCGATCCCGTTCGGCTTGTCGAGTGCATCTTTCCATTCGTGCGCCTGCATGCGTTCGAAGCTCAGCTGACGCGCGCCTTGAAATCGCTCGACAGCGAGGGCGCCATCGACCCGGATACCGGTCTGCTCGCCGCACAAGCCTTTTGGCGTAAGCTCGAACGCGCAGTGCAAGAAAGCCAGGCGACGGGCATCGCCCTCTCCATCGCGCGCTTTACCTTCGACGGCGTTGCCGATCGCCGCGCTTATGTCGATGCCGCGCGGCTCTTCACCCGGCTGGCGCGCAACACCGACTTGGCCTGCCGGGAGCAGGACGGATCGATCCTCGCGGCGTTCACGAAAACCGACCTGCGCACCGCGCATCTGCTCGCGCGCCAGATGGCCAGCGTGCTCAGGCGCACCATGCTTTCCCCGGGGCGTGACCGCCGCGCGATCAAACCAACGATCACACTCGCGGCCCTCAAGCCCAGCGATGATCTGAGCACATTGGTGGCGCGGCTCGGCGCCCCGGTGAAGGTTGCCGCCGAGTGACGGCGGGACTAGGCTCGCTCGCCTTGCATGCGGAGCGAGCCCATGACTTCAGCCGTACCGATCGACATGGTGTCGGATGTCGTATGCCCCTGGTGTTTCATCGGCAAACGGCGGCTGGAAAAGGCGATCGCGCTGCGGTCCGACATTCCCGTCGAAGTGCGATTTCGACCTTACTTCCTAAATCCCTGGGTGCCCCGCGAAGGCATCAGCCGCCACGAATACCTGACCACCAAGTTCGGCTCACCCGAGCACTATCGCGCCATCGCAGGGCGCGTCGCGCAGGCTGCGGCAGCGGAGGGTCTCACCTACAACCTCGACCAGATTAAGCGCCAGCCCAATACGCTCGATTGCCATCGCCTGATCCTATGGGCGGGCGAACGGGCGGCGCGCATGAAGCAGCGGCTGATGGAACTCTACTTCGCCGAAGGCGCCGACCTT
>WNFR01005129.1_pt1 | contig 15025 bp, 12 predicted proteins | sample 5400221 | NCBI WGS metagenome assembly WNFR01 (sample SAMN13153357, study PRJNA577476) | soil metagenome | isolation source: 40 cm soil under Madrone tree | place: USA:California | collected 2016-06-14 | reverse complement strand
GTCCGCCGGCTTGCCGAGATGGTCGAGACGGTGGGCGTGCCGGTGATCGCAGATGCCGACACCGGCTATGGCAATGCGCTCACCGCCCAGCGCGCCGCGCGCGCCTTCGAGCGCGCCGGCGTCGCGGCATTCCACCTGGAAGACCAGACCTTCCCAAAGAAATGCGGCCACTACGACGACAAGGCGCTGGTGCCCACGCCCGAGATGGTGCAGCGGCTACACGCCGTGCGCGACGCCCTGCACGATCCCGATTTCATCGTCATCGGCCGTACCGACGCGATCGCGGTGGAGGGCTATGCGGCGGCGCTCGACCGCGCCGCGGCGTACCTCGAAGCGGGCGCCGACATGATCTTCGTCGAGGCGCCGACCAGCGAAAAAGAGATCGCCGACATCGCGCAGCGACTGCCCGGCTACAAGCTCATCAACGTGTTCCATGGCGGCAAGACGCCGCTGTTGCCGGCTTCGCGCCTGCAGGAGTTGGGCTACCACGTGGTCATCATCCCGAGCGATACCCAGCGCGCCGCCATCAAGGCGATGCAGCGGGTGCTGGCAACGATCGCGCGAGACGGCAGCGCCGCCGCCATGATCGACGACATGGCGTCGTTCAAAGACCGCGAAGCGGTCGTCGATACGGCCGGCTATCTCGCCCGCGACCGGCACTATTCCGCATGAGCCACGCACCCCGCTTGTCGCAGTGGCGGAACTGCGCCCCGGCATGAGCGGACGGGATTTTCTGCGCGCCAGGCGAGGCTAAAAGCGCGTCGGTTCAGGCAAACTTGCCGCCTTCGCGGGTAACTTGGCGCGCGCTTCACCTCAAAGCTACATGCTGTAAAGCGACATGCTGTCATAAGATGATTTCACCCGAAATGCTGCTGATCAGGTTTCTGCACATTATTTAATGCATTGATTATATTATATAATCTATTGATGTATTCGTTCCATGACATTTGGCATTGTCAACGAGCGCCGACATATGTTAATGTTAGCGAACGCTGACATTCGGGAAAATCTCATGCTCGTCCGTTCACCCGCCGATCTTGGCGCCGTCATTCGCGACCGGCGCAAGCAGCTGAAGCTCGATCAGTCGAGCTTGGCCAAGCGCATTGGCGTCAGCCGCCAGTGGGTGATCGATATCGAACACGGCCATCCCCGCGCAGAACTTGCCCTGGTGCTCCGCGCCGTCGATGCCCTGGACATCCGTCTTAATGCCCAGGTGGAGCAAACGCCGCGCCGTGGCACACCCGGCTCCACAGTCGATATCGACGCGATCGTCGCGAAGGCGAAGAAGAAAAGATCATGACCGTCGAACTCGTCGTCCTTCTGGACGGAAAGGAAGTCGGCCGCGTGCGCAATGACCCCCGCGGCCGCCTCACCTTCGTCTATGACGACACGTGGCGCAACGCGCCGCATGCCTACCCGCTATCGCTCTCCATGCCGCTTGCGGCCCAAGAGCACGGTCCCGCCGTGGTTCAGGCGTTCCTCTGGGGCCTCCTGCCGGACAACGAACGAGTGGTCGATCGCTGGGCCGCGAAATTCCAGGTGTCTGCCCGCAACGTGTTCGCGCTAATCTCCCATGTCGGCGAGGATTGCGCAGGCGCTGTCCAATTCGTGACGCCCGAGCGCTTCGAGGCGATACGCAGCGGCAAGGAAGACAATGTCGAGTGGCTTGACGAGGCGGACGTTGCTAAGCGCCTGAAAGAGCTGCGCGCCGATCACGCAGCATGGCGGCTGCCGCGGGATACAGGGCAATTCAGTCTCGCCGGCGCCCAGCCTAAAACCGCCTTGCTTCTGCAAAACGGCCGCTGGGGAATTCCTTCGGGACGCATTCCGACCACGCATATTCTGAAACCGCCGACCGGCCAGTTCGACGGCCATGCGGAGAACGAGCACATCTGCCTCGAACTTGCGGCCGGGCTGGGTTTGTCGGTGGCAACATCGAAAGTGATGCGGTTTGAAGACGAGATCGCCATTGTCATCGAGCGCTACGATCGGCAGGCCAGCGGCGAAGACATCCTCCGCGTCCACCAGGAAGATGTCTGCCAGGCGCTCGGCATCATGCCGACCAAGAAATACCAAAACGAAGACGGCCCGACGCCCGCCAACATCGTCGAATTGCTGCGCACATACTCCACCGACCGCGAAACCGACGTCTATACCTTTGTCGAGGCCCTTTGCTTTAACTGGCTTATCGGAGGTACGGACGCGCATGCCAAGAACTATTCGCTGCTTGTTGCCAGCGGCCCCGTGATCCGCCTCGCGCCCCTTTACGACGTCGCCAGCGTCCTTCCCTACGACGAATTCGATCTGCGAAAGGTCAAGCTTGCGATGGAGATCGGCGGCGAGTACAAGCTCAGCCAGGTCGGCCTTCGTCAATGGCAAAAGTTCGCGCGCGAAATGCGCGTCGATGTCGGCAAGGCGATCAACGAATTAGATTTCATGATCAAGTACCTTCCCGACGACGTTAATGCCCTGCGCGCGCGTGCGCATGAAGATGGGCTGGATAATGACGTGGTCGATCGCCTGGCCGCGCGCCTGATCGAGAGAGCCAACCACTGCCGGCGAATGTTGGAGGAGCGGGCAACGAGCAACGATGACAATTAGACGCCTCCACCAATACGACTACGCCCGCGACCGGCGCTATTGCGCATGAGCCACGCACCCCGCGGCGATAATCCTTACACCAAAGGCGTGGCGGCATTCGTCGCCGGCCTGACCTATGGGCGCGTTCCGGCCGAGGTGATCGCCCGCCTCAAGCTGTTGATCCTCGATTCGCTCGGCTGCGCTCTTTATGGCACCGAACTGCCGTGGAGCCGCATTCTGATGGCGACGCTCGGCGGGCTCGATGAGACCAAGGCCTGCGCCGTGTGGGGCACCGGCCGGCGTTTGTCCGCCCCCCATGCGGCGCTCGTCAACGGGACGCTGGTGCAGAGCTTCGAGCTCGACGATGTCCACCGGGCAGGCGTGCTGCACGTGGGCGCCGTCACGCTGCCGGCGCTTGTCGCAGTGGCGGAGCTGCGCCCCGGCATGACCGGGCCGGATTTTCTGCGCGCCGCGCTGGCCGGATACGAGATCGGGCCGCGCGTCGGGTTGTGCATGGGACCCGAGCATATCGGCCAGGGCTGGCATTCCGGCGCGACCGTCGGTGTATTCGCGGCCGCGGCGGGCGCCGCCGCGGGCTTGCGGCTTTCGGCCGATCAAACGGTCCATGCGCTCGGCATCGCCGGCACCCAGGCCGCCGGCCTGATGGCGGCGCAATACGGCGCCATGGTCAAGCGCATGCATGCGGGCCGCGCCGCGCAAAGCGGTCTTTACGGCGCGCTATTGGCAGAAACGGGATTCACCGGGATCGTCGACGTGTTCGAGAGCCCTTACGGGGGCTTCTGCAGCACCTTCTCGCGCTCGCACGATCGTTTCAATCTGGCCGAGCTGACTGCAGGCCTCGGCGAGCGGTTCGAAACTTTCGGCGTCGCACTCAAATTCTATTCCTGCGTCGGCAGCAATCACACCACGCTCGACGCCATCCGAACGATTGCGGCGCGGCGCCCGTTCCGGGCGGACGACGTCGCCAAAATCACTGTCCATGGCTCGCAGGCGACCGTGGACCACGTCGGCTGGCCCTACAAGCCGCAGGGACTGACCTCAGCGCAGATGAACCTGCCCTTCTGCGTCGCGACGCTGCTGGCTGAAGGCGATGTCTTTGTCGATCAGTTCTCCGAAGCCATCGTGACAGACCCGCACCGCATGGCGCTCGCCGCCAAGGTCGAGGTCGTGCACGATCCCGCCATCACGGCGCGCGGCGCCAAGCTGCGCCATATGGTGCGTGTCGACGTGCAATTTAATGACGGCACGCAGGAAAGCGAGACTGTGGAAGCGCCGCGTGGCAGCGAGCACAAGTTCGCCAGCGAGGCCGATGTGGTCGAGAAATTCCGCAAGCTGGCGCGACGCACCTTAAGCGACACCCAGGCAGAGCGGATCGTCGACCTTGCGCTCGGATGCGACAAACTGGCCGATGTCGGCGTGCTGGTGTCGGCGCTCGCGGGGAACAGCCGCTAGGCATGATCCCGAAAAGTGGGAACCGGTTTTCGGAAAAGATCATGCTCCAGCAATAAGCTAGAGCGGGATGACGATTCGAAGAAAAGTCATCCCGCTCTAGGTGGTTCGATTCTGCCGGCTGCCGCATCGCGGGCATCGCAGCTTTAGGGGTTGAAGAATCGGCGCTCCCAACGTCCATATGCACTCCCGGCAACGGGCCGCTATGGTCGGCCCGTCCCCGCAACCGTTCCATCGCAACAGGTGCATGCGTGACCACTTCCATTGATCGAGAGATCGCAAAGGAGCTTGGCGTTCGCGAAGCGCAGGTCGCGGCCGCGGTGGCGCTGCTTGACGAGGGCGCCACCGTGCCGTTCATTGCCCGCTATCGCAAGGAAGCCACCGGCGCGCTCGACGATTCCCAATTGCGCACGCTCGACGAACGCCTGCGCTATTTGCGCGAGCTTGAGGAGCGCCGCATCGTCATCCTGAATTCGATCCGCGATCAGGGCAAGCTCGATGACGCGCTCGAAGCAGCTATTCGCGCCGCCAACAGCAAAAGCCGACTTGAAGACATCTATCTGCCGTTCAAGCCGAAGCGCCGCACCAAGGCGGAGATAGCTAAAGAGGCCGGCCTCGAGCCGCTGGCCGATCTGTTGCTCACGCGACCGGAGAACGATCCGTCGGTCGCGGCTATGGCCTTCATCAATCCCGAGAAACAGGTCGCCGACGCTGCCGCCGCGCTCGACGGCGCCCGCGCGATCCTGGTCGAACGTTTCGCGGAAGACGCCGATCTGATCGGCTCGCTGCGCGAGGAGATGTGGTCGGTCGGCCGGCTCGCGTCCAAGGTGCGCGACGGTAAGCAGGAGGCCGGCGCCAAATTCAGCGATTATTTCGATTTCGCCGAGAACTTGACCAAGGTGCCGTCGCATCGCATCCTGGCGTTGTTCCGTGCCGAGAAAGAAGAGATTCTGGACGTCGCCATCGAACCGGAGCCGCCGGCGACGGCAAACACCGGCCCTGGCCGCTACGAACTGCGGATCATGCACCGCTTCGGCATCGGGGATCATCGGCGTCCTGGCGACAGATGGCTGATGGACTGCGTGCGCTGGGCTTGGCGCACGAAGATCCAGGTCCATCTCGGGATCGATCTGCGGCTGCGGCTTTGGAACATTGCCGAGCAGGAAGCAGTGCGGGTGTTCGCCTCCAATCTGCGCGACCTGTTGCTTGCGGCCCCTGCCGGGGCGCGCCCCACCATGGGCCTCGATCCAGGCTTCCGCACCGGCGTCAAGGTTGCGGTGGTGGACGCCACCGGCAAAGTCGTGGCCACATCAGTGATCTATCCGCACGAGCCGCAGCGGCAGTGGAACGAGGCCCTCGCAGTTCTCGGCAAGCTCGCCAAACAGCATAAGATTGAACTGATTTCGATCGGCAACGGCACGGCATCGCGCGAGACCGACAAGCTCGCCGCCGAACTCGTCAAGCTGCTGCCCGAGCCGAAGATGACGAAGATCGTCGTATCGGAGGCCGGCGCCTCGGTTTATTCCGCGTCTGCTTATGCGACGGAGGAGCTGCCGGACCTCGACGTCACCCTGCGCGGCGCCGTGTCGATCGCCCGCAGGCTGCAGGATCCCCTCGCCGAACTCGTCAAGATCGAGCCGAAATCGATCGGCGTCGGACAATATCAGCATGATCTGAGTGAACATAAGCTGTCGCGGTCGCTCGATGCCGTGGTCGAGGACTGCGTGAACGCGGTCGGCGTCGACGTCAACACCGCCTCGGCGCCGTTGCTGGCGCGCGTTTCCGGCATCGGCGCCGGTCTGGCGCAGAATATCGTGCTGCACCGCGACGGCAACGGTCCGTTCCGCTCGCGCAAGGCGCTCAAGGATGTGCCGCGCCTGGGGCCGAAGGCGTTCGAGCAATGCGCCGGCTTTCTGCGCATTCCGGGCGGCGAGGACCCGCTCGACGCGTCTGGCGTGCACCCGGAAACCTATCCGGTGGTCCGGCGGATCATCAAGGCGGCTAACACCGACATCAAAGGTCTGATCGGCAACGCCGCCATACTACACTCATTGTCACCGAAGAATTTCGTCGACGACACCTTCGGTCTGCCGACCGTGAGTGACATCCTGCGCGAGCTTGAAAAGCCCGGCCGCGATCCGCGCCCGGCCTTCAAGGCCGCGGTGTTCATGGACGGCGTTGAGAGTCTCGACGACTTGAGGCCCGGCATGACGCTGGAAGGCACAGTGACCAACGTGGCGGCATTCGGCGCCTTCGTCGACATCGGCGTTCATCAGGATGGCCTGGTGCACGTCTCGGCGATGTCAAAAAACTTCGTCAAGGATCCCCGCGAGGTTGTGAAGCCTGGCGACATCGTCCGCGTCAAGGTCCTGGAGGTTGACAAGGCGCGCAAACGCATCGCGCTGACGCTCCGGCTGGACGATGTGGTCGGCCCGCGCTCCGGCCGCGGCGGCACAGCGGCGCCGCGCAATGACAGCATGCGCTCCTCGTCGGGGAGTGCGGCGCCCGGGCGTCGTCACGAGCAAAGCGGCGGAGCGCTCGCCGACGCTCTGCGACGCGCCGGCCTCGCCGAAAAACGCAAGTAGCGCTCCAGCGGGCTGATCGCCATGCCCTATGAGTTATATTACTGGCCCACCATCCAGGGACGCGGCGAGTTCGTCCGCCTTGCGTTGGAAGAGCTTGGAGAAAGCTATGTCGATGTGGCGCGCAGGCCGAGCAGAAGCGGCGGCGTGCCGGCGATGATGACGATGCTCGACGGCAAGCGCGTCAAGCATCCTCCATTCGCGCCGCCGTTCCTCAAGAGCGGAGAGCTCATCATCGGCCAGACAGCAAATATCCTTCTGTTCCTTGGCATGCGTCACGGGCTTGCACCGCGCAGCGATGCCGGGCGCCTGTGGACGCACCAGTTGCAGCTCACGATCGCCGACCTCGTGGTCGAGGTCCATGATACCCACCACCCGATCGCAAGCGGACTCTACTATGAAGACCAGCGCCGCGAAGCAAAGCGGCGCGCCGCCGATTTTCTGCAACACCGGGCGCCGAAGTACTTGCGTTACTTCGAGCACGTGTTGGAGCGCGGCGGGGGCACCTATCTCCTCGGCCGCAGGCTCACCTATGCGGATCTGTCGCTCTTCCAGATCGTCGAGGGCCTTCGTTACGCATTTCCGAAGGCGATGACGCGCCTTGAGAAGAAGGTCCCCCGCATCATCGCGCTGCACGACAGCGTCGCCGGCCGTCCGCGCATTGCCGCCTATCTCGCCTCGGAACGTCGGATCGGCTTCAACGAGCAGGGGATCTTCCGGCATTATAAGGAGCTGGACGCCTGAACGCGTCAAGCCACCTTGTCGGCCTGCTTGTCGTCCTGCCTCTTCAAGCCGGTGCGCACGAGGTCGATATGATGCCGCAACATGTAGAGCATGCTGGCATAGGCGACCGGCACTCTGAGACGGTTTGCCTGTTGTTCCAGTTGTTCAAGCTCCACCGCGATCTTGCCAGCGACATTTTTGCCGCCGGGGGCTTCCAGCTCCTCCTCGAGGAGCCGCAACTCACCGTACAGGCGCGAAATCTTGCGCCGCATCGTCCAATCGTAGAGAACGGGCAGATACCGCATCATTGGGTAGAGCACGCCGACGATCGGAATGAGCAGGATGATGAGCTTACCGATCAGCTCAGCGACCCAGAACGGCAGATAATTGTGCAGGAACGGCGGGCCCGATTTGTAGAACCGCAGCGCTTCGTCGCTGAGTGGAACGCCAAAGGCTTCTCCAGCAGGAAACTCGCTGGCGCGCTGAAAAATGCCCGGTCCGGCGTGGATCTGCATGGCGGCATTCAAGAGGAGCAACTGAATCGCCGGATGGAGGTCCTTGCGCACCACCAACGCGGCCTTTGGGGCGATCAGGACCACGTCCTGCGGCGGTTGATCACCCGCCAGATCTCTCACGCCCCTGGGCACCACCACCTTGTTGAGAAATGGATAGAGCGCCACATAGGCATCCGCTTGAGGGTAGCCCGATAGCTCGATGTGCTTGGCGGCGAGGAGCCGCTGTACGTCGGGTGCGTCCCAGGAGGCCACCATGAATGCCGCATCGATGTCTCCGGCCAACAGCCTGTCGGCGGCTTCGCGCGTCGCCAGCGGTAGCAATTCGCTGATTAGCTGTTTAATCCCATGTCGTTTGAGCAATTCAACCGCTAGCGCCTGCGTCCCGCTGCGCTCGGGCCCAATCGCGATCTTCCTGCCGCGCAGACCGTCGAGCCCAACGCCTGCGACCTCGCGCCTGCGGAACAGCCACAACGGTTCGTAGAAAAGCGTTCCAAGCGATTCGAGTGTTGATGAACCTTCGCTATTGATCGTGCCGCCCTGGACCAGCGCGGCGCTTACTCCTGAGTGCGGGTCGAGCAGCAAGGCGAGATTCTCCGGCGATCCCGCGGTTTGCACGACCCGTACTTCCACATTGGCGCGCGCGAGCTCATCGCGGTAGCGGTTGCCGAATTCGTAATAGGCGCCGCCCAGGCCTCCGGTCGCCAGGCCGATCGTCGTCGGCGGGATGCTCAGCAGCATCACGGCGCCCGCGACCGTAATCGCGGCAGCGGTCACGGCGACCGTGATTGCAGGCCAGTTGTTTCGCAGGAAGTCTCTGGCAGCCATGCAGCCCTGCTTCCGGTTCTGCGAACATCTATTCGACTATCGATCCCGATCGCCGACAAGCCGGACTTTTCCAAGCCGGGAGGCCCCTGCGAGACCACGCTCCCTCCCTGCCCTTCCCCCACTCTTCGGTTAGGAAGGGGAGCCGAGAGGGCAGGCAGGGGGCCGGCGAGATTTTCGGCGTGCCTGCCTCACTTCGGCGGCTCGAAGCCGTTGCTGCGCCAGCGCTCCGCCATCGCCGCCGATGTCAGCGCCGCGATGAACGCCCGCGCCGCCGCCGGATCGGTGCTGCTCGCCGGGATTGCGGCCGCATAGGCCGAGTAGTCCTGCAGCGTCGGCGGCAGGGGGCCGGCGAGCCTCACGCCCTTGACCGCTGCGGCCTCGCTGATGAAGACGATCGCAAGCTCGGCGCGGCCTTCCGCGACCTCGATCGCCGCTTCGCGGCCGCCGCGGGTCAGCACCGCCTTCTTCTTGATTTCGTCGCCGATGCCGAAGCGTTCGGCGACGCCGGCGAAGTAGATGCCGGAGGTGCCGCCCTCGGCCGGATTCGTATAGGCGACCGAACGCGCCTCGATCAGGGCCTTCTTCAACGCGTCGGGCGTCGAGACGTCGGGCGCTGTCGCTCCCTCCCGGACCGTGACCCCGATGCCGACACGCCCCAGCTCGGCGCGGCTGCCGGGCGTGAGCTTGCCGGTCTTTTCCAGCTCGCCCATCAACGGCGTCGACACGATAATCAGGTCCGCATGTTGGCCGGACGCGATGATGTTGCGCAATTGGCCGGTGGTGCCGATGGTGAAGTCGAATTTTTGGCCGCTCTGGCGCGAATAGTCGTCGATGACCTCCGCAATGAGACCGCGTACGGCCCCGGCGGAGATCACCTTCAGGTCAGCCGCGGCGGCAGGTGTGGCGAAAAGAACCAAAAGGACGATCAGGCGAGTGAGACTACGGGTCATGTTGTGTTTCCCCCTCATGAGCCAGTTGAAATCGCGTTGCTTGTCACTGCGACACGATCTCATTATTCACCTACAGACCGACTCGCTCTTCAATGCTTTTTGCAAGATTCTCATAATCACTGTAGCATTCCTGAACGGCAGCTTGAAATCCACCGATCGCGCCGTCCGCAGGTTTGAGCAAGAACATCGGCTTTCGCGCTTCCTGGGCCATCGACATCAAGGATCGATAATCCTTCAGCAGCCCCAGCCGGTTTTGATCCTCCCCTTGCAATGCAGAAGGAGGAGGGATATCAAGCACAGCCTGTGCGTATGTTTGCCGGGCTCGATCCAGCCACCGCTCATGCTGCTTTATAGGTCTGCCGCCAAGCGACGAGTACCGCGAGACAACGTACCCGATCGGCTGCATCGCTCCGTTCGGCAACTCGAAGCCCAGATTTTTCGGCGCTCTGTCTTGTCGGTCCTTCCATTCATCTCTCCAGGCTCTCAGTCTTGGTCCGAGGTATTCCATGGCGCGGATCGAATTGAGATCGGCGCCGATCGGAATGACCACGAAATCGGCTGCTATCAGTGCGCACCGATTTATTGCGCCGAGACTCGGGGCAACATCTATCAAGCCAATGTCGGCTTTCTGAGCCGCACCTGCCGATCTGAGCGCTCGATCGAATGCTGTTGTAATCATGAACGCGCGAGCTTCGTCATTCAGACAGCCAAGCCATTGGCCCGACAGCTCATCCTCGATTTCAGACAACCTCAAGTCGCCCGGTATCAGGGCAAGCCCGATCGGAGATGATCTGCGGCGTTGCAGCCTTCAAATCGCCGGTGCCGTCGATCAGGGGCTGGATCGCAGAATATACAGTCGGTGCGCTTCCGGCGAGCCACAGGCTCTCGATGCGATCGCCCGGCAGTGACATGTCGGTTAAAGCTGTCTGCGGATCCAGGTCGACCGCGACCACACGACGCTCGCGAAGAGCGAACATGTGGGCCAGATGATACAGGAGCGATGTCTTTCCGACGCCACCTTTGCTATTGAAAAAAGCCAGCGTCTTCATGATCGCCTTCTCACGATCACGTGGACCCAGGCGGGTGCATTCTCTGGCGGGAACTGGAATTCTGCGGCGGGGTTCCCGTTCGCCGCGAGAGTCCTCCGCACAATCTCTATTCCCTGTCCGAATCGCTCGACAAAACCGTACCCCTTCAGCGCTTCCGACAGGGTGGGATTTCGATAGTCGGTAAATCCGGGTTGTCCGAATGTTTCGGGGGTCACTGCCCCAAAGGGGCCGCCGGGACTTAGAATTTCAACGCGATCCGTATACCAAGTTACCCGGACGGGTGCGTTGGCTCCATCATAGCTGCGGTGCATGACTGCATTTCGCACGATCTGTTGAAGGGCTGCGAGCGGATAGTCGGCTGCTCTCGTGTGGGTCGCAGGACCCATCGCCAGATGAGCTGCATTGGCCGCATCCATGAACTCATCAATTCGCCGTAACTGGTCAGGGATTGGGCCGGTCAGGGTGCGCTCGTCAAGCGTATCATCGGTCAAATTCACTCCACCGATGCGCCGCCAGGCTATTGTGGCTCCAGGGAACCAATCTTGCGGCGACTTGCCAAGCATCAATGTTGCCGTCGTCGTCGGCACTTGGTCAACATTAACAAGCCTGAGCGCCAGCAATTGCTGCTCGATCGTCCGCTCATTCTGGGCGATCGTATCCATCGAAACGAGGGACGGAACATACTCCAATCGAAACCGATTAAGATCGAGGTCATCAACAGCGGAACCAGTCACGGGCTGTGCGTCAAAGGGAAGATTTCCCCAACGGCGCTTTTCGATAAGCCGGCGTTCCTCTTCGGGAGTTGCGATTGCGCGGCGTGGACCGACTCGAATCCAAGCCCGCCCACGCACTCTAACAGGCGGATTTTCCGACGGATAGGCGACGACCACCGCCATTACGCACTTTCGAATGGTCGCCCGGCGAACCTCAAGGGCGGGAAAAGGCGTAATCGCGCCATCATCCCGAATTTGGCCAAGTCTCTTTAGTAACTCACCGTCGATCGCCAAGTTCGAGCAGGTTCCATCGTCTTCCACCCCGACGTACACGACCCGGGAGCGCGGCGGTCAGGCAGATCGTTGGCAAACGCGCATACCGCCTCGCGGATCCTGTCCAGGTCATCGGCATTTCTTTTGCGCTCGGTCCGATCAGACTCGCCTTGCAACAGCAACGCTTCAAGTTCGTCGTCCGTAAGGGGCATCCCACGTGGTCCGCGCTGTAAAACGAGCCGACGGAATGTAAGCGAGAAAACGCCTAGCACAACAGGGGTCGATTCGCGCCTCTCTATCACCGCCGCGCCTTCAACACCTCCGGGTTCACGACGTTGATCGGGGCGCCCGCCGCGTAGGCGTTGATCTGCTCGAAGATGTCGGCGAACTGAAGTTCGTATTCGTCACGGGATACGTAGCCGAGATGCGGCGTGCATACGACGTTCTCCATATGGAGCAGGGGATGCCGGGTGTCGCGCATCGGCTCCTCTTCATAGACGTCGACCGCCGCCATGCCGGGCCGGCCGGCGCGCAGCGCCGCCACCAGGGCACCGGGCTCGATCAGCGGCGCCCGGCTGGTGTTGACCAGGAGGGCGGTCGGCTTCATGCGGGCGAGGTCGGTGCCCGTGACGATGCCGCGCGTTGCATCGACGAGCCGCATATGCAGGGTGATCACGTCGCATTGCTCGAAGAAGGCCGCCTTGCTGGCCGCGGTCTCGTAGCCGTCGGCGCGAGCCTTGAGCAACGTCACTTCGCGCGCCGATATGAGCACGCTCATGCCGAAGGCTCTGCCGTAGCTCGCAACCGCAGCGCCGATGCGGCCATAGCCGAAGACGCCGAGCGTCTTGTGGCGCAGCGTCGTTCCGACCCCGATCTGCCACTTGCCGGCCTTGAGCGCCGCCATCTGCTGGGGAATCTGGCGCATCGCCGCGATGATCAGCCCCCACGTCAGCTCTGCCGTGGCGAATGAAGGCGTGCCCGCATGCTGGTTCGAGGACACCACGATGCCGAGCCGCGTGCAGGTATCAACGTCGATATGCGGATAGACGCTGCGCTGGCTGATGAGCTTCAGCCGGGCCAGGCGTTCCAACAGCGGCGTCCTGATCGCGGTGCGCTCGCGGATCAGCACCAGCGCTTCGGTGTCGGCGAGGCGAGCCGCGAGTGCGTCAACATCCTGGATATGATGGTTCCAGATCATGACGTCATGGCCATCGAGCTGGCGGAAGCACGCCAGCGTGCGTACCGTGTCGTGGTAATCATCCAGGATGGCGACTCTCATGACATCCACTTGTCGTGATTGTTGGCAACGAATTGGAAAATCGTCTAGACATCGGATGCGGAGGAATGTCAATGCAGAGACTTATGAGCGCAATCGCGGCGGCGGTCGCTTTGGGTGTGGTGCCGGTTTCGGCCGCGACCGCGGCCGATGCACAGGGCGTGCATCATCATCGTCCCGGGCATCACACCGGCTCTTATTACGGTCCCAACGTCACGGCCAATCCTGCCGTCCGCGGCGGATATGTCATGAATGGCGCTTTCGATTGGCGCCCTCTCCATTCAGGCCACGAAATGCCCTGGTATGCTCATGGTTACAGCAATGATTGCGTGGCGTGGACGCGTGACGCATACCATTACGCCTGCGATCTGCGTGGCGTGGACGCGTGACGCATACCATTACGCCTGCGATCCGAATAACCGCTACTGAACTATTTGGAGCGAGTCGGAGCGTTGCGCGCTCCTGGCAGGCCGCGTCATTGTCGCTTATTCTGACGATCTCTCCGAAACGTCCCAACGGACCTCATCCTGAGGAGGCCGCGCTCCTGAGCTTGTCGAAGGATGCGCGGCCGTCCTGAGGCTCTCGAAGGACGAAGGATGGACCCAGCACCGACTCGTTCCATCCTTCGAGACGCGCCGCTGAAGCGGCGCTCCTCAGTTTGAGGGCCGGTGTCTGATCCCGCCCCAACATGTCTCGTCATCTGGGCGACTGCCCCGCTAGAACCTCCATTGCAGGCCGGTGGAAACTCCCACCAGCGTCGTGCCTGTGAAGCAGTGGGGATTTCCAAATACATTGCCGCCATCCGCGCCGTTGGCATCGTGGCAGTCGGTGGTGACGCCACGACCGCCCGCGCCGAGATCGAAATGGGCGCTGGGTCCGTTGAAAGTCGCCGCCACGGCCGTGTACCAGGTCAGGTTCTCGCTGAACCGGTGCTTATACGATGCGGTCACCATGTCGGCCTGGTTGTTATTGGGGGCAACGACCGCCGCACCGCCGTCGATCGGGATCGTGCCGTCGTTGTGCTGCCCGGGATCGCCTGGCGTGCGGAAGGCGTGGGCCCAGCCGAAATGGATGGTGTCGCGATCGGTGAGGTCCTGGCTCAGGAACAGCCACGTGCCATAGCGCTGGCGCTCATTCTGGAATGCCAGATCGGCCGGAACGTAGCGGTGCATGCTTTCGAAGATAGCGCCGACTGTCGTCTTGGTCGGGAACCGATACAAGGCTCCAACCTTGAAGGCGTCCTCGTCCGCAACATCCCTGTCGAACAGGCTTTGCGAAAAGGTGTCGGGAAAGACGGGATTGCCACCAGTGACAGGGTTCGCAACACCAAACATGCCCGAAATGTCGCTTTGCCGGTTGACCTTGAAGTGACGCTCATAGGCGGCGGTGGCGTAGAACGGCCCGTTCGTGTAGCTCAGATTGGCGCTAATCGCGTTGCTGAACGCGCCGTCGTTGCAGGCGACCGGGAAGGTTCCGCCGCTTCCGGGAATATTGCCGCCCGCGCAATCGGATTCGCCGGCGGCAAGGTTGCTGCTGTCGTCGGCGCGGTTCTGGCCCGGCGAGAACAGGGCATTGAACTGGAAGCCGGCGAGGCTCGGCGATTCGTACCAGATCGAATGGTTGAGCCGGGTGCCGAACTCGACGCGGTTGTCGCCGCCGCTGTTGCCCATGACCACAGCGTAGTCGCCGATCTGGCCCGCGAACGGATTGAATGCCGCCGTCGAGTTCTGATAGGGGCCGGTGGTCTTGCCGATCTTGATGGCGCCCCATTCCGGCGAGGACAGCCCGACATAGGTGTTTCGATTGAACAGGGCGCCGTTCACGGAGTTGCTGAGGTTGGAGTTCGTTTCTCTCAACCCGGGTGTCGCCGAGATGTCGAAACCGACTTCCGCCTGGTAGACGAAGTTGAAGGGCACATCGGGGAGCCGCTGGAAACCGCGCACGCCCAAATAGGACAGATTGGTCGAGATGGCCGGCATCCAGCCGAAATTTCCGACCGGCGGGGAGTTACCGTTCAGCTCCAGGCCCTTGACGTTCTTCGACGTGCCGTCAAACGAGACATCGAGATT
>WNFR01004102.1_pt1 | contig 15028 bp, 12 predicted proteins | sample 5400221 | NCBI WGS metagenome assembly WNFR01 (sample SAMN13153357, study PRJNA577476) | soil metagenome | isolation source: 40 cm soil under Madrone tree | place: USA:California | collected 2016-06-14 | reverse complement strand
ATCAAGTGGGCCACCAGGCTGCAAGGCAATGACACTTGGACACTAGCATGCAAGCTTTCTTCGGGGGGAACAAACCCGAACTGTCCCGTACCCGACAGCCCAGATTTCGACCTTGGAGGATCAGGACCCAATCTGGTCGGTGACATTGTCGGCTTTGGCCAGAAAAGCGGGATCTATTGGGCACTCAATCCCGATAACGGCAACATCGTTTGGAGTACACCAGTTGGGCCAGGCACTGGCAATACTCTTGGCGGTATCGAGTGGGGTACCGCGACTGATGGTCAGCGCATTTATGTCGCTATCGCGAATGCCGGCCATGCCCCCTATACCTTGGTGCCCTCGGGACAGCAGATTACATGGGGAGCGTGGAGCGCTCTTGATGTCGCCACTGGGAAGATCCTTTGGCAGACTGCAGACCCCACTGTGGGCGCCTTGGACGAGGGCTCGGTGAGTGTTGCAAATGGCGTCATGTATGCGGGCTCTTATGCAGGCCAGATGTATGCGCTGGATACGATAACCGGGAATATCCTCTGGAGCTTCGAGAGCGGCGGCTCAGTACTCGATGGGCCATCAATCGTGAACGGCACTGTCTATTGGGGATCGGGTTACCGGAAAATCGCGCCCGGAATAGGAAATAACAAAGTGTATGCGTTTACTCTGTCCGGCTCGGAGCATGGACGGGAGCACTCGGACGATCAAGGCAAGCAGAAGTGATGGCTTGCGTTGAATGTATCGCTCGCTCGCGTCGACGATTCCATGTGATTCTCAGTCCCGCTGACCGTGCTTACAGACTGCACCTAACAACATGACATCCTGCCGTCCTGACGATGGCAGGATGCCCCACCCGAACTAGTAAAGAACTTTTGTTCGATGTCTATGACCGAATAAAGACATCGGCCTACAAGGAGGAAGAAATGAAATTGAGAATTCTTTCGTTGCTGTTCTTGAGTTCACTACTAATCAACACCGCCTCTGCACAATACCAGCGTACCGATTTAGTCTCGAATCAGCCGGGAGTACCCCAGCTATAAAACACGCCACCAGTAAACGGGGTAAAACATGTATCTCATTGCGATAAACAGATTGGCCGCAATGATTTTTTTCCAGTAGTGTCCTAATTTCACGCCCCACGGGGTTCTCCGTGTTTTCCGTGTCTTCTTGGCGAGGGGTTTTCGGCACTTTCATCACCACAGAGGCACTGAGAACACGAAGAGTGCACTAAGAAAATCTCAAATTATGACACTACTTTTTTTCCCGCCAGACTTGTCATTGTCTTCCAGGACAACTCACTAATCCCAAAGCGACCGTATACCTATGTATGGCCTCCGACATCCATATGTATGGCGGCTAAATTAAAGCTGCCCGCGTCTCAACATCGGGAGTTGGTAAACAACTCTTGAGAAGGAGGCAATCATGAAAGGAAAAAACTTACTACATAAAATTGGCGGATTTGTCCTGGCAGCATCATTACTGTTCGGCGTGGCAACAATGTCGAGCACTGTTGCCCAGGCGCAACGGGGGTCCCACGGTGGCGGATTCCATGGTGGTGGGTTCCGTGGTGGTGGGTTCCGTGGTGGTGGGTTCCATAATCGCGGATTCTTTGGCCCCGGGTGGGGGTGGGGATATCCTTATGGATACTATGGGTATCCTTACGGGTATTACAGCCAGTATGTCTTCGGCGACAGTCAAGCTGCGGATAGTCAGGGTTACCACGACGGGCTAAAGACCGGTTCTAGTGATGCGCGTCATGGTCGAAGCAATGATCCTGAGAGATCGCATTATTTCAAGGATTCCGGCTTTGGTAACTTTGCGCAGGACTACAGGGCGGGCTTCATGCGTGGATATAGCGCGGGGTTCGGCGTCTAAGCTCCGTTTTGGATCACTTACTTGAATGGATGCCGCGATGGAGGTCGCGGCATTCTTTTTTAAGGAACCATAAAAAAGGAGTAGCTGGGTCAGCCAATACCCGCAAGAAATAGATTATTTCAGCAAACAACCGAAAGGCGGTTGGTGGATGTCTTTTGTAATCTCACGGTGATGATTCGAACCAAGATTGGAATGGCAAATTCGGAATCGCTTGTGCGGACTGTACTGACGGCGCTGAGGGAAGGACAGATCGACAATGCCGTCAATCACTTTGGCGAACAGTTCGCATTCAACGACTATGGGATTGGACTCGAGTTTAGGGACAAAGAGCGCTTGACTGAATTCTTCCAGAAGAGGCGAGAACTCTACCCAGATCCTTTACTGCTGACGGACACAATTTTCGTGAGTGGTGATCACGTCATCAGTGAATGGACGCAGCAATACATAGCGACGGAGGCCTATCTTCCAGGTCCATCAAAAGTGCCGATCTCTTTGCGCGGTGCATCCATCGTTCGGATAGAGCACGGCAAAATTGTTCGCTGGTCGGACTACTATAATGGACTGAATGCGCGGCGCACTGCCTTGGCTTCATACTTCACTGATGGATCGAACTCGGAACGAAACGAAGAGTTGAGTCCAACATTTTGACTGTCGACCGTAAACGAAATGATTTATCGGACACCTGGCAGCACGAAAGGAAAAGGTAGGTGAAATGAACGCTCTCACAAACGAAAATACCCGACTTGGCTTTATCGGCATCGGCAACATGGGAAGCCGCATTGCCAGGCGTTTGCTCGAGCACGGCTACCAACTCATCGCTTACAACCGAAGTCGTGAGGCTGCCGAGGCGTTAGTTAAGTACGGCGCAACGGTCGCTGACAGTGTCGCGACACTCGCAGCTGAAGCGGACGTAATCTTGTCGTGCCTTCCGAATGACGAGGCCGTCAAATGGGTTTACACCGATCCACATGGGGTCTTCGCTTACGTGCATCGCGGTTCAGCAATCATTGAAATGAGCACCGTGCTTCCTGCGACTTCGCGCGAACTATACGACCTGAGTCGCGAGGCTGGTGTGAAGTGTCTGGACTCGCCGATCTCCGGCAGCACCCCTTTGGCTGAAAAGGGCACGTTGACGCTCTTCTGCGGCGGAGACGAAGAGCTTTTTCAATCCGCCCAACCAATCTTCAACTCGATCGCAAGCCAATATTTTTATCTGGGTGGCAGCGGCTCAGGGACAGCGATGAAACTCGTTGCGAATACTTTGCTGGGAGTGGAAATGCAAGCGATTGCTGAGTCGGTTGCCTTCGGCCAGAAGGAAGGTCTTGATCGTCATACACTACTCGAAGTCTTGTCACACACGGCGGTTATTGCACCTGCCCATCTCGGAAAGCTGTCGCGAGCGGACGTCGGTGACTATAGTGCTCAGTTTCCAATTCGGCTCATGAACAAAGACTTTCGTCTAATTCTCAAAACCGCGGCTGCAGCCAACGTACCAATGCCGGCAACTGCGGCTGCTTTTCAAATGAACGTCGCGGAACTTAGCGAGAGCAAAGAGGAAGACTTCTCGGCTGTGATTACATTGATGGAAAAACTAGCGCGGCTGGAAACACCTGAAACGAAGTCCCCCGTAGTTGCATCAACTCTCAGGGGTGAGCAAGCTGCGTGAGAGGTTGATCCGGAAACAGATCTGACCTTGATTGATCCAGCCTTGAAAGTAGAGTGACTAGCCAACGTACCTCTATAGGCCATGCTGTCCACCAAGGATCTCTTTAACTCAAGGTCTTCTCACTCAAACGCATTGCCCTCAGACCTAGCCTTCTATATCTAATGAGTGTTTTCTTTATAGCTCGTCTTCTTTTCATGACTCGTACCTCAATTTCTCAAACGTCATTCACTCGCATGCTTCCCTACTTCGTGGCTTTCCCCGGTAGCAGCAGCGCCGAGACCTTTTGATCGGTCATCAATCGTTTCCGGTTCGACATTTGAATCCGGCACGGCGCGGACGAAGGCGCCGGCTGCTCGTTTTTGAAACATGAGTTGACCAGTTTCAGGATTCATATCAACCTGTATCAGATCGCCAAGTTCAACCTGATTTGTGGCCACGAGGTTCGATAGCGGATACACCAGAAGTCGCTCGATGGCACGCTTCAAATGACGCGCGCCATACCTGAAATCAATTCCCTCTTTTAGGATGAGTTCTTTAGCCGCACCAGAACACTGAAAAACAAATTTCGTACCGGCTGAAACCATGATGCGATGCTGCACAGCTTGCAGCTCAAGATCCAGGATCTGGCGGAGGTTTCGCTCATTTAACGATCGGAAAACAACGACTTTGTCGATCCGGTTCATAAACTCGGGCGAGAACTTACGCCTGGCTGCTGCCACTGCCGTCCGGCACATTTTCTCATCCATGTCAGCGCTGCCGTGGTTACTCACGCCCTGTGCCGGCGCAAAACCAATACCTCCGCTGAGCAATTCCGACATCTCGCGCGAGCCCAAATTAGAGGTCATGACGACGATTGTCCGGGAGAAATCTACGCGCCGGTTGTCGCCAAGCGTCAATGTGGCCTTGTCGAGAATACCGAGCAGGAGTTGCCACAAACTGTCAGAGGCCTTCTCAATTTCATCAAACAGCAGCAACGACAGCTCGGTAGTTTCTGTGTGGTAGTGGTCAAGGTTGTCTTGAGTCAGCAGCGGGTGCGTCTCGCGATGGCCGAGATACCCAGGAGGCGAACCGATCAGCTTCGCGATCTCATGCGAATGTTGGAATTCCGCGCAGTCAATCTTGATAATCGCGTTGGGCTTGCCGAACAATACTTCTGACGCGGCTTCGACGACGCGCGTTTTGCCTGAACCGGTCGGACCCAAAAAGAGCATCGTGCCCACTGGGCGATCGGTTGAATTCATCCCGGCGAGGAACATCTGATAAAGACCGCTCATACCTAGTACGGCCTGCTCCTGACCGACGATGCGGTGCGATAGCTCCTGCTCAAACTCTTCTGCACGTAGACCCTTTTGCTCCGGATTGAGGAGGACCGTCTCCGTCAAATCCGTTTGTCTTTTCATTTCTGTTGCAATCATGACTGCCCTCCGTTTTCATTTATGGTTTCGATCACGCTGAAGACTATTAGGTTTGCAGTGGGATATCTATTGGAATGTGAGGTAATGGTATAGGGAGTTTAGGTCACCTTATTGGGAAGTTGACGTCATAGCATAGGAACACGGAGAACCCCGTGGGTGGGATTGAATTGAGTCGAAAGAGATAGCGCAAGAGGCTGATAAATACAGCAAAAGGAGGGAAGAGGTTGGAGTGCCTTCAGTGCCTAATGTACACCTGCTCATGCCGTAAGCAATGATTCGGGAGCATCGAGTTTGTTGGAGCGGTGATGCACGTCACCGAGCAGCACCAAGCGAGGATGGTTCTGGAAAAGGCATTTGACGAAATCAAGAAGTCACACGATCACCTCCGGCTCGTCATTGACACAATCCCCGGTATGGTCTTTGAGCGCGCTGCCTGACGGTACCCGTCGCGTCCGGGCGAAGCTGGAAAAATCCACGCCATTGCGGTATGCGCTGGCCCCTGTTTGTGTCGCACTTGCTGTATTGCTCCACATTTCGGTCATCGGACCTCTTCTGCATCCAACCGGGCTGTTCCTGGCTGGCATTGTCGCCGCAGCATGGTTCGGCGGTGCGGGACCGGGGCTCCTGGCTGCGCTGCTCGCCACGTTTGTACTGCCTCTTCTGATAGAGATGAACTATCCGTTAATCGCGGGCTTCTTCGACCTGCCTCGCTTTCTGGCGTTCGGAATCACAGGAGTGGCCGTTGGCTGGGGCACCACTTTCCGTAGGCGAGCCGAGGCAGCCTTGCGCCAGAGGGAACTAGAGCTTCGCAAGGCACGCAACGAACTTGAAGTGAAAGTGGCGGAGCGGACCGCCGAATTGCGACGCAGCGAAGCTCTCTTCGCGGAAGCGCAGAAATTAAGCCAGACTGGCAGTTTCGCGTGGAATGTTCCCACCGGAGAATTTTTCTGGTCGGAGGAAACATTTCGAATTGCTGGATATGATCTAGCGACTAAGCCAACACTGGAACTGGTGTTCCAACGGGTTAATTTGGAAGACATCGCCCGCGTACAAGAGACTCTCGTTCGCGAAGTCCAGACGGGGACGGATCTGGATTTTGAACATCGATTCGTGATGCCGGGTGGTTCTGTTAAGTATGTCCACGTGGTGGCTCAGGCTGTAAGAGATGAAAAAGGCAACCTCGAGTATGTTGGGGCAGTGATGGACGTAACCGAGCACAAGCAGGCAGAAGACGCGTTGCACAAAACGCAGGCGGATCTGGCGCACGTCACGCGTGTGATGATGATGGGGGAACTGGTTGCCTCGATAGCGCATGAAGTCAATCAACCACTCGGCGCCATTGTCACCAACGGCCATGCGTGTGTGCGTCTGCTTTCCCGCGACGTTCCAGATATCGATAAGTTACGCGGAATTATCGCGCGGATGATCGGTGATGGCATGCGTGCGAGTGAAGTGATTAAGCGAATTCGCGATCTCTTGCACAAGACACCTGTTGAAAAAGTACTGTTGAACATCAACGAGACGATTCAGGAGGTGATCGCACTGGTAGGGAGTGATGTGCTGAGGAGTAAGGTTGAGTTGAAGACTGAACTCGAAGCTGATCTGCCGCCGGTGTTAGGAGATCGGATCCAGCTGCAACAAGTAATCCTAAATCTGATCCTAAACGGCAAAGAGGCTATGAGCGGGGTGCAATCTCATCCGCGTGAGCTGCTGGTTAGTTCCGGGAAGGGTGGGCCTGATGAGGTCGTGGTTGCAGTGCGGGACTCTGGCAATGGCCTCGACCCCAAGAACGTCGACCGGATCTTCGACCCGTTTTTTACCACTAAACCAGATGGCATGGGCCTGGGGCTTTCCATTAGTCGAACGATCATCGAGGCGCATGGCGGAAGGCTCTGGGGTACCCCGAATGATGGCCAGGGAGTGACAATGCAGTTTACCCTGCCACCGAGCATATAGACTTCTCGTCGTCAGTTTCTTTCAAGATCTTTGGGAACGGACCTAGAATAAGGGTTCCCCGAAAAATATCATGGAGTACAAACGCGACCGTTCCGCGTGGCAACCAGAGGGAGGCGCACTGCTGCCGTGAATTTGATTGGTTCGTACAACTACGCTCTCGTGGCGCTTTCGGTATTGATCGCCATCGTTGCGTCGTACACTGCTCTGGATCTAGCCGGCCGCGTGACGGCCGCACGCGGTCGGATTCGCGCGGTTTGGCTGCTGGGCGGGGCCATTGCGATGGGGACCGGCATCTGGTCCATGCACTACATCGGGATGCTGGCGTTCATCCTGTCGGTTCCTGTGGCCTACCATTGGCCCACCGTTCTGCTCTCGCTATTTGCAGCAATTCTCGCTTCTGCCATTGCGCTATACGTGGTGAGCCGGCAGCGCATGGATGCGTTCCGAGCGTTCGCCGGCAGTGTCCTGATGGGCGCAGGTATCGCGAGCATGCATTACATCGGCATGGCCGCCATGCGTTTACCGGCCATGTGCTATTTCGATTCCGTTATCGTGCTCATGTCCGTCGTGTTCGCGGTACTGATTTCTCTCGCCGCTATATGGATTACCTTTCATTTCCGAGATGAGAAAACAGCCGCCGGCTGGGGAAAGATCGCCGGCGCCGTCGTGATTGGCGCCGCGATCCCTGTCATGCACTACACCGGCATGGCCGCCGCCGGTTTCACCCTCTCCGGCATGCCGGTGGACCTGTCTCATGCCGTTAGCATCTCTACACTAGGCACGGCAGTAATTGCCTCCGTCACTTTGATCGTCCTCGGTCTGGCTTTGCTGACGTCGTGGATGGATCGGCGCTTCGCTGTCCGCAGCCTGGTACTGCAGGAAGTGAAGCTGAAGCAAAGCGAGGCCTATTTGGCCGAAGCCCAGCGGTTGAGCCACACGGGCAGCTTCGGCTGGCGGGTTTCCGCGGAGGAGATTCTATGGTCCGAAGAAACCTTTCGCATCTTCCAATACCCCCGAACCGCGAAACCGACTGTGGAACTTATTCTCCAGCGGGTTCATCCGGAAGACACGGCCCTCGTGAGGCAGACAATTGAACGCGCGTCGTCGGATGGGAGAGATTTTGATTTTGAAAGTCGACTACTGATGGCGGATGGTTCCGTCAAACATGTCCATGTTGTGGCTCATGCCTTAAGCGATAAGTCGGACAGTCTCGAGTTTGTTGGGACGGTGATGGATGTGACCGAACAGCACCAGGCGAACAGAGCCCTGGAGATCGCGTTCGCTGAGATCAGGAAATCGGAAGTTCAGCTTCGACTTATCATCGACACAATCCCTGGCATGGTGTTTACCACCTCAAATGAAGGCAAACTCGAGTATGTCAACGTGCGCATTTTGAATTACACGGGCAAGGATCTTGCCGAATTGGCCGACTTCCGTTGGACGTGTGTGATCCATCCGGATGATGTCGAACTGGCGTTAGATGCGTGGCTCCAGTCGGTCGCAACTGGCCTTCCACATGAGGCGGAATGGCGGATGCTCCGCGCCGATGGCGCATACCGATGGTTCCACAACCGGATGGAATCGCTGCGGAACGATGAAGGCCGCATTATCCGCTGGTATGGATTGCTCCACGACATAGACGATCGGAAAAACGCAGAGGAAGTTGCGCGCAAGACTCAGGTAGAGCTGGCCCACGTCACGCGAGTGATGACGATGGGAGAACTGGTGGCCTCGATAGCGCATGAAGTCAATCAACCACTCGGCGCCATAGTGACTAACGGCCGTACGTGTGTGCGCCTGCTTTCTCGCGACGTTCCAGATATCGATAAGTCCCTCGAAGTTATCGGGCGTATGATCACAGACGGCATGAGGGCGAGCGAAGTGATTAAGCGAATTCGCGATCTCTTGCACAAGACACCTGTTGAAAAAGTACCGTTGAATATTAACGAGACGATTCAGGAGGTGATCGCTCTGGTGGGTAATGATGTAGTGAGGAGTAAGGTTGAGTTGAGGGCTGAACTCGAAGCTGATCTGCCGCCGGTGTTAGGAGATCGGATTCAGTTGCAGCAAGTAATTCTGAATCTAATTCTGAATGCCAAAGACGCGATGAGCGGTGTGCAAACCAATCCACGTGAGCTGCATATGACGTCAGGAAAGACTAATGGTGGTGCGATAGTGGTTGCAGTGCGTGACACTGGTCGTGGGCTTGACGCAAAGGATGTTGAGCGAATCTTCGACCCGTTTTTTACCACTAAACCAGAAGGCACGGGCCTGGGGCTTTCGATTAGTCGAAGGATCATCGAGGCCCACGGGGGAACGCTTTGGGCTACACAAAACGAGGACAAAGGAGCGACAATACAGTTTACCGTTCCATCGGGGCAGCGCGAGTGAAACGTAAATGTGCCGAGATGCGTGCCCACACCAGTCGGGTAGAACTTGGTGGTATGTTGTTTCACGCTACACTCCGCGAAATAGTGAGGCGCCGTCTTTAAACGAAGAAGTTTTGCGTCAAATAAGGAGGCAATCATGAGTCTGTCAGCACAGGCAACTCCGCTCATCGCCGCACTCGAACAACTCGGTGCACACGACCATTTCTGCTCGATATACGAAAGCCCTCAAGAGCATTACGCGGTCGCTATTCCATTCATTCGCATCGGGCTCGATCGTGGCGAAAAATGCATCTACATAGCCGACGATGGCACGGTCGGCGACGTTCGCCAAGCCATGCAGTCCGAAGGCATTGACGTAGATCGTGCCATCTCATCCCGAGCCCTCGTTCTGGCAACTAAAGACCAGGCATACCTGGAGCACGGATCTTTTCACCCCGATTGGATGTTTAACTTCTGGAAAGAAGCGACGCAATTGGCGATGAGCGAAGGGTTCTCTGCGCTCCGCGCCACGGGCGAAACAGAATGGGTTCTGAGAGGGGGCCGTGGGCTTGAGCGTTGGATGGAATACGAAAGCAGATTGACTCACACGCTCTCGGAAAGTAACTGTTCCGCGCTTTGCCAGTACAATCGACGCCTTTTTCCACCCGAACTCATTCTCGACGTCATCCGCACTCATCCCACGGTCGTTTACGGCAGCACGGTCTGCCGAAATCAGTACTATGTGCCAGCGGACGAATTTCTGGGAGCTAACCAAACGGCGCGTGAAGTGGAGAGGCTGTTGACCAATATCCGGGAACGCGAGCGTGTAGAGGACGCTCTCCGAGTACAACTCACGGAGCGCAGGCGCGCGGAAGAGGAACTGCGCCGCAGTGAAGCCTACCTGGCGGAGGGCCAGAGAATAAGCCACACAGGAAGTTGGGGTTGGAATGTTGCCACCGGGGAGCTCTTCTGGTCGCAGGAGCATTTTCGCATCTTTGGCTTCGATCCCGAGACCGCGAAACCGTCTTATCCCATGTTCCTGGAAAGGATTCACCCCCAGGATCGGTCTTTCGTTGAGCAGTCGGTTGATAGGGCGGTTCGCGAAAGAAGTGATCTTGAAATGAACTATCGAATCGTTCTTAAGGAAGGATCTATTAAGTATCTCCAAAGTCTCAGCCATCCCGTCATTAGACGGTCGGGTGACGTCGTTGAGTTTGTCGGTACGGTCATGGATGTGACCGAACGTAAGCAGGCCGAGGAAGCACTGCACAAAGCGCAGGCGGAGCTGGCGCACGTCACGCGAGTGATGACCATGGGGGAACTGGTTGCCTCAATAGCGCATGAAGTCAATCAACCACTCGGCGCCATTGTCACCAACGGCCATGCGTGTGTGCGCCTGCTTTCTCGCGACGTTCCTGATATCGATAAGTCCCTCGAAGTTATTGGGCGTATGATCGGAGACGGCATGCGTGCGAGTGAAGTGATTAAGCGAATTCGCGATCTCTTGCACAAGACACCTGTTGAAAAGGCGCCGCTGAACATCAACGAGACGATTCAGGAGGTGATCGCACTGGTAGGCAGCGATGTGCTGAGGAGTAAGGTTGAGTTGAAGGCTGAACTCGAAGCTGATCTGCCGCCGGTGTTAGGAGATCGGATCCAGCTGCAGCAAGTAATCCTAAATCTGATTCTAAACGGCAAAGAGGCTATGAGCGGCGTGCAATCTCATCCGCGTGAGCTGCAAGTTAAGTCCGGGAAGAGTGGGTCGGATGAGGTCGTAGTTGCAGTGCGGGACTCTGGCAATGGCCTCGACCGCAAGAATGTTGACCGGATCTTCGACCCGTTTTTTACCACTAAACCAGGAGGGATGGGCTTGGGGCTTTCCATCAGTCGAACGATCATCGCAGCCCACGGGGGGACGCTTTGGGCTACACAAAACGAGGACAAAGGAGCGACAATACAGTTTACCCTTCCACTGGGCAGTGAGAGTGCTCATGAAGAAAGCAGACCAGATTGTATTCGTGATCGATGATGATCCATCGATGCGCACGGCTATCAGGGAGCTTATCGAAGCTGTCGGACTCAGTTGCCAAACCTTTGGGTCAGGGCAGGAACTTCTCGAGGCAAAACTGCCGGATGTACCCAGTTGCCTGGTGCTCGACGTGCGCCTTCCGGGGCTCAGCGGCCTGAATCTTCAGCGAGAACTGACGGAGAGAGGTATTCATATTCCGATCATTTTCATTACGGGACATGGTGATATCTCTATGTCTGTGCGGGCCATGAAAGCCGGAGCAGTAGAATTTCTCACCAAGCCTTTTCGAGACCAGGACTTGCTCGACGCGATTGAGCAGGCGACGGAACGCGACCGCTCCGCGCGCATGCAGCGAAGGGAAATGAGCGAACTGGAAGAAAGGTCTGAGACACTTACGCCACGCGAGCATGAGGTGATGCGATTAGTCGTTGCCGGACTGCTAAACAAACAGATTGCCGCCGAACTTGGAATCAGCGAGAAGACCGTGAACGTTCATCGTAGCCAGGTGATGCAAAAAATGCGGGCAGACTCTTTAGCGGAATTGGTTCGGATGGCCGAAAAACTTCGCCTTAGTGCTCTGGCCGCACATTCGCATTAGACTTTCTTCCTATACCGTTTCCTTAAATTCCCATACCACTACCTCATATTCCAATAGTTATCCGATCGCGTACCCAATAGTCTTCAAGGCGTTAGCTTTGGAATGTGGTGGTAAGCGCAGCGCGACACTGCTCTGCGTCTTAGGGTCTGTAGGTCCTTGTCATAATCCAAAGCGCCGTCGTCGCTTTTCTTTGCCGGCGCATAGTCGACAGAACATGCGAGAGAACAACCCAGTCGCCGAGGGTACAAGAATTTCAATCGTGGATGACGACGAATCGATGCGTGAAGCGATCAAGACACTAATCGGCTCCATGGGATTGAGTGTTGATGAGTTTTCATCGGCCGAAGACTTCCTGAATTCGCGCCCGTCTCAAGTCGACTGTTTAATCTTGGACGTCAGGATGCCTGGGTTGGGCGGGCTGGAGCTTCAGCGCCGATTGGCTTCGGACAACAGACCTGTACCTATCGTCTTTATTACCGCTCATTACAGCGAAGAAGACCGGAAGCGGGCCATGGAAGCCGGGGCGGTCGCCTTTTTGAGCAAGCCATTCACAGAGCAAGAATTGCTCAATGCCATTAGCGCATCTTTAACGATCAATAAGAAGTTCGCCGATGCCTCTGACGAGGAACGCGACTAGATTAGCGAAGAACAGAGAGGGATGCCATGTTACAAACCGTCAATACTGTTGGCCATGCAAGTTGGCCCACTCCAATCGTAAATCCAATTGTAAGTACGCCTGAAACGTGGAAGAGAAGTATCCGCAATAAGCGAGAAGCGAATCTGAAGTCACCGTCTGCCACCGACGTCGCATTTCTGTACCCGGAGGCTGTCGTAGTGTCTAGTGATGCCTTCGCCTGGCAGGACATCCGCATAATACAGTTGCGGCATAGCTTGAACGAGATGGTGGTACCGCCTTCTGACAATCACTGCCTCGTATTGAACCTGAGCACGCCTCTTAATCTGAACGCCCGGCTGGGTCAACGTAACTTCGAAGGGAGAGTGCGGGCAGGAGAGGTGGCCATTATTCCCGCCGGAACAACCTGGTCGTGCCAATCTCATGGGTCGCACTTACGCAACACACTGCTTATGTTTCTGCGCCCTCTTTTTCTACGAAGTGCGGTAGAGGCATTGGACTTGTCCTACGGAGAACTGGCCCTTACTCCGCAGATCGGTTTTCAGAGCAGACACATCCGCCACATCGCTATGTCCCTCCTGGGCGAATTGAACGAAGCGAACGTCATGGGACGACTTTACGCCGACTGCCTGGCAGTTGGTCTTGCGATTCAGCTGATAAGGCGTTATAGCTCCTTAAAGGATGTCCAGATTGGCCATGGAGGAATAGCGCCCCAAAAGTTAAGAAGGGCTATAGCCCTTATAGACCATCATCTAGCCGGGGAAGAAGAAGGAAGAGTAGGACTCCGAGTTAGCCAAAGAGGTTGGGATGAGCTACTTCCACTTTTCGCGAGCGTTCAAGCAATCGATGGGAATGACTCCGACCAACTATATCGCCGAGCGACGGATTGACCGCGCAAAAAAATTAATGCAGGAAACAGACTTCCCGATTTCGGAGATTGCCCTCCGGTCAGGATTTTCCAGCCAGAGCCACTTTACAACTTGTTTTCGACGTGTTGCGGGAGTGACACCGAGATCTTTCAGACAAGGAATGTAGGATTTCAGAACCGAGGCATTACGGACTGTGCGAAAAGTCAGTCGAGTGAGGAAGGACACCAACATGATCGCAACTCAAATACAGTACCGCGAGCGAAGCGACCGGATGCCGGCACTCGATAATCGCAAGAACCTAAAACGGTGGTTGAGTGCCGGCATCCGGTCGCTTCGCTCGCGGTACTGTATTGGGTGACGACACCAAGCGCAATCATGCTCAATCGCCAAGTTTCTACCCACCCGCTAGTGTTCAGCAGCCGGGTCCGCCTGGCATCGCAGTTGGGCCGTCATTATTTTAAGAGTCTTGTGTAAGCAGCAAAATGTCCCGCATGGGTCTCGCATTCGCTCCGGACCCGGTCGCTACTGCTCCTCGGTTCTGTAATTGTGTGGTGTTCGCGTTTCACCAACTTTTCGATCGAGCTTTGCCCTGTCTCCTGGGGCTTGCGCTATGGGTGTTGCGGGGTGGTGAAACGCTTGACAGTGCTCTTTACCCGATCGCTCTTGCCATTAGGCTCCATCGAGTCCACCGTGTAGTAGTAGGTTGTGCCAGGCTTGAGGCCGTCCATCCGAACGCGGAAAACGGTAAGGGAATGGCCTGGGTTCAGCCTTATTGGAGATTTCGCCGTCTGTTCCAGTTTTGTGCGATCCGTTCCGTAGCGGACGACACCATAATGCACCGGTGAACCTCCAGGGTTGTTGCTTGTCCACCTGATAATCACAAAGTCGGGATCCGCTCGTTCGATCTCTGGCCCGCGGGTGATCTGGACTCTCGCGGCTTTTTTAGTGGTAGGACTCTCCTGCGTGGCCACTGGAGTTGAGTAGACCAGGTTACCGACCATAACCGTCATCGCCAGTTTCAGAAGCAGTCTATTCATGGACAGACCTCCTGCGAGTTAAAGGGCATCGGGACCGCCAAGACGGCCCCGATGCGTTGTTTCTATTTTCCCCCTACTCGTCCGTGCATCCGACAGAACCCCTTTCACTATGGAATAGCCGGACTGGGAGTAGGCGAGACGCCGCAGACAGCCGGCGCGCAGGGCGGGAGTGGCGGAGTCGGGATAAGGAAGTCATTACCCTGAGTCGCGGCCGTACCCCCGGTCATGCACTGTCCCGTAAAGGTATCTCTGTTTGGGTAAGGTCTCGTGAACCCATCCGTGAGTGTCATAAGGAACGCGACGATCTGGTTCTCCTCCTGATCGGTCAAGCCAAGATTGCCGGTCGTCATGTCGAGGTTGTTCGTGACCTCGGGCATAGGCCAGCAGTCTACTTTTTCGGTCGTTCCTGCCGGGCAGTGTCCGGAGGTGACATTGAACTTAAACACATCTCGCGTATTGTAGAAGTGGACGAGTTGCTTCAGGCTCTTGATGTAGCCGTTGTGAAAGAACTCCTTCTGGAAGTAAGGCCCAGGCGCCTCGGTGGTTGGACACTGTGGCGGTGTCATCGCTACATTGCGCGCCGAAGACA
>WNFR01006809.1_pt1 | contig 15029 bp, 13 predicted proteins | sample 5400221 | NCBI WGS metagenome assembly WNFR01 (sample SAMN13153357, study PRJNA577476) | soil metagenome | isolation source: 40 cm soil under Madrone tree | place: USA:California | collected 2016-06-14 | reverse complement strand
TTCAAGGTTTTGAACCGCGCCGAGATTACGAAGTATAAGGCGTTTTATCCGGAATCGGTTTACTTGAGCACCGTGATCAAGAACCTGGAGACGGCCGAACCGCTTTCGGTCACGTCGCGATCGCACCTGTAAGATCGATCCGCCTGAGGCGGATTAGCTCGACGACTTGTTTGCGCACCGCTCGTGCGCTAACTTCCGGCGCATTTTTGCCGGCATAGCTCAGTTGGTAGAGCAGCTGATTTGTAATCAGCAGGTCGTCGGTTCGAATCCGACTGCCGGCTCCAATTGAACACCGGTTTTAGGTGTTAAACGAGCAGATGCTTAAAGCAACAGTCAAGCGGCTGATTCGACGAACAGGCGTCAAAACAAAGCGACGTCTACCGCCCGATCTCGATCAAGGCTTCATCGACATCTTTGACCGCGTCAGACCGTACACGATGACGAGCCCGGAACGCGCGTACGCCCTGATTCAAGCCGTCAGATACGTGGTGAGCGCTAATGTGCCCGGCAGCATTGTCGAGTGTGGTGTTTGGCGAGGCGGAAGCATGATGGCGGCGGCCTATGCGCTGCAGGCGCTCAACCGAAGTGACAGAGATCTCTATCTCTTCGATACGTTTGAGGGAATGGCGCGGCCAACTGATTCGGATGTTGCCTATACGGGTGCGCAAGCGCTGTCCGAATTTGAAATCAAGAAAACGGGAAAGGACAGTTCGGAATGGTGTCGCGCTTCGGTGGAGGATGTGCGTAGCAATTTACTTAGCACCGGCTATGACGCGGACCGCCTGAAATTCGTCAAAGGGAAGGTCGAAGAGACGATTCCCGGTTCAGCCCCAGAGCAAATTTCGATTTTGCGACTGGATACCGATTGGTATGAATCGACGCGGCACGAACTGATTCATCTTTATCCGCGCATGGCTAAAGGCGGAGTCTTGATCATCGACGACTATGGATATTGGCAGGGGTGTCGCAAAGCGGTTGACGAATACTTTAACGAAACGAAGGCGCCCATTCTCCTCAATCGCGTCGATCACACGGGACGAATCGCAGTCAAATCGTAGAGCGCGGGAGATCGACATCGACGATTTCCTGAATGTTTGCTGGACGATTGCTCATCACCAGCACGTGATCAGCCAGTTGAATAGCTTCTTCGATGTCGTGCGTGACAAAGAGAATCGTTTTCTTTTCGCTTTGCCAGATGCGCACAAGATCGGTGCGCACTTTTTTTGTTTGCAAGAGGCTTTAAAGAAATTGCCTTCTTCCCGGTTTCTCGAAATGATACCTTAACGATCTGATGATAATGGCCAAGCCGCGGTATGACTTTGATTTCGCTGTGGCCGGTGGCGGTCCTGCTGGCTCGTCGGCGGCCATCTCGCTAGGGCAGCGTGGTCATTCGGTCGTTCTCTTTGAGCGCGATACGTTTCCGCGATTCCATATCGGCGAGTCATTGCTCTCGACTGCCAACGACGCGTTTGCGGCTTTGGGTGTGAGCAAGAGAATCGAGGCGGCATGTTTTCCGGAGAAATGGGGTGCACGCCTCTTCACGCATGACGGTCAGAGCGGCCGGTACGTCGACTTTACCTCCGTCCGGGAGGTCAACAGGCCTCAGACGTATCAGGTGTGTCGCCAAGAATTCGATCGCATTCTGCTGGAACGGGCCCGCGAAGTGGGCGTCGAGGTTCGAGAAGGCTGCCAGGTGACTGCGTGCGAGTTTTCCGGGGACGCAGCAGTCCTCAGCGTGGCGTCGCGCACTGACGCTGCAACCGGCCATGTGCGAGTGCGCGCAGTCGTTGATGCCACGGGCCGCCGGGGGTTGATCGCTCGAAAATTCAATCTGCGCACCGAGGAGCCCCGGCTTGCCAACATAGCAATATTCTCCCACTACACGAACGTACCGCGACTAGAAGGACCGCGGCCCGACGACATCCGACTTATTGCACGCAGCGACGCCGGCTGGTTCTGGATCATTCCAATTTCAAAAGAGTTGACGAGCGTCGGGGTCGTTCTACCGAAACTCCGTTACCGCAGCTTGGCCAACGGTTCGCCAGAGGAGACGCTCAACGGCGCGATCGCCGATACGCCGATTGTCGCCGAGTTAATGCGCGAGGCTCGTCGCGAGTGGCCAGTACGCGTCGAGAAGGATTTTTCGTACAGTGCTTCGGTGTATGCTGGCCATCGCTGGATCTTGGCCGGGGACGCAGGATCGTTTCTCGATCCCGTATTTTCGACCGGGGTCTCAATTGCTATGGAATCAGGGATTGAAGCCGCTGCCGAGCTCCATCGCGCGCTGGCAAGAGATGATTTCTCAGAGGCGAACTTCGCGGCGTTTTCTCGTCGTCAGCGCAAGCGGTTTCAGAGGTTTCGCAGGTTTGTTGTGGGATTCTACACCCCCCAGTTCCGCGATGTCTTTTTCAGCCCGAACCCGCCGAGGCTCGTCTTTCGGTCAGTCGTCACCATGCTTGCGGGTAAGTGGAACGCGAGTTTGTGGACCCGCTTTCTGAACCAGCTGTTCTTCGGTATCGTATCGATCCAGAAACGTTTCAACATAACGCGCCCCGTCTTCCGACGCGACCGAGACGCGGGTTACCCGACCGAAACGCGCTCCAAAGATCCAGTTGCGCATGGCGCTTGACCTTTGGCGACTTCCGTAGGCCGCCAACGACAACAACCCAGCTTGCTGGTCGCGCTCTGGCCAATGAGCTTGGAATCCCCAATGGGACGTTGTCTCCGAATTTCTCCACGAGCATGTGAAGGCGGTCATGTCAGCGGCCAAACTTGGGTTCGCCTGCTTCTTCGGCCTCCGGCTCGGGAACGGGTTGATGTGTGCCGCTTCCCACGAGGCGTTCGAAGAGCGGCGAGGCCATGAGCGTTGTGACAACCGCCATGATGACGAGCGTGGCGAAAAGTCCTTCCGAAATAATGCCGCGTTGGAGTCCGATATTGATGATGATCAACTCCATCAGCCCGCGCGCATTCATTAACGTGCCGATGCCGAGCGCTTCGCGATTCGAAATTCCAGTCGCCCGTGCGGCCACCCAGCAGGCGACGCCTTTGCCTACGACAGCTGCGACCAACAGGGCGCCGCACATGAGCCAGAGAAAACTGGAATTGAGCAAGCCGATCTTTGTATTCAAACCCGAGTAAGTGAAAAAGAGCGGAAGCAACAATGCCACGGTGAGCGGTTGGATGCGGCCAATAATATCGCGCGTGACGACCCCGCGCGGCATCGCCGCACCCATGACGAACGCCCCGAACACTGCGTGCAAACCGATGAGGTCGGTGAACCATGCACCCAGAGCCATGAGCACGAGCCCGACGACCAACCCGGCTTCGGTGAGCGTTCCGTTTCTTGTTAACCAAACTTTGGCACGAAGCAGCAACGGCCGCACCATTAGCAGCGTTAAAGCCACGTAGGCGATGCCGCCGGCGATGTTAATCAGCGCGTGGCTCCAATTCTTCTCAAAACTGGCGAGCACGATGGCCAGGAGACACCACGCCGTCGCATCGTCGATTGCCCCAGCACCCAGCGCCACCGTCCCCATCGTCGTGCCCGTAAGTTTTTTGAAATGAATGATCCGCGCGAGCATGGGAAACGCCGTGATACACATGGACGCGCCAAGAAAAAGCATCGCCTCCGAGAGCGACGTCGTATTTGGAAATAGCGCCGTGTAGTGAAAGAGAATCCAAGCCAGGCCGGCGCCTAACACGAAAGGAGTCAACATCCCCGCCAAAGACACGGCGATCGAACTTTTCAGTCTGCGCTGCACGATGTCGACGCGAAATTCCATTCCGACGACAAACATGTAAAGCGCGAGCCCGAGTTGCGACGCGGGAAAAAGATAACTCTGGGTATCGCGCATCTGTTGCGTCGTGTCCCAGGGGAAAAGCCAACGCTGCGCCTCGGGCCAGAGCAGACCGAACAACGACGGACCGAGCAACACGCCGGCCAGCATCTCCGCCACGACCTGCGGTTGGCCGAGTCGCAAAGCGATCGCGCCTACGAGCCGGCAGAAAAGTAGAATAACAGCCAGCTGAAGGAAAAACTGAACGGCGAGATGCAGATTGTTCATTGAACCGGCTTATCCAGCGCGGACTTTAGCGGAAGAGAACCTAACCGCACAACTGGGAACGCACGCTTGACGTAGTGTGCACGGAACAGGAAAACTATCAGTTGGAGGCATGGAAGCCCAGACACAAAATGGCTCAGCGGAAGTCGCAGACACTTATGATGTAGTCATCATGGGTGGCGCGCTTTCCGGCGGCGCCACCGCGACTCTTCTGCTGCGGCACAATCTCGGCATTCGGATATTGATCCTCGAAAAGTCACCGAAACTCGGGCGCCGTGTCGGCGAGGCGACCGTAGAAGTAAGCGCCTATTTCATGGGGCGCGTCCTGGGGCTGACGCAGTATTTGAACGAATCGCATCTCGCGAAACAGGGGCTGCGGTTTTGGTTTACGAACGATGACGTGAGGTCACTGGCTGAGGCGAGCGAGCTCGGGCCGCTTTATCAGGTTCGTGTGCCGTCGTATCAACTGGATCGCGCCGCGTTTGATGAAGAAGTATTACGCCGCGCGACTGCCGCCGGCGCGCAGCTTGTGCGTCCCGCGACCATTACCGATGTTCAACTTTCATCCGGCAACCAGCAATCGGTCACATTCCGTAATGGCGACGGAAACAAAACGGTCCGCGCGCGCTGGATTGTCGATGCATCGGGTGTGGCCGCGATTCTCGCGCGGAAAAACGGTTGGTGGGTTTCCAATACGGAACATCCAACGGCAGCCGCGTGGTCGCGATGGAGAGGCGTGAAAGATTGGGACAGCCGCGAATTGGCCGAAAAATATCCGCAGTGGTCGCGCTCTGTTTACTCCACGCGCAACACGGCCACGAATCACGTCATTGGCGACGGCTGGTGGAGCTGGTGGATCCCACTCAAGGGCGGTGATGTCAGCGTCGGCGTCGTCTTCGATCAAAGGCTGGTCGATTGGCCTCAGGACGGAGGAAAGATCGGCGAGCGGCTGAAAACCTTTCTCATGAAACATCCGGTCGGCCGCGAGATCCTGATCGATGCGCAATTCGACGAAGAAGACGTGCACTGGCGGAAAAATCTCGCCTATTACAGCACTACTTTCGCCGGGGACGGCTTTGTTCTGGTCGGCGATGCGGCCGCATTCATGGATCCATTTTACAGCCCAGGTATGGATTGGATTTCGTTCACGACATCACGTGCGGCGGCCCTGATCGGTGCGCAGCGAAGAGGCGAAGCGATGAGTGCGTTAGTTGAGCGGCATAATCGCGATTTCGCGATATCTCATCGTTGTTGGTTCGAGGCCGTTTACAAAGATAAATACGAATACATGGGTGAATTCGATCTAATGAGCATTGCTCTGATCTTCGATCTTTGCCTTTACTATTTGGGCGTGGCGTCTCGGCCATTTAGGTACGGCGAGAATGCTCTGCTGGTTCCGCCGTTTTCAGGTGCGGGGATCGGCCCGATTTTTCGTTTTATGCGAACCTACAACCGCCGTCTTGCTGAGATTGCGCGTCGTCGTCGCAAACGTCGAATGCTGGGCAAAACGAACCGCGCGCACCGCTGTCTGATCCCCGGTTTCAAATTGCATTCCACCAATCCGAAACTCTTTGCTCAAGGTTTCGCCAAATGGGCGCGGGTGGAACTTGGCGAGCTGTTTTCCGCACGCATGTCTTGATTGCCTTCACCGGAGTGCAGGCGGAAATCTCAGCGTAGAATTCGGACAAGCGAGAATTGGGAGATTGCGGCTCGCGAAACCGTTGTTGATGAAACCCGTGACCGGACAGATGAGATGACACGTCACTGGCAGAAATCCGATCTGGAATTTCTTTTGATCACTGGAAGCCGTGCGCTGCGAATGAAAGAGATGAAGATTAATTGCCCCATGAAGTGAACGGCTGATTAACGGATCCTCACGCGTTCAGCGAGAAGTGGATTCCATGGCCGGTGATTTGGCTTCTCCTGGCGACTGCTAAAGCAATTGGTAAGGATCGACATCGACCGCCACGGTCACATCTTCTGGAAACGGCAGCTTATCGAGCGTCTCGCGCACGAGCCGGCTCAAGCGCACGATTGCTTCACCGCGGATCAAAATGTGAAAGCGAAATTGTCCCTGTAATTTTTCCAGCGGCGCCGGCGTCGGATCGCCGAGAATGAATTCCGATCCGAGCGCTTCCTTTAATCGTCGCGCCAGTGTTTCCGCGGAAAACTTTGCGCGCGCTTCGTGCGCCGAACGGATTGTGATCAAGACCGCGTGCTTGAACGGAGGAAAATCGCATCGTTCACGAAACTCGAGTTCCTGTTGGAAATAACCGGCGAAGTCATGATGCCGCGCAAATTGAATGGATGGACTGAACGGCGTGTAAGTTTGCACGAACACCTCGCCCGATGTCTCCCCACGACCGGCGCGACCGGCTACCTGCGTGAGAAGCTGAAAGGTTCGTTCGCCCGCGCGAAAGTCGGGCATATGTAACGCGAGATCGGCATTGATGATTCCGACCAACGTCACATTCGGAAAGTGCAAGCCCTTCGCGATCATTTGTGTCCCGACGAGGATGTCGATCTTACCGGCGCGGAAACTGAGAAGCGTTTCGCGATACGCCTGTTTACGCGTCATCGAATCGGCGTCCATCCGCTTGACCACCGCGGTTGGGAAAATCTGCGCGACAGTCGATTCGACTTTCTCTGTGCCGAATCCGGAATAGATCAGCGCATCTTTCCCGCAAGCCGGACATTTTTTTGGCACCGCCGCAGTGTGTCCGCAAAGATGACAGCTCAAACGTCCCGCGGCCGCGGGATGCCGATGAAACGTCAGAGCCACGCTGCAGTTTGGACAGTTGCGTGCCTCGCCGCAATTGCTGCAAAGGAGCGACGTGGAAAACCCGCGACGGTTGAGAAACAAGATGGTCTGCTCGTGTTTCTCCAGCCGAACCGCGATCGCGGCGCGCAACTTCTCCGAGAGGATCGAGGCGGCCTTTTCTTTCCGGCGCTCCTGGCGAAGATCGACAATGCGCATGAGCGGCATCTGCTGCTGGTCCACGCGCTGGGTTAGAGTGGCGAGTTCGTATTTGCCGCTGCCCGCGTTGTGATAACTCTCGAGTGACGGCGTCGCGCTGCCCAGGACGACGACGCACTTCTCGATTTTGGCACGCACCGCCGCAACGTCGCGGGCGTGATAGCGCGGCGCTTCCTCTTGTTTGTAGGTGGTTTCGTGCTCTTCATCGACAATGATGAGGCCGAGATTCTTCAGCGGCGCGAAAATCGCGCTGCGCGCGCCAATCACGATCCGGGCGCGGCCGGAATGAATCTTGTGCCATTCATCGTGTCGCTCGCCTTCGGAGAGATGGCTATGCAAAACGGCCACATCGTCCTGCGCCTCGGCAAACCGGCCCTTGAAGCGCTCGACTGTTTGCGGTGTCAGTGAAATTTCGGGAACGAGCACGATGGCGCTGCGGCCGCGCTGCAACGCGGCGCGAATTCCCTGCAGATAGATTTCGGTCTTGCCACTGCCAGTCACGCCGTGCAGCAAAATCGGGCGCGCCTTTTCCGGCGAATCAAGCGCATCAGTGATTTCTTTCAGCGCGAGGATTTGTTCCGCGTTCAGTTCGAGATTGCCGGTGGCGATAAACTTTTCGTCGCCATGCGGATCGCGTGGCACGTCTCCTTCGCGCAATTCGACCAGGCCGCGCTTGGCGAGCGCGCGTAACGTCTGGTTATCGAGCGACGTCTTGCGTAAGAGTTCCGTCGCAAGCATGGGCACTTTCAGTTTGTTAATCGCTTCAAGAAGCTCCACCTGACGCGGTGCGCGTCGGCGCAGCTTCTCCAGTTCATCAGGGGGGATCTTGTCGGCCGGTTGCACGAACAACTGCTTTTTCCACCCGATCTCGGCGCGGCGAATCACTTGCGGCAACAAACTGCGCATGACCGTTTCGATTGGGCAGCAGTAGTAGGCGCTCATCCAACGCGCGAGCTCGAGGAGTTCTTTGCTTAGGACTGGGGTCTCGCCGACGATTGCTTCGATGGGTCGAATACCCTCCGCCTCACTTCTGTCCAAGACGGCCACCACTGTGGCGAGCGCGGATTTGTCGCGAAATGGAACACGCACCCGCGAGCCGACACTGACTCGGTCGGCCAGCGTTTCCGGGACGAGATAATCGAGCTCGCGATGGATGGCGCGGTCGATAATTACTCGAATGAAGTTCGGCTTAAGCACGGGCTACTTTTGTTTGATCGACGTAAGGATGGGTGGAGGATGAATATTGTGAATTACGCTGCGTTCGAATAGTAATCCAATCTTTCGCGCTGCCGCTATGACCCGATTCTTGTTCAAGCTGCTTCTCTGCATCCTGCTCGCGCTTGGTGCCGGGTTTGCCTACCTCGCCGTGCGGTCCGGCGATCCTGTTTACACGGTTTATGAATGGATCAGTCCCGCGCGCTTTCAGCGATACGATGGGATGATTCAATCTGTGGCCACGGCACATCGTCTCGATCCCATGCTCGTCAAGGCCGTGGTCTGGCGGGAGAGCCGATTCGATCCGCAGAAATATGGCAGCGTCGGCGAACGCGGCCTTATGCAAGTGAGCGAGAAAGCCGCGAATGAATGGGCGCGCGAAAACAAGATCGACAATTTCCGCGTTGAGGAACTCTTTGATCCGCAAAAAAATCTCGATGCCGGCGCCTGGTATTTGCAACGCGCCTGGCAGCATTGGGAACAGGAACCCGATCCGCTGCCCTTTGCCCTGGCTGAGTACAACGCCGGGGCGAGTCGTGCCCAACGCTGGGCCGGCGGCGACCAAGCTCCAGCCATGACGGCCAAAGCTTTCCTGAGCAACATCGATTTCCCGAACACGCGCAAGTACGTCGATTCAATTATCGCGCGCTATCAGTTCTACAAACGGCGCGGACGACTGTGATGTAGCCACGGTCCCGCGCCTGCGGGATCGCCGTGCGCCCCGACCCACCTTCGCGGCGCTCCGGCGCGGCAGGCAGAGCGGGGCGGCTACAGCATCGACGCGGCCTGGATCTCGGTTAATCGTTCTACGTAATGACTAAAAGCGAGATTGCCGTCGTTCTCGAGGAAATTGCCACGCTGCTCGAGCTCAAGGACGAGAATCCATTCAAAATTCGCGCTTATGCCAACGCCGCGCGCTCGATCGAAACCTTCGGCGGCAATCTTTCCGACCTAAAGGACGAAGAAGCGCTCGCCAAGATCCCGGGGATCGGCAAAGCCATCGCAGCCAAGGTTAAGGAGCTGGCTGAAACCGGCTCGCTGAAATATCTCCAGGAATTGCGTGACGAATTTCCTGCAGCCATCCTCGAATTGTTTGCTATTCCCGGGCTGGGCGCGAAAAAGATCAAGGCGCTCTACGAGAAGCTGCACATCAGCTCGATCGAGCAATTGCAAAAGGCGTGCGAATCCGGTCGTGTCGCCGAACTAGCCGGCTTCGGTGAAACCACGCAGACGAAAATATGCGAGGCCATCGCGCGGCGCGCGCAACACGCTGGTTCGTTTCAGCTTGGCCAGATCACTCCGGAAGCAGAGACGCTCCGCCACGATCTGGCTGCGCATCCTGACGCGATACATGTCGATCTTGCCGGAAGTTATCGTCGCCGGAAGGAGATCGTGCGCGATCTGGACTTCGTCGTGGCAACCAAGAAACCGGATGCGATCACGAAGTTTTTCGCCGCCCATCCGCTGGTCGATTCGATCATCGCGCAGGGCTCGACCAAAACGAGCGTGCGGCTGCGTTCCGGGATCCAAAGTGATCTGCGCGTCGTCAGCGCGGCGGAATATCCGTTTGCGTTGAACTACTTTACCGGGAGCAAGGAACATAACATTGAGATGCGCAATCGCGCGCTCAAACGCGGTTGGACACTGAACGAATATCGGCTTGCCCCGTTGCCGCCGGACCCGAATGCGAAAAAGGTCCGAGCCGGACAGGCAGTTGTAAGATCGACGAAAAAACCCCCAAAGGTCTGCGAGGAAGCAGATTTATACCGCGCGCTCGGCCTCGATTTCATTCCGCCGGAGCTGCGTGAGAACTGCGGCGAATTCGAGGCCGCCGAAAAACATTCGTTGCCGAACCTAATTGAGAACAAAGATCTGCGCGGCACGTTTCATTGCCACACGGTGGCGAGCGACGGACACAACACCCTCGAGGAAATGGCGGAAGCCGCGCAGGCCCTCGGGTTGCAATACCTCGGAATTGCCGAACACAGCCGCAGCTCGATTCAAGCGCACGGAGTCGACGAAGCCAAACTGCGCGCGCAGATCGCGACCATTCGGAAGCTAAACCAGAAGTTCAAAAACTTCCGTCTCTTCGCCGGAGTCGAATGCGACATTCTGCGCGACGGATCGCTCGATTTTCCCGATGAAGTTTTGTCCGAGCTGGATTACGCGGTCGCGTCGATCCACTCCGTTTTCAATTTGAGCGAGGCGGACATGACCAAGCGCATCATCCGCGCGATGGAAAATCCGTTCATCACCATTTTGGGGCATCCGACCGGGCGCCTGTTGTTGAAACGCGAGCCGTACCATGTCGATCTTGCGGCCATTATCGATGCCGCGGCGCGGACCGGGACCTGGATCGAGATCAACGCGGCGCCCAAGCGCCTCGATCTCGATTGGCGGTGGTGGCCGCGCGCCAAACAAAAGGGAGTGAAATGTGTGATCAATCCTGACGCCCACCGCGTCGAACGTTTGCAGGATTTATGGTTTGGCGTCGGCGTCGCGCGTAAAGGTTGGCTGACCAGGCACGATGTCGTGAATTGTTTGGCAGTCGCAAAGATCGAAGCCGGATTGAAGCGAAAGCGCGAGAAGTGGGAATAACATCGTGGTGCCGCGCACTGACCTGTCATTCCGAATCCGCCTGAGGCGAATGAGGAACCTCCCAATCGAAGCGCATGCCACACAATTTTCCTAGTGTGACCTATCACGGCGGTGAGAGGTCCTTCGCCGTCTTCGCGGCTCAGGATGACATTCTGTTTTTAAGGGCACCCGTCGCGCTGCGGCATGAACATGGTCAGACATTTGCAGGCGCCGCCTGCTTTCAGGAATTCGGTCATCGGCAATTCGTGACAGCGATAACCGCGGTCTTTCAGGCTCGCGACCAAGGTTGGCGCGCCCTCCGGCAGAACGATGTCGCGGTCGAGCACGATTGCGTTGCAGGAAAAATGCGCGGCTTCCTCCGGCCGGACGTCGATCAGTTCTCGCACCTGCTCCCGAATGGCGCGCTGGCCATATTCGTCAAACGCCGCCGGAAACCAAACCGCCGCGCCATCCGGCAGCGGACAAAAGCAGGTGTCCAAATGATAGAAACGAGGATCGACAAGTTCGACTGAGATAACGAGGCACCCAAGCACATCCGCGACGGCGCGATGTGATTGAATGTCGGAACGGAACTTGTAGCTCGGTTGCGGAGCAATCAGGTGGATTTTGCAGTCCAATTTCGAAAGCGTCTCGTATAATCCTTTCCACTGCTTTTGCGCGACCGCCGCTTCCGCGCCGCGCGCGCGACTCATCCACGGATTGATCTCGTACTCAATGCCGTAATGGTCCGGCGGACAAAGCAATAACTCGCGCATAAAATAGGCAATTACTCTTTGCGAGTGTGAGGCGCGCCGGCGGTTTCGGAATTGGCAACGCAATCGGTCAATTCGCGCAGGAACGGTTCCACGTCAGTGACTAGGCCGATGGATTGAAACGGCTGGTGCTCGACCGCTCTTGCCACGGCCGTCGGATCAATATCGACGCAGACAGTCTTCACCGTCGGCGCGAGCATGGCGGCAACCGCTAAAGAATGTTGGACTGTCCCGAGAAGGAGCGCGTGCGTCACGTCCGCGAGTTTATCCCGCATGATCTTTTGCGCTTCGACAATATCTGTTGTCACACCCGGAATCGGGCCCTCGTCGCGGATCGACCCCGTCAGGACGATGTCAACGTGGTGACGGACACAGGCATGCATGACCCCACTCGTGAGAATCTTTTTCTCAACCGCGGCGGCGATTCCACCGCATTCCCGAATGGCGTTGATGGCGCGCATGTGATTCTCGTGCCCGCCTCCGGCGAATGCCTGTTCCGAGTCCATGCCCAGCGAGGTGCCGAACAATGCGCGCTCGATGTCGTAAGCCGCAAACGCGTTTCCGGCGAAAAGGCGTTGGACATAACCAAGCTCGATGAGGCGCTCTAACCGTTCGCCCGCGCCGGTTCGCACGATGGCCGGTCCACCCACGATCGCGATCTTGCCCTTGGCCGTGCGAGCGCGCTCTAGTTCTCGGGCCAGTTCGCGAATGACGGCGGACTTCGGTTCGTCGGCTGCAATGGTCGTGCTGATGAATTGAAAAACATCCGTGTGCGATGTCGCGCGTTGCACCGGAACGACACGAACGCCCTGATGACCGACGACAATCTCATCGCCTTTTTTGACATCGAAAAACTTAACCGCGTGTGCCGAGCGTTTCTTTCGATCGACCGCGATCGCGCTATCCATCATCGCGGGCCGCACTTCGATTTCCTTGCCATCGAACCTTACGAACGTCTGTTGGTTGGTCGTGACGTAGAAGTCACGCGGGAAAACCCCGTTAGCCGGTGCTTTCGCCAGTTGCGCGTCGGCCCGCTCGGCCACTTCCGCGCCGTGCTGTCGCAGGCGCAAAACCAGTTCGTCGAGCGTATCGCTCGTTTCGGCTGATACTTCAATCCGGGCGAAGCTCTGGTCGGCGCGCTTTTTCCCGATCTTAATTTCCCGGATCTTGAAATTTGCGCCGCGAGTCAGAATTTGATCCAGAACCTTGGGCAGGATGAGCGAATCAATGATGTGACCGCGTAACTCGATCGTCTCGGAAACCATTCGCAAACTTTAGCTGACGAAATCGACCGCGCCAGTCGGCCACGGAAAGTTGTAGCGGTGCTTGTGCCAAGCGCCGAAGCTAATAGTTAGGCGTTTGGCACAAACGCCTCTACAACGTTAGATCGACCTATGCGCGAACATCTGCCGGCGTTAACCGCAAAAATTTCAGCGGCTCTTGCTATCAGGCCGGAGGTTTTCATCACTCATCCGGCCGAACTCAGGGTCTTATCGGCCATGTCTGAGGACGAGCTTGGCAAGTTCGCTGCCGAGCACGGCTGGGAAACTGTGCGGCGCATTGGCGGACGCCAGATCGAATTTTACAACGACGCCAGTGTGCGAGTTTGCGATCTTTAATCGCGCTCGGTTTCGCGCGCGAGAAATCCGGTAAGCGGACTGGTCGCAGCAGCCGACGATAACTTTTCCGCCAGTCCAATTTCGTGGGCTTCGCGGCCTGCTTCGATGGCTTTGCGAAATGCCTGCGCCATGCGCACCGGATCCGACGCGATGGCAATAGCGGTGTTGACGAGCACGGCGTCGGCCCCCATCTCCAGCGCTTCCGCAGCCTGACTCGGTGCGCCAAGTCCGGCGTCGACAACCACTGGAACGGTTGCCTGTTCGATAATGATCTCGATCTGCGCACGCGTTTCGATTCCGCGGTTGCTCCCGATCGGCGAACCGAGCGGCATGACCGTGGCGGTGCCAACATCTTGCAATCGTTTTGCCAGCACGGGATCGGCGTTGATGTAAGGCAGAACGGTAAACCCTTCTTTCACCAGAATTTCCGCCGCCGCCAAAGTTTCCACCGGATCGGGCAGCAGATAACGGGGGTCGGGATGGATTTCGAGCTTGAGCCACATCGGCAGACCGGCGGTGGCAGCGAGTCGCGCCAATCGCACCGCTTCTTCCGCGTTGCGCGCGCCGCTCGTGTTTGGCAGAACAAGAAACTTCTTCGGATCGATGAAATCGAGAATGTTTGCGAAGGGGTCGCCTTTGCCGGAAAGATCGGCGCGTCGCAGTGCCACCGTCACGATCTCGGTTCCGCTCGCGACGAGCGCATCGCGCATCACCTCGTTCGAGGAGAATTTCCCCGTGCCAACGAGCAGACGCGAAGTGAATTCGCGATCAGCGATCTTCAGTTTGGAGGGTTTGTCCGACATTGAGGCAATCTAGCCTAAGTAACACAGGCTTCCAGCCTGTCGGCACGGAGGGATACAGGCAGGATGCCTGTGTTACTTTCTTCTGTACGAATGCTCTGAGCTCAAACAAAGTGACCTCGTGACCCAGTTCGACCTCCGCCCCGAAGATTGTTTGAAGGGTATGACGCGTCTGCCGGATGAACATGTCGATCTTGTCGTGACTTCGCCCCCTTACAATTTGGGCATTCGTTACGGGAAATTTTCCGATCGGCAAGAGCGACAATCGTATTTGAAATGGTGCAGGGAATGGGCCGGGCAGGTTCGGCGAATCTTGAAGCGGGAAGGCTCGTTCTTTCTGAACATCGGTTCGGCGCCATCCAATCCGATGTTACCGCACCAGATCGTGATGGAATTGCGCGAGCTGTTCGTGCTGCAAAACACCATTCACTGGATCAAATCGATCACGATTGAAGATAAAGATGACAACGTTCAATCGTATGGACATTTCAAACCCATCAGCTCAAAGCGATTTTTGAATGATTGCCACGAATACATTTTTCACTTCACAAAATCAGGTCGAGTCGAGATGGATCGCCTTGCTCTCGGCGTTCCGTATCAGGACAAGAGCAACATTGCCCGCTGGTCGCACACACGCGGGAACGACCTGCGTTGTCGCGGCAACACCTGGTTTGTTCCGTACGAAACGATTCAACGGCGTGCCAAGGAGCGTCCGCATCCAGCCACGTTCCCCGTCGCGCTCGCTGAAAATTGTATCAAGTTGCACGGTCCCGCCAAGGCGGAATGCGTGCAGACGATGCTCGATCCGTTTCTCGGCATTGGGAATTCGGCCGTGGCGGCAAAGCGCTGCGGCGTAAAGAAATTTATAGGTTTCGAGATCGATGACGAATATCTTGCCGAAGCGAAGAGAAGGGTTGCGTAGCGCGGCCGTCTCGACCGCGAGACGCGCGCCCTACCCAAATCGGGAACCCATAGGACCCGCGCGCGACAAAATCACAATAGCT
>WNFR01004101.1_pt1 | contig 15030 bp, 14 predicted proteins | sample 5400221 | NCBI WGS metagenome assembly WNFR01 (sample SAMN13153357, study PRJNA577476) | soil metagenome | isolation source: 40 cm soil under Madrone tree | place: USA:California | collected 2016-06-14 | reverse complement strand
ACCGCTCGGCGGGCGCGATGTCGTCGAGTTTGGGGCGGATGGCGTCGAGCGCGGCCAACAGTTCGTCCAGCCGGCGATTGATGAAGTCGAACCGCTCCACGGCGTCCTGACGCGCCGACGAGTCCGCGCGCTCCTGGCGAGCGACGATTTCGTCGATTCGATGCTCGAGCGGCTCGGTACGATCCCGCGGCCGGGTTTTCCTCAATCTTTCCTCGTTCGGCGCGCCGGCGGCGGATTCGTCCTCAGCGGGTCGACGGGGTCGGGGATGGCTTTCCATTATGGCGTGACCTCGGGCGGCGCATCGAATGCTACAGCACGGAAGTGGTTGCCACACATGAATTTGCCGGACGGGGCATCGGCATGGGCGATTTTCGACCAGCGGCTGTGCTGGTCGAGGCGGCCGAAGGCAGTGGTCGACTCAATGTCCAGGATAGGCACTGATCCCGCCCTCGTCGAGACTCACGATTTACGGGTCATCTTAATCGATTGTCGGCGAAGCGCGAGCTTCATTTCACGCGGAGAGCATCGCGATGCCTCCCGTCACCGGCTCACTTACAGGCGAATATTTCCTCGCAAAAGAGATCCATCGTTCGATCGACGAACTCCTGGCGTACGTGCCGTCCGTCGGGCTCCCAAACCGTGGCCCGATCGGAATGAGTAACAATTTCGTAGGACGGAAAATAGAACACGTCCGGGAAAACAGACAGCAGTTTGTTTGCAGCGCAAAGCAGCGTCGCCTTCGAATTCGCGTTGGCTATCGATACATCCACCCCGGTGAAGGTCGCCCTCAGGGGTATCGGCGATACCATCAGTACGATCTTCAGGTTGGCGACTTTGGCGTACAGCAATTCAATGATTTTTGTAACCGATTCAACGACGTCCATCTCGCTCAAGACGTGCAAGCGAAATCTGGAGGGGAATCGTTCTAACAAATCCGGGGTGGGCGCCGCGTTCAAGTACAAGCCGGACTCGCAATCGACCCACGACTCAATCAGGCCTAAGGTCAGAATGGCGAAATCGACGTCAATCAACGCATTGATCCGCTCGCGCACGAACATTCTTCGCGCCGTGCATTCCTGCGGCGTTGGTAACTGGAAGCGCCAGTCGTAGTGAAAATCCGAGAAGGATCCGTCGGACCGTTCAAAGATCAATTCACCGCTTGAAATGCGTTGGGTCTCCGAAAAGACATTCTCGATCTCCAGAAGCATCGACCGGGGATTAAATCGGTGGAAGAAGTGCAACGGCCAGTAGTTCTTGCCGTATTGCAAAAACCAGCGTTCCACCGGTGTGTCCAGGATCGAGGAGCGAAGGGGAACTTGGTGTCTACCGAGGGCAAATTGGATCTGTTGCGCGAAGCACGGTCCGAGTACGAATCCCGCGGAAGTCTCGCTCAGAGAGAAAGTCTTGCACAAGGCAGGGCGAAAAAAGCCGCTGCCTACGGGATCGACGGTGTCGGCGCCCGCGATCTGCAACCAACGGCTGTGACGCCTCTGGTCGAAATTGCTGAATGCCGTGGCCGAGTCGATGTCACGAATTGGCATTGGCCGCTCTCCATGGATATAGCGCCGTGCCTGAGCAGCAAGTCTTGCAGATATGTTACTCGATTATCGGGCGGGACCGTAAACATTTGATCGCGCCGGGCCGATGAAAGCGCCGTGCATCGATCTTGCGATCGATGCACGGCGACTGCAACGAGAGCCGTTGCGTTAGGGCGCCATTTCAGTGTGTGGCGCAGTACTGGGTTGGTGTCAAGCCGAAGTGCGCCTTCAGTAGGTTGATGTCGGTGCTGTCCGTATTGGCCAGGCCGAACTTCGTCGTATTGTCCGCGTTGATTCCGTTCCAGAGCCGCTCCCACGTCAAGCGCGCGGCCGGCATCACGATATTGCTCGGATTGATCTGGTGGTGGAGCGAGTCGCATTCCGGCTGGAAGACCCAGTCCTGAATATTACCCTTGTTGGCATCGAACTGCGCCTGCGTTCGGAAATCGAGCGAAGCCTCGCGGCTCAGGTGACAGGACCGACAGTCGCGTTGGACCACCTGCGTGTAAAGCTGATTTCCCGGCAAGCCAGTCACAGGATCCACTGGACCGGTCCGCCAGCCCTTTGGCACGAAGTTGCCGTTCTGATGGGTCCCACCGCTCATCGAGTAGTCGCCATCGAAACCCTGATACCAGCCGAAGATGACCTGCAGCGCGTGGTCGGGACTCCATCCCACATTCCACTGACCGGTAATTGTGCCGTCCGACGCGAACGTGGCGGTCTTCGCGGGAAACGCCCCGTGCGTAATCGCCACCGCCTGGTTGTACTTTCGGACCTGGGCCGCTTGTCCAACTTCGGTCATGTCGGCGCCGACCGTCGGAGTAGTGCCGTCCGCCTGGAACGGAACCAGGGGGGCGCCAGTATCGGGAGAACCGAAGATCGAATTGATGTCGTCGGCCGGCAGGAACTTGAACTCGCTGATCTCACCCGTTGCGCCCCAGCTCTGCGTCGTCGCGAGGGTGCTCGGGATGTTGCCGCCGTGGCACATGAGGCACACACCCGGGTTCATCTTCGTGCCCAGAGCGTCTAGCTCGGCCGCGAAAATGTCGCCCGCGTTGACCTTGTAGTCGGGGGGCGGATTGCGGAAAAAGACGTGCGTTGCGTCGGGAGCCTGGTCGCTCAGCGCCGGAATTTTAGTGAAGCGGCCGTGCACGCCGTCGGTGGTGGCATTGAAATGGCAGTCATAGAACTTCTGGTTGGCCTGCTGACTCGCCGGAAGACTCGAATCCACGTAGCCTACGGGCCAGACATACTGCTCGTCGATGGCCTGATGGTTCAGGTCGGTGGCGTTGTTGTTTGCGTCGATGGGAACACTGAAAGTCCCATTGAGGATTTCACCGTTGGTCGACCCGTCCGGTTGCACGGTGGTGTCCGGGCCACCGTTGCACGTGAAGTTCTGATATCGCGGCAGGATCACGTACGGATAGATCTGACCGAAGTTGTGCGTCGGATTCGACCCATTGGCCGCCGGCGCCCACTCGAAGGAAACGTCGGCGATGCGATGCCCACCGTCGGCAAGGTTCACCGGTCGCTTTTCGAGCGCAATGCTGACCGCAGCGGCGTTGTTAGTCTGTGCACTTGTAGGGATTCCTTTACCGGTGACGGGATCAACCTGGGCAAATTGTTGAGCGCCGTAGTTCTCGAGGTATGAGTACACCTTGGCGTTCGGAGTCTTGCAGTCCGGCACGCAGCGGATGTACTGATTGCGGATGAAACCGAGGTCCGCCGAGTTCAGAATGATGATGTGCGCGAACGCGTTGACCTTGCCGGGGCCGTAGTCGACGGCTCGATTGGCTGCTGCAGCCGAGGTCTGTTGGGTAAAGATCTGCTGTCCGCTCGGCTTCCAATCAGATGCTTGCCCGATGAAGCCGGCATTGACCAGCCAGTTCACGAAATTGACTTTCTTGCGCCCCGGGTCGATCGCATTCATGTAGTTATTCGCAGTCGTCGGATTCTCGGCCAGGCTCTTGCCCGCCGAGAAAGTCAGAAACGCGTGACTGCTGTCCTTGCTAGTGCCGACCTGCGGCGGCACTCCAGAGATCGCCGCCGAGGCGATCATTGCGCCGATGACGACCGCCGCCGACGACTTCAGCAATTTGAATCGCATCCTATTCGTTCCACTGTTATTTCCGTACATGACATTCCCCTTACCCTGTGATTATCGACGTACCTATCGACCTATCGTCCTTTGGTCGCGCAGTCCCTCCGCGCACTCACCGCGTTGGTCGCGCGCTGTAAAAAAAATCACCTACGAGTTGTCGCGGCAAAAACGCTGATTTCAGCCTGACAGTCGCGTAAATGATTTTTTTGTTTTGCAACACGCCTGAACCAATAGCGAAGGTCGCCTGTCGTGAACCCGAAGTCTCGACATTGAATTTGAGAGCTAGGAGGTGTTGAAGAATCCGAAGGCGGCGGGGTCTTGTATCGTGGCCCATTGCGGGCACGCAGCAACCAACAGGGCTCCGAAGCACTGCTCGTGCCATCCACTGTTGAACACGCCTGTCACGTTCCTTCGCATCGACGCAGTCCTGCAACTTATTTCCGTTAAGTCACGCTTTGTCCTTGTTATTGGCGGACGCTATCTCACACGATCACAAATGCTCTTGTATTTGCAATAACGTGATTTTGCGGCTGTCAATCGGGGGAACTACCCTTTTCAACATAACTACGCCGCTGCCCGGCGCGCGTCAACAGAATTGCGACGTCCGTCACAAATATATTTTAGTTATGTTTAATTGCCTCTCGACGATGCACTTTAAATCATGTGCTTTTGATCCATGCGCTATTTTCTTTGGGCTACTGAACAGTTCCCTACCGCCCCAAGCATTGACAAATATTTGTCGATATGCGCTTGGTTTTTGCGCTTGCCAATGCGATCGTAGTGCCGGTGAAGCCGGTACGTCGCCGCCGGAGATGTCACCGCAAGGCGTCACGTGTGAAGCAGTAAACCCCCGCACCCAACTGCGCGAGCGCGTCAAGTCGTGAGGGCCATCCGGTCGACGAAAGAGTGGACATGTGAGGGGGTCCATGTAGGATTATGCGGCGAACCACGGATGGGTTCGGCCAATGCTCTGCGAACGATGACGCTTGCCATTACTTGCTTCGACATAAAAATACTTGAAGTACTGCTTCGGGAAACGCAGGAATCACGATGTCAAAATGCCGGCGCTCGATCCGCAAGCCGCTGACAGTCATCGCGTGCCTCACCTGGGGGGCGGCCCTTGGTTTTGCGACATGGCTCAGCGGTTGCGCGTACCTGCCTGCGACCGGCCCCTCCACGCGTGAGGTCGATAAATCTGCGGCGCGGCCAGGAGCGGCGGCTCTCCAAATCGTGGACGTCGATGACAAAGTAGTGCGACAACTTCTCGCCCACCGCTCACAGCGGCTGTTTTCCGAAACGCTGGGTCAATCGCCGGGATCCTCCGCCATCCTGGGGCCGGGTGATGTCGTGGAGGTTTCGATCTGGGAGGCACCGCCGGCCGCTCTGTTCGGCGCCGGGGTGATGGATGCGCGGGCCGCCGTGGCTGCGGTGCGTGCCACCACCATACCCGAGGAGATGATTGACAGCGATGGCACCATCAGCGTGCCGTTTGCCGGAAGGATACCCGCTGCGGGCAAGTCTCTTGCGGCAGTGCAGGACGAAATCGTCCGCCGCCTTAAGGGAAAAGCAAACCAGCCCGAAGTGTTGGTGCGGCTGACGCACAACGCATCACGAAACATCACGGTGGTGGGCGACGTCAATCAGAGCATCAGGGTACCGTTGACGCCCAGTGACGAGCGGCTGCTGAACGCGCTGGCTGCCGCGGGCGGCGTACGCCAACCGGTCAACAAGATGACCATTCAGGTGACGCGCGGACATGAAGTGCAGGCGCTTCCGCTCGACACCATCATCCGCGACCCGAAGCAAAACGTGCCCCTACAGGCGGGCGACGTCGTGACAGCGCTGTTCGATCCCTTGAGTTTCACGGCCCTCGGTGCCTCGGGCAAGAATCAGGAGATCAATTTCGAGGCGCAAGGCATCGTGCTTGCGCAGGCCCTGGCACGTTCGGGGGGGCTGGTGGATTCGCAGTCCGACCCGAGCGGCGTCTTCATTTTCCGTTTTGAGTCGAAGGATGCGCTGGCGTGGCCTCGAGAGCCGGTCGTGTCGACGCCGGAGGGTTTCGTTCCCGTCGTTTATCGCTTCAACCTGCGGGACCCCAGCAGCTTTTTCCTGATGCAGAGCTTTGCGGTCAACAACAAGGACGTGCTGTATGTGTCGACTGCTCCGGTGACGGAACTGCAGAAGTTCCTGAATTTGGTGTTTTCAGTGGTCTACCCGCTGCTGAATGCCAAAACGACGCTTGGATACTGACATGCACCCTTCGATTTCCTCCGCACCAGTATCCACGTGGTTTCGATCGATCTCCACGAACAAACTGCTGTTAGTGACGGTCGTGTTGCCCACGCTGCTGGCCGCGACATATTTCAGCTTCGTTGCCTCCGATATCTACATTTCCGAGTCGCGTTTCATCGTGCGCGGCTCGCAGCACAATACGCAGCCCGGGCTGCTGGGTACTCTGCTTCAGGGCTCGACTTTGTCGCGCTCCCTGGACGACACCCAAGCGGTGCACGACTACATTTTGTCGCGCGATGCCCTGAGGGAATTGATTCAGAAGCAGGCACTTGCGGACGCGTACAAACGACACGACATCGATTTCCTCAACCGGTTCGGCGCTTTGGGCTTCAACCAGAGTTTCGAATCTCTGCACAAATATTATCAGCGGCGGATATCCGTCGATGTCGACAGCACCTCCTCGATCGCCGTTCTTCGCGTGAGCGCCTTTGCGGCACAGGACGCCAGGCGGATCAACGATGCGATCCTCGGAATGAGCGAGCGCTTCGTCAACGAACTCAGCGAGCGTGCGCGCCGCGATATCGTGCGCTTCGCCACCGCCGAGGTCACGGACGCCGAACGCAGGGCGGAGTCTGCCGCGGTGGCGCTGGCGGAGTTTCGCGCGGAGAAATCGGTGATGGATCCGGAACGGCAATCCGCCGCGCAGCTGATGCAGATAGCCAAGATCGAGGATCAGCTGATCGCGACCAAGACCCAGATCGCCGAGCTCCGCGGCAGCAGTCCGCAGAATCCGCAGCTGCCTGTGCTGCAGACGCGGAGAGACGTTCTTGAAAAGGAAATCAGCGACGAACTGGCGCACGTCACCGGCTATGGCGGATCATTGTCGGCGAAGGCCGTCGGGTACATGCGGGTGGCGATCGAGCGGGACTTTGCCGAGAAGCAAGTCGCCGCCGCAATGGCGTTTCTCGAGAACGCCCGCAACGAAGCACAGCGGCAGCAACTGTATCTCGAACGGATCGTCCAGCCCAATCTTCCTGACTATGCGTTGGAGCCAAGGCGATTGCGCTCGGTCGTGGTCGTATTCGTGCTGGGGATGATGGCCTGGGGCGTGCTGAGTCTGCTGGCCGCGGGCGTCCGCGAGCACTTTAGCTGAGGGCGCGGGTAAAATGAGCCAACCGGCAGGCTTCTCGCGCTCCCTGCAGATTCAGTTCCGGGTCATCGGCGCACTGTTGATGCGCGAAATCATCACCCGCTACGGCAGGGACAATCTTGGATTTCTTTGGCTATTCCTGGAACCGATGATTTTCACGGCAGGCGTCGCTGCAGTTTGGAGCGTCACACGAAATTTCCATACGTCGAATCTGTCCATCATCGCGTTTGCCGTCACCGGCTATTCGGCCGTGTTGCTTTGGCGCAATTGCGCCTCGCGCTGCTGCATGGCGATTCCGCCGAACGTCGGCCTCCTGTACCACCGTAACGTACGCGTGCTCGATCTGTTCCTTACGCGGATCCTCCTGGAAATTGCGGCTGCGACTGCGTCCTTTGCGACTCTGTCGGTCCTGTTCACCGCGTTGGGGCTCATGGAGCGGCCGAAAGATATGGAGCTTCTGCTTAGCGGCTGGCTGCTGCTCAGCTGGTTTTCATGTTCATTGGGTTTGGTCTTGGGTCCGCTCACGACCTACGCGGAAGTGATTGAACGTCTGTGGCACACCCTGACCTACCTCATCCTGCCGTTTTCCGGCTCTTTGTTCCTGGTCGAGTGGCTGCCGCCGTCGGTGCAGCAATACGCCTTGTACAGTCCGATGGTGAGCGGCGTCGAAATGCTGCGGGGGGGCTATTATGGATCGGCCGTGCACGCGCACTATGACGCGGCCTATCTCGCGATTTGCAGCGCCACCCTCACGTTGATCGGACTGTGCCTGATACCCGTTGCCGTGCGCCGAGTTGAAATGGAATGATCGTCGTGCACGGCGTCACCAAAGTGTATGGAACGCGGCAGGGGCCGCGCCGGGTTCTCGACGACGTGAGTCTGACCGTTCGCAAGGGCGAGCGTTTGGGGATCATCGGGCGCAACGGCTCCGGCAAGTCCACCTTGATCCGTCTGCTCGGTGGAGCCGAATTGCCGACCCAGGGCAGGATCACCCGGGATATGTCGGTGTCATGGCCGTTGGCATTTGGCGGCGCTTTTCAAGCGTACCTGACCGGCATGGACAATCTGCGTTTCGTTTGCAGGGTGTACGGGGTCGATTACAAACAGGCCATTCCGTTCGTCGAGGAGTTTTCCGAACTGGGAAGCTATCTGCGTGAGCCGGTCCGGCACTACTCGAGCGGCATGCGGGCACGACTGGCATTTGCGCTCTCGATAGCCATCGAGTTCGATTGTTTCCTGATCGACGAGGTCACTGCCGTGGGCGACAGCCGCTTTCACGACCGATGTCGCGCGGAACTGTTCGAAAAGCGCAAGGACCGGGCGCTGATACTGGTTTCGCACGATGCCAACACCATCAGCGCGAACTGCGATCACGCCGCTGTATTGGTGAATGGCAAGCTCCATGCGTTCGACGGAGTAAAAGAGGCCCAGGAATTTTACCTGTCGGCGCCGGCGTAGCCGTTCTGCGCAAGGTGCAATTTTGACTGTATTTAAATGGAACAACCCGATGACTAGACTTCTCAAGGTACCGATGCCATTGCGACCAGGGGTCCTTGAAAGCATGTCTCAATTCGCGCACAGTTTGGTCGGCAAGCTACGGCGGGCAGTGTTCCAAGAGTCAGTTCAAGCAGAGGCCGCGCATGCCGCGGAAGCGCTCATGCAAAATTCTGCGCATCAGGTCGGACCGACGAGCCGGGAATGTTTTGAGGCATTTTTGCGGGCATCGGACGACGGAAATTTCGTGCACATCGTCCTCAACGAAACCCTCCTATGGGTGCCCGTTGACACAATTAGAACCATGGTGCACTGCCTCAGTCTGGCATCGCGCGGCCAGCTGAGCATCGATGTGGAATCTGCTCATCTCAAATGGATGATGTACAAGCTGCGTGATGGCGGAGCATTTCTCGATGTGGGCGCCGCGACCGGGGCAACGACGTTGCCGATCGCAGTTCATTTGCGCAATCTCGTCCAGGTCGTTAGCTATGAGCCTGCCCGCCTGGCGCGCAAACTACTGGTGGCAACGTTGGAGCGAAATGCGATCATGGGGGTAACCGTTCGGCCTGTCGCGGTATCCATGACCGCAGGACAGGCAGAGTTTCGGGAGTACTTACCCGATTCCACCGGCCAGACACCGTTTCTGCCTGAAGCATCATCAATTGTCTCGGCATCGATGTCGGATGCTCCGCACACGACCTTGACTGTACCCGTCGTGACGCTCGATCAAGATGCCCTTCCGATTATTCAAAAAAAACCGGTTGTCTGCAAAATTGATGTGGAAGGGTTCGAAGCGCGCGTATTGCGGGGGGCAAGCGCGATACTTTCGCTTGGATGTGTCTACCTTTCCATCGATCTGCATGTTGATCCCTTTGGTGACGGTACCCGCACAACTGAGCGCGAGGTCCGCTCTATCCTTGAGAAATACGGCTACACATTCGAAGTTATGGGTCACGTTCTGCTGTGCTCGCCGCCCGCTTAGCGGGCAGCTGCCTTGTCCGCGCGCAGCAAAAGTTCCGCGATATCGGAGCGGTGCTCGCGTTTCCAATGGTCACCGAAGATTGCAAGATCGGCCCGGTAGCGAGAATGAGCGCTCCAGATCTGTTGTGCGAGCTGCGGTATCACGTTGAGGGTCTCTGCAATTTCCCCAATCTGCAGTCCGCGATCAGTAGCACTTGCGACAATACGCGCCGCCCACGTGCCCTGCATGACAATGGACGGAATCCCGAGGTGAAGCGCTTCGACGAACACGCCCGATGTGCTTTGCCGATATTTGATAGAAGTGTACGGCGCGACCAAGATGTCTGTGGCTCCCAGCCATGAGAAGTAGATTTCGTCGGCTGCAGGGCCATTCAGCAGTTCAAGCTCGGGTGTTGCGGGTGCATTTTGCCGGGCGTAGTCATCCAGCCAGCGGATCGTATGCCCTACATTGGGATCAACGGACCGCCGGTCGACTTGGACCGCAAAGCAAACTCGGCAATCGGAAAAATAGCCGGGAAAGGACGGGATCAACGCTTGCAGGGTGCCGAACCCACGTTCCATTCGCGGCGACCCCAGCATGCAAATCCGAACGCGATTCTGCGGCCGTTTGGGCTTGTTGAGACGGGCATGGGACGCCTTGCGCGAGACTGGGATGGGAACGACAGTCCACGGAACCTGATGCTCGGTGAGCGCTTGAAAGCCGTCAGCGACCGCGGTGCTGTCCGTATGGAAGCGGACTCGGGGACTCGCGGCGCGCGAAAGCCGCAGCAGCCGCGCGCGAAACGCAGTCAAATCCTCCTGACGTGCCCGAGTGATCTCCGGATCATGGCGCGTCAGGAGGTGGAAGGTGACGCGCGCGCCGGCCGATCGGCCATACCGCGCGCGGAAGGCATCGACGGCGGCAATTTCATACAAATCGGCCTGCTGAACGAAGATATGCACCCAGTCGGTTCGGGCTCTTCCCAGTTCACCCAGCGCCCTCGCGAGAGAATAGGCGAGTCCCCGAGCGCGAAGTCCTTTCCAAACCCGCTGCAATGGGCCCGGAAACGAACCGGCGGGGGCATTGGGCAGCGCCGCCGAATTCGTTCGCGGCAACACACGGCGCACCGTCGCGCGCAAGGTGTTCATCAACGGAGACTCGGCAATGACCCTCAGCATCACGCCGGGCGGCGGCGGTTCGGTGAAAGCTGCATCGGCGAATATCACGACACTGTCGAAAATGTCCCGCGCGGTCTCGGCAACGGCAAAGTCGTAATTTCGCGAGTGCCCGTCGCTGGACCTCAAGGTGGGATCAAAAATCAGCAACCATGTGTGCGGGTTAGGATTGGCGGACATCGCTGCCGATTCTCCTACAGGTATGCCTTGCTATTGTAAAACCACGCGATGGAAGAGCGCAGGCCCTCTTCGAGCGGCCGTGGTGAGTATTCCGGGAAGAAACCGCGGAGCTTGCGGATGCTGAGCAATTTCGAGGTGGCGCCCGTGTAACGCGAGGCGTCGTATTCGATCCGACTCGAGTCATATCCCACGATACGACTTATCTCCGAAGCGAATTCCCGAATGGTGTGATCTTCACCGCCTCCCACGTTCACCAGGTCGTTTTCCATCAGAGGTACGAGTTCAATGAGCGTTCTTACGAAGTCGTCCACGTAGACGAGTTCGCGCTTCTGGTGGCCGTCACCCCACAGAACCACCGGCTCGCCCAGTTCCTTCCCGCGGATGATTTTGCGTATGAGGTCGAAAATGAAATGCATCTGTCGACCGTCCGTGTGATACCCAGGCCCATAAAGAGTGGAAGGCACGGCGCAAAAATAGCGCAGTCCGAACTGGCGGTTGAGCGCTCTGGCACCTTCGAACAGCATGCGCTTCGTCATCGCGTAGGTGTAGAGGCCGCTGATTGGTTCGCCGAGCATGTAGTCGGCCTCCATATGGGCGCTGCCCGGTGCATAGGCGCAGCTCGTTCCCATGAACACGAGCTTTGCCTTGGGCTGCTGCTTGACCCACCAGGCCAACACGTTGGTATTGATCTGCTGATTGATGATCCACTGCTCGCCGGGGTGCCGCAGGCAGAAGTCGCCTGCCTGCGTCCACGCCGCAAGATGAAAGATGACATCGTAAGCGTCGGGTTCGAGTGCCTCGAGACTGGCTTGCCTGGTCAAATCACAATTTCGCGAGTGGATGCCGAACACTTCGTCCCCCCGTGCCGCAAGGGCCTTGCACAGGGCCGTGCCCAAAAAACCCGTGCTGCCGGTGACCGCGGCTCTCATGCACTCACGGCGGGGTTGACAGGGAAGTAGAACTGAACGCCCCGATCGATTAGCGAGGCATTGTTGGCAATGATTTCCTTCTTAAAGTTCCAAGCGAGCACGTAGTACACGTCCGGAAGATCCGTGAGCTCCGATTCGATGGCGATCGGGATGTGCATACCGGGAGAGTAAAGTCCGCGCCGCAGCTCGTTCTTCTCGACGAGGCACTCGATGACGCTTGGTCCGACGCCGAAATAATTGAGCATGGTGTTTCCCTTGACGGGCGCGCCGAAGCCGAATATTCGCTTGCCAGCCCGACGCGACGCGTTCAGGAAATCGACATTCTCGATCTTCATGATCTCGATCCGGCGCGCGAAAGCTTGGTACGCGGCAAGCGTATTGCAGCCGTCCGCCGCCTCTTGGGCACGCATCGCATCGAGGCGCGCCGAAGGCCGCGCTCCCCGGTGCGTGACGAAGCCCATGATCGAGCCTCCATGGATCGGTGCCAGGTACGCGTCGAACATGGTCAGAGCGTGCAGGTTAAGCAGCGCTTCGATAGTCTCGAGTGTGTAATACAACAGGTGTTCGTGATAGATCTGATCGAAGGCCAGGTTTTCGACGATGCTCTTCATATAGAGAAACTGCACGATGAACACGCCGTCTTCTTTGAGGGCCGTGCGGATGGAGTCGCAGACGGAGTGCAGTTCCTCGAGGTGGAAGAATACGCCCGAGGCGTTGATTGCGTCGAACTGGCGGCCGATGCCGCGCATGGTTTCCCGGTTGAAGAAGGCATTTACCGTTGGAACACCGGCAGCGTTGGCGATCTGTGCGGTGGTACGCGAAGATTCGACGCCCAGAACATCGTAGCCAAGGGCTTGAAAATGCTTGAGCTGCGTTCCGTCGTTGGAGCCTATGTCGAGCACGGACTTGCCGGTACGGCCGCGGAAGAACCGGGTATCGATCTCGATGGCAACGTTGCGAAAATGCTCCGACAGGGACCGCGTCACACCGGATAAATAGGTGTGGTCGCCGAACATGATCTCTTTCTTGACCGTGAAATCGAGCTGCGCCGCGTGGCACCGGCCGCAGAAAGCCACGCGCAGCGGATAGAACGGCTCCTTGCCCAGTTCGTCCCGGCGCAGAAAATGATTGCACCACGGCTGATGCCCAAGATCTACCGCGAGATCCAGGCTGTTCGAGTCGCAGATTCGGCAATTCATCGAAACCACTCCATGTGCCTCTCCACGAATGAGTCCGCCTCCCGCAATGTGCTCTCCCTGCCGATGTCGAGGAAGGAACATTCGCAGGGGACGACCTTGATCCGAACACCCTCCCGCACCAGAGTCGGAAAGACGTCGCATTCAAGGCTCAACGGCGTCGTCGCCGGGAACCGGTCGAACGTCGCGCGGCGAAGAACGTACACTCCGGCGTTCACCAGGCCGGTGCCGCCGCGCTTCTCAGAGAATCCCTCGAGCACCCCGTCCACACCGGTATCCAGGGTGCCGTAATGTGCGGCGTCGGGGACCTGCACCCCTAGAACGGCCGCCGCGGTGGCCGGCTCGTTCAACGCCCGAACCAGCGGGCTCAGCGTTCCGAGCGCCAATGAGTCGCCATTGCACACCAACACGTCGCCGGCGATGCGCCCCTGTTCCCCGAGGGCGTACAGCAGCGCCCCGGCGGTACCGAGCGGCACCGGCTCCCGCACACAGTCGACCTTCAGATCATCCAATCGGAGGCGTCGCGCAAATTGTTCGATTTGATCTCCCAAATGGCCGGTCGAGAGCACCACGCGCTCGATTCCCTGCAAGCGCAGGAATCGCAAAACCCACTCGAGAAAGGGGCGCCCAGCGACGGGGGCGAGCGCCTTCGGGAGATCCGGAAGCACGCGCCGTAAACGCGAGCCAAGACCTCCCACCAGTATCACAGCCAGTGGCATCGAACCCTCCGTCACAGGGCACCCTCCGGTCTAGACATTCCCGTACCGGGCGTTGCGAAGAATCGTATACCCTTTGACCAATTCTCGAATACCCCGGTCGAGATTCCACTCGGTTTTGAAGCCGGTGGCGGCGAGGCGTGCATTGGAGACGATGTAATCGCGCTTGTCGGGATCTTCACCGATGGGCGCTTCCAGATACACGAATTCCGGCACGTGCGTCTGAATGACCCGGCAGAGTTCCAACTTCGATAGATTGGCCTCGTCAAGACCCACGTTGTAAGGCACCCCGCGGAGGCGCTCGAAATGATCGAGTGCGTACAGGAACACGCGCGCTACGTCCCGCAAATGAATGTAGTTACGCTTGAAGTGCCCTTCGAACACGACGACGGCGCGATCGTGAACCGCCCGATAGACAAAGTCGTTGACCAGCAAATCGAGCCGCATCCTGGGCGACATGCCGAACACCGTCGCCAGGCGAAACGTCACGCTGTTTTCGCGCTGGAGAACGGCGGACTCGGCCTCCACCTTCGTGATGCCGTAGAGGGAAATCGGCCGCAGCGGGCTATCTTCGGTACAGTGCTTGCCGGATTCGCCGATCCCGTAGCCGCTGTTCGTCACCGGCAGCAGGATGCGCTGGCTCGAGCTTGCGATCCGGCACAGCATCTGCACGGCGTCCTGGTTGATGGTCCGGGTACCAAGAGGGTCATTCTTGCACAGGGGCGCCCCCACCAGCGCGGCGAGCGGGATTGCGGCGTCCGACGTGCGCATGAGACGCCTGACGAGCGCCTCGTCGCGTACGTCGCCGCGCACGACTTGAAACTCGTCGTAGCCGCAGCAGTCCGCGAGGCTCGACTGTTGAAACATGAAGTTATCGAGCACAGTTACCGCGTGCCCGGCCTCGAGCAGCCGCGGCACCAGCACCGAACCGATATATCCCGCTCCGCCCGTTACAAGTATCTTCACGCGCACCCCCTGTGCTCACGAATGGATGATGGTGCTTCCCGACGCATTAATGGCGACCGGTACGTCGTGATACCCTTGAAGCGCCGCCCGCAGCTGCACTTTGCGATCCGGCGGAACAAAGAACAACATGAATCCACCGCCGCCGGCACCCAGCAGCTTGCCGCCGATGGCGCCGGCCGCAAGCCCGGCATCGTACAGTTTGTCGATCTGCGGGGCTGAGACGGTCGTGTCCAGCTGGCGTTTCTCCATCCACGTGTCATGCAGCAATCGACCGAACGCCGACAAGTCCTCGTTGCCCGTCAGTATGTTGTAGCCGCGGTCAACGTGCAGATGCATCCGTTTGAGGTTTTCCTGGATGAGCGGTAGCCGGCGCAACTTACCGCGTTCGACGT
>WNFR01005745.1_pt1 | contig 15032 bp, 10 predicted proteins | sample 5400221 | NCBI WGS metagenome assembly WNFR01 (sample SAMN13153357, study PRJNA577476) | soil metagenome | isolation source: 40 cm soil under Madrone tree | place: USA:California | collected 2016-06-14 | reverse complement strand
CTCAGGCGCCGACGGCGCCGAGCTCGAGACGCGTCGGGATGCCCTTGCGCTCAGCACCGCCGGCGACCTCGGTGTCACCGACCTGGGCGCGTGCCGCCGCCGCGCCGGCGCCCTCGTTGAGCGCGTGGACGGCGGCTTCGCCGCGGCGCTGTGCAAGCGCCGTCAGCTCCGACTCGGCCAGCGGCGCCATCTCGACGAGCCGTTGATAGAGCGCCTCGTAGAGCCCACGGTCGCCACCGCCGCGGCCCACGAGTGCCCACACCCGGTTGGCGCGATCGGCTTTCTTGCCGCTGCTCTTTCCGTACCGCGCCACGACCTCGTCGACGGCCTTGCCGCCGCCGCGCTCGGTCAGCAGCGCCTCGAGCGCGCGCTGCGTCTTCGCGTCGTCGAACGCGACCGGGCCGGGATCCTCTCCCGGCTTCAGCTTCACCCCGAGCCGCTGCGCGAGATCGTGGCGCACGCGCAAGGCGCGCAGCGCTTCGCCGTCCAGCTTCGCGTCGTAGCCGCCGTGCACCGTCAGCTTGAGCTGCGGCCGCTTGGCCAGCACCTCGCCGACGTGCTTGAGCTTCTCGCGCTCGGGCGGGAGCACCACGTCGCGGCCCGGCTCGAACTCGATAGCCTCCAGCTTCTCCCCGCCGCCGCTGCCGCCGCCGAAAAGCGCGCCGAGCGCCCTGAAGGGCGCCGTCGCCACCTTCGTGATCACGGTGACCAGCGCCTGCCAGATGACGTGGCCATAGTTGAATTCGGGCTGGTCGACGTTGCCGCGCACCGGCAGCGCGATGTCGATGCGTCCGTCGGCGTCAGTCAGGATGGCGAGGGCGAGGTCCAGCGGCAATTTCATCGCGCCCGGGCTCTCCACGCGCTCGCCGAGCTGCAGCTTGTGTAAAACGACCTTGTTCTCCCCCAGAAGCTCGCTGTGATCGATCTTGTACTCGAGATCGAGGTCGATCGTGCCGGCCACGATGCGCCGCCCGGCGAAGGTGGCGCTGTACGGCGACAGCGTCGACATCGGCACGTTGCGGAAGATCACCGCGAGGTCCGTGAAGACCTTCGGCTGGAGCGCGTTCAGCGCCCCGTCCGCCTTGAAGAGGCCGGACTCGTCCACCCGTCCGTCGAGCTTCACGGTGGCGCGGCTGTTCGCATCGGACCCGAGTCCGGCGACGACGCCGTTCAGCGCGTGGATGCGGGTGGCGAACGGGAGCACGAGGCTGAGATCGGCGTAGTTCATCGAGCTGTTGTCGAGTCGCACCCGCCGCACGGTCACCGGAAACGCCGGGCTCGGCTCGCGCCCGGCCGCGGTCGTGGGCAGCGCGCTGGGCGCGGGCGCAGCCGTCGGCGGCGTCTCCGCCGGCTTCATCAGCTTCGCGACATTGAGGGTCCTGTCCCGGAAGATCACGAGCCGCCCGTCCATCTCCGTCAGCCGGACCTCGTCGATCTCGAGCCGATCGGGGCCGAGGCCAAATCGGACCGTCTCGGCGTGCAGCGACTTCCAGGCGACCACCGGCTCGGGGATCTCGGCTTCCATCACGGCCACGCGGTCGATGTCGGCAGAGCCGGTGTAGGTCACCGAGGGGCCCTCGGCGCCGGCGCGATACGTCAGCCGCCCCGCGGTCGACACGTCGCCCGAGCGCAGCACGACCGCGGCCGTCCGGGCGACGTAGGGCTGCGCCGGCGTCATAGCGAGCCGCGTGAGCGTCAGCGTCGCGTCGGCCGCGCCACCATCGGGTGCCACGCTACCCCGCGCGGTGAGGCGGCCTCCCTGCACGACACGGAAGCTCGCGTCGAAGGGCCACGGCTTCTTGCCGTCGGTGCGCACGTCACGGACGCTCGCCTTCAGCTCGGCGAGGCCGATCTCGACGGCGGGCGAGACGCCGCGGTCGGTGATCGCGACGCGGTGGTCGGCGAGCTCGAGCTTCTCGAGCGCGACGCTCCACGGCTTGGCCGGCGGCGCCGGGGCCGGGGGCCGAGATGCGGGCACGCGGACGGGCTTCGGCGGCTCGGCGGGGCGCAGCACCGCGAGCAGCGGAAGCGTGCCGTCGGCGTCACGGACCACCGTGGTGGCGCCGCCGTTGACGGCGACGCGAGACACCGTGACCTGGCGCGCGCCCAGATCCACGCGGCCACCCTCCACCGCGATCCGCTCGAGCGCGACCAGCGGCGTCTTCGCCGCGGCCCCCTCTCGGACCGCCACGCGCGCGAGCGTGAGACCGAGGTTGTCCGCCACGCCGGCCAGGCCCGACGGCCCGCTCTCGAGCCGCGCCGAGAGTCCGAGGCTCAGTCCCCCGACGTCGAGGGCGAGCGGCGCCGCGCGGCTCTCGTCGACGAAGGACAGCGCGACGTCGTCCACCCGCAGCTTCTCGACGGCGAGTCGCCAGGGAGGCGTCTCGGCGACCGCGGCCGGCGACGCCACGGGCGGCGAGGCGCTGGCCGGTGTCGTCACCAGGCTCTGCCAGTTCACGCTCCCATCCCGAGCCAGCGTCGCCGCGACCCGCCCCCGGCTCACGGAGACCTCCGGCACGGTCAGCTCGCGCGCGATCACGTCGCCCCGCGCCGCGATCACGTCCATCCTGTCCACGGCCAGCAGCGGCGCCTTGCTGGCGCGCTCCTTCAGTGTGAGGCCCGTGACCGCCACCTCGACCCCATCCACCTTCAGCGACGTCGCGCCGTCCCGATACGCGAACTGATAGCGCAGGTTCGCATCGAGCTGACCGGTCGGCTCGGCGACGGCGATGTTCTCCTGCACGAAACGCCACGCGGTGGCCAGCGGGAAGCCGCGGAGGTCGAGCCGCCCGGTGGACGCCACCGGCACGAGCGACACCTGCCCGTCCCAGCTCACGACCCCGCCGCCCTCCAGCGTCGCCGAGACCGCGTACGGACCGCGGCGGTCGCGTAGCGTCGTCACGTCGTGAAGCTCGATATTGATCGGCTGTACCGCGGCGGTCTGCGGCGCGCCGTGCGAGCGATCCGTGAACGACACGAGACCGTCGCGCACCACCGCGTGGTGCAGCAACACTCGCGGCGGCGCCGCCGGCTCCGGCGCCGGCTCGCCCTTCGGCAAGGCGTCCAGCAGCTCGGCGATGTTCAGGCGGCCATCGGGGCCCATCACCGCATCGACGCGCGGCGCCTCCAGGCGGATCTCGGCGAAGGTCCATGCCGCGCGGAACACGCTCGTGAGCTCGAAATCGACGAAGAGGCGATCGAAGCCGAGCAGCGGCCGCCCGTCGGCCTCCTGGAGGCGGAACTGCCTGATGTCGACCTTGAACAGCAGCGGGTTGATCCGGACCTCGCCGATCTGCGCGCGCCGCCCGAGCCGCTCCTGCGCGTAGCGCGGCACGTAGGTCGCGATGAGCCGGGGAACGAGGAAGAACCCGGCCAGCGTGTAGACGAGGAAGAGAGCCGCGAGCACGGCGAGCGTGACGACGACCCGCCGGCGCGTGAGCCATACGCCAGGCCGTCTCCATCGTTCAGCCCACCGGGGTGCCATGCGGCAATTGTCCTTGATAAAGCAAGTCAGGTCGCGCGTTCGCGATGGAGCACGCCCACGACCGCCATCAGCTCCAGCACGTCGACCGGCTTGGCCAGATAGCGCTGGAAGCCCGCGGCGAGCGCCCGGTCGCGATCCTCGGGCCGCGCGTACGCCGACATGGCGACGGCGGGAACGGCGCCGCCCTGATCCCGCCCGCGCCGTCGCAGCTCCGCGATGAGCGCGACGCCGTCCTCGTCGGGCAGGGCGATGTCGCAGACGAGGACGTCCGGCGGCGACTTCGCGAACACGCGGCGCGCGTCGACGCCGGAGCCGACGGCGGCCGCCCTGGCGCCGTAGTGCGACAGCGCGGCGCTGACCAGGTCGCGGACGTCCGCGTCGTCGTCCACCACCAGCACCCGCAGTCCTCGCAGCGCCTCGAGGTCGCCGCCGCTGCCGTCGGACACGGACTCCGTCTCGGTCTCGACGTCGTCGGCGGCGCGTGCCAGTGGCAGCTCCACCATGAACGTCGCCCCCTTGCCGTGCCCCTCGCTGCTCGCGCTCACCGTCCCACCGTGAAGCTCGACGAGGTAACGCACGATCGCCAGCCCGAGGCCGAGGCCGGGGTCGGCCCGCCCCGTGGCGCCGGTCGCCTGCCGGAACGCCTCGAACACGTGCGGCAGGAACGCGGCATCGATGCCCCGGCCGGTGTCGGTGACGATGATGCGCGCGCGATCGTGAGCGCCGACGAGCCGCACCTCCACGCCGCCGCCGGTGGGCGTGAACTTCACGCCATTCGACAGGAGGTTGCCGACGATCTGCTGCAGACGGGCGGCGTCGCCCTGGACGGTCCCGATGGTGCGGTCGACGACGCGCGTGAGGCTGATTCCGCGCAGATCGGCCGACGGGCGCATCGAGTCGGCGGCGCTCTCGACGAGCCGGGCGAGATCGACCGGTCCCGTCTGCAGCGCGAGCTTGCCGTTCACGATGCGGCTGACGTCCAGGAGGTCGTCGATCAGGCGGCCCTGGTGCCGCGCGTTGCGCTCGATGACGTCGAGGGCGCGCTCGGTGGCGGCCTTGTCCATCATCAGGCCGGCGCGCAGCATCTTGACCCACCCCAGCACGGCGGTGAGAGGCGTTCGCAGCTCGTGGGACAGCGCCGCGAGAAACACGTCCTTCGCGCGGCCGGCCTTCTGCTCGTTGTCGAGCAGCACCGCGCGCTCGCGCTCGAGCTGGCGGCGGCCGCTGATGTCACGGAAGACGAGCACGACCCCCAGCAGCGCGCCGTCCGCGGTCAGGATCGGCGCCGCGCTGTCGTCGATGGGAATCTCACGACCGTCCTTCGCGATCAGGATGGTGTGGTTCGCGAGCCCCGCGAGCTTCCGGTCTTGGAGGACCGTGTCGGCGGGGTTCGGGACCGGCCGCCGCGACTGCTCGTTGACGATCACGAAGACGTCCGCCAGCGCGCGGCCGCTCGCGTCGTCCTCGCTCCATCCGGTCAACGACTCGGCCACCCGGTTCATCAGCTTCACGCGGCCGTGCTCGTCGGAGGCGACGACGGCATCACCGATGCTCGTCAGGGTGACTCTCAGCCATGTCTCCGATTCGGCGAGGACCGCCGCGAGGGCCTGGGCCGTGGTCCGCGCGGCGTGCTCGCGCTCGCGCGCCAGGACGGCGCTATTCAGCAGGAGCCCCGCCGCCACGAGCAGCCCGAAGGCGACGGCGAGACCGCCGAGGGTCGTGGCCGTCGCCAGCCGGGCGTCGCGCGCGGCGACGGCGCGGCGCTCGACGAGGAGCCCGGCCTCCTCCGCTCGCATCTCGTCGATGACGCTGCGGATCTCGTCCATGACGTGCTTGCCCTGGCCGGTCGCCACGATCTGAGCCGCCGCCGCGAAGCCGGCGCGCTCCCGCGCCGTGATCGTGTCGCGCAGCTCGTCGAGCTTGCGCCGGACCAGGCTCTCCAGCGCGACGACGCGCGCGTGCTGGTCCGGCATCTCGCCGGTCAGCCCGCCGAGCCGTTCGAGCTGGCGGCCGACCGAGGCCTGCGCCGCGTCATAGGGCGCCAGGTAGTGTCGATCGCCGGTGATGACGAAGCCCCGCTGCCCGGTCTCGGCGTCCTTCAGGAGCGAGAGAAAGGCTTCCGTCTCCTCGCGCAGCATCAGGGTGCGATCCACCGACTGGATCGCCTCGCCAAGATCCGCCATGCGCTGGACCGAGATCGATCCGAAGACGAGCACGACGCACGCCAGTCCGAACGCACCGACCCCGAGCCGTCTCGCCGTCCACGCTCGCATGGGCCCTCACCTGTAAAGGTTGCAGGCGTGTCGACGGAGATTTCTGGGCCGTGCACAGAGATTGGGCCTCCACGCCGTCGAGCCGCGTGTTCTCGTCACGGGTTAGAGTGGGCGTGGCGGCTCCCGGTTGCACAGCCGCATCAGAACGCGACGCGACGGCGGGCCTCCTTGACATGGGTAGCGCGCGGTGCTTCCATCTCGCCACCGTCGGACCGGCCGTCCTGGGTAGGAGGAAGCCATGGCGCACCAGGAAAGCTCGCAGGTCGGGAATCGTCGAGCATTTCTCAGGGTGATGGCGGGCGCGGCGACCGGGGTCGCCGCGGGCGGCATTCCGGCCATTGTCGCGGCGCAGAAGGCCCCAAGCTTTCCGAAGGGAACGAGGCTCAACGTCCTGGAATGGGTGAGCTTCGTGCCGGCCTCCGACGTCGAGTTCAAGCGTCTCGCGGCCGAGTTCGGCAAGCTGGCGGGCGTCGAGGTCACCGTCGATCAGATCAACATGAACGATCTGAATCCCCGCATCGCGTCGGCCATCGAGACCCGATCCGGGCCCGACATCATCATGATGATCTCCAACTGGCCTCACCTCTACGCCGACGGCCTGGCCGACGTGGACGACGTGGCCGAGGAGATCGCCAAGCGGGACGGCGCCTACTACGAGCACAACCGCAAGGTGAGCGTCGTCGACAACCGATGGAAGGCCGTGCCGCTGTGCTCGGTTCCCTCGACCTGGACGTATCGCGACGACTGGTTCAAGGAAGCCGGGGCCACGAAGTTCCCGGATACCTGGGACGAGCTTCGCAAAGTCGGCATCGAGCTCAAGAAGAAAGGCCGCCCGCTCGGTCAGGCCTTCGGCCACAGCCTCGGCGACCCCAACAACTGGGCCTACTCGGTGACCTGGGGCTTCGGTGGCGCCGAGACCGATGACAAAGGGAAGGTCGTCATCAACAGCAAGGAGACGATCGAGGCCGTGAAGTTCACCGTCGCGTTCTGGAAGGACTGCCTCGACGAGGGCGGGCTCGCCTGGGACGACTCCAGCAACAACCGCGCATATCTGGCCGGGACGATCTCGGGGACGATCAATGGCGCGAGCATCTACTTCGTTGCCAAGCGGCAGTTCCCCGACATCGCCAAGGTCACGAACCACGGCCACATGCCCAAGGGGCCGGGCGGACGCTTCTACAACATCGGCGGTCAGGGTCGCTCGGTCATGAAGTATTCGAAGAACCAGCAGGTGGCCAAGGAGTTCCTGCGCTGGTTCATGGACCGGCCGCAGTACGACAAGTGGATGGCGGCGAACGACGGCTACGTCGTGGGCCCGACCCCGTACTGGGAGAAGCACGCCTTGTGGGAGCGGGACCCCAAGCTCGTGCCCTTCAAGGAGGCGTCGAAGTACGGCCGCTGGCCCGGGTATCCCGGCCCGCCGAGCCGGAAAGCCTCGGAGGCGCTCGTGAAATACATCCTCGTGGACATGTACGCGCAGGCCATCAAGGGCATGAAGCCCGAGGATGCGGCGAAGTGGGCCGAAAGTGAGCTGAAGAAGGCGTACGCGTAGGACACACGCGAAATGGCGGAACGTGCGAGTCCGGGCGCCTCCGCCGTTCCCGTCCCCGTCGTGGTGGCGGTGCCGGAGGCTCGCCGTCCGGGCGGGCTCGGCCGGCTGCTCGAGCGCGAGCACATCCTGGCCGGCGTGCTCCTCACGCCCGCGCTCGTTATCCTGACGCTCTTCATCGCCTACCCGTTCGTCCTCGGCATCTGGCTGGCGATCAGCGACAAGGTGGTCGGCCGTCCCGGCGCCTTCGTCGGCCTCGAAAACTTCCGCGTGAACCTCAACGACTCGATCTTCCTGCGCGCCTTCCAGAACACGTTCGTCTACACCTTCATCGCGACCTTCTTCAAGCTGGCGTTGGGCATGCTGGCGGCCCTGCTTCTGAACCACCACTTCCGCTTCAAACGGATCGTGCGCGCGTCCATGCTCCTGCCCTGGATCGTCCCCACGGTGCTGAGCACGCTGGCCTGGCAGTGGATGTTCGACGCGACGTTCAGCGTCTTCAACTGGATGCTGATGAACGCCGGCCTGATCTCCAGTCGGATCCTGTGGCTGGGCGACGGAACGATGGCCATGGGCTGCCTGATCGCCGTCAACGTGTGGCGCGGCATGCCGTTCTTCGCCATCACGCTGCTGGCCGGCCTGCAGACCGTCAACCCGGATCTGCACGAGGCGGCGGAGATCGACGGGGCCAACGCCTGGCAGCGATTCTGGCGCGTGACGCTTCCCCTGATCAAGCCGATCATGCTCGTGGTCGTCCTGTTTTCGATGATCGCGACCTTTGCGGACTTCCAGCTCATCTACGTGCTGACCCGGGGCGGGCCCTACAGCAGCACGCATGTCTTCGGGACGTACGCCTACGAGATCGCCATGCGGGCGGCCAAGCTCGGTCAGGGCGCGTCCATCTCGCTCTCCCTCTTCCCGTTCCTCCTCGCCGTCATCGTGTTCCAGCTCTGGTACATCCGGCGGAGCGACTGACCGATGGCGGCGCGGTACGGAAGCCCACTGAAGCGCGCGTTCACGTTCCACATCCCCCTGGCCTTGATGGTCGGCGCGACGCTGTTTCCGTTCTACTGGATGGTGGTCACGTCCATCCGTCCCGATGTCGAGCTGTACAACGTCAAGATGAATCCGTTCTTCACGCTGCACCCCACGTTCAAGCACTTCGAGGACCTGTTCGCGCTGACCTACTTTCTGCGGTGGGCGTGGAACACGCTGTTCATCGCGGTCGTCTCGACCGCCATCTCGCTCTTCTGCGGGCTGCTCGCGGGCTACGCGCTGGCGCGCCTGCAGTTCCGGTGGGCGCCGCCGCTGGGAACGATGATCTTCATCACGTACCTGGTGCCGCCGACCCTGCTCTTCATTCCGCTCGGTGACGTCGTCAAGGCCTTCGGGATCGGCGACACGCCGTGGGCCGTGATCCTCACGTACCCGACCTTCCTGATCCCGTTCTGCACGTGGCTCTTGATGGGATACTTCAAGACCATTCCGCGGGAGATCGAGGAGTGCGCCCGGATCGACGGGGCGAGTCGGATCCAGGCCATGGTCCGCATTAGCTTCCCGCTTGCCGTCCCCGGGATCCTCTCCGCCGGGATCTTCGCCTTCACCCTGTCCTGGAACGAGTTCCTCTACGCCCTCGTCTTCCTCTCGTCACCGCAGCAGAAGACGATCCCGATCGGCGTCTTCACCGAGCTTGTCCGCGGCGATGTCTTCTACTGGGGCCCGCTCATGGCCGGCGCCCTCCTGGGCTCGATCCCGGTCGCCCTCGTCTACTCGTTCTTCGTCGAGCATTACGTCACCGCCCTCACCGGCGCGGTGAAGGGGTAGACGCGTCACGCGAGAGCCGTCTAGGAGCCTCGGAGCAGCGCCGGGATGCGACGCAAGGTGCGCACAATTCGAGGGACCAGCCACGCCGTCCCGATCAGTAAGAGGACCAGCAGGCCGAGGAACACCAGCGGAAAGAACGTCATCAATGCCGTGGAGCCGACGGCGACGGCATCTTCCGCGACGCTGACGACCGCGCCGGCACCGGGCGCCGCCGTGTTGACGGCCACCCTCGTGACGGCCTTGCCGCCATGAGAGCCGAGCGCGAGGCCACCGCCGACAAGCAGGGCTGCGACGCGCACCGGCGGATCGAAGTCGGCGAACGCAGAGGCCGCCAGGATCGCGCCGGCCGGGACACGCACAAACGTGTGAACCGCGTCCCACACCGAGTCCACCACGGGAATCTTGTCCGCGACGAACTCGATCACGTAGAGGCCCACGGCCAGCGCGATGATCCATCCGTGGGACAGGACGGTGAGGTCGCCGGGGAGACGGGCGAGCCCAAGCCGCTGGAGGAGCCCGAGCGTCGCCACCGTGGCGTACAGGTTGATGCCCGACAGCCATGCGGATCCTAGCGCGGTCGTCAGCGTGGTCAACCAGTCCATCGCGCCCGCTAAGTGGGACCTTGGTCCCAGCGCTGTTTATCCCGACCCGCCACCCTTGATGCGGTCATATGCCCACACGGTCACTCGGTACCGGGCGGCTGGCGGCATCTTCGGGATCTCGAAGTAAACGCGGCCAAGGGCCGGAATCACTTCGGGCCCCCACTCCAGTCGCTGCCCGATGACGTTGCCGGAGGCATCGAGCGCTTGCGCAAGCAACTGGGCTCTTTTCACGGTCTCGCCGAGGGCGCTTTCGACGTAACCAGACAGCCGGCGCTTGCCATCGCGGTCCGGTTCCGCCTTCCAGTTGATCCTGAACCACTGCTGAGCGTTGGGCGAAAGGCTCGTGACCGCCGCCGATGGCTGCGTCTCGGTCGTCGCGCAGCCGACCAGCGCCGCAACGAGCATCCCGGCGGCAACCCACCCCCGCACCATCCTGCTGACGATCATATGCGTCCTCAAAGACCTGACCGACCCGCGGACGTGCTGGAGTCGGGGCGCGTGCGGCCGGGGTCGGGTCAGTTCATTGTAGAGCTACATCTTTGCGATGGCCTCGTCGGTTTCCTGACGGGTGAACGCGCGCAGGGTCTCGGTGCGGATGTTGCCGAGCGCTCCCACGGAATACAGCAGCGAGGTGAGGGTGACATCGTCAGGAGCGTCCAGGACGGCCGCCAGGTCGTAGCGGCCCATCGTGCGATAGACGTCCGTGACCCGCGCGCCGACCTTCTCGCATTGCTTGCGGAAAGCGTCCTCGCGCTTGAGAGAGTCCCTGACGCTGCGGATCCCCTGGTCGGTAAAGTTTCCGAGGACGATGTAAGTCGGCACGGCCGGACTCCTTGCGGTTTGCCGCCGGTCCTGTCCTCGCGCCCCTTCTCCAGCGACGCTACGGTAGCGCAATCGCCGTGCGTCGTCTATCGCACGGCGCTGCGGCGGACGATCGTGCGCCGCGGGAGCCTGGGCTAGGCGCCTGCCACCGGGCCGATTCAGGGGAAATGAAAAGGCGGCCCGGAGGCCGCCTTTCGCCACGAAGACTGGATCAGCTCAGCTCATTCTTCGTCGTCGCCGTCGTGGCCACTCGTGCCGAGGCCGATGCTCTTCGCCTTCCCGCGCAGCTCGAGGATATCGAGCCCGGACCCGTTGCGGTCAGTCGCGTAGATGAATCCGCGATTGTCGACTTCGACGTTGTTCGTCATGTAGCCGTCCGGCTGGGTGGTGTTGGCATTGGATTCCGGGACATAGAAGCCGACCTCGACCGGCCCTTGCGGCTCGCGGATGTCCCACGCGCGCACGCCGCCGGTGAAGTACGCAAGGAACGTCACCCTGCCGTAAAACGGATTGCGGAAGTTCTCCTCGCTCGAATGCACGCCGTAGCGCGCTCCCCGCGTGCAGTAGTTGCCGCGAGGATATTTCTCGCCCAGGCGCGGGTCGACCCACATGGTCGAGAGGACCATCGGCCCTTGCCACGGACTTTGCTCGATCCGCGTGCCCGGCGGCGCGGTCTTCGAGTTCTCCACCGTGACGTCCACGACGAAGCTCCAGTGCGGCGCTTCCTGGCAGAGGTTGGCCGTCGCCTCGGACGCGAGCAGCACGATGTCGCGCGTCTTGAACTCGGTGAAGCGCGCATAGCTCGCCGGCGTCAGCCCGAAGACCGGCATGCTGGTGTGACCGCCTTGATCCCCTGACATGTAGAGAAGACCGGTCTGCGCCGCCTCGATCTCGGCGTTGCTCGGTGTGTCGGGATTCAGGCCGTTCCAGCTCCCGCCGTGAGTAGTCGGCAGCAGCTTCTTGCGGTCCACGATCTGGAGAGCACCGTCGTCGCCGACCCCCCACGCGAGATAGATCCGGTTGCCGACCACGTCGTCTGGCCCCGCGGCGCGCGCCAGCGGTTTGCCGAACTGCGGATGCTCGAACGTCGAGATCGGCCCGTGCAGCGAGTTGGGCACCCCTCCGGTTCCAGCCGGCGCCGGCTGCGAACCGACCAGGCCGTACGTGCGGATGTATGTCGGGTACGACGGGTATATCGGGGCCACGGAGCCGGTCACTGCGGCGGGAGGATGGCTCCAGTCGTAGACGACCATCGACTGGGAGGTTCGCCAGAAGGGCGGCGTCGACTTGCTACCCGGCATGTAGGCGATCCCGGTCGTGCACTCCCACCAGAGCTTGTGCGTGCTGCGAATGCCGGTCAACGCGGCCACCGGCGAGGGGTTCCTCGTGTCAGTCACATCCCAGATCTCGTAGCCCGATCGTTGCGCAGTGTTCCCCTGGATGTTGCGCAAGAGGTAGACGTGGCCGTTGATGCCGCCCGGCAAGTCGGAGCCGAGGCACATGCGCGCCATCTGTGCCTGACCTCCCGCGACCGGGACCGGGATATGGGCTGTCTCCACCGGTCGATCCGGACGGGTGACGTCGATGATCATCGTGCCGTTCGGCTCCACCGGGGAGCCGACCTTGAGCGGGTTGGGCCGGCTGCCGCCGTGCGTGCCCGCGAACGCGATCGTCCTTTTATCCGGATAGACGATGACGTTCGGCTGGTACGACGCCCGCCCTTGCAGATCGACGTGTCCCACCCGACGCATGTTTCGCTGTTCGCCGCTCTGGCTGATGCCGGAACCGCGATCGTCGGCCAGGACGTATCCCGCCGCCGCCGTCGCCACGACCGCCAACGCCACGCCTGTCAACACCCGCTTGCGCGATATCAACATGGTTCCTCCCTCGCAGACCCTTGCCGTTTGCGTCCAGTTCTCGAATGCCGCACCGCGCCCACGTACAGCTGAGTGCCGCCCGAATACAGCGCGGGCAACCGACCTGTCAAGGGGGGGTCAGTAGCTGAGAGGGATCAGTAGCTGATCACGTAGACGGATCAGTAGCTGATCACGTAGACGTGCGCTTCGAAGGGACCGAACGTGTCCGTGAAGGTCGCGCCGCTCGCGGTCAGCGTCGGCGCGATCGCGCGATTCTCACCGTGGACCGTGATGGACTTCGGGACCGCCGACAGCGTGAACTGCGCCGTCGCCGAGGGCGACGCCACGCCGGGATCGTAGTCCGGCGTGGTGTTGTAGGCGAACACGTGGTACGGATCCGTGGTCGACTTGTCGTCGTGCTTGACCTTCGTCCCGATCGACGACGTGGCCCGACCCGCTCCGTTCACGGTCACGCGCGTCACGGCGCCCCACGACAGCGTCGTGTCGTTTTCGAGCAGGACGGGCTCCAGCGACGCGACCTCGCTCACCACCGCCGCGAGCCGATTCATGAGCTGAGCCCGCTGCGAACACCAGATGGTGCCGCTCTCGCACACGCTCTCGAGCGCGCCCTCGCCGAGGCTCCACCACATGAGCCCCTTCGCCCCCTCGACGATCGCCGTGTACGCCATGTTGCGCATCTCCGCGAGCGTCGGGTATCGGCCCTGCGAGGTGAACTGGAAGAATTGCAGAACGGCCATGAACGGTCGCGCATCCTTCACGGCTTTGCGCGTCCGCGCGGTCCACTCCCCGACCTGCGCCAGATCGTAGCCGCCGGTCGGCTCGGCGCCGAACAGCGGATAGGGATCGCTGGCCAGCACGTCCGCACTGTCACGCCACAGGGCGATCTCGGGTTCCCCCAGGAGCGCGGCGAAGGTCATGCTGCCCGGGTCGAGCGTGCGCAGCCGCTGGTACTGGCTGAAGGCTCCGGGCTGCAACGACGAGAGGCACTCGTCGATGGTGTAGTAGCCGGCGCTGCCGGCGTGGGCGCCGAGGGTGCGGACATAGGTGTCCGAGCTGTCGATGGGAAACGTCGGATCGGCCGGGTACTTGTCGAAGCAGTTGCCGGTCTGCAGATACATGACCCCGTGCTGTTGCAGGCTGTCCATCAGCGCCGCCATCGCATCGGCCGGCGCCTGCCCATAGTGGTAGTTCAGGTACATGTTGATATTGAGACCGCTCAGGCGTCGGTCGCCCGCCGGCGACCAGAGCGTGGTGTCCCAGAACGTCGGATCCGTGTCGTAGCCGAGCCCGGAGTCGTAGACGCCCAGCACGAACCGGGGCACGCCCTTGAGGACGACGCGATTGTTCGCATCGACCGAGACGTTCATCGATTGCCTGGCGCTCCCCGCGGCCTTCGCCACGCGATAGGCGGGGTACGTCGATACGACGCCGTTCGTCGAGAGGTCGACGAGCGAGACGGTCGCGAGATAACTGCGGCCCGACTGCATCGCGGTGCCGTCGAGCATCGCGACCAGGTGCGCCGCGGCCGACAAGGACTGCTGCGCAACGACCCGCCCGCTCGTCTCGTCGGACAGTACGCTTCGCACGGTGTAGCGGCCGACGTCGCCGCCCGGCGGTGTCACCGTCACGTCGAGCCGGATGGTCTGCGGCTGATCGTCGAAGAGCAGTCCTCGGTAGTTGGGATACAGCAGAAAGACATCGACCGGCGGCGGTAGGATCTGCACCAGACTGACGTCATCGAACCACGCCGTTCCGGATGCGCCATTGTAGTTCTCGAGCCATACCGCCGCCGTCCGGTCCGTCTCGATCACGATCGGGCCGACCTGATACAGCTGCCAGTCGTTCGTCCCGCTGATGACCTCCGAGGGCCGCCAGGCATTGATGCCGCCCGGCCGAAAATCGAGCGTCAGCCGGGCCCCGCTCGTCGAGCCACTGCCAAGGCCATCGCTCTTGATCCACGCGCTGAGCAGGTACGTTCCGGCCTTCAACTGCACCGTCTGGGCCGAGGTATCCGCACCGGGTTCGCGCCGATAGCTCACGCGGCCCGAATGCACGACCAGTTGATCGGCGCTCCAGCCCGCTCCGGAACTCCACGCGACCGGCAGGCCACCACTCAGCGTCTCGAAGTCTGAGTTCTGGAGCAGATTCGGTCCGAAATTCGTCGGCGGCAGCGCGGTGAGCCCGCCGGCTACCGACGGCTGGGCCATGACGTGCATTGGGCCGATCACGAGCACTGCGAAAACCACGGAAAGCAGAGTCACCAGTCGACGCATCGCTCCTCCACATGCGCACTTCTACAATCGCGAGGCCGTCGTCACGCGCGATAGCCGCGCGACATTGCCAGAGCCAACGACGCGGAGTCAAGCGACAAATCCAGACAGATCCACGACGCGGTGGCGCGCGTTGAAGAGTTCGCATCTGCTTCAGCACAGCGGGACGGACGACCTGGTCCAGCACGTCGTCGCCGCGCCGGAGCACCGCTTCCCGGTGCGTGACGGGCGAGTCGTTCTGCAGTCGCGAGTCACCATGGGAAGGCCCCCGAAGATGTATCTTGTACGCGTGGTCATAGATATTGACCGACGGCCCGCCGAGGTCGTCACC
>WNFR01004099.1_pt1 | contig 15034 bp, 12 predicted proteins | sample 5400221 | NCBI WGS metagenome assembly WNFR01 (sample SAMN13153357, study PRJNA577476) | soil metagenome | isolation source: 40 cm soil under Madrone tree | place: USA:California | collected 2016-06-14 | reverse complement strand
GAAGTTTCATGCGTGAACGCGCGTGAACCGTTCACCACGCGGACGCCTTGCGCTTCCAGATGCTGCAAATAATTGAGCGTGTAGAAAATCACGTGGCCCAGGCCGCGCTGCCACGCCGAAGGGCTCATGCGGTTAAAGACCAGCGAATATTCCGGCTCACGCAAAGCCACATCATAGGAATGTTCGCCCGCGTGAATCTTCTCCCAGTTCACGCCACGTGCATCGAGCTGTTGAAACAGCGGCCGGTACCAATCCGGGTGCTCGTAGTAAATGCCGATCGGTTTTGAGAGTTGTACCCCGCGCATCGGGGCGCCGCTTGTTCCGCTCATGATTTCCTCTTTGGCTGCCTTTCTTTGGATGCGCGGTTCCGGTATTTCGTCAGGATACCAAAAGGTCGGGCCGGTTTCGCCGGGTCTTCTCGGCGGCCTGCTGGGCGCGCCATTTGGCCACTTCGGCGTGATGCCCGCCTAACAGGACATCCGGCACCTTCCAGCCACGATACTCGGCAGGGCGCGTGTAGTGCGGGTAATCCAGCAGAAGCCTCGCCTTGCGGGCAGATAGATTGCCAGCGACTGAAAGGGAATCGTCTGTTTCGAGCTTACGGAAGGATTCGTTCTCGGTAGAAGCTTCATTGCCAAGAGCTCCCGGCAGCAGGCGTGTCACCGCGTCCAGCACCACCGCCGCTGGTAATTCTCCGCCACTTAAAACATAATCGCCAACGGAAATTTCTTCCGTGGCCAGATGCTCGGCCACTCGTTCGTCCACGCCTTCGTAGCGGCCGCAAATCAGAACGATGCGCTCCAGCTGGGCCAAGCGGCGCGCCGTTTCCTGCGTAAACATTTTGCCGGCGGCGGAAAGCAGCACAACCACGATGCCCGTAGGGAGTGCGGGTTCCCGCGCCGAATCGCCCATCGATTGTCCCAGCAATTTTTCCACCGCCTCAAAAAGCGGCTCCGGTTTCAGCACCATTCCCTCGCCGCCGCCGAATGGGCGGTCATCCACCGTCTTGTGCCGGTCCTTGGTAAATTCGCGCAGGTCCTGCACATGAACTTGCACAATGCCCGCTTCCCGGGCGCGCCGCACGATGCCATGGTCCAGCGGGCCGGTAAAAAATTCGGGGAAAATGGTGATTAGGTCAAAGCGCACGTTATTCGCCTGTGTTCAGGTCGCTTAAGCCATCTGGCAGCGTAACATCAATGCGCCGGGCGGCGACATCGATGCTTCGGCAAATATCCTCGGCCAGTGGTACCAACAATTCTCCCGCAGCCGTCCGCACTTGCAGAAGCGGGGTGCCGGCTGTTCCTTCTCCTGGAAAGAAAACATCCTGCACAGTTCCGACCACGCGAGGAGCGTTTTCCATCGCACACGCAGGAGAAGAGAGTTTTGTTTCCGCGACCGGATTTTCAAAGACAGAGCAGCCAATCAGGTCGCTGACGAAATACTTGCCGGCGGTAAGTTTCACGCGGTCCGCAAAGGGGATCAGCACTTCCAGCCCGCGCAACTTTTCTGCGGCATCTATGGAAGAGCATCCGTCAAAATGAAAAATCCCATGTTCCGGGTGATTGCGGTCCACCCAGAAATTCTGCAAGCCGATCGCTCGCGGTTCGTTTTGGGCTTGGCGGAGGAAAATCTGCAGGCGGGAAGAAAGTCGCGCGGGAAAATCGGTGAGCAGTTCGGCCAGGACTTCGCCCTTGTTGCCGCGCGGCCGAATGATGCGCGCAACCTGCACCCAGCCCTGGTCTTCAGCGGGAGGTTTCAATCTTCGAGTATCTCAAGCGTGAAGCGCTTACGCAGCTTCATTCCGGCGGCGCCCAGGAGCGTGCGAATGGCTTTGGCTGTTCGACCCTGGCGTCCAATCACTTTACCCAAATCTTCCGGATGAACCCGCAACTCAAGAACCGTCACCTGCGAGCCTTCCACAGCATTCACTCGCACACCTTCCGGGTGATCCACTAAAACTTTGGCAATCTCCTCAACGAGCTCCTTCATCTGGCCCCCGCTTCCGTTTCCAACCGACGAAGCAATACGTGTTGCGCCTTCTCCGTCGAAAGGAGTCGAGCAAGTTTAAGACCTGGACCTGAGCAAGAGAGCTGAGCTTGAGCCAAAACTATGCTATTTTTTGCTGCTTAAGAAAACTCCGAACAGTATCGCTCGGCTGTGCTCCTACGCCAAGCCAATACTTGATGCGATCGGAATCCAACTTAATCTCCGCGGGCTTTTTCAGTGGGTCGTAAGTCCCGACTGCTTCACGCACACGCCCATCCCGGGCGCGGGTCCGCTCAATGACCACCACGCGATAATACGGTTTCTTCTTTTTGCCAATTCTGGCCAAACGAATCGTTAACACTAAATTACGTCCTCCCTAGAGACCTCCTATTCTACGTGAGTTCCCACTCCGCAGCAATCACCGGTTCGATTCCTCCAGTCGCTTTGGCCGAACCCACCGTTACCGTACCCCTCCTGATAAGAAGCCGCGCGGCGGCCGATTAGACCGGCCCAGAAGGCGCCAATCTGGACCGCCGTCTGTCATGCCGACCCAGTTTCGTTCGTTCAATACAACAGATTTGAATTTTGCGTTGGCCGACGTCAGGTCGGTCAGCTATGCTTTTCACTGTGTTCACGAACCCACAGAAGACTGCGCCGAATTGTTGCTGTCTTTGCAGCGCTCGCTTGTCTTTCGGTGTGGGGAGGCTGAACCTCTAAGAATCACGTCCAGCCCACAGAAATCGTAGCCCACCGCCGGAAGCCTTGGCAGGTGGGTTTTTCATTTCTGGGGCTTAGTTGTTGCGTGTAAGACCGGATGGCGCGGTAGCCAAGTGGTAAGGCATGGGTCTGCAAAACCCTCATCGGCGGTTCGATTCCGCTCCGCGCCTCCAAATCTCCAATTCGCTTTCCATTCCCCTCGACGCTTGATTTAAAGTTCTTGCATTCTCCACTCCCCTCGGCAAGACTTTCGCTATCGATCCCGGCAGTTTCCAGGGCCCCTCCGCGCAGTTGACTCCCGGGTTCCAACTCGTTGTGGAGCACTGCACTTTTGAAGTCCTTTAGTTCCATCTTTCTTTTAGCTGCAACTCAAGTGGCTTGCTTGATTACGCCGAGTTGTGCTGTCGCGCAAAGACCCGGTCCGACGCCGCAAACTCCCCATGGAAGCCAGTCGGACGCCACAATTGGAACCGCCGACCTTGTCGTCACTATCCAAGACGATAAAAACGGCGATCTATCACAGTCCGCCAAAGTGACCTTGCGGAGTCAAAACGGCGACGCTCGCGGAGCAGCGATTTCCGAAAAGGGCCATGCTCGATTTCGGAGTATTCCTTTGGGCGAATATGAAGTGCAGGTGGAAGCTCCGGGCTACGCCACCAGGCGAGCAAACGTCTCTCTTGCTCGTCCCGGAGAGTCGCACAATCTCGACCTAACAGTTCTTCCGGGTTCGGGCACCGAGGACGCTAACACTCCGCGGCCGCTTTCGCTGAAAGAGCAGAAAGAACTTACGGCCGGGTTGCGAGCTCTGCAGGCACAGAAATTGGAAGAGGCAAGAAAGCATTTTCTGATTGCCGCGAAAACCGCTCCCAATCATCCCGACGTCGACTATCTCTTGGGCGTGCTGGCCACGATGACCGGCGATATGGAAGCCGCGAAACAGTACCTGGAAAACGCCGCCACGCGCTATCAACACGTTCTATCCCTTACGGCACTGGGCGAAATTTACCTCACCGAGGGAAACCTCACCGTGGCGCAGCAACGCCTGGAAGCCGCTTTGAAATCCGCTCCCAACACCTGGCGCGCCGACCAGTTGCTAGCCGCAGTGGCACTCAAACAGGGCTCTTATTCTATGGCGATCGAGCACGCTGAACACGCTCTGCAAATGGGGAAAACCGAGGCAAAAGGGGCGCGCCTCACCTTGGCCGATGCTTTGTACGCAACGGGCGATCACCAACGTTCTGTCCAGGTTCTGAACGAGTTGCTGAAAGAAAATCCCACACAGGATCAGGCGAAGGAGGCCCGCAAGCTGCTGGAAGCAAGCCGCGAAGCTCAGACTCCGCCGCCTTCCGCCGATGTCGCTTCATCCTCGAATACGAGCGACGCGGCTTTTGCGATTGCGCCGAGCCTGAGCGCCGCAAACCTTCCTTCGGCCCTGTCAAATCCGCTGAACCAATCGCCACGCTGGTTCCCGGCAAATGTGGATGATTCGATTCCACCCGTGGACACGGCGGTATCCTGTCCCCTCACGCAGATTGTTCGGCAAGCCGGGGAGAGGGTGTTGGAATTCGTAAGCAATGTCGACCGGTTTACAGCGACGGAATCCCTGTCGCATCAAACGCTGAACGAATTCGGTCTGGCTGTGCGCTCCGAAAGAATCAAATTCAATTATCTGGTGGCCATCCAGGAAATGAAGCCGGGTGTCTTCGACGTCCAGGAATACCGCAACGGCGGAACTTCCAACGAAATTTTCCCGGAACATGTGGCAACGCTGGGCACCGTCGCGATGGTCTTTGTATTTCATCCCAACTATGCCGGAGATTTCGATTTCCGGTGCGAGGGGCGGACACATCAGGGCAATCAGCAAGCCTGGCAGATCCACTTTTCGCAAAAAGCCGAACGCCCTTCGCGCCTTCGGAGCTACCGGTTGGGAACTCAATATTTTCGCGTAGGCATCAAGGGCCGTGCGTGGATTTCCACGGATGCCTTCCAGGTGCTCCGCATGGAAAGTGATCTGGCATCGGGAGTCCCGCAGATACGGTTGCGTACCGAGCATCAGGATATTTTGTACGGGCCGGTCCCGTTCCAGAAGAAACATCTTGTGCTATGGCTGCCTTTGGCTACGGAAACGTATCTGGATTTCAACGGCCACCGGATTCACCGGCGGCAGGATTTGAGCAACTATTTGCTCTTCTGGGTGGATGAGCGGGAGAACATCGAAAAGCCAAAGACTACGGAAGTGCCCCAGGAATCCTCTCCGGGAACTTAGCGGGGGCTGCTTTGCCCGGTCATTTCAATATCAGCTCAGGCGGTTCAGTCCGTTAAATGCCGCCGCTTTGTAACATTCGGCGAGCGTGGGATAGTTGAATACCGTATTGATGAAATAGGTGATCTTGCCCTTAAGGAGCAGGACGGCCTGGCCGATGTGCAGGAGTTCCGCGGCGTCTTCCCCAAAGATGTGTACGCCAAGCAGCTCCAAAGTTTCGCGATGGAAGAGAAGTTTCAGCCGTCCGTCCGTGTGGCCGGAGATCTGGCCGCGCGCGATTTCTCGGTAATATGCAACTCCGACTTCGTATGGCACGTCGCTTCCCGTGAGTTGCTCTTCGGTCTTTCCGATGAAGGAAATCTGCGGAATGGTGTAAATGCCGTAGGGATACCCCTCTGGATCGGATTCCATTTGCAAGCCAAACGCCCGTGCCGCCGCGATGCGGCCCTGCTCCATGGACACGGAAGCGAGGCTGGGAAATCCGATGACGTCGCCGACGGCAAAGATGTGCGGCACGTTGGTGCGGAAGTCTTTATCCACTTTAATCCGGCCGCGGTCATCCGCTTCGATTCCAGCCGCCGCCAGATTCAGGCGATCGATGTTTCCCTGCCGCCCGACCGCATAAAGGAGGGCATCACCTACAATCCGTTTGTTGCTTCCCAGATTGGCGGCAACTTTTCCGTCGGGCAATTCTTCGACACTTTCGACTTCTTCATTCAGGCGCATGGTCGCGCGGCGGTCGCGCATGTGATAGCTCAACGCCTCCACCATTTCCGCGTCGGCAAACTCCAGAAGGCGTGGCCGCTTCTCCACGATGATTACGCGGACGCCCAGCGTGGCGTACATGCAGGCATATTCAACGCCAATCACGCCGCCCCCGACGACGATGAGGGTCCTGGGGATTACCGGCATGCTGAGAATCTGGTCGCTGTTGATGATGTTGCGGCCGTTGATCGCCACCTTCGGATTCGTGGCAGGTTTCGTCCCGGTGGCCACCACCAGATATTCAGCTTCCAGTTCGCTGAAGCCCGTGCTGTTTTCGACCCGCAGGTGATGAGGATCCGTGAACGAAGCCGTGCCATGGAACAGCTCTACGTTGTTGCGGCGCAACTGGTCCTGCAGCACCGCGGCTTCGTTTTCGATCACGCGGTTCACGCGAAAATTCAGATCGCTCATCGTGACGTTTTCTTTGGCGTGGTAATTTGCGCCGTAAAACGCCTGGTCGTAAAAACCGGAAAGATGCAGAACCGCCTCGCGCATCGTCTTGCTGGGAATGGTTCCGGTGTTGATGCAGACGCCGCCGACCATGGTCTGCTTTTCCACCACGGCCACTGCTTTCCCGATTTTCGAGGCTTGAATGGCGGCTCGCTGCCCACCGGGGCCGGAGCCGATGACTACGAGATCAAACGGTCGCATTTAAGGAATCCTGAACTTCTTCGGCGGGTACCGCGGGTTCTGCGGGGGCGGCTCCTTCCGCACATTCAGTATAGGCGACTCGGAGCATCAAATCCCCGCGCTTATCGGCTTCGTTACCGTTGCGGCACATGCTCTCCATCCTCGCCGCGGCTCCAGGTCGATCCGTCCCGGATTCGCGGATGCGCAAAAGTATCTCAGGCGCATTACGCCGGGATGAATGCTCTTCACTGATGGTATGCTGCAGCGTCTTGTGGAGCCTTTCATGTTTTCTCAAGCGAAATGGCGGATTCTTGCTCTGGTCTTGTTGACCGCTCTTCCCTATGCCGCTTTGGGAGCGGACGAAGACGCCCGGGCAAAACAGTTGGATGCGACCCTGGCGAAGGCTGTTACTTCCGGACAACCGGGCTTGGCGGTTCTGGTAAAAAAAGAGGGGACCGTCCTGTTCGAGAAGGGATACGGACTGAGGAGGATAAAGGCCCGCGCGCCCATCACGCCGGATACGGATTTTCGCCTTGCTTCGGTCACAAAACAGTTCACAGCCATGTCGGTGATGCTGCTGGAACGCGATGGGAAATTGCGTTACGAATCCACGCTTACGGAGATCTTTCCCGATTTCCCCGCCTATGGAAAAGCCATCACCATCCGTCATCTCTTGACACATACGTCAGGCCTTCCTGATTACGAGGACCTGATGGACCAGGAGGAAAAGTCGCGCGGGAAGCGCTGGTCGCCCGCGCACCAAATCCAGGACGAGGAAGTACTCGGGTTACTGGAAAAGCAAACCCGGGGCAAATTCGCTCCGGGAACAAGTTGGGGTTACAGCAATTCGGGTTACGTGGTGCTGGGCTTGATTGTCGCTAAGGTTTCCGGTGTTTCTTATCCCGAGTTTCTCAAGCGGCGCATATTCGACCCCTTGCACATGCAGAACACTCTGGCCTACCACAGAGGAAGTGAGGAAATTCCCCACCGCGCCTTTGGCCACAGCCGTGAGCGGGGAATACTCATTCTTTCTGATCAGAGCTCTACTTCCGCGACTCTTGGTGACGGTGGTGTCTACTCAAATCTCGAGGACCTCTCTAAGTGGGACGAGGCTTTGGGAAAGCACACGCTTCTCTGCGCAACGGAGATGCAAGCCGCGCTCACTCCAGTGAAGCTTGCCGACGGCCGCGAGCCTCATTGGCCCGAGCAACCTGATGGCGATAATCTCGCGCCTGGCAAACCGGTGTCGTACGGTTTCGGCTGGTTTTTGGATTCGTATCCGGGACATCCGCGCATGTGGCATAGCGGTACCACGATCGGATTCCGAAACGTCATCGAAAGATTCACGATGGATCACCTGACGATCGTGATTCTCTCCAATCGCGCGGATTTCGACCCGACCGCCCTTGCTCTCAAGATTGCCGATCTCTACCTGGGCAGCGGAACGTAGAACTATCGAGTAGCCCTGCTTCGCGAATTCCTGAGCTTCCGCCATATTCAGCGAGGCTTACTGACTGCAATAGGCGTACGCCTTTGCGATCGAGCCAAACCGGTTCGCTCATTTTGCCAATGCCCGGAATGTCTCGCGATGCTGCTTCATGATCTCAAGTCCGAGTTTCACCTGTCTCTCGACTTCCGGATCGTAGGGCGTCAACAGAAAGCCCTCCGGAGTTTCCGAGGCATACAGGACGTCGCCCTTCTTCAGGTTCAGTCGGCCGAGAAGTTGCTTGGGGAGGATGACCCCGGTTGAGGTGCCAATGGAGCGAAGCTTGGGTTCATAAGACTTCCTCAATTACTTTAGGCATTACAAGATAATCAGAAGCAGTTATCTAGCTTGTTTTGCTTCATCCGTAAGAGGTGATGTGCTGCGCCTCAGCCCATTCCCGCGAGTTTGCCGAGGCCCTTCATCCGGGAACGGGCGGCCATTGCGCCGTACTGCTTCATCATCGTGCGCATTTGCAGGTATTGCTTGAGGACCTGATTTACGTCCTGCACGGTGGTGCCGCTGCCCTTGGCGATGCGTTTGCGCCGCTTGCCGTCAATCACGTTGTGGTCGCGGCGCTCTTCATTCGTCATGGAGTTGATGATGGCCTCGACCTGCTTCAGTTTGCCTTCGTCAACAGAGGCGTCCTTCGGCAAATTCTGCAGCGGCCCGACTTTCGGAAGCATATCCACCAATTGATCGAGAGGGCCCATCTTCCGAATTTGCTTCAACTGATCGCGGAAATCTTCCAACGTGAACTCTTCCTTGCGCAGTTTGCGCTCGAGTTCCATCGCGGCCTTTTTGTCGAAGGTGGATTCCGCGCGTTCGATCAGCGATAGGATGTCTCCCATACCCAGCACACGGGAAACGATACGTTCGGGATAGAACGCCTCAAGAGCATCGTACTTTTCGCCGAGGCCCACAAACTTCACAGGCGCACCGGAGACCTTGCTGATGGAAAGCGCCGCGCCGCCGCGCGCATCGCCGTCAAGTTTGGTCAGGATCACGCCCGTCAGTCCCAGGCGTTTGTGAAATTCTCCGGCCGAACGCACCGCGTCCTGGCCGATCATCGCGTCGGCGATGAACAGCATCTCGGTTGGCTGCAATTCCTTTTTCAGGGTCGAGAGTTCGTTCATCAATTCGTCGTCAATATGCAGGCGCCCGGCTGTGTCCACGATAACAACGTCGCTTGCGGAAAGTTTTGCTTCCCTGATCGCACCGCGCACGATTTCGAGAGGCTTGTCCGTACCAGTGGCCGGCCAGACGGAAATGCCGATCGATTTTGCCACCTGAGCCAACTGCTCGCGAGCGGCAGGACGATAAACGTCGGTGGAAACCACGATTGGACGATGACCGTGTTGCGAAAGCCATTTCGCAAGTTTGCCAGTGGTTGTCGTCTTGCCCGACCCTTGCAGCCCCACGATCATCCAAATCGAAGGAGGCCGCGATGCAAACAGCGGCTTGGCATGTTTGCCCAGAAGGTTAGTTAATTCGTCGCGGACGATCTTGACCACCTGCTGGTCCGGCGAGAGTTGGAGCATCACTTCAGTGCCCAGCGCTTTCGCGCGAATGTTGGCCAGCAACTCGTCGGCCACGGCGACGTTCACGTCTCCTTCCAGCAACGCTTCGCGTATTTCCACCAGCGCCGCGTCCAGGTGCTCTTCGGAGAGCTTCCCCTGCCCGCGGAGGTTCTTGAATGTTCGTTGCAGCCGTTCTGTCAGGTTTTCAAACATGTTTGGCTCTTGTCCGTACCTCTATTATTGTACCGCCAGCCGCGCCGGGCTGCAGCAGGGTACCCGTAATGGCTCAGAAGGCTAGCTTGATGCCCAATTGTGCAGCGAAGGGAATGCCAACCGTGGTGCCGGGGCCGAAAAAATCGCCTAATGCTCCCGCCGTTGCGCGCAACTGGTTGAGGCTGGTGATTGGCTTCGTCAATGTGCAATCGGCGTTCAGGCAGAAGGCGGTGGCGTTCGCAAGATTGTTCACCGGCGTAGAAAGCGCGGAGATATCTGTCACGTAGTTCGCGCCGGGATTGCTTCGATTGAACAAATTGAAAAATTCCGCAAAGGGAGTGACCGACCAGCGATCGCGAAAGGTGAACGGGCGGCTGACCCGAAGATCCACCTGGGCGTACGGCGTCCCTCGAAGTTCGTCGAGCGTCGTTTTCACTCCGTTTACCACGGCGCGGTCTCCTACTGGCGTAGTCAGCGTGTACGGCCGCGCGCTTTCCGCTTGAGCAAGCGTGGCCAACTGGACGCCGGCCGGCAACTGGAATGTGCCCACCAGCACGAATCTGTGGCGCACGTCCTCTCCAGACGGACCGTAATCGCCGGGCGCAAATGCATTTCGCGGATCGCACACACCATTCACGTAATCGAACAATTCGCCCAGCACGCAACCCCAGGTCTCCGCTCTGGCCAGCGTATAGTGCGCGGTGAAATGCGCCCACCGCGAAACATTTCCTTGCACGCCCAGCGACAACGCGTCGTAGTTAGAGCGATTGTCCGACCGGAAAACGCTGGCTTGTTCAAATGCGTAATTGCGATAGGCGTGCATGCCAGTTTCATGCGTGTAATCGGCACTGATCATCCAATCGATGGAAAGCGCATGCTGCAATCCAGCGGTGGCGTGCAGGGCGTACGGCGTGTGGTAGTTCGGATCAATCACCGCGGGCGGGGGAGCAGGAAACGCGCCGCTGACCGTGCCGTTGTTCACGGCCTGGAATGCGGTGACCCAGCCGCTTTGCGCCAGGTCATCGTAGTAAAGTCCCACTCCCGCCCGAAGAACCGTTCTCTTCGAACCGCCAAGTGTGCGGGCAATCCCAAGCCGCGGCGCAATCGCTTTCCGGTAATCGTGTGGTATGCCGTTTACGAGGCCGGCTCCAAGCGCGGGATTGAAGCTCTGGTCGCGCCCGGACGCAATAAACAAGCCGAACGTCGTGTCATAGCGGAGACCAAAGTTCACGGTCAGATTCGGAGTGACCAGCCAGGAATCTTGCGCGTAAAGGCCGAGCCGCTGCACGTTCTGCGAAAAACTGCCGTCGGTTTTCGGCGTAAACACGCTGCCGGTCTGGTAGTCCGCAGAAAATTGCGCGAGATTTCCCGGTTGTATGTAGAAGGCAGGGTTCTGCCGAAACGTAACCAGTGTTTCTGCATTTGACGTAAGCGCGCCGCTCAAGACAGGTTCATGGATGAAATTTACGCCGAAGCGCAAGGTGTGGTGGGCCACCACGTGAGTTACATCGTAACGAACCTGGTATTTTTCCTGGTTGCGAAGCACGGGAAACGCCGCGATGCCCGTGACGAACTGGTTGTCGCCGTAAGTCTCGAAACCTGTAATTGTGCTCGATGTTGTCGTGAACGGAAATGCCAGCGCGAAGCCCTGCGTTTCGTTCCGCGTTTGCGTCAGATGCAAGCCGCTTGCGTTCAGCACCAGCGAGCCAATCCAATTCGTCGAGAAACTGTATTGTTGACCGAGAACGAGGCTGAAGTAATTGTTATGCGAGGTGGCCCCGGTGGACGGCAGCGCCCCCTGCTGCACCAGGGCGTTGTGTTGCGTGTAACTGTCCATCGCGCCGCGCAGGTACCAGTGCGAATTATTCGATTGCGCCCAATCGAGCCGGACCGTCGCCAGATAATCACGGAAGGGGACGGGAACGTTGTTTGGTACGGAAATACTGGTCACTCCAGGAATCAGTCCGGCACTCGCCAACTGCGCGAGCGCATCAAATTGGTCGCGGCTCGCGGGACTGTAGGCGATGCTGGCGTTCTCGTGCACATATTCGAGCGCGGTGAAAAACCACAAGCGGTCCTTGACGATTGGGCCGCCCAGCGTGCCCACATAATTTTGCCGGGAAAATGGTTGCTTGGGATCCGGTGACGGGTTTTCGATGGGAAAGCGCGCGTTTAATGCGGCAGCACGTCCGTAAAATGCCAGGTCACCATGCCACTCGTTGTTCCCGCTGCGTGTCGTGACAACCACGGAGCCCGCCGTCGTCCTGCCGGTGTCCGCATCCATTTGCCCGGTACGGAAAGCAAACTCCTGAAGCGCATCCGGCGAGAAATTTTGCAGGAAGCCGCCAATGTAGTCGTCGGAGTTGTCGCCGCCGTCCACGGAGATTTCATTGTTTAGTCCTGAGCTTCCACCCGTAGCCACCGCCGTAATCCGCGCTTTCGTGGGATCCGATGGCTCCACGGGCTCGGTGCCCGGCGCAAGGTAGGCAATATTGGCAAAGCTGCGTGCCGCAAGCGGAATCGTTTCCAGATCACGGCGGTAAATCACAGCTTGATGCGTTGCACTTCCCGTTTCCAATTTACCTATGGTTACCGAATCGTCGCCATCCACCACAACCTTTTCACTGACTGATTTCGGCCGAAGCGTAATCGTAATCTCCCGGACCGAACTGACGGCAACGATCACTTTCGCTCGTGCAGCGGCGAATCCGCCCGCGCTGGCCGTCAGTTGATAAGCGCCCGGCAGCAGATCCTCCACCCGAAATTCTCCTTGGGCGTCGGACTGCGCGGCGCGAGTCAGAGATTTCTCGGCGTTGCTGACCGAAATACTGGCCCCGGCGATTCCCGCACCAGTGCTGTCCTGAATTGTGCCTCGTAGCCCGCCAAGAGGATTTTGCGCAAACAAGGGCGCAGGGAAGGCGGCGCACAGTGCAAACAGGAGGAATGGACTGAGGGATAGTACCGCCTTCATGTTGAAACTCTGATTATGAAATGACACACAGGCAACAAGGAAGTATAACCCGCGCACGGCCCGGCCTCGGCGATCTGAGCTCTCTCGACTGGTTCGAATTCTCTCGCTTATTTCAGATATTCGTCAAACCACGCGACGGTGCGGCTCATGACATCTCTCAGGTGCTCGGGTTTCACGAACATGTGACCCTCGTGCTCGTAGACGACCAACTCCGTCTTCACTCCGAGAGTTTTCAGCGCGTGCCAGAACTCATATGACTGCGGCGTGGGACACTCGCCGTCGCTGTCGCCAACGATAACCAACGTGGGCGTCTTTACTTTTTTGATGAAGGTCAGCGGTGCGCTGCGGGCATAAACTTCAGGGTCGTCATAAACCGTTTTGCCAAAGAAGGGAATCATCCACTGGTCGATTTTGTTTTCGCCGTAATAACTGGACCAGTTGGCGATTCCCGCGCCCGCCATCGCCGCTTGGAACCGGTCCGTTTGCGTAACGCCCCACATGGTCATGTAGCCGCCGTAACTCCAGCCGGTCAGGCCAAGCCGTTGCGGATCGATCGGTGCAACGCGAATGGCTTCATCGGTGCCAGCAAGAATGTCGCGCCAATCGCCATACCCAAAATCTTTGACATTGGCGCGTGTGAAAGCCTCGCCTTCTCCGAAACTTCCCCGCGGATTCGGCAGAAATAAAAAGTAGCCGTGCGCGGCCAACGCCATGTTGTAGGAGTGAGCGGTTGGCCAGTTGGGCTGGACTCCAGCGCCCGGCCCCCCGTGCACGCAAACCACCAGCGGATACTTCTTCGAAGCATCAAAGTTTTTCGGATAGATCAGCCAGCCTTGCACGTCGAATCCGTCATTCGTCCAGTGCAAACTCTTCGCTTCGCCCCATTCCGGTTTTATGCCTTCGTTCCTGCGGGTCACTTTCTGCCACGTCCCCATCGGACCAGCCCAGACTTCCGGAGGATCCTGGAACGAACTGCGCACGAATGCTGCCGTCTTGCCGTCGGGAGTCAGCGAAAGGCTGGTGGACCAGAATCCGCTGGTCAGCAACGCCGGCGCAAGATACAGGGAATTAATCTGGCCGCTTTCCGGGTCAATTCGCGCGACGCTGGATTCTCCGTCTACGTTTTCCATGTCGATGATCTTTGCGTCGCTGGTCCACGACACCACAACCGCCGAACCCTTGCGTTCCGGAGTGAGGTTCCGCGCCACGCCTCCGGACCGCGAAATCAAAAACACATCACCGCCAACGGAATCTTCGTCGCTCATCAACCCTTCAATGAAGGCGATGCTCTGGCCATCCGGGGAAATCGCCGGGCGGGCGATTTGCAGTTTAGGTTTGTAGAGCGGTTGCATCTCGGCTGAAGCGATATTCACTGCAAACAATTCGGCGATATACCAGTTGCTGTCGCCATTTCCTTTGGCTGCGGTCAAGACGATACTCTTTCCGTCCGGCGCCCAGTCGTACTCGTAAATATAAGTGTCTGCCGGAGTGACCTGCCGCGGATTTCCGGTCGCGGCGTCCACGATGGCAAGTCTCTGCTCAAAAAAGGCGTCTTTGATTTCGCCGGTTTCCGGCGTTTCGGCCGCTAGCGGTCCGGCCTCTCGCGTGGCATTTTCGGTGAACAGGACGGCGATGGATTTTCCATCCGGCGACCATTTCGTCCCCCCGAGAAAACCTTTCACGCTGGTCAATTTGTGTGCTGGACCACCGCCAGCACTCGCAACGTAGAGTTGCGGCTGGCCAGATATGACGGCGTCGGAAAGAAACGCGATTTTTTTGCTGTCCGGAGACCAGGCAACGTTGCCTTCATTGAGATGCGCAGCGGGCGCGCCCGCAGTCACGCGCGCAGGCTTACCCCCAGCCGACGTCTCTTGCACATAAATATCCTGCTTGCCTGTGGGGGCGCCTTCTTCGTCGGCCCGGATTTCAACCCAGGCAACTCGCTTGCCGTCAGGAGAAATTGCCACCTGATCAAAATTCTGCGCCCTGAAAAGGCTCTGTTTTGTTTTCTCTGCCGCTGGTTTGACTGCCGGTTTGGAACCCTGTTGCCCCAGCACGCCCGTGCTGAACGCGCACAGACCCAGCGCAAACGCCAATTCCTTGAAATGAAATTGCATTCGGATCCCCCCAAAGGCGCGGATATTTCAATCCCATACGGTATTCGGTTTCTCCATTAGCCGCAACCCAAGCAACGAAAATCGGACACCTCGCGCCAACTGGCGATAGAATCGGCGGGACATTCACGGGAGGCGGCAATGTTTGACCGAAGAGGATTTCTTTCTTCAATGATGGCTGTGGCGGGCGCGGCTCCCGCATTTTCCTGGAGTTCGCCGGGTGAAGATCCGCTGGCGGGCATCCCGGCAAAACTTCCCGACAAATCGCTCTATGACGCGAATGAAGAAGCGTATTGGGCGGAACTTCGCCGGCAGTTTCTGATTCCCGAGGATGAAGTCTATTTGAACAACGGCACGGTTGGCTCTTCCCCA
>WNFR01004784.1_pt1 | contig 15036 bp, 13 predicted proteins | sample 5400221 | NCBI WGS metagenome assembly WNFR01 (sample SAMN13153357, study PRJNA577476) | soil metagenome | isolation source: 40 cm soil under Madrone tree | place: USA:California | collected 2016-06-14 | reverse complement strand
CAGCGAAATAGAGCAGCGTCACGCAGCCCAATACCGCCAGCGCGCGCCGCAGACTCCCGGGCCCGAAGCTAAACTTCTGCGAGTTCATACACTCTTACCGTTTAGTGTACCAGTTTGGACGTATGAGCGCGCAAGTTGGTTGCTATAAATCGCTTCAAATCTTTAAACTTCTGCTTACTGCAGGGATAGCAATCGGAATCGCGTTAAATTGCGACCAACCGCGGCGGAGACGTTCTCGTGGCAAGGCAAGAGGTTGTTGTTAGGTCAGTTCGTCAAAATCCGCTGGTTCACTCTGCGGCGTTACTGGCGGGCACGGCGACCGCGCCCTCGGACGTGGTCAGGACGACTTCTTTGGTACGCAGATCGAAGATTTGGTATTCGCCGGGCCAAAAAGAGAGGAGTTGTTCTACGCGCGATTTAGCGATGCTCAAGTTCGCTGCGCTTTCCAGCCAAAACAAAGCTTTTTCGTTATCTTTTCTGACGATATCGTATCGCACGATATCGTTCCGCTGGCCTGCTTCCAGTTCGTTCACAATCACGGCTCCGATAGTTTGGCTCCTGAATTTACTCCCAGAGTGTCTCTGGCTCGCGTCGATGCAAATCCGTGTTGTCGCCCGTCGAATCCTTCATGGCATTGTGCGCGGAGCGAGCGGCGGGACTTGCGACAATTGTTCCGCTGCAGACCATTCGGCCACTTTTCTGGCTGAACACGACATACTGGCCGGGCGATTCCGCCGACAGCTCTATGATCCTGCCTTTCGCGGTGTCGAGATCATGGACTGCCTCGACCCAAACAGGAGCTCCGCTGGCATCCCGCTTGAATATGTTGAAGTACAGCGACACCATGTAAACCCGCTGCCCCCTCATGCAGACTACGCTTCCGAGGAAATCTTGCAATTAGGTAAAGGCCGGATTTGCGACTAGGGACTTCCTGTGCAGAGATAACGGAAATCTAAAGTCATTGCTGTATTGCTTTGATGGGAAAAGGGTGTAATTTCCGGATACCCGTGCCGAGCGAGGTTTCGGCGTCTCGTGACTAACATCTTCGTAGTTGATGACAATCAACTCATGCGCCAACAAGCGCTTCGCTTGCTGGAACAGCAGGATTCCTGGCAAGTGTCAGGCGAAGCGGTAAATGGGAAAGACGCGGTGACCAAGTATCGCGATCTGCTTCCCGACGTGACCATCATGGATTTCGAGATGCCCGAAATGAATGGGCTGGACGCGGCGCGCGCCATCCTGAAGGATTATCCCAACGCGGCAATCCTGATGCTGTCGGTTCACCTTCCGGGGCAACTGGCGGTGGAAGCGAGAAACATCGGCATCAAGGGCGCCTGCCCCAAATCCGAGATGTGGTGCCTGCCCGACGCAATTCGCGCCCTGCTGCGCGGCGAGACATATTTTCCTCACTAGATCGAACACCGGCACTGATGGATGAGTATCGTCGACGCGGATTCCCGCTTAAAGAAGGCTCGCGCGGGTATACGTTTTAATTGACTTCCGCGCAGTTCGGCGCTTAATTGAATGCCTCGCCAAAGATGCTCTCTCTGCCGTAAGGAGGCAATCGATGAAAAATTTCTTGCGCTTCTCGGTTCTGCTGTTCGCTGGGCTGACCTGTGGGAGACTGGCTTTGGGACAGACGCTCAGCCCGGACCTTCCTACCTGGTGGGCGAAGTATCAGGGGCTCCTGAAAAAGGGCGCTGCAAGCGGCGGAGCAGCGACGTCCTCTGTGGCAGTGGGCCCCAACGTGGATGTATCGAATGAATGCGGGCCGCAGAGCGAAACCTTCATCACACTCAACCACAGTAACAGCAAAGAGCTGGCAGCGGGCTCGAATGAGATCTTTCGTCTGCCGATGCGCGGCTATTTTTCTTCCGACGGGGGGCTGAGTTGGGGCGGAGTGGATTTGCCCTTGCCGCCACCCTTGCAGGGAACCAACGACACGCGATTTGGCTCCGATCCCACGCTCGCCTTTGACACGCAAGGGAACGTTTTTTACGGCTATATCGTGGTCTTCTTTGGAAACGGCTCCGGAGTCAATGGTTCAGAGATGGCTGTCGCGCGTTCCTCCGATGGCGGCGCGACGTATCCCCAAACGACCTTTTTCTCCTTTCAATCGGGCTCGAATCATTTCAACGACAAGCCGATGATTACCACCGATACGAATCCGAATAGTCCGTTTCGCGACAATGTGTATATCGCCTGGGACGCGTCCTCCGGTGGTTCGAGCGCAGGAGGAATCCGTCTGGCGCGCTCTTCCGATCACGGCCTGACGTTCACCTCGACCCGCGTGGACAACCCCAGCGGTCCGGGAAAAGGAATCGGCGCCGTGCCATTTGTTGGGCCCAACGGCGAACTTTACGCCGCCTGGAACGACTTCAAGGCCAACACCATCGCGTTCAATCGGTCGTTTGATGGCGGCGTTACCTGGGGTCAGCAAACCGTCATCGCCCCGAAGACCGTTCCGTTCGAGATTCTTGTTCCCGCCGAATCGTTCCGCGGCGCGCTGATCTATCCCGCCTGCGATACCGACCGCTCGAGCGGTCCGCATCGCGGCCGGCTCTACTGCGCTTGGATGGACCAGTCGGCGGGCGACGTCGCCGACATCTTCCTTTCCTTTTCCGACGATCGTGGCGCGTCCTGGTCTTCTCCGCGCGCCGTGCCAGACCAATTGCCGTTCCCCGTGGACCGCTTCAATCACTGGCTCGCGGTTGATGCGCTGACCGGCAAGGTGGACCTTTCGTTTTATGACACACGGAACGATACGACCGGTGCGCGCTTCCAGACCGACGTGTACTTCACGCAGTCGGCGGACGGGGGCACTTCGTTTTTGTCGCCGAACGTGCGCGTGTCCACGGCGAGTTCTAACGAGCACGATTGCAATGGCCTGTTCCCCTGTCCATTCATCGATTATGGCAACCAGTATGGAGACTATGAGGGGCTGGCCTCCTTCGGTGGTGTTTCCCATCCAATCTGGACCGATAGCCGCAGCAACGCTCAGACGCCCGCGGGCTGCCCTGCCGGCTTGATGGAGGAGGTTTTTACCGCTACCGTAAAATCGGCGAACTGAAGCTCTGTGTGTAGGTCCCTTACCCCACAAAATGTAGCGAATATCGTGCTCTCTTTAGCGGTGCGCCCGCGGCGCCGGAATTCCGCCCGCTGGTGTGCTAAAATAAGTTTTCCCAAGATGCTACAGGGAGCTATCAGCGCATGAAATTTGGAGTAGTGGTTTTTCCTGGCTCCAACTGCGATCACGACGCGTTTTACGCCATCGGCAACATCCTGAAAAAGCCTGTCGAATTCATCTGGCACCAGTCGCAGGACCTTGCCAACTGCGACGCCATTATCCTGCCGGGTGGGTTTGCGCATGGAGATTACCTCCGCACCGGAGCCATTGCTCGGTTTTCGCCCGTGATGGAGTCCGTGGAAAAATTCGCCAGGTCCGGCGGCATGGTTCTCGGCATCTGCAACGGTTTCCAGATTCTTCTCGAAGCCGGCCTGCTTCCCGGCGCCATGATGCGCAATTCGGGTCTCCGCTACATTTGCCGCCACGTGTTCATCCGCGTCGAACAGACCGATTCGCCCTTCACCAACGCTGCTTCGCAAGGCCAAATTCTGAAAGTCCCCATCGCGCACAATGACGGCAACTACAACGCCGACGAAGCGACGCTTTCTGACCTCGAAAAGAGTGGCCAGATTCTTTTCCGGTATACGACTCCAGACGGCGCAAATGACGCCGCGGGCAATCCCAATGGCTCGCTCCACAACATTGCCGGCATCTGCAACCGCGAGCGCAACGTCGCCGGCCTGATGCCACACCCGGAGCGCGCCGTCGAATCCGCGCTCGGCTCCGCGGACGGCCTGGTGATCTTCCGGTCGCTTGTGGAATCGCTGGTCTCGGCCGCAAAGGCAACTGCCTGATGGCTACGGCAACCACGGAAATTAAAGTCACCCCGGAAATCGCCGCGGAACACGGCGTGACCGCCGAAGAGTACGCGCGCATTCAGAAAATTCTCGGCCGCGATCCCAATATCACGGAACTAGGAATTTTCTCGGTGATGTGGAGCGAGCACTGCTCGTACAAATCGAGCAAAGTGCATCTGAAGCGGCTGCCCACGCGCGGCAAGCTGGTGGTGCAAGGGCCGGGAGAAAACGCCGGCGTGGTGGACATCGGCGACGGGCTGGTCGCCGCGTTCAAAATTGAATCGCACAATCACCCGAGTTACGTGGAGCCGTTTCAGGGCGCGACCACCGGCGTCGGCGGAATCTTGCGCGACATTTTCACCATGGGCGCGCGGCCGATTGCGGTGCTGGATTCCCTGCGATTTGGGCCGATCGCCGCGGGCAACGGCGTCAGTGAAGAGGAAGCGGCGAAGAATCGGCGCATTCTCGATGGTGTGATTCGCGGGGTCGGGCACTATGGAAATTGTTTTGGCGTGCCGACCGTCGGCGGCGAAGTCGGCTTCGAGCCGTGTTATTCGCAAAATCCACTCGTGAATGCGCTGGCGCTTGGGATCGCGCGCAAAGAAGATTTATTTTTCGCCAAGGCGCGCGGAACCGGTAATCCCGTAATTTATGTCGGCGCTAAGACGGGACGCGATGGCATTCACGGCGCGTCGCTGTTGGCCTCCGCGGAATTCACCGAGGAATCGAAGCAGAAGCGGCCGAACGTGCAGGTGGGCGATCCGTTCATGGAGAAGCTGCTGCTCGAGGCTTGCCTCGAAGCGATGCAGACGGGCGTCGTGGTTGCGATTCAGGATATGGGCGCGGCGGGGTTGACCTGCTCGACGACGGAGATGGCGTCGCGCGGCGGCACCGGCATCGAAATCGATTTGGCGAAAGTGCCGCAGCGCGAATCGGGCATGACGCCGTACGAAATCATGCTCAGCGAATCGCAAGAGCGCATGCTGCTGGTCGCCGAAAAGGGCCGCGAGCGCGAAGTTCTCGACGTGTTCAAGAAATGGGGACTCGATGCCGTGGTCGTCGGAGAAGTCACCGAGGGCGGACTGCTGCGCGTGAAAGATCGCGGCAAGTTGGCTGCAGAAATCCCCGCGCATCCGCTGGCGGAAGAAGGGCCGGTATACCACCGGCCGATTTCGCAGCCGCCGCTGCGCAAAGAAACCCCGGCGGATTGGTTTCGATTTTCAGCTGAGGGCACGAATCTCACGGAGAATTTTGTAAAGCTGCTCGGCTCACCCGCGATTGCGTCGAAGCGCTGGATCACGGAGCAGTACGACACGTCCGTGCGCACGAACACGCTCGCGGGACCCGGCGCGAGCGATGCCGCCGTCGTCCGCATCAAGGATCCAGAAACGGGAGTGGTGAAGCGCGCTCTGGCGCTTGCGACGGACGGCAATGGGCGCTGGTGCCAGCTGAATCCGCGCGTGGGCGCGATGCACGCCGTCGCCGAAGCGGCTCGCAATGTCGCTGCGAGCGGCGCGCGTCCCATGGCCGCCACCAACTGCCTGAACTTTGGCAGCCCGGAAAAGCCGGAAGTGATGTGGCAATTCAGCGAAGCCATCGATGGCCTGACGGTCGCGTGCAACGAGCTGGGCACGCCAATTACCGGCGGCAACGTGAGCTTCTACAACGAGACGCTGGGCAAGTCGATCTATCCGACGCCAGTCATTGGCGTGCTGGGCATCCTGGAAGATGCTTCGCGTGTGCTGAAAATCGCCTTCCGCGAAGAGGGCGACACCATTGTCCTGCTTGACGGAGCCAGTTCCGTTGTAGCCGCGCAGCATGCCTTGCCCGTACCTCCCACGGAGCGCGAGTTTTCATCCAGCGAATATTCCAAAGCGATCGGCGGCATTGTCGCCGGCGAGCCGCCGGCCATCGACCTGGCGGCCGAAAAGCGCTTGCAAGAATGCTTGGTCGCGCTTGCGGCCAATGGGTCTGTCCGCTCGGCGCACGATGTGAGCGACGGCGGCATTGCCGTTACGCTGGCAGAATCCTGCTTTGCCTCGGCGTCGCAACCCGCTGCGTCGCGACTCGGCGCCAAGATCAACCTGCCAACGGAATCCGCGCCAGCCGAATATGCGCTCTTCGGCGAACGCGGCGCGCGCGCGATCGTATCCGTCGCACCAACTTCGCTTGCCGCCGTTCTCGAGACTGCGAGACAATGTGGAGTAGCGGCGCACCAGATTGGACAGGTCATCCGCGGCGATGTTTTCCGCATCGAATGTAAGGGGAGCGCGGTGATCGAGAGTTCCGTCGCCAAGTTGCACGATACCTGGGCCAATTCGCTTGAGCGTTCACTGAAAGTTCGCTGATTTGCCGTGCGGCCAGATGAAATGACGCCAAAACTCGCTTACGCAGACGACCGTTTTCACGACGAATGTGGTGTGTTCGGCGTATTCGGCCATGAAGAGGCGTCGAAGCTGACCTACCTTGGCCTTTACGCGCTGCAGCATCGCGGCCAGGAATCGGCTGGAATCGTCTCCAGCGATGGCGGCGAACTGCACCTCCACCGTGCGATGGGTGAAGTCGAGGAAATATTTACGCCACCGGTCTTGACCAATCTTCCCGGCAATCTGGCGATCGGCCACACGCGCTATTCCACCGCAGGCGACAAAGCGCTGCTGAATGCGCAGCCCATCGTGATCGATTGCAACAAGGGCAAAGTAGCGCTCGGCCACAACGGAAACTTGACGAACGCGGCAGAATGGCGGCGCAAGCTCGAGCACCGTGGCTCGATCTTTCAGACCAACAGCGACACGGAAGTGATCGTTCATTTGATTGCACGCTCGCAAACGCGCAATCTCACCGGCGCGCTCGGTGACGCGTTGAACCAAGTGGAAGGCGCGTACTCCCTGCTGGTGCTCACCCCGGAAGAGTTGATCGCCGTGCGCGACCCGCGCGGCTTCCGCCCGCTGAATCTCGGCAGGCTGGGCGACGCCTGGCTGGTGGCCTCGGAAACGTGCGCGTTCGATCTGCTGAATGCGCAGTACGTCCGCGAAATCGAGCCCGGCGAAATGGTGCGCATCTCGCGCTCCGGCATCGAGTCCATTCGCTTCGCGCCGGAAAAGCCGCGCCAGCAATGCATTTTCGAGCACGTTTATTTCGCGCGGCCGGACAGCATTATCTTTGGCCGCTCCGTCAACGAAAGCCGAGAGGCGCTGGGCCGCACGCTGGCCAAAGAACATCCCGTCGATGCCGACATCGTCGTGCCGGTTCCGGACTCGGGAGTGCCCGCGGCTGTGGGATACGCGGCGGAGTCCGGCATCCCGTTTCGCATGGGGCTGATCCGCAATCACTACATTGGCCGCACGTTCATCGAGCCTTCGCAGGCCATTCGTAATTTTGGCGTAAAGCTGAAGCTGAACCCCATTCGCACCTTGATTGAGGGCCAGCGCGTCGTATTGGTGGACGACTCCATTGTGCGCGGCACCACAAGCCGCAAGATCGTGCGCATGGTGCGCGAAGCCGGCGCCAAAGAAGTGCACATGCGCATCAGTTGCCCGCCGACGATTTCCCCTTGTTACTACGGCGTTGACACGCCCACGCGCGAGGAGTTGATCGCGTCTTCGAGCACGCCGGAAGAGATCTGCAAGTTCATCGGCGCCGATTCGCTGGGCTATGTTTCGCTGGCTGGATTAAAGAAAGCGGTGAACGACGTGAAGGGCAGCTATTGCACGTCCTGCTATACGGGCGTCTATCCAACGGACCTGGTGCAACTGGAAGTGCGCAGTGGCACTACGGGTAGCAAGGCCGGGGACGCCATGAACGGCAACGCGAGTGAAGGTCCAATCGAACATCCAGTGACGGTGGAACATGAAAGCTGATGCCAACCGCAACAAAGAGGCGCAACCCAGCGTGCCCGTGGGGACGCGAATACAGCGTGAAATCATCGCGTGGTTTTGGGTAGCGCTGGTTTTTCTGCTCATTAACGGCACGATAGGCCAGGCGCGCGTGATTCCATCCGGCTCCATGGAGAATACGCTGCTGATTGGCGATCACTTGATCATGAGCCGCATCGGCTACGATGCCGGCGTGCCCTTCACGAATTGGCACGTGCCGTTGTGGCGCAATCCGCATCGCCAGCAGGTCATCATTTTTAAGCCGCCCTTCGCGCCGGACACACCGGACTACGTCAAGCGCGTTATCGGCCTGCCGGGAGATAGGCTTGAGATCCACGATGGTGCGGTGTGGGTGAACGGCCAAAGGCTGAACGAAAACTACACTATCGGGCGCAGCGAACCTTACGATTTGCGGCAGCCTTACAAAGTTCCGGACGACTGCTATTTCGTGATGGGCGACAATCGCGGCAATTCCTACGACAGCCGGTTCTGGGGCTGCGTTCCACGCAAGGATATTATTGGCACGCCGGTGATGATATATATGTCGCTCAACGTCCCTCCGGATGCCTGGGAGCCCGGCCAGATTCGCGAGCGCTTCTTTGCCTACGCGAATGCGCTCGTGCATCCGGGGCTGGTGCGCTGGAAGAGATTGTTCCGGACTTTTTAGCTAGGCTGAGCGTCCCCAGCAAAAATGAACGAGTGCTGCCGCACCCAACCGGTGGCACAGAAACTTCTCCTGAAAGAGAACGACAGGAACTTCCGTGCGCCTGTACGATAAACAAACGCGAGCAGACCTTCTATGAAATACGCCGACGCCGGAGTGGACATCGCCGTAGCTGACGCAGCGAAACAGCGCATCCGCCATCATGCGAGCAGGACGTTTACGCCGGGAGTGCTGGGCGGCATCGGCGGATTCGGCGCGCTGTTCGCGATGGACACCAAGAAATGGAAAGAGCCGGTGCTCGTCTCGAGCGCCGATGGCGTTGGAACGAAGCTAAAGGTGGCCATGGCTACCGGGGTGCACTCCACAGTTGGCGGCGACCTAGTCAACCATTGCATCAACGACATCCTGGTGCAGGGCGCGGAGCCGCTGTTTTTCCTGGATTATCTGGCCATGGGTAAGCTCGATCCGAATGTGGTCGAGCAGCTTGTCGAGGGCATGAGCCGGGCCTGCCGCAAAGCGGGGTGCGCGCTCATCGGAGGAGAGACCGCGGAGATGCCGGGGTTCTATCCGCCCGGTGAATACGATCTTGCCGGCTTCATTGTGGGCGCGGTGGATCGCAAGAAATTGCTCAATGGAAAGAATGTGAAGCCAGGGGATGCGCTGATTGCGCTGCCCTCGGCCGGCTTGCACACGAACGGTTATTCGCTTGCGCGCAAGCTCGTGTTTGAAGTTGCGAAGCTGAAACCAGACAACTACGTCGCGGAGATTGGCAATAAAATCGGCGCCGAGCTGCTGAAACCGCACCTGTGCTATGCGCCGGCCCTGAAGGATATTCTTGCGCGTGGATGGGTTTCGGCGCTGGCGCACATCACCGGCGGCGGCATCCCCGGCAATCTTCCGCGCGTGCTGCCCTCCGGAGTGCGGGCGGAAATCGATCTGGCCGCGTGGCCGGTGCCACCCATTTTCAAATATCTTGCCAAGATTGGGAAAATTGATACGGACGAGCTGCTGCAATCCTTCAATATGGGCGTGGGGATGATTCTGCTGGTTGCGCCGCAGAACGTGAAGTCCGTAGAAGCGGACCTGAAGCGGCGGCGCGAAAAATTCTTCCGCATCGGTCGCATCGAGCGGGGCGATTCCGGCAAAGCCCGCGTGAAGTTCTCCGGCTCGCTCCGGCTGTAACAGGCCGGTAAATCCTTCTTCAGCGGCGTCGGGATTTCTTTGACCGCGCTTTTCCTTTTTTGCGAGGTCCCACGGTTTTGGTCGAATGTTGCGCGGCGGCTAGTTCGCGGCGTTTGCGCGAAGCCCAGCGCGGCTTGTTGACTTGGCGGCCGCGGGCAATGCCCAAGCCGTCGGGCGGAATATTTTCCGTGATTGTGGATCCGGCGGCGACGTAGGCGCCATCGCCAATGCGCACCGGGGCGACCAGTGTTGAGTCGCTGCCGATAAATACTCCCTTGCCGATCTTTGTCGGGTGTTTCTGGAAGCCGTCGTAATTGCAGGTGATGGTGCCGGCTCCGATGTTGGTTTTGGAGCCGACGCTGGCGTCTCCCAGGTACGTGAGATGCGGAACCTTCGAACCTTCGCCGACGATGGCCTTCTTCGTTTCCACAAAGTTGCCTACGCGTGAGCCGCTCTTGAGATGCGTTCCGACACGCAAACGCGCGAATGGTCCCACCGTGACGTGGTCGTCCAGCCGGCTTTGCGCTATCAGGGAGTGGGCCTCGATTGTGACATCGTTGCCAACGATTGCGTCGCTGAGCACGCTGCCGGTGCGAATGGTGCAGCGCTCGCCGATCTTCGTCTTGCCGAGGAGCTGCACGGCAGGCTCGAGCACGGTGTCTTCGCCGGCCGTCACATCCGGATCGATCAAAACCGTTTCCGGCAGCTGGATGCTGACTCCTTTGCTCATTAGCTCGGCGCGCTTCCACTCACGGAAGATGCGGTCGACCTCGGCAAGGTCCGCGCGTGTATTGCAACCGAGTACTTCGCGTGAGTCGGGGGCGACATGCGCGAGCACGGTCTCATTCTTCGCGGCCAGCACGGCGACGGCGTCGGTCAGATACAGCTCGCGATGTTTGTTGTTGGGTTTCACCTGGGCCAGCGCCGGCCAGAGTTTCTCCAAGCTGAAGCAGTAGATGCTGGAATTGATTTCGTTGAGGTCGCGCTGTTCCTCTGTGAGCTGCGATTCCTCCACGATGGCCTGAACCGCGGTTTCGGACTTGCGCAAGATGCGTCCGTAACCGCTGGGATCGCTGACTACCGCGCTGAGGATTGTGGCCGCGGCGTTCGCGGCGCGATGTGCGGCAAGCATCGAGCGCAAAGTCGCCGTGCGGATGAGGGGCGCATCGCCCGGCAGGACGACAACGAGTTTCGCTCCGCCCAATGCGCGGCGCGCTACTTGCATAGCGTGGCCGGTGCCGCGCTGCGGCTGCTGCAATACGACCTCAGCTTCCAGCGGCTCGACAACGGCCGATACTTGCTCGGCCTGATGGCCTACCACGACGACGGTTTTTCGTGGTTTCAGCGGGGCGCAGGCGGCAACGACGTGTTCCACCAACGGCCGTCCGCCGGCCCGATGCAGAACCTTGGCCAGGCTGGACTTCAACCGCGTGCCCTTTCCCGCAGCAAGAATAAGAACGGCAAGATCGTTGGCCGGCATAATTCCAATCATTCTGCGGGAGTAGAATCAAAATCGCAATGTATCGATTGACCGAATATTTCTTGAATTGCTCAATCGGCGGCGGCGGGCGCCAGGGCAGCCTGAGGAACTTCCGCTTGCCGGGGCAGCGCTTCCTGGGTGGTGACAGTCCAGAGTGTGGAATCAGCAAGCAGGCGGCTGACGAGTTGAGTGTGAAGGGCATGGCCGGCCTTGTGCGCTTCGACGCGGGCGAGCAGCGGGAGTCCCGCCAAAGCCAGATCGCCAATCAGGTCGAGCGCCTTGTGGCGGCCGAACTCATCGGGAAAGCGCAAAGGCCCGTTCATGACCCCGTCCGAGGTCAGAACGATGGCATTTTCCAAAGAACCGCCGCGAATCAGTCCCATAGAGCGCAGAGGCTCGATATCGCGCTCAAAGCAGAATGTGCGGGCGCGCGCGAGCAGATGCCGAAAGGTCTCCGGGCTTACCAGCATTTCCACTTCTTGCTGGCCCACCAGGGGATGGGGAAAGTCCACATAGCAGCGCACGCGAAATTCATCGGCGGGATAGATGCCAATCCGGCGGTCACCTTCGATGACTTCCAGCGGCTTCAAAACCTTAAGGAATCGCCTTTTACGCCGCAGCCGCCGCGTGCCGGCTTCCTGGAGCATCTGCATGAATGGCTCTGCGGAACCATCGAGGATGGGCACTTCGATGGAATCGATGTCGACGTAAACGTTGTCAATGCCGCAAGAGTAGATCGCGGCCAGCAGGTGCTCCGTAGTGGAGAGCAGCACGCCTTGCTTCATTAAGCTGGTGGCGTAGCTGACTCGGGCAACGTTGTGCCCCTCCGCTTCGATCAGGAAATTATCGAGGTCGACGCGACGAAACACGATGCCGGTGTCGGCAGGTGCGGGCACAAGACGGATGTGTCCGTAAACGCCTGTATGCAATCCCACGCCTTCTGCGGAGGATGAGTTCGCGATGGTCGTTTGGAGCATTTATCAACTCAATTCTAGCACATTGTCATCCACCAGTTTCGCGATTTGTTCCTTAGTATCAGTAACTTATAACCCTTGGGGCGCGGAAGCGCGACTTGCATGTGGTAATTTAGCAACATTTCCTGTGCTTATGTGTGTCTTTGCGGAACAAGGTGGCCGCTGTATTTCTAAGTGCCCTTTTGGCCTCTTTCCGCGTCTCACTTCTAGCAGTGTTATACTGATGTTCAAGAATTTTCTGGCAAGGTGGGCAATGAATCGAGCGGCGCGTATCGGCATCATAGCAGCTTCCGTAGCGATCTTTTGCTATGCGGGAATTGGTCATGTTCTTGGACGCACCAACGACGACAAAGCGTACAAGTCGCTGACCGTGTACGGCGAGGTCCTGCAAAAGATCCAGTCCGACTACGTCGATGAGCCGAACATGCGGCTGGTAACGGCCGGCTCGCTGCACGGCCTGCTGGAGTCGCTGGACGCGCAGTCCAGCTATCTGACGCCGCGCGAGTATACCGAGTACAAACAAAAGGCGCAGAGCGCGGCCACGGGCGAAACCGGCCTAAATCTTAGCAAGCGCTTCGGGTACGTGATCGTGATTTCCGTTTTGCCGGAAAGCCCGGCTGAAAAGGCGGGGCTGCACAGCGGCGATATCTTTGAATCGGTAGCCGGATTCACCACGCGCGACATGTCCGTAGGCCAGGCGATGAACTTGCTGAACGGGCTTGCAGGCAGCGGTGTAAAAGTCGGCGTGATACGCCGCGGGAAAGCGCAGCCCGAGGAGGTCGATTTGGTGCGGCAGAAGCTGGCTGTGCCAAAGATTACGGTGCAAAAGACAGAGCCCGACATTCTGGCGCTGCGTGTGCCGTCTCTCGATGCCGGACGCGCCGACGAGATTCGCAGCCGCCTTGCAGAGGCGGACAAGCAAGGCATCCACAAAGTGATCCTGGACCTGCGGGAGTGCGGCCGCGGCCCGGTCTCGGAAGCCGTCAACGTCGCGCGTCTGTTCGTACCCACGGGTACAATCGCCACGCTGCGCGGGCAGACCGTTTCCGCTCAGACCTTTGCCGCCGAACCTGGCAAGGTCGTGTGGCGAAATCCAGTTTCTGTTTTGATCGACGGCACCACCTCGGGAGCGGCGGAAGTGTTGGCGTCGGCCCTGGTAGCCAATCACCGCGGCGACGTCGTAGGCGAGCGCACCTTCGGCTTGGCCTCGGAGCAGAAATTGATCACGCTGGATGATGGCTCGGCCTTGTTCCTGACGGTGGCGAACTATTACAACGCCGCCGGCAAGTCCATTCTGGACGACGGCGTAACACCTACAGAGGTCGTTCGCGCAGCAGCCGCCGATGACGATAACGACGTTAGCGATGACGCTTCGACGCCCTCCAAAGAGGCGCCCTCCGGGCCGCGCCCGCTGTCGCCGGAAGACCCTGTGTTCCACAAGGCTCTTGACCTGCTCAAAGCGCCTGCGAAGAAGGCCGCTTAACCGCCGGTGAAGAGACACTCCCGGTTGATTCGGCCGGGTTTCATCTTTTGTTGGGTCCTCGGCATCTTCATTGCTCTGATGGGTGGCTGCCAGAAGCAGCGAAGGCCATCTCCAGGGGAAATCCACGCACGGCTCCCGCGGACGTACGCAGCGAGGTCAGCACGTCTTACCAAGACTCTGCCGGCTTCGATCGGATCAACGTCACGGTTCGGGCAGATTCCATCTCTTCGTCGCGTGCCATCGTCTACCGGCTGCTCCGAGCTATGAACGGCGTAGCCACGCGCCACCACTTAAGCCGCGATGGCCCCCTGGAAAGCCGCGAGGGCCTCTTGTACGCCTACCGCCGCGCCGGCGTCATCACCCACATGGTGCATTTCCATGAAAAGATTGAGGTTAATTCGACCGAGGCACCAACTCCTCAGCACAATGAAGCGGAGCGTCAGAATGAAGCCGCTCGTTTAGCCATAATCCTGGACGACTTGGGGAACGATCGCGCCGCTGCGGACGCGATCTTTGCGCTGCAGTGCCCGATTACCCTCTCGGTGCTCCCGAATCATACGCACTCCGCGGAGATCGCGCAGGAAGCGCGGCGCCGAGGCCTCCAGGTGATGTTGCACCTCCCGATGGAGTCCGTCGGCAACGAGCGGCCGGAAGAGCGGGAGTTGCGGCCGGGCATGTCCGCCAGCGACGTCAGCACACTGGTGAGCGGTTTACTGCAAGCCGTGCCGGATGTCTCTGGGGTGAACAATCATCAGGGCTCGCAATCCACGGCCGACGCAGCCCTGATGAATGAGCTGATGCCGGTGTTGCGGGAGCATAACCTGTTTTACGTGGACAGCCGCACCACTGCGGCCACCGTCGCTTACGACACGGCGCAACGCTGCGGCGTGCGCTCGGGATTTCGCAATGTTCCTTTTCTCGACGACGTCGCGGAGGTGAGCGCTGTCCGCAAGCAAGTGCAGCTTGCGTTGCGCGATGCGCGGAAAAAGGGCGAGGCGATCGCTATCGGGCATCCGCATCCAGCCACGCTGCAAGCCTTGCGAGACGTCCTGCCGGATGCGAAGGCGCAAGGGGTGCACCTGGTCTTTGCGTCGGAAGTGGTGCACTGACACGCAGCAAGGCTGGACCGGCGGAATGGCTCACGCGCCGGCTGGAAGCCTTCGTGGCTCAAAATAAGCCAAGCGCTGCCGCGCGAGCTCAGTTGTCTTTCTCCGCCTCTTTCTCTTTCTTCTTTTCTTCTTTGTATTTCTTGCCGCCGACTTCGCGGAAGCGCTTATCGAGCGCGGCTTTGGTGAAGAAATCCTCGGAAAAACCGGGATTGTATTTGCAGGACTGAATGAAAACCTGGTTGACGCGACGGCCGTTGCGGTCGAGCGTAATCTGCAGCGGGGTCTGCACGCCGTCCATCAGCTGGTAATTCGTGTAGATGCGCGTTTCCACGGCGCGGTCCGGGG
>WNFR01012644.1_pt1 | contig 15039 bp, 15 predicted proteins | sample 5400221 | NCBI WGS metagenome assembly WNFR01 (sample SAMN13153357, study PRJNA577476) | soil metagenome | isolation source: 40 cm soil under Madrone tree | place: USA:California | collected 2016-06-14 | reverse complement strand
CGCCATTGCCGCGCGCTCATCGTCCGATATGCACACCGGGAGCATGTTACCGATAACCAAAATTCGGATTGTTGCGCTTGGCCGCCTGCACAACGGCGAGCGATTGGGCCATGTGCGAAAGACTGGCGTTCGCGAACACTACGCCGTCGGCAATCTCCGCGCCGAGAGCGACCATCCTCTTGCGTAAGAGGGCCAGGATGATCGGCGGCAACGCTCCGATCCCCTCAAAGGATTTGAGCTTCTCGACAAAGGCACGGATATCGGCCAGAGGCTTGCCCGGGGCGACCCCCAGACGCTGGTAAGTGGGGCCGTGGGCGATCCCGACGCCAAACCGGAAACGCCCGCCGGAGACCTCGTGCAAATAGACCGCGCCATGCGCGAAAATCCCCGACCGTTCGGGCATAAATCGGCGCGATCGCAGTGCCGAACGAGATGCGTTCGGTGACGAGCGCCAATCCCGTGCACTGCGCCATATTGCCGAAGCGGCTCGGCACGTAGATGCCGCCGAAGCCACGCCGGTCCATTTCGCGCGCGATATCGAGAGTTTGGCGCCGCCGCCCCGGCACGGCGACGAGGCTGATCGCGGGTAGGGGCTCGGGCATCTGCGGCACTCCTTTGATCCTGGGGTCGACCGGCCTCGATGATAACGCTCCGCTCCGAAATGGCTACTCGCAGTTGGATGCGCACTTGCTGGGAAAGCGCCGCACGTTCATCCTGTCGCCTCGCCCGAAGCTTTTAAAGAAAACGGGCCGAGTACCTTGGGAGGAGCACGCATGTGGCAACAAGTTTACGACCCGTTCGGCAATTCGGCCCGGTCGACGTTTGCTGCCGCCGTCCCGGTAGTGACATTGCTCGTCCTGATAGCCACGGGTGCGGTCAAGACTCACCTGGCGGCTTTGATTGCCCTCCTCGCGGCGATCGTCATCGCGGTTCTGCTGTTCACGATGCCGGCCGGTTTCGCGATCCGCGCCAGCATCCTTGGCGCGGTTATCGGCTTCTTTCCGATCGGTTGGATCGTGCTCAACGTCATCTTCATGTATCGGCTGACGGTGGCGACCGGCGCTTTTGGCACCTTGCAACAGGCGATAGGTGGGATGACGTCCGATCGTCGGTTGCAACTGCTGCTGATTTCCTTCGCCTTTGGTGCCTTTTTCGAAGGAGCTTCCGGCTTTGGCACGCCGGTCGCCGTCACCGCCGCGATCCTGATTGGGCTCGGGTTTTCGCCGCTCGCCGCGTCGGGGCTGTCGCTGATCGCCAACACCGCGCCGGTGGCCTATGGCGCGCTCGGCACCCCTATCGCGGGTCTGGCCAGCGTGACCGGGCTCGACCCCTATTTGCTTGGCGCCATGGTCGGGCGCCAATTGCCGTTCTTCTCGCTGATCGTGCCGGCCTGGCTGATCTGCGCCTTTGCCGGCTGGCGTGGAATGGTCCAAATCTGGCCGCAATCGTCGTCTGTGGCATGTCCTTTGCGATCCCGCAATACCTGATCTCGAATTTCATCAATCCGTGGATTGTCGACATCGGTGCCTCGCTGATCTGCATGGCGTGCCTGATCGGGTTTTTCAGGATCTGGCAACCGCGCGAGCTTTGGACATCGCCCGCATTGCGCAGTCGCGATGATTCGGCCGCTACCATGCCCACGCCGCGTGCTCCCGGGCCGGAGCCTACGACCGAGCAGGTCTGGTGGTCACTGTTACCGTGGATCATCGTGTGCGCAGTTCTGCTGGTCTGGGGCACCGGATCGGGACGCTGACACGGTTCTCCGGCATCGACGCGACGCTCGGTCTCGCCTTCGCTGGCGCCGGCGTGCTTTACCCGTTCTTCGGCACCTTGCTCGGATGGCTGGGTGTCGCGCTGACCGGCTCCGACACCGCGTCCAACGTCCTGTTCGGCGGGTTGCAGAAGATCACCGCCGAACAGCTGGGCCTGTCACCAATTCTGATGGCGGCGGCCAACTCCTCCGGCGGCGTCATGGGCAAGATGATCGACGCGCAGTCGATCGTCGTGGCTTCGACGGCGACGAACTGATTTGGCCACGAAGGGTCCATTCTGCGCTATGTATTCTTCCACTCGATCGCGCTCGCCTGCCTGGTCGGCGTGCTGGTTATGCTCCAGGCCTACGTATTCACTGGCATGATCCTACACTGATCCATGCAATCAGCCGGAGATGCTCGTCAGTCGCCCTCCTCAAAGCTCCTCTATCGTCCGCTGTGCGCACGGATCCAAACGTTCGATCTTTCGGAGATTGGGCTGGTTGACCAGCTACCCCGCTGGGTAAACTACGCCGCTGCCCGGCGGGTAATCTCGGTGCCGAATTGATCGGCCGCGTTCTGCCCCATCATTCGGACGATCAACGCCTCTGGCACATTGGCATTGCGCAACTGCGCCATTGCGTCCCAGGCGCTCGTCGCATCGTGATGCGGGTAGCGCGAGCCCCAGACGATTTTTGCGGCAAAATCATGCGGCAATTTCTGGATCAGTCGTTCCTCGGCGTCGAAGCCGAGCATGACGTTGCCATGCTCCCACATCTCCTCCGGCTCGGTACTGACCGGATAGTGATGCAGCAGCGGGATCACCCGGGTCGAGGCTTCCATTTTTTCGAGGACTTCCTGCATCCAAGAGGCTTTGCCGTGGGCCACGACGACCTTCATTGCAGGATAGCGTTCCATGACCGTGAAGCCGATCAGGGTGGAGGCGACGAACATGTGGTTGTCGAGCCACGGGGCAAGGATCGGCCCTAGCGGATGACCGAGCGGCGTGGCGCCGGTAAACGTGGTGGTTCCGGGCGCGCCGCTGCTGCCGCCGGCAAACGGCCCGCCCCGTGCGACGTCCACTCCGGGTTCCACAGGCCCGGCGTGGCATGCACTGCCGCAGTGATCCCAAGCCGCTCCAGCTCCGCCCAGAGCGGGTCGTAGTAGGGGTGGTTCGTATAGCGCCCTTCGACAAACATTGGCCGGATGAAGACGGCGCGGAAGCACGGCATTCGCGCCACCCGCTGCAATTCCTCGAGCGCGAAGTCCATGTTCTGCAGCGGCAATATCGCGGCAGCGAAAAGCCGTTGCGGCGCCGCTCTGCAGAACTCGCCGATCCAGTCGTTGTAGGCCCGGGCCAGCGCATAGGCCACGTCCGGGTCGCGCACCAGAAAGAACCCTTCGGCGAACCAGGTCGGGTATAAGAGCGTCTGGTCCACTCCCATCGCGTCCATGTCGGCGAGGCGAGCCTGCGCATCCCAAGCTCCTTCATTCATCGAATGCCGGGTGTGCGGGTCCAATTCCCCGATCGCATCCCAATTCATGCCGGGTCGCCACAGCGCATGTCGCGGCAGATTGGGGTTTGTCGTGTCGCGAAATGTCTCGCCATTGACCTTCAGATACGACCCGGTCCGGCCCTCCTGGCGCCACAGCGCGTGCTTGCCGAGCGAGCGGTACTCCGGCTCGAGATATTTCTCCCACAGCTCGGGCGGCTCGACCACGTGCGAGTCGCCGTCGAATACCGCGAAGTCTTTCGTCGTCATCCGACCCTCCATGCTGCGCTACGGCGTTCGGACCCGAGACCCTGAGCCGACTGAGATCCCTCTAATTCCCAAGCTTTGAGAGAAACGCAGCAGGTAGCCGTCTGGATCCTGCACAAGCAGTTCTCGGGCGCCAATGTATTCAGCGCCTCGGCGATACCAAGCATCCTCGATTTTCCGGAACAAGGGCCACCCAACTTGGGTGAGGCGCGCCGCTAAGGCGCTGACGTCAGGGATGCTTATCTGGAAATTCATGCCACGCCGGAGTGGCTTCTCCAAAGGGGCAGTAATCCAAGTTCCGCCCTTTTCGATCATGATGTGGGCAGTTCCTAACCCGAGATAGGCGAAGGGCCGTTCGGGGCGGTCGTACAAAACCGAGAAGCCGAGTATCCCGACGTAGAACTCTAAACTCTTGCCGAAATCGGTAACCTCCAACTCGGGCACGAGCGCAACTGTTCCCGGCGGAACCGGCTCCATATTCTTGCCCACGCGGCTGTCCTCCCCCTCGTCTTCCCGGCGAAGGCCGGGATCTATCCTCGGCATGGGCACCGGCCTTCGCCGGTGTGACAAGGTTTTCGGTGCGGTTTGTCAGAATGGCCCAGAATCGCCCGGACTAAGGTCGGGTGAGCGCCGCGTCCGGCCGCAATGAGGCGCGGATTTCCTCTTCGGTCGGCCACCAATCGGGGCGCTCGATCTCGGTGACGCGGTCGCGGATGATCTTTGTGGGGGCCTGCACCTTGTAGAGGCGGCGCGCGTTGCCGCCGAGGAACTTGGCCTGGTCTTCGACCGGCAGCCCATATTTCTGCATCGTCTCGATCGCCCGCCAGGCGTCGTCGCCGTCGTGGTGATAAACGTCGGACGACCAGGCGAGGATGTCGCCGTAGAACTCCGGTAGGCGCGCCGGCGGCGCCTCGTCACCCTCGAACCCGGTCATGCAATGTAGCGCGAAGGTTTCGCTCGGCAGGCGCTTCAAGGGCGGCAATTGGCGCTCGTTCTTATAGAGCCGATAGGCCTTGTCGCACTCATCGAGCAGAAAGCTGAGCCAGGTCGACGATGCCTCGAACACGGCGGCGTTGATCTTCGGGTGCCGGTCGAAGAAGCCGGACATCAGCACCACGGTCACCCACAGCGCGGCCTCGGCCTGGAAATTCTGCACATTCGACAAAAAGCTGTGCGGCAGGCCGGCGGTGGCGATGGTGCGCCGGATCAGCTCGGCGCCGGAATATTGCTCGCTATATCCGCTGGGCTTGAGGGTGCCGAAGGCCGGGAACGGGTGCATGCCGTAGACCATGCCGGTCTCTTCCAGCGCGTCCCAGACCGGTTCGTATTTCGGCTGCAGCGGATAATTGCCCAGCGCATCCATTGGTCGGACGAGTGCCACCCGGCAGCCTTGGGCGGCGACCCGGCGAACCTCCTCGACTGCATAATCCGGATGCTGCATCGGGATCAGCGCGGCGAAGAACAGCCGCTCGGGGTCGGCCAGCGTATACTCGTAGGCCCACTCGTTGTAGGCGCGGCAGAAAGCCTTGGCGCCGAGCGCGTTCCCCAACCAGGGATAAATATCGATCTCGGTCGGGATGATCATGACCTGATCGATGCCCTGGACATCCATGTCTTTGAGGCGCGGCTTCGGCTCGTAGGAGCCGGCGTGGTCGAGATACGCCACCTGCTCCTGGGTCAGCGCGGTCTTCGGGTTCAGGTTGCGCACGTTGAGGGCGCGCTGAATGTCGTGCTTGACCCCGGGGCCCGCATTGGTGATGACCCGCATCGTGCCGGGGATGCCGCCGCGCCGTGGCGATCCGAGCCCGACCCCGGCGCGGCCATTGACGATCAACAGGCGGCTTTCGGCGTCCCACCAGATCGTCTGCTTCAATGCATCGAGTTCGTCGCGGGTCAGGAAATCCTTGGCGCGTTCCCAGATCAGCGGCGGCTCGGTAACGTGCGCATCGCAATCGAATGTCGCGAAATCCTTGGTCATTGGTGCAAAGCGTTGAACCGGCATGCTGTGCCTCCTCCTCAAACGTGTGGTGTCATTGCAAGCGAAGCGTAGCAATCTCGTGCAAGAGAGGGCGCGTTTGTGGCCACGAGATTGCTTCGTCGCTTCGCTCCTCGCAATGACAGCAAATTGCCCGGGGCATCCTCTAATCTTCAAGCCAGCCCGGCGGCACCGTCACGCAGCCATGCCGGGCCAGGACGGCGTCGATCTCCGCCATATCGGCGGCGGAAATGGTCCAGCCGAGAGCTCCGAGGTTCTCCGTCACTTCCGAAGGCTCACGAAAGCCGACCAGCGCCGTGCCGACGCGAGCGCCAGTCGCTCTCTTCGAACTGCATGCCGGCGTGAAAGGCGCCGCTAAGCATGCCGTAAGCGAGCGATCCGTAGGCCATGACGCCGATCTCTTGGGCCGCACAATAGGGGAAGATCTCCGCCTGCATGCGCCGGTCGAACATGTTCCAGCCATATTGCACGACATCGATACGGCGCAGCCGCATGCAGCTCTCGATCTGCGCCAGGCGGAAGTTTGACACGCCGATAGAGCGTGCCTTTCCTTGCCGCACTAGGTCATCGAGGGCGCGCATCGTCTCCTCTAACGGCGTGTCGGGGTCCGGCCAGTGGACGAGGTAGACGTCGACATGATCGGTCTGCAGCCTTTGCAGGCTCTTCTCGATCGACGCCATGACGCGGGTGCGGCTGCTGTCCCGCCGGGTCGGCATTTCGTCGTAGCCCACCCCGAATTTGGTGACGATGTAGACATCCCGACGACGGCCGCCGAGCGCGTGTCCCAATGCCTGCTCCGAGACCCCCATGCCGTAGGCTTCGGCGGTGTCAAAGCAGTTGATGCCATTCTCGATCGCCTGCTGGACGGCGCGGCGAAACTGGCTCTCGTCGATCCGGCCGTAAGTGCCGCCGATCTCCCAGCAGCCAAACCCGATCGCGGAAACGCGTAAGTCCGTCTTGCCGAATTGCCGATATTCCATCGGGCCTCCTATTGCGCGGCGATGGCAGTGGATGACGCCACAAAGCGCCGCTCCATTTCCCGCCGCGCCAGCACCGCCGGGCTCTCCGGTACCGCGACATCGACCCTCTCCCGCCGCAATATCGCGGAGCAGTGCGACCTTGTGCGCGAGACCGATCGGCAAAGCGCCCTCTGCCAGGCTTCGTTCCGCCGGCACAAGCTTGCCCCACACCGTATAGCCGCCTTCGCCGTCGAGCGTCTCGCCGGCGCGCAAATCCCGCTTGGCGACGGAAACGACATCGCCGCGGAAGCCGTGAGCCTGACCGGTCGGCTCGCCGCGCAGCGCAGCCGACAGCACCGAGATACTGAGCTCCAGTCCGATCAGATGGTAGGGTTTGTACATCGCGGCGTACCAGCCGCTCGGATCGGTCTTGAGGCCGTATTCCCTGAAGCACTCCCGCGCGTACTCGTTCGGGGCCTTCAGCACGACATAGACACCCCAGCGCAGGTCGCGGAACACCGGCCGACCGTCCCGCTCCAGAGACGAGACGACCTCGACCATTCCGTCCCGCTCGAGAACCCCGCCCGCCGCCGTTGCGCGCAGAATCTGCGGCAGATCGTCGGCGCCGCAGGGCGGGAATTGCAGGCCGTCGGGTGGCACCGCCAGGCCGCAGGCATTGGCGATCGCGGCCATCTCGATGGCGGATTTGGTCCCGTCGAGAAACGAGTTGAACATCTGCGGGTTCATCCCGCCGCGGCGCGCTTCCTCGGGCGTCAAGCCGTAATGGTGCCAGACGTCATCCGGCGTCACTGCATGATAGGCGGGCAGATACTTGGTGCCCTTGCCGGCGGCGACGACTTCGAAACCGCAGGCGCGCGCCCAGTCAACCAGCCCGCAGGTCAGCGCCGGCTGGTCGCCGTAGGCGAGCGAATAAACGACGCCGCGGGCCCGCGCCTCCTCGGCCAGGAGTGGCCCGGCCAGCACATCGGCTTCGACATTGACCATCACGATGTGCTTGCCGGCGGCGATTGCCGCGCGCGCATGGGCAATGCCCGCCGGCGGACTGCCGGTCGCCTCGACGATGACCTCGACCCCCGGCTCGGCACAGGCCCCGGCGCCCGATGCGACAAACGCGATTCGCGATATGCGGGCCGCATCCCAGCCGACGGTTCTGCAGGCGCTACGCGCCCGCTCGGGGTCGAGATCGGCAATGACCGACACTTCCAGCCCGGGCATTGTCGGCACCTGGTTCAGAAACATCGACCCGAACTTCCCTGCGCCGATAAGCCCGACCCGCACCGGCCGACCCGCGGCCCGGCGCTGCTGCAACAGCTGATAAAGGCTCATGACCCGGTACCGCTATTCGGCTGCGGCTCGGTTGCGATCAGCGCGCGCATAGTCGCGCAGCGCGCCGTCCGGCACCGGCTCGATCGGTGTGAAGTCGCGATGCGCGATCCATTCCGGCCGGGTCGGCTTGCGGATGTAGTTCGAGACGCCGCACAGGGTCAGATAGACGATGCGCCGCGGGTAAGGCGTGATGTTCGGCGCCGAGCCGTGCACCAGATTGCCGTGAAACATCAGCACTGAGCCTGGCTTTCCGGTCGGGGCGACGATGCCGCCCTCCTCTACGAGCTTGGTGACCATTTCCTTGTCGAGCGTCCACAACGGGTAGGACGTCGTCTCCTCGTCATGACCGGCAGAAAGCACCCCGTGCTTGTGGCTTCGAGGGATCAGCATCAGCGGGCCGTTGATCGCCATCACCTCGTCGATGAACACCGCAATGTTCATCGCGCGCGGCTCGGGCATGCCGTCGTCGCGCGCCCAGGTGCCGTAATCCTGGTGCCACTGCCAAACGTCGCCTTCGAAGGCAGCCTTGGCGTTGATCTTGTACTGATGCATGTAGAGCTGTTCGCCGAATACCTGCTCGACCGGACGGATCAGCCGCGGATGATGGCCGAGCAGGCGGAACGCCTCGTTGTAGGTGTGTGCGGCGAAGGCGGTGCGGGGCGCCCCGGTCTTCTCGCGCCAGACCTCCTGACGATTCGTGGCGTAGATCTGCTCCGCCTCGTCGCGCAGGGTCGCGACCTCCTCCTCCGAGAAGCACTCGGGCAGAAACAGATAGCCCTCTTCAGCAAACTGCCGAAGCTGCTGCGAGGTGAGCTGCATCGCGATGTTCTCCCGTTGAGAATGGTGAGCGGCTCAGGCGCCGCACCGTTTCGGCGCCGGCGCGATCGGTGTGGCGACGCGCTGCGCATTCGGCGCCCGCGGGATCGCCGGCAAGGACGAGACGGAGGATCTCCCTGTGCTCGGCCCAAACCAGCGGGCGTTGCTCGGCATCGTTGAGCACGACGCCCATCGAGCGCTTCAGGTGCGGCCATTGCGCCGCGACCGTGTCTTCGATCGCCCGGTTGCCGGATAGGCAGTATAGCGCGGTATGAAACGCGACGTCAGCCTGGATGAATGCCAAGACCGGAGCATCCGGGCCAAGGGCGAGCCCGGCTGCGAGGGCCCGCTGCGCCGCCCGCTGCTGAGCCAGGTCGATGACGCGCTCGGCAATCCGCTCGGCAGCAAGCCGGGCCGCCAACGCATCAAGCGCCGTTCGGACCTGGTAAAGCTCGCGAATGCTCGCCGCGTCGACCGTACAGACGGTCAGCCCGCGTCTGCCGCTTTCCTCGACGAGTTTTTGCTGCTTGAGCAATTGCAAGGCATGGCTGACCGGCTGGCGCGACACACCGAGCATCCGGCCGAGCTCTTCCTGGCGGATACGCTGGCCGGGGGCAAGCGTGCCGTCGGCAATCGCCTCGACCAACCGCTCATAGGCGCGGTCGATCAGCGCCGGTTGTGGGTCGAGAGGTAGCAGCGGGGTACCAGTAAATTTGAATTCGGAATTCCATGCTACAGCCTCTAAAATGCCTCGTCAAACTGCACCGGACGAAGCTCCGCAAACCGCCGCGTTGTTAGGGTGATCGAATGAAAGGCCTCTGTCCGTTCAAAATGCTTCTCGACGGCACGGCATAATGAGAGCGCTGATTTGCCGCCAATGGGGCGGCGTCGATGAGCTGACCGTTGGCGACGCGCCCGTTCCTGAGCCCGCCCCGGGCGAGGTGCTGATCCGGGTCAAGGCGACCGCGGTCAACTACGCCGACTCGATCATGGTGGCGGGTCGCTACCAGACGAAGCCGCCGCTGCCGTTCAGCCCAGGGCTGGAAACCGCCGGCCTCGTGGCGGCGTCCGGCCGGGAGGTGAGCACCCTCAAGCCGGGCGATCGGGTGATGGCGGTTCTCGCCTATGGCGGTCTTGCCGAATTCGCCGTGGCCCCGGCCACGGAAACCTACGTCATTCCCCACGGCATGAGCTTCGCCGAGGCCGGCGCGTTCCCGATCGCCTACATCTCCAGCCATGTGGCAATCCGCTGGCAGGGGCGATTGGAGGCGGGCGAAACCCTCCTGGTCCTCGGTGCGGCGGGCGGTGTCGGCCTCGCCGCAGTCGAGATCGGCAAGGCCATGGGCGCGCGTGTCATCGCAGCGGCCAGCACGCCGGAGAAGCTCGCCGTAGCCGTCGAGCATGGCGCGGATGCGACCGTCGACTACTCGACGGGTCAGCTCACCGATCGAGTCATGGCATTGACCGAAGGCAGAGGTGCCGATGTCTGCTTCGATCCGGTTGGCGGTTCGCTGTTCGATGCGGCGCTGTCGTCGCTGGGATGGGGCGGGCGCATCCTGCTGGTCGGCTTTGTCGCCGGCGTGCCGCAAATTCCGGCGAACCGGCTTCTGGTCAAGCACCGCGCGGCCCTGGGTTCGTCGCTGCGCTACTTCCGCTGGCACGCGCCGGAGAAGCTCCGCGGCTCGGTGGACGAGTTGTTCCGCTGGTACGGCGAAGGCAGGCTGAAGCCATGCGTCACCCATCGTTTGCCATTGGAGCAGAGTGTCGAGGCGATCCGCCTCCTCACTGAGCGACGGGCGCACGGCAAGGTCGTTGTCGAGCTGGAACCTTCGTGATGGAGATCCGCCTCACCCGGCATGGCCGGCATGTTGCCATCGTCACGATCGACAACCAGCCGCGCCTCAACGCCATGACGCGACAGATGCTGGGCGAACTCGGGCGCCTCTGGGACGAGCTGGAGCGTGACGAATGTCGCTGCATCGTGCTGACCGGCGCCGGCGAGCGCGCCTTTACCGTCGGTGCCGACATCAGCGGTGACCTGTCGGCAGGGCCCGAGATCGCGCAGATGGTCAACCACGCATTGCTGAAAAACGACCCCTATTCTAAGCCGATCATCGCCGCGGTGAACGGCGACTGCGTTGGCGGCGGCATCGAGCTGATGCTGTCGACCGACATCCGCGCGGCCGTGCCGACGGCGCGCTTCGGCCTGACGGAGGTGAAATGGTCGATCTATCCGTTCGGCGGTTCGACGATTAAGCTGATCCAACAGATCGGCTACGTCCATGCCATGGACCTGCTGCTGACAGCGCGATTGATTGATGCCGAGCAGGCGGCGCGGTTGGGCCTGGTAAATCGGCTGGTGCCGCCGGGCGAGCTGATGGGCTGGGCAATCGAGACTGCTGAGATGATCGCCGCGAACAGCCCATCGGCGGTACAGGCCGTCAAGCGCCAGGTCAGCGCCACGATCGCCGATAACGCGCTGAGCCGTGAAGCGATGGAGCAGCAGCTTGGGGACGCGGTACGGGCAAGCCCCGATTTCGCTGAGGGCATCGCCGCGTTCCGCGAGAAACGCACGCCGCGCTACGAATAAGTGCACTGGGGACGCGATTGTGAGCAGACGCCCGGTCAGTCGCACCCTTGGCGGCCTTGTCGACGAGATGGCGACCGTCACGCCAACGGCGGAGGCCGTCGTGTTTCGTGATGAACGCCTCGATTACGCCGCTCTAAAAGGGCGAGTCGACGGCTTCGCTCGGGCGCTCCTCGCCGTCGGCATCCGGCATGGCGACCGGGTCGCGGTGCTGGTCACGAACCGGACCGAATGGATCGTTGCCGCCCTCGCCGCCGCCAAGATCGGTGCCATCGTCGCCGCCATCAGCACGTTTTCGACGCCGCGCGAGCTCGCCTGGATGCTGAAGCATTCCGGCGCGGTGGCGCTTGTCACCCTCGCTTCCTTTCGCGGCCGGGAGTTTCTCGACGCGCTGCGCGGCCTCTGCCCCGAACTCGACGGCTCGGCACGCGGTGCCCTCAGCGCTGCGCGGCTGCCGGCCTTGCGCTCCGTCGTCGCATTCGACGGGGCCCGGTCCGCCGGAGTTTTCTCGCTGCCGGAGTTTTTGGCGCAAGGCGCGTCGGTCGATGCCGCCACACTATCAGCCGCGCAACGTGCCGTGGCGGCAAGCGACATTTGCTACATCCTTTACACTTCGGGATCCACGGCAGCGCCCAAGGGGGTGACCCTGGCGCACGGGCCGCTAATCGCCAACGGTTTTGACGTTGGCGAACGGCAGCATCTTCGCGCCACTGACCGGCTCTGGCTCGCGGTGCCGCTCTTCTGGTCTTTCGGCTCGGCCAATGCCCTACCGGCAATCATGACTCACGGCGGCTGCATCGTATTGCAGGAGAGCTTCGAAGCCGGCGAGGCGCTGGCGCTGATCGAGCGCGAGCGCTGCAGCGTCTACTACGGCATGGGCCATATGGCGCGAGCTCTGCTGGAGCATGAAGATCATCCCAGACGCCGCCTGGGTGCGATGCGGACCGGACTCACCATCGGTCCGCCGGAAGACATCGCGATGACCATTGAAGCGCTCGGCGGCGCAGAACTCTGCAACGTCTACGGTTCGACCGAGACTTATGGCAATTGCGCCGTGACGGACGCAAAGGACCCGCTGCCGCTGCGGTTGCACAGCCAAGGCCAGCCCCTTCCCGGGATGACGATCCGTACCGTGGATCTCGTCACGAGGCGGCCCCTGCCCATAGGTGAAGTCGGGGAACTCGCTGTCCGCGGCTATGTCACGCCAGGTTATTTTCAGGCACCGGAACTCGATGCCGAGGCGTTCGACCGAGGCAGTTATTTCCTGACCGGCGATCTCGGATCGATCGAGGCAGACGGGCGGGTGCGATTTCGTGGCCGGTTGAAGGAGATGATCAAGACCGGCGGCGTCAACGTCGCGCCGCTGGAGGTCGAGCAAGTCCTGCTGCAACATCCCGACACCGTGCAGGCTCACGTCGTGGGCCTGCCGGATCAGTCGAGAGGCGAGATCGTCGCAGCAGTGGTCGAACTGCGTGCCGGGGCAATACCCGATACCGCTTCGATCCTCGCTTTCTGCCGCGAGCGCCTTGCCAGCTATAAGGTGCCAGTGCGGTTCGCCATCCGCTCGGCGTCAGAATTCCCGCGCACCCCGACGGGCAAGATCCACAAGCCCAGGCTACGCCAGGAGCTGGCGGCTGCCGCGGCGACATGATGAAAGTGTGGCAACGGCCGCTGCGATCTCCAAGAGCGGTCCAGCTAAGAGGTCAAGCGAGGACGCGGTTCAAGAAGTCATCCATCTTCGCTGTCGCCGCCTTCGACAGATCGTTCGGGAACAGCGTGAAGCCGTGCGCTCCGCCGGGGTAGACCGCCAGCGGCGTCACGATCGGCGATCGCGGCGGCATCATCTGCAAGGGAACGCGGCTGCACGCACCGGTTACGCCGGGCTGAGAGCTTTCCTTCTGCTCCCCCACCGCCATCGTCGCCCTTACGCCGCCTCGGCGGGTCTGCGTCCTTGGAGGACCTCACGGATCCCGGCCATGATCCGCTTGCGGTCTGGGAACACATGATTTTCGAGGACCGGGCTATAGGGTATCGGCACCTGCAAGGCGCAGACCCGCTTCACCTGAGCCTTGAGCCGCGCGAATGTAGCCGCATCCTCGGTGACAACGGCAGCCACTTCCGCCGAGAAGCCGGCCGTCGGCCCCGCCTCGTCGGCGATAACCAGTCGACCGGTTTTCCGCACCGAGCTGCGGATCGTCTCCGCATCGAGCGGCACGAGCGTGCGCGGATCGACGATTTCGACCGAGATCCCCTCCTGGGCGAGCTCTTCGGCCGCGGCCAGCGCCTCGTGCACGAGCCAGGCGAGAGCGACGACCGTCACGTCGGTGCCCTCTCGTTTGATATCGGCCTTGCCGAAAGGGATCGTGTAGTCCTCCTCCGGCACCGGTCCCTTGCGCGTCATCAGCCGGCTCGACTCGAACGAGATGACGGGGTTGTTGTCGCGGATCGCCGTCTTTAGCAGCCCCTTCATGTCGTGCGGCGTCGACGGCAGGAACATCTTTAACCCGGCCACATTCATGAACATCGAATAGGGCGACTGCGAGTGCTGTGCCGCGACTAGGCCGCCGCCGCCGACGGCCGCCCGATAGAGGATCGGGAAGGCCACCTGGCCGCCGAACATGTAGTGGATCTTCGCGGCCTGATTGACGATCTGGTCCATCGCGACAAAGCAGAATGTCACCTGCCGCCAGTCGACAATCGGGCGGAAGCCGCAGCCCGCCGCGCCGATCGCCATGCCGGTCAGCGCCGCTTCGGTGATCGGCGTCGCCCTGACCCGCTCGCCGCCGAACTCGTTGAGCAGCGGCGGAAGCGCGTCGGTCGACATGTAGAAGATCTTGGGATCGCGCCGCATCTCCTCGGCGACGGCTTCGACAGCGGCCTCGTTGTAGGTCAGCTCTCGCATCGTCTCATCCTCCCCAGAAACAAGGCAGCCGGGACGCAGACAATATCGAACGCTTCCCCGGCGAAAGCCGGGGCCCATCTCTCGGCGGCACGAGCAGCGGGTCGATGGGTCCCGGCTTTCGCCGGGACAGCGGCCCGCGCACGGTTTCGTCCCGGGCGGGTAGAGGCCCCGGAATGACGCCGTATTGGAGCATTATCGTGCAAAGTCGCATCAGGCCGCAAAGGCGTCTTCGATCGCCTGCTCGGGTGTCGGGAAGGGGCTTGCCTCGGCGAAGGCGACGGCGGCCTCGAGAGCACCCATAATGTCGCGCTCCATGCCTTCCAGCCCGGCGTCGTCGAGGTCGCCCTGGTCTCTGAGCTGCCGCTCGAGCTGCGCGATCGGATCCCTTCGCTGCCACGCGTCGCGCTCGGCTGGGTCGCGCGGATCGGGTTGCCCTCGGCGCTCGGTGTGGGCGCGCCAACGGTAGGTCTTGCACTCGATCAAGGTCGGGCCATCGCCCGACCGCGCCCGATCCACGGCGCGGTTTGCCGCCTGATAGACCGCGAAGATGTCGTTGCCGTCGACCACGACGCCCGGAATGCCGTAGCCGGCCGCGCGTGCTGCTACGTCGCCCAGCGCATGCGTCGCCGCGGCCGCGGTCTGCGCCGCATACATATTGTTTTCGCACACGTAGAGCATCGGCAACTTCCAGGTCGCCGCAATATTGAGGCACTCGTGGAAGGGCCCGGCATTCGATGCGCCATCCCCGAAGAAGGAGACAGCGACACCCCCCTTGCCTTCCATCTGCGCGGCGAGGCCGGCGCCGGTGACGATCGCGATCCCGCCCGCGACGATGCCATTGGCGCCGAGCATGCCGATGCCGAAATCGGCGATGTGCATCGAGCCGCCCTTGCCCTTGCAGTAGCCGGTTTGCCGCCCGTA
>WNFR01004735.1_pt1 | contig 15040 bp, 22 predicted proteins | sample 5400221 | NCBI WGS metagenome assembly WNFR01 (sample SAMN13153357, study PRJNA577476) | soil metagenome | isolation source: 40 cm soil under Madrone tree | place: USA:California | collected 2016-06-14 | reverse complement strand
GCGGCCGAGGACTTTGACTTGGAAAAGTCCGAGGTGGCTACCCCGAAGAGAAGGGCGGATATGGGATATGCAGTTGAAATATGGGACGTGAGGAGAGGTTATATTGCAAAATGGTTAGTAGGAGGTTCCGCAATCGAAGGTGGTGTAACTGGTACGTCTCCGCTTTCCGTAGCTGGAGCTCGGGTTTGATCTTCGTAGATATCGAGTTCCGGGATTCGCACGCTCTCTGGGCGCAGCACTCATCTGGGACGTTCGCTCAGCTGGATCTCAGGAATTCATATCGACCCCTAGACGCGGTCCCTCGCCTTGCGGCTTCGTGGTCTGTCTCAGACTCTCTTACGTTTGTGACAGATAAGACAACTCAATGCGAGGTCCCATATGATGATATGTGAGCTTTCTTTTTCCTCAGACTCAACTTGCGTGATTGATTCTTACGATTTCCAAGTGACCCAAGGACAAGGCAATCTGCACTTTCGTCTAGGTTGAAAGTGCTAGGAGACGAACCTTACAGTCCGACGGCGCAGAGTGTGGGGACACATGTGTTCAGCCATGCTCAGCAAGATTCAGACAGGTTTTCCGTTCTCGCAAAGGGTTACGTTGTGGATGGACCCGATAAAAGGAATGTCTGTGTGATTAATGCGCAGGTCGCCTTGCAAGCAGACCACCATCAGGTATTCCAGATGTGGTGCCTTTTGCGTTCACTCTTCACCCCAAACCCGACCAACTCGGGTTCACCTTCAAGATCTCGACCGCCAACGCCGCCACTATCCCCGCTGCCCTTGTCTTCTCACGTGCTGTCCCACTCACTCATAGCTCCTGCAGCAATCCAAACTTCTTCCAACATTTTGTCTTCGAGCGTTTCTCTCCCAATTCCTGATGCCACCAAGACCTCGTCCTCAGATCCGGTGGCGAAACCACACTTGCCATACTCTAGCTCAGGAGATTCTCTGCATCTGGTTTCGTCTGCTCCAGCATCGAATTTGCCATCTCCCCAGCGTGCAACGCAAGCGACAATGAGCCCCCAGTCAGCGTTCTGCTCCTCATCTACGACATCTCCTCACAATGCATCCATGTTCTCACGACAATCCTCGAATACCGCATTCGTCCAGAACCGTCCGCGTACCCTATCATCGTTCCGACGACCTTCCGTGTCTTCACCCTCTCTCGCATCGAATGATAACTCTACTTCGTCTAGTCTGCGCCATGTCGGCGAAGGGACACTTGATGATTCGGACTCAAGCGGTACCGACAGTGATATCAGTTCCCTTCCTTCCGCGCCTACTTCTGCCATATCTCCCACAGTGCAGATGTTCCCACGCATGACGCTCTCGGCTGCTCCTAGCCCGCTCTCGCGCGTCGCCGCGGCAGGACAGCATACTTGGACCGAAGACGAGCGTGAAATCGACGAGGATTCGCCGTCCCCTGCATCAACCGAGACGGAATCCGAAGGCGAAACGGCGCGGAAGAAGGTCCGCGCTCGCTCGCAGTCACTGCGCCACCGGACGGGGACTCGTAGTCGCAGTTCGACGCTTGCACGCCCGCTGATACTAGCGCCTCCGCTGCAAAGATCCGGCTCGCGCAGCAGCATGCGGACGGTCACAGCGCACGACGATGCCGATCACGAGCATTTTCCGCCTACAGCGACAAGCACGTCACGGGTCGCATCGCGTGTCGCGTCGACCGCCGTGTCGGATGGAGTCTTCGGTGTCACAAGTGATGCTTCGGACATACGGGGCGTCTATGTGCGGAACGAGGTGAAGAGACGCGTGGAGGAGGTGCAGGAGGTTATTCGGAAGGCGCTCCAGGAGGCGTTGGAGGAGTATGCCGATTCTGGAGACGTGCAAACTTGTGCTATGATGGCAATAATAGCATCAAGGGAGCTGGGGTTGGGCAAACAGCGAGTACAACTCTTTGTAGAGGCCTACATTGGTACGTCGTTAATCTTCGAGAATCTGCCCGATTTCAATGTTGGCGTGTGTAGAGTTGCTCAGACGGATGAAACTGCATACCACCGCGGCATATCTGCGAAAACACTCGGTTCTGCCTGATATACGCTCGCTCACCCATGTGAGAGTTACTGCTTCCGTCGGCTTTCTGAACTGTGTTGAACTGTTTTATTGCCCTTTCAGCTGCAAACCACAGTCTACGTGTCCTGTGGCCGGTGTGGGAAGCCCATCCTCGCCCAACGGAACGGTTCGACTTGCGCGAACTGCAAGAAGCCTGCGGCTCAGTGCTCCATCTGGTAATGTTTAATCCATCACCAGTGCATTATCCTAACAAAAACTTACCCCGAGTGTCTTCCGTAGCAATCTTCCAGTGAAGTCCCTGCTCTTCCAATGTGCCATCTGTTCGCACGGCGGACACCAGACATGCTACAGGCGGTTCTACGCAAAGATGCCCTTGGTTTTGCTCCCGGCACAACTCGTTCCCTGGCCGACGTCACCGTTGAAAGCCCACCATCGCCTTGCTCGATCAGCGTCGCGGAGTAACGACAGCGAGGGCGACGACACCAATGTTCTACCTGATTGTTCGTTCGATACGTCTACAGTCACTCCTGCTTCCCGTCAGCTGCTAGGACACCCATGCGCGGCAGGGTGCGGCCATTTCTGTTGGGTAGCGAATTTCAGGGAGGATGCAGAGAAGCCTTAACTGTTGTCTCTTTTCCGCCTTTGTGTCTTAGGTGGGAGTGACTGGTATTTACTGCACATACTGTGTACATTGTATGTACGAAATATACGGGAGCCTTTATGCAAGCTACATGCGACGAGAGAGAATTTTTGAAACACAGGAAGTGAGGGTGTAAGGAGGAGATACAGTAATTGAAGGGCGGTAGTGAGATTAGCGTAAACTTGGATGAATAACCAGCGAAGTTTCGAGTTCATGAACGGTGCTCATATGGATGCCTCACTAGCTCGTCGTATAACTCACTTGGGAGATCTCGAACGAGTGTGACAGCAATCCCGATTACGGGGAGTGCTTCGAGTGGTGGAAAGGTGCGTAGAAGACGCATCGGCCTTGTAAATCATGGGATCAGGTTGAGCACTTTGGGTCTACGGCGCAGGCTAACGTACGAGGATGATGTCATTACGTCATCACGTATGAGAAGCAATTGCGCGATGACGCAGAGGACATTTAGGTGTACCCCAAAGGCCAGCAGGAAGTCCCAGAGCCGGAGGACTTGGTCGAGCGGTGGTGTGCAAGCACACAGAGTGAGAACGGCTGAACGACAGAGGTAAGCGGAAGCCATGAGACGATGCAGCAGATGATCACATGGAAAGGCATATAGTTCGGCAGAAAGGTTCTTGGAGCGCAGATAGTTGAATAGTTCTGGATCTACAATCTTGAGGCAGCGGTCGAGGAGCTGGATGCGGGAGGGTAAGAATGGTCGAAACGGTCAACGATGATGTTTGCGAACTCTTAAACCGCGATGGACACCCTCAAGAGTAGGTTGAACGTAGAGAGGGCACGACTCCTCTATGAATTTGGCGAAGGAAAAGAATGCCTCTAGTTCCGATGGCATCGTGTAAAGAAATGGGGCAGCCAGGACGTTCATGCCCTGCACATAAGTAAAACCCAGCTGCTGATTCTCCTGTCTGTCTTGAAGATAGTGAGTAGAGAGGACAGAGGGGAGTAGTGATGGTTTTGATTACCGTGGTTTCGCCAGACGAAGGCGTCGAGGAGGCGGACGAGCATGTCCTCTCGAACGCGCTCCTTGAATCCACGGTCAGTAGCCAACGTGCTAACAGACGTAACAGGATATATCAGAGAAGAGGGGTGAGACATGGTCTAGTGGAGACACGCACCGGAAGGTATCATTGCGTATCTTCTCCCTCACTTCACATGGGCCCCTCGCCACGTATTCGAGGAAGGTTTTCGCAGACAGGTCGGTGACCCTAAGCAAGATTTTCCAGACCCTATGTCGCAACGTAGGGTCCTAGATGGCCAAGCAGATGGATGAATAAACAAATGATGGCAAAGACAAGAGCATGCGCACGGTCTTGGAGGGTATACCCTCGATGAGAATGAGTCGGCGAAGCTTCTTCACATTCTCTTCCACGTCCTCCTGGGTACGTGTTTTCGAGGATAGCTTTGGGTGTGAGAGAATCTTATTGAAAGCATGGGCCGTCGCAGCCAGATTGGCCGCTTCGCCCATTGTGAGTGGGTGAGAAAGTAGTGATGAAGCGCCCACGTGCTCACAATTCAATTACCAAATTACCTTTCTCTTGACGCGGTCCCCAACACTCCCAATGGAAGTACCGTATTCATCGTCTGGAGCATTGAGTCGCGCGCATTATGCTCTGGTTCGCAAGGTCGAGCTCGCACAGACAACTCAGCAAGCCGACGGCTACTTATACGAGGAACTTGCAGTCGTTAGTGCACGACTTTCGCGTCCTGGGTTCACTTCCGTGAGTCTATAATGCCCCCTTCCTCACAAGTGTTCCCAATGAATGTCCCAGAAAATTTAGGCCCAGTGTCGAGAATGTCTCATCCTCCTCTTATACTGCTCCATGAACACCGTAGCCGGGCATCCTTCAGGCGTGCTGGAATTCGCGCTCCCGCATGCTGTCAACCTAGCTGAAGCCGGTTCCTCCATTGAAGAAAGGAAAACGGGTGTGTTATATTGGCGTCTTCTCGGGCCCCTTTGGTTGCAGCTTTTAATTAGGATATCTGTTCTGCTCTGAAATTATGCCTCCGCGTCATGACTTGAAACTCATGCTCGTCAACACACTCCGAAAGGTACAAACGCCCCTCGTCTAAACAAAATGCATTCTCACGTCCACTTCTTCAGGACCTCGAGGCCAATTCCATTGCGCGCATCACTCTGGCTCTGAACTACCTTATCCAGTGTCCAAGCGAGGATGTGATTCCCGCTATCCAAGTACGTCTCCAAAGCCTATTGTCTCACAAATCGTGAGCTTTCCTCTTCTCATCGGTATTTTGAATGACAACATACTCCTTCAAGGCCACACATACGCCGACGTACCTTGTACGCAGTGCGTGCTCTCGCAGAATGCGATTCGTCTATGCTCCGTTGGTTGGCTCCTGAGGTGTCCCGATGCCTTCATGACAGAGACAACACCGTCGTCGGCTCTGCGATCACCATATGCGGCAGTCTATATAAGGTTCGTCAAAATCATGGTGCGCTATGGCACAGCGGCCTCACGTGCCCAGAATGGATTGTTTGGTCCTGATGCAGTCGCACATGTATATCGCGCCCTACTTCATTATGGAAAGTCCTTTACCGGGTCTCCTGCAGCGATGCTGGTGACCCGGAAAGCCTTGCGGTTATACTCCGTCACTCAGTAAGTCCTTGCGGCCTCAGCAGTGCGCGCAGAGCGATATTTTGGAGACAGACCTTCCGCAGAAGTGCTGAAGTCGGTCCTTGGACTTATCAAGCGGTCCGCGGCCAAACCGAAGACTCATAGTAAGTATGCCCTACTCGTGTACCTATATATCATGCGATGCATACGACCTCTTCCTTAGCTTTGTTGTATGATTGCTTCTGCGTATTTCGAAATACGCCTGTGGACGTATTAATACCCTTTACGATGTCCAATGGGTCTCCTGTCACACATGTCCGCCACCTACTTTCCAACAACTGGGACGAGCAGCGTTTATTTCTCTCCTGCTTGGCATGCGTTCCTCCCGCCATATGGGCGGGTACAATGCAAGACGTTCCTCCAGTTCTCGAAGCACGGGAGGTCGAACGCGTAATGCAACTACTCTCTTCTCCCGATCTCACCATTAGGCTTACAGTGGGTCATCTATCACTTACCTTTGCGTGACTCTTATAGCACCGCCAGGCACTTCAAATATTGATTAATGTTGACTCGTCTATTGTTGAATTATATTTTTCCCAGAGACTACAAGGGCTGGATACCTCTGCAGAATCATACGAGGACGAAGTGCTAGCGCTGCTTGAAGTCGTTAAGATTCTTGCCGGCGAAGATACAGAAGTGTATGCAAGATCTGTCAAGGATGTCCTGTCGCCTGCTGCAGCCGGAGGTATAACTGGCGCCCAGAAACGTTCCCAGGTTCTTGAGCGAGCGGTGGAGATTGTGTTGTTCTCCCTTCGTGACGGTGAAACTTGATGTTATCCTTATATTGAGATGTCTGGCATTGACTACGGAATCAGGTGACCCTACTTTTGGCGCCAATGTCGCCACAACTTTATTGACACCTCTCGCGGAGGTCGAGGAAGATATTTCGTTTAGTCCCACCTTGATGGTCGTGCTAACAGCTTTGGCTTGCGAATACGCCGGGCGCATCTCCGTGTCCCCGCTTCACCTAATACACGGATTGAGCAAAAGGTTGATCGAATACGCAGGTCCGTCATAGAATTATTTTTTCCTGCCTACGTCTACTAAATAGCATTGCAGTGTCAATCCAGGAAGTTAGCCTTCTATCGATGATGCGTCTTGCAGCAGAATGCCAAAAAGTCCTTCCCGAAGTGATTTCAGATGTTCAGCATCTAAAAAGCATATCGGGTCGCCATATCTCACATGTTAGTCTTCAATTTGTGTACGCTTTCTACGCCCGCCTCTTTACAGCGAGCACCACCAGAGATGTTCACAATTCGAAGACATGATCAGCAAGCAGGACGAGTTGAGGGCTGCAGTTACGAGCAGCCGCTCACGCTCGGTAAGGGTTGCTTGTGCCCAGTCAATTATCGATGCAATCGAATATGCCATTCCAGCTCCCAGACTTTCTCCTCGCGCTCGAGTCCAGGCCATCGCCAGCTCCTCTGCCGCCTCGCCACAATTCCTCTTCACCGTCCGCATCACGATCGCCATATCGTAGGGCACAGAAGCTCCGCTATACAGCCTATGAGCCCCCACCACCCTCTCAGCTACGTCGCTCCCGCGCTGCGAGCAGCACATGCTCCACACATTCTCTGGACGCCCATGACGACCTTTCGCGGACTGTTACCGCTGGTGATCTGGCAATTGCCGCTGGCAGCCCAGAACTACGTGCGCTCTCGCTTGTCCGTACCCCCTCTTTATCTTTCGTAATACGAGGCCATCTGAACACCGAGAGCAGCCAGAGCCAATCCGCAGTCCGTCCATCTCACTCCTTCCCGCGCCGCGACGAGAGTCCGTTGATTTACTCGTACGTGTGCCTTAGTGGAGTATACACCGATTCCGCAGCTTCACTAACAAACGAAAACAGAGTCCCCACGCCGACTTGATCGCTTTAGACTCTCCCTTCATACAAGAGCCCAAACATGGGGATGGGGAAAGAACAAACGCATCCGAGCAGGACGGTCAGCATCACGACTTTGCAAATGCGTGGGATACGCTGTCAGCCTTCTCGGCACGCGGGTGGTGCGACGGAACGTTTGATACGGCAGTGCGCAGACTGCAAGGCCTCGGCTTCCCGCGGGGTCTTGCTGTTCTTCCTGCGGACCAGCCGCCTTTCGAAGGTGAGTAAGACCCACGGCCATCTCTCCTCAAGACCTGATTGCCGTCTTTAAAAATACGCAGGCGAGCTGAAGGTCTTGATCCTCGGGGACGCGGACGGAGACCGAGTCCGCGCGGCGTTGAGACTGCATGACAGTTCCGATAATGACGAAGATGGGTATTTGTGGCGCATGCGGAGTGAGGACGAAGAGGTGCTGGCAGCGGTGAAGGATGCCCTCGGCACGTAGTGGGGACTGGTGTTCTTGGCATCTGATACCTCTATTTAAAGACGCCTTGTCACCTGGGGGCGAGGAGGACCATAAGTACGGGGTTATACGTTGTAGGGTCGGTTTCTGTAATAAGTATGGATAGGAATGATGGTGTCGTCGTACACGGAGCAATGCCTCTTTGAAAAACACGAGTCATGAATACAAAGTCAAACGAGTGCGTCTTCCATGAACAGACTGAAAGTGCAACTTGAAGAGAGTTCATAGGGTTCAGGCCGACTGTGAAGCTAAAGCACTGTGCTCGAGGGCATGTGCTCGAGGGCTTATAAGAAGCGAGACCGACGTCTAAGAGATTCAGCTTGAGCTTGAGCGCTTGAGCGTGACGAAACCCTGGGGTCTTCAAGTTAGACTTCCTTACTGCCATGACCTCAGGCTCCCTCCGAGAGGTGGGCTTGCGCCCGAAGCTAGAGGACCAATACTCCTCGCTCTTAGGCCTTCTCTCTTGTTCGCGCATGCTAAATCCGTAAGTTGCTTTAATTCAAGTGCCCGTCTACGGTGCCTGGGCGGGGAGTGGTCGAAAGCACGATGATTTGAGCCTTTATTCTTTAGTTACAGTAAACACCCTATTTTTGCTGTCATCTCCTGGTAGTGGGTCATTTCGCCACCCACGTCATGACCACTAGCATTGGTGCCATGCCAAGAGGAATTCCGCATTGTCAGGGTAACACACCGTGACGTATCGCGGACGGTAGTGACCGCTAACCAAGGTACTAGCAACTATGGAAGTAGTATTGTCTAGCGTCGCATCATGATGGCTCTTCGGCCATCATCGTTAGGATCAGAAGATTTGAATATATGACTATTTAGCCGCTCAGGCTCAGGGACCGTTTTCGATCATCTTGTGTAGTTCGTTCGGATGAAAATCGCATTTACAGTAGGCCAAAAATCAAAGGCAGACACAAAAGCAAGCCAAATGTGAATCAAGATGACCTTATTCCCATAGCCGATCTCGCCACATGGGGAACCTCAGGTCACCACCCAAAACAAGGTGAACTTCGTGCTCGTTTTGCATTCGATTGATCAACAACCCAATTACAACTGTGTGAGCAATGTATAGAACTAGTCATCAATGTCATAACGCCATTCAAGTCAGAACATCATCAAAATGCACTCAGTCGAGCTCTTTTAAGCCAACCGCCGGGATGGTTGATATTGTGTCCCGGAAAAACTACAACGAATGAGCTCACGAGGTGGCAATGATAGAGAAAGGAGAGATACCCACGAATGGACGTTGTTGAACACCTTTATTCACCAAGAGTAGCCAGGATCATCGCGCCTACTAGTACCAGCAACGATAAGCAGTTACAAACATTTCCTAGCTGTGTTCTCACCTATTACCGTTTTTGTTAAAAATTTTGTCTAATAGACCTGTTGCAGCTCCAGACACCAAACCACCGGCGACCCCATTAGTGATGACTGTCCCAAGGGAATCGGTCGTCGCGACACTGTCCAGCAGGGTGGATACTAGGCCTGGCGCACGCTCGTCAACATCGGCGCGGGTACGCTGCTGTTGGCCCACCCTAAAAAAAGATAGTAAGGGCTGCCCGAGTGTCGAAAACAAAGAACATACGGCGGGACGCTGGCAGGAGCAGCAAAAGCGGGGGATGCTGTGGAGGCAGCAAGTGCGAGGATAGCGAGGGTCTTGTAAGGGTGCATGTTCGAAGATGATAGTAATATAAGAACTGAAGCTCGAATGTGGGCGTGAAAGCAAAAGAGTATCAAAAGGGTATTGAGCAAAACGTATGAGCTAGAGGACATAAGGGTTAGACACGTAAGATAGGAGAGAAGATGAACAGTTGGGAACTAACCAACCGGTGCTTTAGAGAATACGAGGGTGAGCAAGAGCTGAAGACACACGACCAACAAACCAGGCCAATTTATATACCACCGCGTCCCACCGACGGATTTCGGGGAAGATGATAAACGCCTTGTGACGAACATTACCACGGACAGCTCTAAACTCCGCCAGCCCAAGTAGATCAACGAAATCCACAACGGCCATGTCTTCTTGTATCAAAGGTCCGTTTACGACCAGCAACAGCTACATAGATCTCATGTTGCCACTGGCAAGAGTCGAGATGAGCCAATCCAGTAATTGAACATCGTGGCATCACCCGGTGGCATTGATTGTCACAATGCTGGCTGTTCCGAATGTAAAGAAGCTGGGCTGTGGAAACCAGCACGGCTACCATCAATTAGAGTGTATAAAATTTGAGTGAAGAAGTGTTAGGAACTGAACTGTTCAGTGCAGTGCTTATGTCATCTAGTGAAATGTCGGTAGCGCACGTGAAGCCGGGCTCAGTTCTCCACAAATGGAAACATGGAAGTAAAAGTAAACACCGATCACCGGTGAATAGACGACCGGTAAACTATGAGGTCGTTGCATCATTGATGGTGTCTTTGACGGTTCGTTTACTTTACGATCATCGGTGACCACTTGTTCAATACCTTCTAATTCAGCTGCTCGTCCTGGACGCAACGCAGCACTGGCAAGCGAGGTGGTCAACCTGGCTACCCGAGTGTTTTGACAGTTCATCAGTAACATCCGAAACGAAGAGTGTGATGGTGTTTAGACTGTAACTTCGACACTTCGAGCGACACGACCGCATAAACGCGGCCATTCACTCTTCCCATGAATGCGACGCGGCGTTTTACAACTACCGGATATGATGCGACAGCATCGCACCATATTGACATCTTTAGTAGGATTGCAACCCTGCAGGTTACCGCCGGAGTGCGCACACAGCTAGTACGTGTCTACTGACCAAGAGTGTGTCGTCTCATCCCGAGGTACGACGATACGTGGCAGCCGCTCTTGAGCAGGTCAACGTAAGCATCACTCAGGACTCAGATAATTCCCATCACATTACTTATCAACCATCGCCATCAAATCCCGGTTCTACATGGAACGGAATTGTGTTTTAGGTGCACAAGGTATCGCTTGAGACTCCGCCGCACACCTGGTGTGATGTGAAATCTTTCGGTAACGTTGTACGACCAACCTCTACCCACTATAAATACGCTTGATTTGCGGGTGGTAATTCTTCAGCCCCTGCTCACATTCGTATTCTCAAAGGCACTGGTTGGTCAGTGCCCAATCTTTCATCTTCTCTTTTATCTACTGTGTCTGACACTTATGCCCTCCAGCCCATACTTATTACTCAAACGCTCCTTTGCATTCACGCCCACGTTCAAGTTTCAGTTTCTTATCATATTATTATCTTCAAACATGCACTCTTACAAGACCCTCGCTGTCCTCGCACTTGCTGCCTCCACGGCATCCCCTGCCTTTTCTGCTCCCGTCCAGTATGTTCCTCGGCTTGCTACCCTTTCTTGGAACAGCCGTTAATGATGAGGGGTTTTCTCCTAGGGAAAACCAACAGCAGACCCGCGCCAGCGTCGCTGCCGAAGAGGCTGCCGCCGATGCTGGCGGAAGTCTTATCGGTACTTTGGCCAAGACAATTGGGCTCAATGCTCTCCTTGGCGTCGCGCCTGTTGCTGTGGAGCACTTCTTCGGTGGTAATAGCAGTCGTCGTGCTCTGCCTCACGACGAGGATACGCCTACGTACGTCTTCATCAACGATCTTGCGAAACTGTTCCAGCAGTCTGAGACAATCGAATCCCTTAGCCATTTTGAGGCCATTCCTCGGGTCGGCTTGGCTATGGGGAACGCTAGGTGAGGCAAAGCCAGGAAATGTTTGCAATTACTTATCGTTGTTGGTAGGCGTGAGCCACTTAATATCCCTGAGGGCCTCGCCAGTTCCCTGGGAAAGACACTCTTGGGCGCAATTGTTTCTTTTGGTGCCGCAGATGCTACAGAGGCCGTCCTGAACCACACTAGGTAAGGGTAAGTGAGGAAACGTTTGCAATTACTTATCGTCGTTGGTAGGCGTGAGCCACTTAGTATCCCTGAGGGCCTCGCCAGTACCTTGGGAAAGTCTCTCTTGGGCGCACTCGTTTCTTTCGGTGCCGCAGATGCTACAGAGGCCGTCCTGAACCACACTAGGTAAGGGTAAGCGAGGAAATATTTGCGCTTGCTTATCGTTGCTGGTAGGCGTGAGCCTTCGCCGTTAAACTTCTTCAAAGAGGTTGGGAAGGGAGTGAAATCACTATTGGGGGGTGGAAAGAAGTTGTTCCCCGGTAGAGATGATCATTCGTGGGTATCCTTCTGTTCTCTATCATAGCCATCTGACAACCTTATGCGTCGCAGGTCTCAGGACCTCATTCACGCTCTTCAGTCCTTACACCAGAAGATTGACGAGCTCGACTGAGTGCATTTCAAAGATGTGGTCATGATCTAACTTGAATGACGTTACGACTTTCGTGATTAATTATATCTTGGGTACACGTAGTTGTACTTGGGTGTTGATATGATGCTTAATCCAGTGGAAGATGAGCATGGAGTTCAAAAATATTGTCCAAGAATTATTTTTTGTTTAGCGCCGTCGCAAGTGGGTACAAGTAGCCCGCTGGGGCACGCAAGTTCTCAGCTTTGGTTGCCTTGGGACGATCTGTAATTCGATTGTCATTGACATCTAAAGACTACTTCAAGTTCAATGCTTGACCGGTAAGTTGAAATTGTGCCGCTGCCAGTGAAGACAATGCGTGCGCGGTTTGTTATCCAACGCAGCAAATTTCGAGATGATACATTGAGTGATGCGATATGAACTTCCCCAACCTGATCCAGCCTGATCCAGCACACTTCCAGTAATACTCAGATTTCACCGCGTCTTTTGCAAGGTCAAGCCACATATCCATATCTTAGATCTGGGAAGCCTCACCTGGGAAGCCTCACCTTGAATCCGACCTTCTCGCGTCTTATACAGTGCTTTAGCTTTAGTGGTAAGGTGGTGTCCGCGTGACCGTGAAGTTGACTGTCGACCTGTATTGTCGACCTGTACATTACAAACTTTATTGTTACAAACGTTCTTGAACCTTGAGTTGAGTCTGTTCATTCGTTCCACAATCATATCAGATGAGGCCACGTGGCCAGGCCTTCTCGTTACTTCACACGTTCTTCGCGCCTCGCCATTGCTTTTTCCTCTCGAAAAATCGGTACGCCATTCTAAAAAACAAGGGTCAACCAGCACACCCATCCAGACTCAGATACGCTCTAGAATCGCAATACAAGCTGATACATCCAAACTCTGATCGCCGAGACGGAGGGAGCACTGTGTCCGTGCATCCAACTGCCACAGGCTCTGCATTCACTGTATTGGATCTCGATGGCATTTGAATGACCTCAGGATATTCAATGGAGGTAGTTGAAAAACCGATCTCGATCCGAATTGACTTGGCTATCTGACCGTTATCAACCGCGGTCAATTCTGACGGCGGTGTACGCGCCAAAAGGAGTACCGTAACTTACTTACCACGTTCGTGTCGCCCCTGTTGTTCCATTCCAGAACCTGAAAACAAAGAGAAAGGGTATACATAACAATACACATGATAAAGATGAAAAGGTCAAATCTGCAAAAAAAAACCAAAAAAGTGGGTTAGGTGTTTCGATTCCGGAACGCCATGGAACACGTTTTATGTCCGTTATCTAAAGATTGGATTATACGTAACATTATCAGTGAAGTCGTCGTCCTGCTGTTCAAATTGTAGTATGCCACGTCGCGATGCAATGTCCTTGGGTACCTGTTCGCCCTATAATTATCTAACAAATAACTTTTCAGTGGGTGTTTCTTCGGAAAGATCCTTTGGAGAGTCGTGTCCACAAAGCAACCATCCAGGATGGAAAATGTTGGGTGTCAATGAGGCCGCAACGAACATGGCGGCATCAAACACATCTGCGTTAGAAAGTTTCAAATGATCAGCACTTTGCCACAGTGTCACTGAGGGAACAGGGTTGCGACGCTTATCATGGCCCCGACGTGGCTTCTCGCTGCAAATTTTGGGGAAGGTCATTCCATGGCTAGGCCCACAATATTGTCGCATGTCCTGAAAATGGTGGGAGACACTCAGTGCAGCTTTACTGTTGCTAAGAACCTTCCGCGGCCGTAGATACTACCATTACGTTCCTTGTATGTGTGAGTCCTGTCTTCTGTTCCGAGTCTGCATATATCTGGACTTAGTGACACTTCTATTCTTCACTTATATTTGAGGAGAGTTTTTCTCCGGTGGCTGGACCCGTAAAATCATTTCGACTCAGTGCCTTTTCAGTTTAGTCATTCTGGAACGCCTTGGTCTGCGGGTGCTCACAATTGTGGAGTGTAGGAGGGGAGGGACGTACTGCACAAGGAATGGTATACGCAGCAAAGGACTCTGGTTGGACCCCAGTCGACCACTGGCGCTCCGGCCAATCAGTTCGGTGACACCAGATACCACGGCGGTTATGATCAACCACCACGTACGGCAACAGATGGCCTGAAACATATGACGGGCTGCACGTTTTCTGTGAGTCATCCCGGCATGGAAGAGAATTCCACCAAGAAACTCACTGGTCGATATAGCGAAGAGTGAGAGGATGACGATGCACACCCACTCAGTCGGGGCGTAGTTTTCTCGCCGTTGTACACACTCAGGCTACCTGCGAGCACGTTGCAAACAAAAGTACCTGGAGGACACTGTCAAGAAGTACTGTATGTCCAGTGTTGGGACTAAAAAAAAAGTACGCACCCATAGATGCGCAAGAGATTAACCAATGATATGGAGCGACCTCATTTTATACAAGGAGACTTTTCGGTCTGTGACATAGTCCTTGCTTGAGACGAACTGACGGGTTGCACAGTTATCGTTTAAGTCGCCTAGGGTTTCCACTTGGCGCAGTCCACATTTATTGTCTTATTCCGATTAGCACCAAACTGCGTTGGAGGCCAAGTCAACCAGGTGTGAGTGAGTCGCGTCAGCAAACTCGCATCCGGGCATCCGGGAACTCGGGAACCAGTATCGGTACCGAATACCCGCCTGGCGCCTGGCGGCGGCATTCATTCATTCATTCGTTGACTGCAACTCAAGCAACCATCGACGAGGCTTCTGCACCCAGGTGTGCAGACTGTGTTCATCTAAACGCGATTTTGCCAGGCCCAAGGTTGCCATACAGTACCTCGACTGTCCTTGGGCGGCAGAAACGCACGCTAAGCATGCATACGGTCGCGCATTCGCATGGCTCGTGCGGCAGATTGAAATTGGGGAGCGTAGCCCCGTAAATCACTGCTCACCGTGCAACGTTATAATTGATGGTGGGGTGTGCATACGATCGTGTATATTTCATTTCCAGGTATTTTTCCATAGTACATTACTCAATGGCGTGAGCGCACACTCATTGTGGGCATCGTCGGGACTAGGAAATATTGACAATCAGAACTGGGAATCCAGAACGGCACGCGTGAGACTTACACATTATTAGAC